>OGZZ01000106.1_pt1 | contig 55982 bp, 72 predicted proteins | sample 1577021 | NCBI WGS metagenome assembly OGZZ01 (sample SAMEA3541526, study PRJEB24748) | human gut metagenome | biome: human gut; feature: human-associated habitat; material: faeces | place: China | collected 2012
TCTACAGCTAAAGCACAAATAGAGCTTTTGGCGCAAGAGTTAGGCATCAATCCCTAATGGATGTAATACGACAGCTTTACATCATTAACTTTACACAGTAAAGCTAATGTAACACACGAAAGGTGATATAATGGCTCTTGACTTGAAAACTCCGGTAATACCAGGACAAAAAACAGAACAAACCAATGCAGACACAGCCCGATTCATCAATGAAGCTACCCGCAAAAAATCGGGAGCAACTAAAGTGACCAATGTCCGGCTTGGGGACGTTTACGAAGATATTCTGGAACGGGAAGCACTGCGAACAGGCCAGACAAAAACAGCAATAATGAAAGCGGCTCTTGCAGCTTACGAACACGGCCTGGACGAAAACGGAAAAAATCACTGGATTCTACAGTCAGCCAGGCTGAAATGATAAAGCCCTTCGGGGCTTTATCCCTTACGTTTTAATTGTTTCTTCTCGCTGGCTTTCTTACGGGCATCGAGAACCAGTTGCGCATAAGTTGCGTGTGCTTTTTTTACTGTACCAGCAGGTTTCCCGTAAAGGTCGTAACGTGTTGCGCCTGGTACAGTACAATTCTGAAGATATTGCCACCGGAACGTCATCACCTGAACCGCACAATTCCACTCTTCAATCGTCAGATCCACATCCGGGTTATCCGCCAGGTATTTCTCAACGTCCTGGAGAATCCCGCTTTTCAGGGGCAAGTTCTTTTTTTCGTCTGTCCATAGTTCAGGAAAAACAGCACGAACTTTATTGAAACACTTTTCAAAATATTCTTTCGGATATTTTGGGGGAAAAGTGATTTGTTTTTTCAAATACCAGGGCTGAGGCTGCTTTTTACGTGTTTTCTCTGCTACAGCATCTTTCTTCTGTACTTTCTTGTTTTCATTAACTGCTGATTTTTGTACTTCCTGCGGCTTTTCATTCACCACAGGATTTTCTGGCATGACCAGAACGCGGCGTTTTTTGACCACAATCACGGGTGTTTTTTTGGGCTGCATACTCGCCTCAATAATTGCTGTCATATTGACTAATTATACCATATTCACCAGTTAATATCCTGAAAATACATGGAAAAAGGGGGTATCCGTACAGAATACCCCCTTTGTAAAGGCGCTTAATGCCAGAACCACATCATCCCCAAAAAGGCGGGCTTTCGCCCGCCTCCGGGTTGCTACTTACCGCCGGATTCGTAAGCCATGCTTGCCGTAACCTCCCTGTATCCGTCCTTCAGCCGGATTTCGCACAGGCGATTCCGGGTCAGGAGTGTGAATATTAACAACGTGCAGCACACGATTAATACGCACCAGATAAGGGCGTTTCCCGGTAGTTTCATGGCCTTCTTCTCCTTGCGTAACGCGCGGTAAGAGGCTATCCTGATGTTGTTCAAGCATTGGGATCGCCTCGTGGGTTAATGAAAAATTAACTACGGGGCTTTCTTCTTTCTGCCGCACAACAAGATACAAACCACCTTTTCGCCATGAGGCAGAAAGCCTCAAGCGCCAACAACATTATATATCGACCAGAAACTTGAAAATACATGGTATTGCGTAAAGGGCGGTAAAAGTCTATCCTGGTGTTGTTGAAGTATTGGGATCGCCTCGTGGGTTAATGAAAAATTAACTACGGGGCTTTCTTTTTTCTGCCAGACAACAGGATACAGTGCGCCTTATATCCCCGTCCTTCAGGGCGTGGAGGATGTCAAATATTGACCAGGAATTAAATTCCCAGCTTTCGGCGTGGACTATACAGTGTGTGATTCACCACGATGAATCCTTTGTTGATCCACTGTGTTACCTGCGCAGGTTGAACTCCGGTCAGCCTGGCGAACGATGCCTGATTCCCCCGATAGAACTTGTTGATGTATTCAATCAAAGGCATTTTTTAATTCTCCGAAACAACGCAAAATCATATAGTAATTTACTATATGATTTTTATTTCGCAAGTGATTAACTCATCGGATTTCTTTGTAGTTAACGAAACGTTAAATTTAGTTTGTGCCTGGAATGGCACGCAAGAAGCACACTAGCATTATTATTTTGATCAAAACGCTATTTCCCCCGTCATTGGGGGGCTTTCTTTTTTGATGCCGCGCCAGCGGCATGGAAGGCGGCACTCCGTTGTTACATATGATACTGGAGTAAAACCGCCGAAGCCCGGCGTAAGCCGGTACTGATTGATAGGTTTCACCTTACCTATCCCCATCCTGCTAAGCCATACCCGCTTTCAGCCATGAAATAGCTTTTGTGCGCGGTCGGAGTGGTCCCGACAAGGGTTTACCCGCAGTCGGGGCGTATCTCCGCGTTAGCGGGCCGCCAGGACCGCTTACGAGCGTGTACTTGGTACTTCCAGCCAGAAGACTGACAGCCATGTAATTTCTTAGTTACAACATCCATTATTGAAAGCGATGTTGTTCCCGCCCTTCGGGCGGGGGCGGCGGCGCTTTTCAGTGATGGGTTGGGCGCTGTGGCTGAGTATTTGCAGCGTTTTTTTGTAAGAGGGTTGGAGGGGCTTTGTTTTTCATTAGGCAGAAGTCCATATGCCCGCCGCGAAGCGGTGGGAGGTACTTTTATATTCTGAGCGGCGCGGCGTTAGCCGCTGCAAGCGAAGGCATTTTTGTAATTATCCACAGTTGTTTCAAAGATAAATATTTTCCCTGCGGCGAAGCAACGCAGGGGATTAAAGAACAGGGGTTAAGAATATATTGCGGGTTTGATGTTCTATGTTTGCTGCTTTCTGAAGCTATTCCTTTGCGGGTTTTTGTGGATAACCGAAGGCGTTTTTACTCCGATACCCTATTGCGGCCATCAAAAAACTGTCAGAGCGGGACAAAATGAAAAACGGTCGTCAAATATGAGGAATTTCATGAAATGCAGGCAACACGAAAAGCCCCGAAGGGGCTGAAGAGAGTGCCGATTGTATCAGGCAGCTAAACTAGTGGGGTGGCGAAGCTGTCAGGGCCAGTTCAAGCTGACGTAGATCTCTGGCTACCAGTTGCTCTAATCTTTCTTTAGTGCACCAGTACGCTTCGTCCGGCGGCATACGCTTCAGAATAAACCGCGCAATTTCGTTTCGCTGTTCATCATACGGCAGTTTTGCCAGGCGATTAGCACGTTTGCGCTCCGCTGCTTTCTTACGTCGGGACTTGATGGCATCGAGAGAACGCTGCGCATACCAGCGTTTACGAGCCGAGTGAACAGAGATTTCTTCGCCCTCGCGGATAACGCCTTCTTTAATCAATTGCAGACGGATTTCACTTTCTGCAAGGCGTTTACGTTGCTGTTCCTGAAGTTTCACCAGATCAACTCCCAGCATTTTCCAGCCAGTTTCGGTGATCCAGACGTATTTCGGCAGTCGCTGGCGGGATTCACGGTCCCATATCGTCTTTTCTGACGTTCCCAACGTGCCAAAGGAAACCTGCTCTGCCAGCAGACGGGAAAGGCGCGATACTGTGACTGCGGTTTCAGGAATCACGTCTCCCTTACTGTCTTTTGGGCTTATTTCTTCTGCCAGGCGGGAGACAGACATGCCGACAGTGTGCAATCCACGATCACAAAAACTCACAAGTACAACCCATATTGCGTCAAGCAGCCGCTGTTTCTCCGGTCGGAATTTATATTTGCGACCGACACTCTGACGTTTCAGTACATAAAATGGATGCAACGACATGTGCATTCTGAGTGTGTTCTGACCAGTAACCGGGTCTTTTTTAACGAGACGATTGTAAGCGTGGCCCAACTGTCCGCCCAGCGCCTTATAGTTGTCGGGACGGAACCAGGCTGGATTCTCACACTTTGGCTTAGTGGAATGTTCACCCCGGCGACGTTTTGTTGTTCCGCCTTTGTTTTCCTGGGGGACCAGGAATGAGCTTTCAATACCCGCTTCGTAGTCCTGCCAGAAACGGACCTGCTCTTCCGGTGATAGTTCAGACCAGTGACGTTTGCTAATCACAGCAAGCTGCACTTAGCTTGCACTGTAAGAGTTGATATTTCCTTCTCATGGAATTAAACTCCACTTCAGGTAGTAAGCGATTACCTGAAATAAAATGTTATCAGCTCAAGGCTCTGCCTTGAGGTCAACCCCCGCTAATCTGCGCTCCCTGGAAAACACGAGATTACGGGGGTTTTCTTTATCTGAAATTTACGTTCTTGAACAAAATTTCAGCACCTCGTTTTCTGCATTTACAAATCGCGGAAAACTTGCCTGCAAATTTAGCAGCATGGGCGCAATCGATCAACGATGTTCAAGCCTGGCTCGTTTCCTTTTTGATTCAGCACACATCTCTGACAGCTTCAAAATCGTTTTCAGAACAGCTACTGAAGCCCCTTCTTTACTGACGTTCCCCATACAAAACCTTACAAAATCAGAAATTCAGAATTTTGTATATTCAAAAAAGTTTTTTTGACTGCATACACCCATTCACACGATCGAATAAACCACACAAACAGTATTATCTAGATTTTTAGATCGTACATCATTTAACAAACAGAATATTATTCTGTTTTTTAGATGTTATACAGATCATTAGATCGCTCTTATGGCATTGACAGGTTTTAAATGTCGCACACACAATACTATCCAGATGATTGTAAAAAGCCCGTTCATCGCGTTTTTTGTGCTCATTGCCTGGAAAATGAGCACTCTTTGACGCCCGTTAGAACGCTTGTCATCTCATGCTCTTTAACAACCCCGGACAGCGGTCATTGCCTAAAGCCCTGGCATAAGGAGGTTATTATTCGTGCATTTCAAGCACCGCTGGCATCTGTCAGCAACGGGCTACGTAACAGAGTGACGTGCCGCGCCATCTACACAGGTAACGACTCTTTATCCGCAAATATCATTCTGCATACTTAAACCCCCTTATTTGGTGAACTCGCGTTGAGTTAATCTCACTCTCTCCCTGAGCAAGTCGTACAGGCTGCAACGCAGAAGTACACCAGATTTGCCAGTCTCCACTCCAGGTAAGGGGGTTTAGCTATGCATGATGATGAACAATCAGATAAAGAGCCTGTAGTGAGTGGCTGCAACTTTTCATAATTAGCTTATGACGCTGTATTCCGGGGATGTTTCTATTTCAGACAAACAACCGGGAGAAAATATGGCGCGTAAGTTAAAAATTAATCCTGTCATTCCTGAATGTGTGGCAGATTTGAAAGGATATCCACTCTATATCATCGTGGCTTATTGGGGATTAAGAAATAATAAAACGCTCACAACAACGGATGTTAGCCGTAATTTCCTTATTACACAGCAACAATCTTATGATGTGCTTACCTACATTTACCAGGAAGCACAGAAGCAGATAACAGCAACTAAACGAACACTATTTAACGAGCACAAAAGAAGAATTAGCGCGTTCAGGATTCTTGATATTGACAAAGGCATATTGCGCACACCCAAAAAAGAGATTGCATATGCCAGCTACGACAATATACCAACTGTCACAATGAAAAGTACCCGTTGTGAGATCCAGGATAGTTTTACAGAACTGCGCCGCTGGATGTGTTCAAGAAAGACAGGTGATCGAGTGGAGGTATTTTTGAATGCCTAAGTACCAAATAAACGCAACCATCAAAAAACCAGGTGGTGGCCCCGTGAAATGGACTCATTACAGCGACTTCCCTATGACCGCTGAAGAATGCAGAAAAAACTTCTCAAAAGAAAAAGAAGCAGGAAAGTGTTTTTCTGTTGATGTTCATATTTCAGATTTCATTTGCAAAGAAATACATCCACAGTGATGAATGGGGAGAGGATTAATCATGATTGACGCTATAATTACGCCAATAGTTACATCTATTCCGTTACTCTTATTAATTTTAGTTGCGCTGATATTCGTTAAATCTGCCGTCAAAATCGTGCCACAAGGTAATGCCTGGACAGTGGAACGCTTTGGTAAATATACCCATACGCTTTCCCCCGGTCTTCACTTCCTGATCCCGTTTATGGACCGCATAGGTCAACGGATCAACATGATGGAAACCGTCCTGGATATTCCTAAACAGGAAGTTATTTCGAAAGACAATGCAAACGTAACTATCGATGCTGTTTGTTTTGTCCAGGTCATTGATGCAGCGAAGGCAGCTTATGAAGTCGATAATCTTGCATCAGCTATTTCAAATCTTGTTATGACCAATATCCGAACTGTCGTTGGTGGAATGAATCTCGACGATATGCTTTCTCAACGTGACAGCATCAATTCTAAACTGTTAACGGTTGTCGATTATGCGACTGACCCGTGGGGAATTAAGGTCACACGTATTGAAATTCGGGATGTTAAACCACCAAAAGAACTGACTGAAGCGATGAACGCGCAAATGAAAGCGGAACGAACTAAGCGTGCCCGGATTCTTGAAGCGGAAGGTATCCGCCAGTCAGAAATTCTGAAGGCAGAAGGGGAAAAACAGTCTCAAATACTGAAAGCGGAAGGGGAACGGCAATCAGCATTTCTTCAGTCTGAAGCACGCGAACGTCAGGCAGAAGCGGAAGCTCGCGCAACAAAACTGGTGTCGGATGCAATCGCTGAAGGTGATGTTCAGTCTGTTAATTACTTTATTGCGCAGAAATACACTGAAGCACTCCAGGCAATTGGCACAGCATCAAACAGTAAACTGGTTATGATGCCGCTTGATTCAAGTAGCCTGGTGAGTTCGGTTGCAGGTATCAGTGAACTGCTAAAAAACGTATCACAGGATACTCCCAAAGTTGATATGAAACAGGCTCAACAATATTTGTCTTAAAAAAGATAGCGGACGGTGACAATATTGTTTTAATCACCGTCCTTATATTCATATTCACGAATGAGCAAATCATTAAAATGAAAACTTATGGGTTCATCCTTCTTATTTTACATATAATCCCTATGGGGGCATGGAGCTTTCTTCTTTTTATTACAAAAGATGAGAACAAAGGAGAAAAAATACTAAACCACATCGCATCAATATTTCCATTATGGCTGAACTTCGGAGGGGTGATGATAGCGATGGCTCTGCTGCCCCTGTTAATATGGAGTTTTAATGGCATATTCTTCGGCTTCTTTCTGCTAATTTATGCATTTGGCGTTTATAACTACCTTCATCTTCTTTATTCAATTTCTCCCTTTTATCATGGAGATTAGCCATGTTATGGTTTACACTGTTTCTTCTGTGTATTGCACTTGAAATTATAACCGGAACAGGATGGTTACTCTTAATCAGTCTTGGTGCATTATCAAGCGCCATTGTGGGCTTTTTTCTTCCGATATCACAAGAAGCCAATATATGCTTCTTTGCGTCAATCAGCATACTGGCGTCGATAATTAAGTTCTTCTATGACAAAAAACATAAGAAATTAGATACTCTCCTGGTGAACACAGGGCATTCACGTTTTAAAGGAAAAGAATTTACGCTCAGTGACGATATTGTTAACGGCAAGGGGCAATTACTCATTGGTGATACATTCTGGCCTGTTGAGACGTTACACGATGAAAACTACCCTGCGGGAACAAGAGTTATTGTTACAGACATGCAAGGAATAACTCTTAAAGTAATGACCATCGAAGACAAGAGTAAAAGCAAGGAATAAAACATGCCTCTTTCGTTGTTAATTCCGCTTACGGGAACAGCGATGAATGCACTATGTATTTTTATTATCAGACTTCTGGATAAAGATTTTATTGAAGTCTACAAAAAAACGCTAATAAATATTACTGCATTACATATTTTATTGATGGTGTTAAGTGTCACAGGAATAGTATGAGGACAATTCTATGCGAAACGCAAATGAAGGAATTTCTCTTGCAGCTATTGTAGCTAAAGAAACAACAACAGGTAAATGGAATGGTACTGGTGGGGGTATTGGTTTAGGTACTGGTGGTATTGGCTTATTCATCGGAGGTGTTTCTGGTTCTAAACAAGAGCAGACACAAAGGGCAAAAAACTTTGAATCGCCTAAAGAGGAAGAATACAGTCTATTAAATGTATACGGTTCGATAATAAAATTTCTCGTTTTTGGCGGGCTATTTGGTTTATCTGCCCGTTTATTTACATTTTTATCAGACACTGGTTCTGATTTTGCTGAACCAGTAACAACCACCACAGCCACAGGAAAGATTCAATCTATTCTGGGTGGCATGGCAGAAATGGTAAGCATTTTAGGCAGCGTTGTCCCTTTTTTAGTAATTATCATAGCAATGATCTGGTTTCTGTTTTTCAGCAGCAAACGAGAAAAAGAAGAGTTAACACGAGTTGAACGTGAAGCTGCTAAAACAAAACTCCGTATAGATGTCTATCACCGTTTACGTTACGTTGAAAGCGATCATGTCGTTTTTGACCCGATTACAGGCCGGGAGGTTCCGGCAGAACGGGCGTGTATTAATAAACTTATTGAGGCACTTGCTGATGAAAGCAACAACGTCTCATGAAGAAGGTGACAGAACCCTGAAGGATACGATGAAATGTACAGAAAAAAACATCACCTAATAAAAATATTTTTATTAAAAATGGCGTGCAATGTTTTTTCTTTCCTGCTGGGTGCTTTCATACTTTCAGCACCGTTTGTCTTATATACATTAACCGGTTCAGTTCTGAATGCCGTTATTCATTTCACCTTTTCTTTGCCTTTAGCCACCATATTACTGGTTTATGCTTATTCAGGCTTTGAAGAAAGCATTTATTTATTCATGGCATACAAATATGACTCAAGCAAAAGCTAATCTGAGAAAACTTCGCCGTGCACGTTATGTCCCCCCTCGAACAGTAAAAAAAAGCATAGCGAATACAGAACGTGTCGTTTCAAAAGCAATTACCGGCTGTGGTGTCTTCCGTGATATACCACAAGTAAAAATCAATCTCATCGAAACAAGGAAAATTTTACAAATCGAACTGGCTTTATCCATTGCTAACTTATCTGAGGCGAATCCAATTGAGATACGAAAAAAAATCAAAAGCATTGACCGACAATTATCTTCAACCTCAAAAATCAGAACTACATTATGAAAAAAAACGACGATTTAATCACTTTACCATCTCATAACAGCCACGCTCTCGATTACATCATTAAAAAAGCGTTTACACCACGTAAAACCAAAACATCGACAGCGACCCACAACGTTTATAGTTACAATAAAGAAGAATCCACATTAAATTTCCAAAAAATTGGAGAAGCAATTTTTTTCGGTACAGACCTGGTAATTAAGCTGAAGCCAAATATTAGTGCCTCTGGTGAACTCTTCATCTGCCAGAAGGACTAAGCTATGAACATTGTTTCAGAATTTCTTGAGAAAGTAACAACCATTGTTGAATCCACAGCGGCGACGAACGCCGCTAAGGTCGCACAGGCAATATCTCCTACATTTTTTGCGGCTATAGCCTTATACGTTATTTATCTAATATATGAAATCACGTATGCCCAACGTGACGTCCTGATGAGCGAGGTGACTAAAAATATCGGTGCATTCGCCCTGGTTGGTGCATTCACTTATTCAGCGCCTTACTACAGCCAGTTTGTTATTCCTTTTGTAATGCACGCTGGCTCCGACCTTTCTGCTGCTGTTACTGGAGGTTCAGGAACTGCAACCAGTGTTGATAATTTGTGGAACGCTCTATCTACGAATTTAAACAACTTCCTTGATACAAGTATGAGTATTTATGGAAAGTTCCAAATTGCTGAGAAAATGGGGGTTTATCTAGTATGGGGGATTGGCTATATCGGCGGAATGCTTCTCATCTATTACACTACTGTTTTCTTGACACTATCAACTTTCATGGTTGGAATTCTTCTTTCCGCTGGCATTTTATTCATTTGTTTCGCTCTATTTTCATCGACCAGAAATATGTTTACTGCATGGGTCGGCAGTTGTCTCAACTATATACTGTTAAATTTATTCTATAGCATATCATTTAGTTTCTTAATTAGTTTCGTTGAATCAGTTGTCCCTGTTAATGGAGATATAAAACTATCTATTGTAGTTTACTTTTTCCTTATTACTATTATTTCCATATTCCTTATAGAACAAGTTGGCACACTCTGTTCTACATTAACAGGTGGGGTAGGTATAAATGGCCTTACATCAGCCGCTAATGGCTTTGGAGGTAAGGTTGCATCTGGTTTTATGCGAGCATCAGGACTCCGATCTTTCACTAATGGATTTGCCAGCAAAATGCCAAATCCAATCTTTAATGCAGGAAGTCGTTCTGCATCAGCATTAGTTCAGGGATTAAACCGTGGAAGTAAACTTAAAGCGGGGTGATTAACATGAAAGATAAAGTATTATCATTTCTCTTTGCTGGAATAATTACCGTAACATCACCATCAATCTTTGCATCTGGTATTCCAGTAGTAGACGTTACAGCGATAGCTAAAACAGTTGAAGAAGGGCTAAATCGTGCCGCTGAAGCGGCAAGACAGCTTGAGCAACTCAAGCAACAATATGAACAGACCATAAGATACGCTGAAGAACAGAAGAAAAGACTCGAAGGCTTCACTGATTTCAGCAATGGCTTTGATAGTGCATCCAGCTATATGAAGGATTCTCTATCAACAATAACAAATAGTGCAAAATCAGATCTTAGCTCTTTGCGATCGCAATATGACTTATCAAGCAACATTGCAGAGACGCAACAAAAATATGATGCAATCCTGGCTAAGATCAAATTCTATGAAAATTTCAACAATGAAATGCAGGAAAGGGCTAAGAGATTAACCACGTTACAGAAGGAGTTCGCGTCAGCAGATACTCCGCAAAAAAAAGCTGACTTATCTAACCAATTGAATACAGAAAAATTGACAATGGAGCTACAATTGAAGCAATATGATATTGCAGAGAGACAGCTAATCGCGTCTGAAAATGCAAGACAAGAGGCTGTTAGTCGAGAAAAGTTTAAATTAATGATGCAATAGGTGTTCGAATGAAAAAATTCATAAGCACTTTAACTATCTTGTCATGCTTCCTTTTAGCTGCTTGTGAAGACAAAGTTTATGATGTCAGTTACTACGCTGAACATCTTGAACAAGCCCAAGATGTTGTCGAAAAATGCAGCAAAGGGGATATGTCTGGTCAAAACTGCGAAAATGCGCGTGAAGCCATTCAAAAAGAGCAATCGGGTAAAGCATTTAAAAATATGATGCAATAATCCTTCATTAAAAACAGCTCGCAAAGCGGGCTTTTTTTGGCTGTACGCAGTGACCAGTTGATAAATAGTTCTAATGTTCGCGCTGCATTAGAACAACGCACAAAAAGAAGAGTACAAGAAGACAGTGCGGGATCTAATGGAACGTTTACAATAGAATCACCTTCCCTATAGCAAGGTGATTCTATTTAAAAGAAAACCCGCCTCGTGCGGGTTTTATCTTGCTTAAAGATCTATGAAACCTCCGGCTTCGGGTATTAAACTATAACTTGCTTTGGCAAATATTGTTTCATTGACTTCATGGAATCTTATTTTCTCCGCCTGTGCATATGTTACAGGGAAGAACACGCCCCCTGGCTCATTAAACATCATAAAATCACCTTGCATTGCGTTACAATGACAACAATGATTCGCGTAATAGTTCATTTTTGCTGTTTTGCTATGGGATGGATAATATAATTTTGAATACTCATTAATCCTTGAGAGAGCAGAGGTTGAAATTATTTCAATTTTCGTTAAATCAGTCCACCATACTCTACTGGTTAACCACCGATAAATCATATTTTTCTTTGAATCAAAATACTCCATACCCTTAGGGGAGGATGTTTCATACCATTCATCTAATATACAATCTTCCCATTCGGCAGGATCAACTCCCCAAATAACGTCTCTATACTTATACCAACGAGGTAAAAAAATACCAAACACAGGAGTTGTTTTCTTACAGCGCCAACAAGACTGGTAACTTTCCGCAATATAAAAACGTTGCGAAAAAACATTGTAATCATGTTCATTTAATTCTTTTATCCACCGAATAAAATAAATTGGATTTTTTCCCTGTGGAACAAACCATTTCCGTTGCTCTTGGTCCCATTGCGCCCCTTTTTGTTTAGCCAAATCCTTTTCTTCAAACGGAACATTTAAGTAAAACCGTGCCATAGCCAACTTAACTCCAGTATTCTGTTCTGATGATGCACTAGGATAGATATCAAAACTAAACAAAGAGTGCAATTCCGCCTTTAATGGCTCATTCATACCCGCCTCGTGAGGGTTTTATCTTGCTTAAGACAGGTGTCATGTGAAAACGGATAAACGAGTAAATTTCAGATACCATGTTAAGAATAAGAAAACACATAGCGACTGGGAGCTATTATTCTATTTGCTCTTGCCACTATTGCCACTTCCCATAATGTTTTTCATTTTAACCATTTTAAACATTTTTTTCCCACTTTCCTGAAATATGGGTGAACACCATGAAATCCACCATTTTATCGATGGTTGCCGCCACCGCATTACTGTCAGGCTGCGCGGATAGCAAAACACAACCAGTACCTGAGTCACCGTTAACCTCAAATGACCACCAGATAACGTTGAAAATTGATACCGTGCGAACAGACCTGCCGGACAGTTCTCCTGTTTGTTTGAATGGTATGAATATATACGAAAGTCTGAGCGAGCGGCATCCAGGCTTGTTTGCCAAAAATCAGAACGTGATTTTCCGTAGTGCATTCTTTGATGACGGTCAGGCGATATCCTCCGAAACAATCCGCAAAATAATGCAGAGTACCCCGTGCGTTGAATCACAAACAACATCTGCCGGAAGCTGGGAACCTGCCACGGAACTGATCCCCCGTCAGGCAATATCCGGTGACACTACACTGGCTGAAAAAGATCGGACTGCTGGCTTCACAATGCGGATAGCACCGGAGATTGAGCGTGGAAATTTCCACCTGCTACTCACAACCACTGACCCGATACGGAAACTGACTGTCAAGCAGAATATTTTACTCAAACCGGACCAGCCCCTTATCGTGAGTGGTTTTACTGGAGTTAATGCTGATAGCCAAAGTGAGAACCGGATTGTCATCATTACGCCACACGTGCGTTGATTCCCAACCCCGGATCATTTTTGTCGTTCCCCACAATCAAAAGCACCTTTAAAAGTCTTTTTAAGGTGCTACAATCTCCATGATACAAATGGAGGACTTATGAGCTACCAAATTCTGACTACGACAGCAGCCAGTATTACTGACCTGAAAAAAAATCCTATGGGAACTGTAGCCGAAGGAGAAGGGGATGCCGTCGCAATCCTGAACCGAAATGAACCAGCGTTCTACTGTGTCCCACCAGAACTTTATGCCTACTACCGGGAACTCGCTGAAGACGCTGAACTCAACGCAATTGCTGATGAAAGAATGAAAAATCCAGACATTGTAAGGGTTAACCTGGATGATTTATGAACTGGCATTTGACCACAGAGCACTGAAGGAATGGCAAAAACTCGGTCACACTGTTCGTGAGCAATTCAAAAAGAAACTGTCAGAACGCCTGATAAATCCACGCATCCCCGCAGCCAAGCTACATGGTCATACTGACCGTTACAAAATTAAGCTTCGCGCATCCGGTTACAGGCTCGTTTATCAGGTAATTGATGAGAAGGTCGTTTTGCTTGTGATTTCTGTGGGAAAAAGAGAAGGCAGCGACGTCTATCACATGGCAGATACCCGCTGATATTTTAAACCTGTCAAGTAACCCGCCTCGTGCGGGTTTTCTTTTGCCTGAAATATGGAGGAACACCATGAAATCCATCATTTTATCGATGGTTGCCGCAAGTGCTATCGCACTCACTGCCCCCGTATATGCGTCTGATCCGTGTGCTTCCGTTCTTTGTCTGTACGGTAAAGCTATCGGTAGCGGCGGCGGGAGCGAATGCAAAAGCGCCGAAAAGGACTTCTTTAATATCATCAAAAAGAAAAAGGGATCTATTCGCTGGAGCAAAACCTTTGATGCCCGAAAAGCGTTTCTTAATCAATGCACGACCGCAGACCCTGCGGCGATCTCAAAAATCATGAGTAAGTTCGGACGTTCCTGGGGTTAACCATGAAAAAGCTCATTATTATTCCCACCACATTATTGCTGAATGCGTGTTCCCATGCCCCTGAACCCGCACAGGCAAAAGGAGGTTGGTATGAACTGAATACCACAATTGAGCAGGTAAGAGCAGACACATACTATAACGGGGTGGCCCTTCAGCAGCCCGTGTCACAGCCAAACAGCACTGTTCAATACAGCAATGATAATTATCTCAAAAAGGAAGCCATAAACGTAACTCCCGCGCCTCGTATTGCAGAAACCGTAAAACCACGTTCTGAGCAATCAGCGACAGCGCCAAAAAACCAGGGCAGCAATAATAGTTTTCTGAAGCCGACAACAAACAGCATAACTTCATCTGGTGAGATAAAAACAGCAGCCAAAGGAGCAACTAAACAGCATTCTGAACAACCAGCACTCTCTCCCGCAAAGCCAATCAGTAGCAACAACCATCAGGCACAAACGGCACAAAAGACTGATCAGCAGACAAAACCGCGTCCTGAACAACCACCGCTAATGTCAAAAAGCGGTTTTCTGAAAAAAAACGCTAACAACGCTGTTCCGGCCACCACGCTTACAGGCCCATCAACACCTGAAAAGCAAATTTACTTTGTTCGCCATGATGGTAAAGGCTCGCTGCAAAAAGCATTAAAAGAAATTGTCCCATCGGACTGGACGGCTGAAATATCCCCGGAGGTAACGAAAACTTTCCGTCGCACGATATCCTGGCAGGGCAACGATCAATGGCCTTATGTCCTGGATAAAATGCTTCGCAACTACGGTCTGACGGTAATTAAGAACACCGAAAAAAGACATCTTCTGATTGATTTTCAACAACAGAAAGGGAAAACATCACAAAAAGCACCTGTATCTCCTGACAAAACCCCTGCATCTCCTGTCAGGACACCAGTTTCCTCTGACAAGTTACCTCAAAAACCGCTAACGCCTGTCACCGTTCCGCAAAAACAGACAGAAAAACTCACCTGGAATCTTAAAAAAGGTTCGACGCTGCGGGATGGCCTCACCGAATGGGCGTCAAGTTCACCGTGTGGTAATTCAACCTGGAATCTTGTATGGGATACTCCTGTGAACTACAGAATAGATGCTCCTCTTATTTTCCGGGGAAACTTTGAATCTGCATTAAAAGATACGCTGATGCTTTATCTTTCAGCAGATAAACCGTTATACGCATTCAGGAATATTTCACAATGCGTAATCACAATTAAAGACACACAACAGGAGTAATCGCTATGGGTTGGTTCTTCAGCTTGCTCCTGATATTCCTGTCAATAGGCAGTTACTATCTGACAGATAACAATAACCAAACCATACAGCGAATGAAGTTGCTTCCTGCAAAACAGGAAGCAATTGAATTTGTCCATTTCGCAAATGTTATCAATGACTATCTTTATAAATATCCAGACAAACGTAATTCAGGAGGAACGTTAACATCTGAGCAAATCGGTATAACACCCGTTTATGATATTCATCATATTATTTACGGTAAGCGAGTTTATATCTGGTCTGCCGATACAGAAGGTCTGATGTCTGCTTTGCAGCAGCAAACAAAACATTCAGCAATGTTAGGAAGAGTAAAAAATAAGAAGATTGTCGATAATCAGGGGAATGATATGGGCGTTCCCGTTCCTTCCTCCATTCCAGAAGAGGCTATTGTACTCATTAACTAAATATCCCCTGACAAGGGGATTCTGAACTGGAGTCTGCATATCCGACACATCATTATGTGGGCCGGATATATCGCTACGGCGCGGACTTCAGTCCAGAAAATCTTTACCGGAGATACCCATGCAGGATAATGATGATCTCAGCGAGCTTGATATTGCCACTCGTGAAGTCCTTATCTTACGATGCAATCTTATTCAGCTTGCTTCTGAATATATAAAAATAAATCCCCTTAAAAACACCCGAATCTATACAGATTTAATTCATCGTTCAGCAGATGTTATCAAAAATATCGAACAAGGTAACATCCAGAATAAACATAATTATCTGTCACAGGATGTAAAACATACGCTTGTTTTATACGACCTGTACAAATCAGACTTTGAACAATGTCCGGGGGCAAAATCCCTTATACCTGTCAGGGAAAAAATTGTCTCGCTGAAAGAACTTCTTTCCGGCGCTAATGAGCTGGACAGTATCGTTCGTCGCCCCCGCAGGAAAAAACGTTCTTCACGAATTTAATATCAGGAGATAAATCCCTTATGCAGTTATCAGCGGCTGTTCTGGCAGCACTGATAAGTCAGTGTGCCCCTGATGTATCACCCGATACGATGAATGCCCTGATTATGACTGAATCAGGGGCTAATCCATATGTAATAGCGAATGTTTCTGACGGAACAAGTAAGTATTTTAAAGATGAAAAAGGAGCTATTGAATATGCAGAAAAATTAACAGCAGAAAATAAAAGATTTAGTGCAGGTCTGACACAGATATACAGCAAAAATTTCCCATCACTCAATCTGACTAATAAAACAGTTTTTGACCCGTGTACAAATATAAAAGCAGGAGCGGCAGTCCTGACGGACAATTATCTGAGACAAAAGGAGGGTAGTAGTAATCAAAAAATTCTCCGCGCTTTATCTTTGTATTATTCGGGTAACGAATCAACAGGATTTATTAAAGAAAAGAAATTCAACAACACTTCTTATCTGGAACGGGTTATTCGTAACGCGAATAACTATATCGTGCCATCAATCCGTGAAAAAACTGATGAATCAGAAATAAAACCCCCGAATGATGAAGAGAAAACATCACCGGACTGGGATGTTTTTGGAGATTTTAATTAATGAAAGTCAAATCAACTTTGCAGTATTTTATCCTGGCGTTTTTCCTGTCACTAACCGCCTCCGTTGCCTATGCAGGTGGACTCGACACCGCAACAAATACCATGACAGAACTTAAGACATGGGCATTTAGCTTTGGTGGTGTTTGTGCTTTGTGTTACCTGATCTATAACGTCATCATGGCATTCATGGAGAAGAAAAGCTGGTCTGATGTAGGAATGGCGCTTGTCTATTGTTCCCTCGCTGGCGGTGCACTTTACGCCGGGAACTGGGCGCTGGAACTCTTCAAATAAGTAATCCATATATACAACTGTGCCGCATATTTACCTTATGTGTGAATTGCGGCTTTTTTCATGGTGAGTTATGGACAAAGTAAATGAACATGTCAGTGAGTCATTCATGACTTATAACGGGTTTAACCGTCCTGCGTTAATTGCTGGTATACCCTTAATGTTGTTATTGTTCACGGCTTTTTTCGCTGTTCTGACAGGCTTCCCCGCTATTTTCCTTTGGGGTATAAAAGGGATAATTATTCCTGTCATATGTGCGCTGTTTCTTTTTATAGTAAAACTGGCCTGTGAAAATGACTCAAACGCACTAAGAGTCATCCGTTTAAACCTTATGGGGCTTTTGTTAAAAATCCGCCACAGAGATTTAATTATTGGTTATTCATCTGTCAGGTAACATATATGCACAAAATCAAATTAAAAAACAGTGACAATATGGATGTTGCTCGTGAATATCCCGATTATCGCTTCCATGTAACAGACAGTATTATCTTTACTTCTGACAGAAAAATGCTGGCTTCACTTGTTGTAGCAGGCATTCCATTTGAGACGGAGAACGATAATGTTCTTACAAATTTATTTAACAGCGTTAAAAACTTCCTGATTGGGTTAGGAAAGGAAGGCGACCTGTATTTATGGACTCATCTTATCAAGAAAAGAGCAACCATCAATGGAGAATGGAATTATGACAATGATTTTTTAAGCAGGTTTTCAAAAAAATACCTTGCTCTGTTCACATCCAGCGCATTCTATAAATCAACATGGTATCTGACATTTGGGATTCCCTACGATGATGTTGATACCGGAATCGAGCGCATGAATGAAATGACACAACAGGCGCAAAAAGCACTTCTACCATTTAACGCTTCTTTATTATCCGTATACAATACTTATATTAGTGAGGTGGCAGACTATCTATCACTATTGCTAAATGCAGAACATAACATGATTCCTTTATCATCCACCCCCTTATCATCCAGTATTTGTGATTCTGAATGGTATTTTGGTGCTGATGTTCTTGAACTGCGTAACAACGAATCGGATAGTAAAAAATTCGCAACGAATTATATTTTGAAGGATTTCCCGATAGAAACAACCCCCGGACAATGGGATTTCCTTCTCAAACAACCCTATGAATTTATTCTTACTCAATCCTTTATTTTTGAGTCACCAACAAAAACCCTGAAGAATATCGATTCACAGTTAAACAAACTACAATCAGCTAATGATGCAGCCAAAATACAGCAGGAAGAACTCGAAGCTGGTAAAGAAGCGGTCGCAGCCGGAATTACGTTGTTTGGTTCACTACACTGCGCATTAACGGTATTCGGTGATACACCAGATCAGGCCAGAAGCAATGGTATAAAGCTCTCTGCTGAGTTTATTACTTCGGGTAAGGGATTCCGCTTCAGTCGCGCCTCACTCGCATCACCTTTTGTTTTTTTCAGTCATATGCCGCTGAATAAGAGGCGTCCACTGGATACCCGAAGAACAATTACCAACCTGGCCTGTCTGATGTCTTTTCACAATTATTCCTCCGGGAAAAAATCAGGCAATCCTATTGGTGATGGCTCCGCCATAATGCCTTTAAAAACGGATTCAGGCAGCGTTTACTGGTTCAATACACATTACAGCCCACCGGAAAAAAATGTTACCGGGCAAAAAATTGCCGGACACGCAATGTTTCTTGGCGCAACAGGCACAGGGAAAACAACATTTGAAGCAACAGCCAGCGGCTTTCTTCAACGCTTTGACCCTTTAATGTTTGTTGTGGATTACAACCGTTCTACCGAACTTTTTGTCCGCGCATACGGAGGGAGCTATTTCACATTGCAGGAAGGTATCTATACCGGCTGCAATCCGTGGCAACTGGCAGAAGGCCCGGAATCTCCCGTCTGGCACAGACTTCTCGCATTTCTGAAACGCTGGACACAGGTTCTGGCACGAGACAACCAGGGCAACCCCTGTTCTGATGAACATGGCATTGAATTAAACGCTGCCGTGGAAAGCATTATGCGAATGCCTGTCGAAGAACGCCGGACAGCCCTTCTTCTCGATATAGTCAGTCCTGAACTTCAGACGCGTCTCGCCAAATGGTGCGACAACGGCGAATATGCCTGGGCGGTGGATTCCCCCCGGAATACCTTCAATCCACTGCATCATAAAAAAGTGGGATTTGATACAACCGTTGTCCTGGACACAAAAAACGGTATTCATCCTGCCTGTGAACCTTTACTCGCGGTCCTGTTTTTCTACAAAGAAATCATGCAACGCGGCGGCAATCTGATGCTCTCCATTATTGAAGAGTTCTGGATGCCAGCAAACTTTCCCATGACACAAAGCATGATTAAAAGCGCACTGAAAGCGGGGCGCATGAAAGGTGAAATGATGTGGTTAACATCACAGTCCCCGGAAGACGCCATAAACTGCGCAATTTTTGCGGCGCTGGTACAACAAACCGCAACGAAAATTCTCCTGCCCAATCCCGATGCAAAATGGGAAGGATATAAAGAAATTGGGCTTACTGAAAAAGAGTTTGAAAAACTCAAAGAACTGACGAAGGAGTCAAGGACCATGCTCATCAAGCAATCTGGCTCTTCTGTTTTCGCCAAAATGGATTTGTTTGGATTCGATGAGTTTATCCCCGTGCTTTCTGGCTCTGAAACTGGCCTGTCTATTTTTGATGAGATTATTGCTGAAAAAGGAGATGTAGCTCCTGATATCTGGATACCAGAACTCCTGAAACGCCTGAACGGTTAATTTCTCTGTTTTATACAGAACGGAAAACAATATGAAAATCCCCCTCATAATTGCCTCCGCGCTATTAATTAGTGCATGTTCTCACACCCCCAATCCTGTGCAGAAAAAAGGGGGATGGTTTGAGTTAAACACAGCAATTGAACAGATCAAAGCAGGTGATTATTAATGGAAAACACAAACTATTATGAACATTCAAAAAAAGAAGCCTCCAAAAAGAAATTTGAAGAAAAGAACGAAAAAAAGGATTATTTCAAGGCCATACGTGACTTTGAGCGTAGTGAAATTGAAATCATAAAGAAAAAGGCAAAAACATTTACCATTCTCGCCATTGGTGAATTTGTTGTAATTTGCATTCTTGGTTTCGCAATAGCCTCCCTTGCTCCATTAAAAACCGCTGTACCGTTCCTTGTGCGAGTGGATAACAGCACTGGATATACTGATATTGCCCCTCAATTATCTGATGCTAAGGAAAGTTATCAGGATGTTGAGACTAAATATTTCCTGTCAAAATATCTCATTAACTATGAAGCATACGACTGGCAGACTATCCAGGAACAGGCCGATACAGTAAAAACAATGTCTTCCCAAAAGGTGTTTTCAGCTTATGACACCATGATTCGTGCTGATTCCTCACCACTGAACATTCTGAAAAACAACTACAAAATTAAGGTCCAGATTAATTCAGTAATCCTTCTAAGGAAGGATATGGCGCAGGTGCGTTTCAAAAAAATGGTACTGGATTTATCTGGTAAACCCGCCCCCGGATACAGAGCAACAGAGTGGATTTCGACGATTTCTTTTGACTGGGATAAAGATATCAAAACAGAAAAAGAGCGCCTTGTGAATCCGCTGGGACTGCAAGTTCTGAGCTACCAACCTGATCCAGAGGTTATAAAATGATGCTTAAACGCACTACTGCGATAGTTCTTTTGTCGATGCTACAAGTACCTGGTGCTTTAGCAGCTATGTACGGCACACCATCGGAACGAGACGGGCGTATTCAGACCGTAGATTATAACGAGCAGGATGTATTTAATGTGCGCGTAAAAGCAGGCGCACAAACAACAATTAAGTTCGGACAAGACGAAACAATAAAAGATGTCGGAATTGGTGATCCAGAAGCCTGGTCAGTATCGGTCAGGGACAACACTCTGTTTCTGCGTCCAAAAGCAGAAGAACCGGATACAAACGTTACCGTTCAGACCAATAAGCATATATATCCTCTTTACCTGATATCAACCACGAAACAACCCACGTATATTCTGCGTTTTAATTATCCGAAACCACCGTCAGCTACCGTAATGACTGAAAAGCCATTTCCATGCACTGATGGTGGAATAATTAATGGTCATTATCAACTCAAGGGGGACAAATCAATTTTCCCTTATCAGGTATGGGATAATGGCGAATTTACATGCATGAGATGGACTAATAAACAGGAAATTCCGGTCCTTTATCGTGTTGATGCCGATGGAAATGAACATCTGGTTAACGGAGACAGAAATAAAAACACAATGGTTTACTATGACGTGGCTGAAAATCTCCGTTTGCGCCTGGGTGATCAGGTTGCAGATATCAGAACATCATCAATCGTTAATCGTCCGTGGAATAAAAAAGGTACGTCAAACGGAAAAACACGAGTAGAGAAGTTCAGCTATGAAAAATAAAGATGATGAAAAAAATAATGACGCGGGAAATCGCGGAATTATCGAAGTAAAAGGTAAAGCAGCACCAAAAAAAATATTAATCCTCATCATATTACTGATTGCCGCGTTATTTGTGATCATTATCTTGTTTAAAGTTCTTTCACGAGAACAGGTCGTTCAGCAAACACCTCTTGAGAAGTCTGACGAGACACTGGTCACAAATACCAACAATGGCGTTTCACTGACAACAATGATGAAAAACATCGAAGAAAAGGAAAAACTCGATGCCGCTAACCGCAGGAAAGCACAGGAGGAGCAAGAACAGAAACAGGCAGACAATGCCCCGTCAGCGCCAGCATCACAAAAGGCCGATCAAACAGCCGTCAATGTGATAGCCAACGGCAGTCCCCAAACCGCCAGTGGAGATCCAAACCAACCACAACCATTGCCAAAATCCGTCCGACAACTGATGGGCGACACAATGGTGAAGATCGACAATCAGGAACCAGGCGAAAAAAACCAGGAAAGAGATGATTTACAGGGCAGTCAGTACGCAGACGGAAAGGTATCCCCTGTGCTGAACCGCCGATATCTGTTATCTGCGGGAACAGCATTATCCTGTGTGCTCAAAACGAAAATCGTAACCTCTTATCCCGGTATCACAATGTGTCAGTTAACACGAGACGTCTGGTCGGATAACGGCGAAGTGCTTCTTGCCCGTAAAGGAGCATTACTGATCGGGGAGCAGAATAAAGTCATGACACAGGGAGTAGCCCGTGTGTTCGTTAACTGGACAACGCTCAAAGATGAAAATGTCAATGTGCGCATTGGCGCACTTGGCACTGACAGTCTGGGCGCTTCCGGCCTTCCTGCATGGGTCGATAATCATTTTGGTCAGCGTTTTGGTGGTGCATTGCTGCTGTCATTACTTGGTGATGGTTTAGATATTCTGAAAAACAGCACGCAACAAACAGGCTCAAACAGCAATATCACCTACGAAAACACATCTGACGCAACAAAAGAAATGGCAAAAACAACGCTGGACAATACGATAAATATTCCCCCCACGGCATATATTAATCAGGGGACTGTATTGTCTGTTATTGTTCCGCGAAATATCGACTTTTCATCCGTATATGAACTTCAGTAATTCAGTAAAGCAATTGATATGAATAACATCAGAGATACCAGTAATACATCACAACCACGAGATAACAGTAAAACCGCAAGACGATATCTGGATATGACGGGTATCCAGTCTGTTCTTAATATTGAACATGTCACAGAAATATCTGTGAATAAACCAGGAACAATATGGTTTGAAGGGAAAAATGGCTGGGAATCTAAAGATGCGCCAGACGCGACTTTTGATAATTTAATGACACTTGCCAAAACTCTGACGAACTTATCAAAGATAAAAATACCACTTAGCCATGATAATCCCATTGCATCGGTAGTTCTTCCCGGTGGGGAACGTGGACAAATCATCATTCCACCTGCAACGGAAAATAACAGCGTTGTGATATCTATCCGCAAGCCATCATTAACACGCTTCACTATAGATGATTATGTCCGAACAGGGCGTTTTGATAATGTCAGGATTGCAACAAAACACGAAGCAATACTGACTGAACGGCAACGCTACCTGTATGAATTATCCCGGCGTCCGGATGGTCAATCTAAAGCTCAATTTTTAAGAGAGGCAGTTAAAGACCGTCTTAATTTTTTAATCGTAGGTGGGACTGGCTCCGGTAAGACAACTATAGCAAAGGCAATTGCAGATATCTTTCCACCTGAACGGCGTTATATAACCGTTGAAGATGTACCGGAAATGTCTCTGCCGCTGCATCCAAACCACATCCGGCTTTTCTACAAAAAAAATACCGTTGAAGCGAAGGAAATCATTGAAGCGTGTATGCGATTAAAGCCAGATCACATCTTTCTTGCTGAACTTAGGGGTAACGAAGCATGGAGTTATCTGGAGGCGCTTAATACAGGGCATGAAGGCTCAATCAGTACCATTCATGCTAATAATACTTATGCCTCATTTTCACGACTGGCAAGTATTGTAAAACAATCTGATGTTGGTATGACTGTTGATATGGACCTCATCATGCGCACGATAAAAACATCAATTGATGTCATTCTTTTTTTCAACCATACCAGAATGACTGAACTGTATTACGAACCCGAAGAAAAAAATCGTTTTTTGAGCACAATGTAAATTGTGGAGATAACTATGAATGCAAAAAAGATGGGGGGGTTAATTCTCTTCCTGTTACTGCTTCTTGTGGGTGTGCTTATAGCCTCAAACTATCTCGGTGGATACACAGCATTAAGATATTCATCCGTTGATATGTCTTTGCTCAAGTGGGATACATTCCATTCTGTAATCTCAACATTTTCTGGCAACCCACAATATAAAAAACTCGTTTTTATGGCATGGTTTGGATTCAGCGTTCCATTAATATTCTTTGCCATATTCATGTTAATTGTCGTGATTGGGATTATGCCTAAAAAAGTCATCTACGGTGACGCCCGGCTCGCAACTGATATGGACCTGAGTAAATCAGGTTTTTTCCCGGATAAAAAATCACCTTACAAACATCCACCAATACTCATCGGTAAAATGTTCAAGGGGAGATACAAAAAACAATTTATTTATTTCGCCGGACAACAATTTTTAATTCTTTATGCCCCGACACGTTCTGGTAAAGGGGTGGGGATTGTTATCCCCAACTGCGTAAACTATCCAGGAAGTATGGTCATACTGGATATCAAACTTGAAAACTGGTTTTTATCAGCCGGATTCAGGCAAAAAGAATTAGGGCAAAAATGCTTTCTCTTTGCGCCCGCCGGATACGCGGAAACTATCGACCAGGCAATTAAAGGACAGATACGCTCTCACCGCTGGAATCCTCTGGATTGCGTCAGTCGCAGTGATTTACTTCGTGAAACGGACCTGGCAAAAATTGCCGCAATCCTTATCCCGGCAAGTGATGATCCTATATGGTCTGATTCTGCACGCAACCTTTTTGTCGGGTTAGGGCTTTACCTGCTGGACAAGGAGCGTTTTCACCTGGACCAGAAAGCCAAAGGTCATAATGCACCGGACGTCCTTGTTTCCATCAGCGCCATACTGAAAACGTCGATTCCCGATAATGGAAAAGATCTCGCCGCATGGATGGGACAGGAAGTTGAAAATCGTAGCTGGATTAGCGATAAAACAAAATCATTCTTCTTTGAGTTCATGTCAGCACCAGATCGCACAAGGGGAAGTATAAAAACGAACTTTTCATCACCACTGAATATATTCAGCAACCCTGTTACTGCTGAAGCGACGAATTTCAGTGATTTTGATATCCGGGATATTCGTAAAAAACCCATGTCAATTTATCTTGGTCTGACACCGGATGCCTTAATCACTCATGAGAAAATTGTAAACCTTTTCTTCTCATTACTGGTTAATGAAAACTGTCGTGAACTGCCGGAACATAACCCGGACCTGAAATACCAGTGCCTTATTCTCCTGGATGAATTTACATCAATGGGTAAATCGGAGGTCATTGAACGCGCTGTTGGTTTTACAGCAGGTTATAACCTTCGCTTTATGTTCATTCTTCAGAATGAAGGACAAGGGCAAAAAAGCGATATGTACGGTCAGGAAGGATGGACCACATTCACTGAAAACAGTGCTGTTGTGCTTTACTATCCGCCGAAATCAAAAAATGCTCTGGCTAAAAAGATTTCAGAAGAGATTGGGGTGCGTGATATGAAAATATCCAAACGCTCAATATCCAGTGGTGGTGGTAAGGGAGGAAGTTCACGTACACGGAATGATGATGTAATAGAGCGCCCGGTTCTTCTTCCTGAAGAAATTGTGTCTCTCCGGGATAAGAAGAATAAAGCCAGAAATATTGCAATCCGTGAAATTATAACCAGTGAATTTAGCCGACCATTTATTGCCAACAAAATAATCTGGTTTGAAGAACCAGAGTTTAAACGCCGCGTGGATATCGCCCGTAACAATCATGTTGACATTCCAAACCTGTTTACACAAGAAGTCATGGATGAAATAGCAAAAATTGCAGAAATTTATCTCCCTAAAGCTGGAGGAAAAAAAGTCATGGTTGCCGGAGGCAATGTGATTACTAATCCAGACCTTGATAATCACGATAAAACAGACGTATCTGAATAATCCTCGCAATAAAGATACTATTGATTAGCAAAGACAGGATTCTATTATGAGAATAAAACACTCGAATATGATAAATATGAATATGAATATGAATATGAATATGATGAAAGAAGCCATTGATGTTTTGATAAACTCTGAAAAACATATTCTGATTATAGGCGAAACTGGAACTGGAAAATCAACACTTTTAGCAGAATTGCTAATCAATGACACTGACGTTAAATATTTTGATTTCTGTGATATTTATAAACGCCATGAACACCTTCCCCTTCTAAAACACCATTATCTTTGCGATGAAAATTTTGATTATTTTGACTTTTTATCTGCACCTGAAAAAACGTTGGTTCTTAATAGTGTAGCCATCGGTAACAACTTACGGGAATCAAAAGTTGTTCAGTTTATTGTTCGATTTATTAAAACAGCCAGGAAACGTGGCAAACGTCTTATTGTTGTCACGACTCCTTCAGATGGCGGCGTGCAGATACAAAACCTTTTCGACACAGTTATATCGTTAACCCGCTCTCACGATGAAATAGGATGCACAGTTATCATTCCAGTACCGGAGTTAATTAAATATGAATAAAAAATTGCTTTGTTTATTAATATCCTCTTTTTTATTATCAGGCTGTGCAAACTTCAAAAAAATCAATACTAATGAACTTGCAGCCGAAAAAGACGCACAAAAAGCGACTGAATACGCGAAAAAAATTCGTAATAACCCGGTTATCCAGGACTCAACAAAACAATGGATTAATACAACGCCAATTATTGAAAAGCAGGTAAAGCAATCAGCGCCGCCCTGCCCGATTGTGATTAATACTCGTTCAGATATTGAGCTACGCCAGATCGCACAACGCATCACACAAACCTGTCATATCCCGGTACGAATCAGCGCCGATGTCTGGACCTATCTGAACGGTACAGGCACTGGCTCAACACAACAAATGACAGGATCAATTCCAGCACCGGATGCAAATGGAATGGTTCCTCTGGCGTCAGTAGGCAGTCAGCCAGTAAAAGTCTCTTCTGGCGGTACATCACTCCCGGAACTGAATATCTCCGGGCTTCCTGCCCTACTGCAAACCGTATCCTCACGGCTGGGAATATCCTGGAAATACGATAAAGGTCGTATCACATTCTTCTATCTGGAAACGCGCTCATTCCCGATCACATATATGGACAGCAATGTGGCATACAACTCAAAAGTTGTGAGCGGCACAATGTCTTCCAGCGGCAGTACCGGCTCTACCAGCTCTGGCGGTATGACTGGCGACGCATCAAATACGCAAACTACAACCGTGGAAATGAAATCATCGCTGTACAACGACCTGAAAAGCGAAGTTTCCTCAATGCTGACACCAGGCACAGGGCGCATGTATCTGTCCACTGGTTCACTGACAGTAACAGATACCCCGGATGTACTGGACAGCGTTCAGGAGATTGTGAACAAGCGCAATAATGAAATGAGTCGTCAGGTTGTGCTGAACGTTGAAATCCTGAGTATCAAGAAATCAAGCCAGGAACAGGCGGGAATCGACTGGAACGCAGTATTTAATGATGGTCATCTTGGTCTGAGTCTTGGTGGCTCATTTGGTAATGCCGCCGAGAATGTTATTACCAGTGGTGTATCCATCGTGGACGGTAAGCTGGCTGGCTCAAAAGCATTTCTGAAAGCCCTGTCGTCACAAGGCAGCGTCAGTGTCGTAACGCAAAACTCCGCTGTGACTAAAAACCTGACGCCCGTCCCTATGCAAATTGCCAATCAGCAGGGCTTCATTGAAAGTGTCACAACCGATTCCACCGCCAATGTGGGATCATCCACGTCACTGAATGCGGCAACAATAACGACCGGATTCAATATGACTCTGCTTCCATACATTCAGCCGGATTCACAAAACCTGCAATTGCTGTTCTCAATGAGTCTGTCTGACAAACCTACTTTTGAGGTGTTCGAAAGTGGCGGCAGTAAAGCACAAACACCGAATGTGGATTTGAAAACAATTAATCAGACTATTGATCTGAAATCAGGCCAGACAGTCATTCTGAGTGGATTCCAGCAATCAAACCGGAAAACCAGTAAGCAAGGTGTAATAACCCCCTCCTTCTTTGGACTTGGGGGTGGCGTTAACAGCGAAGACGGCGACACGATTCTGGTCGTTTTGATTACACCAAATGTGCTTAATTCCGGCTCCAGTGCAGTAATAAAAAATGTGAACTAATTAACTGAAAACTCCCTGAAAAAACACAGGGAGTTTTTTTGGAGGTCACTTTGTCTGAGAATAATCAGAATAACCGGAATTTCACTTCGGTTATTAAAAACAAGCGTGCTTTTTTCTCCGGTCTGGACTGGAAAACGCTTCCTTCAGAAGAAAAGAATGCGCGTACATTCGCAAGAAAAAACGACGCTGAATATTTTCTCTCCTGTCAGTATCAGGATTCAGAAAATGAAACCAAAACGATGGTGGCATTTATCAGAAAAGAGGATCTTCCCACAGGGGCGTCCTCATTCTGGTCACTGGCACTGATGATAAAACCCCTCATCGAACCTGACGGATACGCTATCTGCGAACTCGGTGATCTTTATGGCTTTGTTTCCTGCGTCAATAACGTTCTCGTCAACGATGTTGTAGGTAACAAAAGTCAGATCATGAGTGCTCTGACAACATTTCTTGAGTTTAATGAAACACCAGAACCCGGCTGGAAACTATACCAGCCTGAATCATGGGATATCAGCCAGGCACTCCCCTCACTCACTCTGTCTGCGTTGATTGACGTAAAAAAACCGCCGAAAGAGGCGGCGTTTACTCGCGTATCCCGAAAACGTCAGTTCATGATTTATGGCGGAAGTGCCATTCTGGCCATACTGCTCTGGAACGGGATCACCATGTACCAGGAATACCGGGAAAAAGAAGCTGCGGCAGAAGCTGCACGTCTTCGTCTGGCAAAAGAAATGGCAGACAAACAGGCAATACAGATTGCCCCACCGTGGCAACATTTACCTGAAATAAAACCATTTATTGATAAATGCATTGATAAATGGGATGCACTGCCCTTATCGATCGCCGGATGGCGTTTTGACCTTGCTGAATGCAGCACATCCGGTAATGACGGGCTGTTACGCACATCATATAAGGAACTGAGCGGCGTTACGGTCGAGGACTTCAGCACACGGATACGAGAAATATTCCAGGGGATAACCACAGCAACTTTTGTATTGCCAGAAGGTAGCGCCGGGGGATTTTCTCTTCCTGTCAGTTTTGACGTTTCGCCTGATCCAATTACCCCGGACACATTGCCACAGGCAACAGATATTCAGGAACGCCTGACAACATTTGCACAAAAAATGAGGTTAAAACTCACCTGGCAGGAAATTGAAAACACAAAAACAGATGAAGAAGGCCGTCCAATAATTCTCCCGTGGAACGAGTATGAATTAATGATTCAGACCAGCACCCCGCCTTCAATACTTTTCGCTAACTTTCATGAACCTGCCGTTCGCTTCCAGTATGCAGGAATAAAACTGGAAGAAGGAAGACTGAATTATGAGATTAAAGGTGCATTCTATGTTAAAAATAATTAAACCAACGATTATTTCTGTCTGTTTTTTCAGTTCACTTGCTTACGCAACAGAATCTGAAAGCACACCAAAAGACGAAATAAAATATTCATCTCCGACCATTTTACAGGTAGAGCAGATTCAGGCTGAAACGGTAATTTACGAAGCAAAGCTGGCGCGTCAGAAGGCTGTCAGTGAATTGCGTAATCTTGATTTGAATGGTGTAGCGTCCGCAACGCCAGCAATAACGCCCTCTTCCGGGTATTCTTCTCTTGCAGATACCGATATACCAGCGCAACGTGTAGCCGCTAAATCACTTCGTGTTATTGAAATATTTGGTACACCACAACAAATGTCAGCACGAATTTCTCTCCTGGACGGGTCAGTAACTGATGTCAAGGTCGGGCAAAGTATTCCAGGTACTTCTTATAAGGTGGCATCAATCACTGGTAATGGCGTCTGGATTCAGAATGGTACAGAGAAACGCCAGCTTATTCTTTAATGCTATTGAAAGAGACGACACATAATGTTTTTTTCTGACGCAGACTATCCAGGAAAAGATATTTCTGATGTTGTATACGTCAGTATATCTGAAAAAGACGATAAACCTGTTCATGTTTATATCGCTGATAACAGTAAAGGACAGCGTGCTGTTCAGGCTTATATTGGCACTCTGAATGTTAAATATCCCGGAAAGGTAAATATAACCTGGACCACTCTTGATGTTATCGCATCCCGCTACCAGGACAGCGAAAGAAGGTCTGATTCAAACTCATCACAACACTTAAACAGCAACCAGGAAAAGGTCATTAGCTACCTGGCGAAAGCAAACAACCTGGGAAGTTCCGATTTGCACATCACACCTGGTCGGGACGGTTCCGAGTTCACTTATGTCGAAGCACGCGTACATGGGGAACTGGAAATTCTGGATGTCATCCCGCGTAAAGAAGGGCTGGAATTGCTGGGTGCTGCCTATTCTGGAATGAGCGATGTTATCAAAGGTACGCAGTTTGACCCAGCAATACCGCAGGATGCACGTATCGCAGAGAATTTTCTGAAGCCTGTAAATCTTTTTGGGGCGCGCTATTCGCATTATCCGTGCGTGGGTGGTGTGTACGCGGTATTCCGCCTGATTAAAGATGACAGCGAGGATATTCCCACTTTCGAAGAACTTGGCTACATGCCACAACAAATCCAGACAATCAGGCGAATGTTACAACGCCCGGAAGGAATTATCGTTTTATCCGGCCCGACAGGGTCCGGTAAGTCAACGACTCTGAGAACGGCTTCAGAAGCCTATCTGAGCACGTTTGGTTTCAACCATAACGATAATATGCGTCTCCCCCGAAAACGCCTTTTCACCATTGAATCACCGCCGGAGGGCCGCATTCCCGGCGCAATACAGACGGCAGTCAGGGATTCCGTCGATGGCTGGGTTGACGCGATTAAATCCGCTATGCGACTTGATCCAGACGCGATACTGAACGGCGAAATTCGTGATCACGCATCGGCATTAGCGGCAATCAAAGCCTCGATGACAGGCCACCTTCTGTTGACGACCTTACACGCCAACGATGCCCTGAATATTATTGAGCGCCTTGAAATGGAGAATATTCAGGCCAGGCTGATTGCAGATCCTCTTCTGTTTATCGGTCTGCTGAGTCAACGGCTCGTTCAAAAACTCTGTCCTTACTGTAAGCGCACTTATGCTGAAATGGCAGACAAACTGAGTACAGAAGAACGGAAACTCATTGAGGAAAATTGCCTGCCGGAACAGGTCCGGTTGCGCAATCTTGACGGTTGTGAGCACTGTTATAAAGGCGTAACGGGAAGGACGGTTATAGCAGAAGTCGTCTCACCCGACGCACGTTTTTTTCAGTTGTATCGTCAGTCCGGGCGTCTGGAAGCAAAATCATACTGGCACTATGAACTTGGAGGAATTACCCGTAATCAGCACTTATTACACCTGATTAATCATGGCCTGGTAGATCCGCTGTCCGCACACTTCATATCCCCCATTGACGAAGATAAATACTCAATGCTCCCGGAGGGGACATGGCGATAAAAGATATATTTGAGAAACTCAATTCGATAGAAATTGATTTCTCTGGAATATCCCACTGGCTGGCAAAATACACATTCAGGTATTCCAGAATAAGTTTATATGAAGATTTATCTGGAATGTTAAATGATGGCATAAATGTAAAGCGCGCTCTTACACACCTGATTGATGTAGAAACAGACTACGGGAAGAAAACTGGTTCTTCTGCAACCTACTATATTTGTTGTGAGTGCCTTAATGCACTGAATAACACAGGGGCTATATCTTCAGCATTAAAAAAATATATAAAGGAGGATGAATATCAATTAATATCCAGCGGTGAAATTCGCGGCGACCTTGCCGGAGGATTAGTTCAGGCCATAAAAATTGTCAGAAGTCGTTCTGAAATGACAATGACTCTTGTTATGTCGATGATTTATCCATCCGTACTGGTTTTTGGTTGTCTGGCAAACATGTATATGGTCCACGATACCATAACACCTGTTTTCCTTTCTCTCGCACCGAAAGAACGCTGGACAAGCTCTATGCGATTACTGACAGATACGTCTGGTTTCCTGATAGAAAACGGAACGTATATTCTCTGCTTCTGCATCGTACTGTTTTTCCTGATCAGATATTCGCTTGCGCGTTATACAGGACCGGGCCGTCAGTATCTTGATTACATTCCCCCCTGGTCACTTTATAAAACATTTAATGGTGTAAGTTTTCTCTTCAACATGGCCTCCATGTTAAGTATTGATATTCCCGTTGCAAAAGCACTGGAAAGGCTGGAGAAAAACAGCACTCAAAACAGATGGCTACTCGAACGAATAAAAGAAATCAGGAGATATGTTTTACTTGGACAGTCACTTGCAATGGCAATGAAAAGTTGCGGTTATGACTTCCCATCGAAATTATGCATTAACAAACTATTACTTCATTCTGAAAATGCTGACAATGCATTGATGATGTCTAACTATGCTGATAAATGGCTGGAGGAAGCAAAAGGAAAAGTCAAATCAACAGGAGTCTGGATAACTGTAGTATCCGCATTAATTGTTTTCGCATTTATTGTAATGATGATTACTGCTCTCTACGATGTCAGTAACGTCCTGCAACACTAATCCCTAATATTTTTAACCTCTCAATAAATAAGGAATTATTTATTATGTCTTCTATTAATATTTTAAATATGCGTTCTGTTTTTTCTTCTCTTTCTGCACGCCGTAAAAAAGAACAGGACAAAGGGGCAACACTGATGGAAGTGTTATTGGTTGTTGGTGTTATTGTTGTACTTGCAGCAAGTGCATATAAACTCTATTCAATGGTGCAATCCAACATTCAATCATCCAATGAACAAAACAATGTCCTGACAGTGATTGCCAACATGAAATCACTGAAATTCCAGGGGCGTTATACTGACAGTAACTATATTAAGACTCTCTACGCGCAAGGATTACTGCCATCCGATATGATCGCAGATACAACTGGCGCAAGCGCGAAAAACCCGTGGGGCGGCTCCGTTACAATCACCACCTCTTCGGATAAATACTCCTTCAATGTTGTAGAGGCCAATGTCCCACAGAAAAACTGCATGGCAATGGTAAACGCCCTGCGTTCTTCCAGCGCAATCTCCAAAATTAACAACACTTCCACATCAACCGTCAGTGCAGCAACTGTTTGCGCATCTGACAGCAATACGCTGACCTTCAGCACTGATTCCTGATTTTTCATGTGCATCGGATAAGCGCCTTCGGGCGCTTATTTTTTCCATGTTTAAGGAGGAGTATTGTGCGTTCTGTTCTTTATATCCTGCTATCATGTATTTCATCATTAATCTTTTCATTGCAACCCGCATATTCAGCGACAACGACCCGATTTGATGCTTGCTTTGCACAAGCCGGGCAACGTTACCTGATTGACCCCCTGCTTCTGAAAAGCATTGCCACTGTAGAAAGTTCACTCATACCAGACCGAATAAATCACAACAAAGAAAAAGGAAAAATATTAAGCACCGATTACGGACTAATGCAAATTAATTCATCACACATCCCTAACCTGAAAAAACTTGGCGTAATAAAAGACAAATCAGAGCTTATTGATAACCCCTGTCTCAATATACAAATTGGCGCGTGGATTCTGGCAACACATTTTCAGAAATGTGGCATAAACTGGAGTTGTCTTGGCAGTTATAACGCTGGTTTCAAAGAAAGTAACGAACAGAAAAGAATCAAATACGCACGCTATGTCTACAATAAATACATGGTAAGGTAAGTTATGCTAAACAGCATATTTAATACGGCGATACTTTGCTGTGCAAATATCGTCTGTCAATGCTACGCCTACAATGAAGTTAAATTCCGTTTAAATAAACTTAATGTATCTTATAAAACCGGAACAGAGAAATATTACTGTCTGATACTGACAACGCTTGCCGTTCTGTATCTTTCATTAAATCAGCTATCACTGATTCAATCCATAATAGTGATTGTTTTCTATGCCTTCCTTACATTAATGGCCTGTATAGACCTTCTTTCATTTCTACTACCACGCCTTTATACCGTGACATTTATCTTCTCCGGCCTGTTATATCAGACATGGAATAACAATATATTGTCTGGTTTGTTTTGTGCAATGCTGATGTTCTTCATTATGCTGTTTGTAAGACTTTACTTTGCATATAAAAACGGAACGGAAAGTTTCGGCATGGGAGATGTGCTACTTATTGCAGGAACTGGCGTATGGTTTCCAACGCCTGAGATTGCCTGTTCAATTGTATTTATTGCCGTTATCGGCGGAATTATTTTCTTCACTCTTGGCGGATTAAACAAGCAAAAAAAATATATCCCATTCGGTCCGTTCCTTTGTGGCGGAATGTTTGTTTACTCACTCGTACCGGGAATATTATTCTGAGGATTAAGAGCAATGAAAAAGACAGATAAAGGTGTATCTCTCCTTGAGGTATTACTTGTCATCGGCATAATGGTGATGGTTATCCCTAAAGTTTATGAAAACATTGAAAACCATCTGAATAATGTTCGCTGGCAGAATGCAGCAGAACACGCAAATACCTATAACACCGCTGTTCGTAATTATGTTGCTGACAATGCATCAACACTACTTGCTGGCTCTTTACCCAAAACAATCACGCCAGCAACACTCATTCAGAAAGGCTATCTGAAATCTGGTTTTTCTGAATCCAATTTTGGACAAAGCTACATTACCGGTATTGCAAAGAACAGCAAAACATCCCGTCTGGAAGCCCTGACCTGTAGTAATGGCGGTCAGTCCCTGTCAGAAGCCGGAATGCGCTCGGTAGCAAGCATGATTGAAGGGCTTGGCGGCTACATCAACAGCAGCAAGCAGGCGATTGGCGCGGGTGGCGGCTGGTCTGACACGCCTTCAAATTACGGGCTGAACTGCGCGACCGGGCATATTGCAATGGCACTTGTTGGCGCTGATTTGCAGGAAAGCGACCGTTTATATCGTTACTCCATAACCAATCGTCCCGACCTTAACAGGATGCATACGGCGATTGATATGAACAGCAACAATCTGAACAACGTCGGCACTTTAAACGGCAACGCCGCCGCGCTCTCCGGCGATATCAGCGCACGTAACGGTACGTTCTCTGGCGCAATTTCAGGAAATACAGCCACAACCAACGGCGATATCACTTCGAATAATGGCTGGCTGGTCACAAAAAACAGCAAAGGCTGGATGAACAGTACCTATGGTGGCGGCTGGTATATGTCCGATTCGTCCTGGTTGCGCAGCGTGAATAATAAAGGGATTTATACTGGCGGCCAGGTAAAAGGTGGAACTGTACGCGCTGATGGACGCCTCTATACAGGCGAGTATTTACAGCTTGAAAAAACAGCAACGGCTGGCGCTTCCTGCTCCCCTAACGGGCTTGTAGGCCGCGACAGTACAGGGGCGATACTTTCGTGCCAATCCGGTGTGTGGAGAACTTCCGGTTCCTCTAACGGTAGTTACAGTAATCTTGGCTCACACAGAGGATCATTTACTGGTCGCAATACAGGAAGTGGTACGCTGTTTGTTTACGCCTCTGGAGGGAATGGTGGTTCCGCCGGGGGAGATTGCGCTAACACATCCAGATTGCAGGGATACGTTGCAGGGGCATTGATTAGCACAAATGCGAGCAACAACCCATCTTATGGGAAGACAGCATTCATCTCTTTTGCTGTCCCTGCTGGCGCAACTTATCAGATCACCTCTTATCCGGCCCAAAACTACTCTTGTGGCTCAGGGGTATTTTCAGTATTTGGATACCAAACTTAATTGAGAGTTACACAGGACGCAATACAACCTGTCTTGTGCTCGTATTTGTACCATTTTCGTGAACCAGATGGACTCTCGACTACCTGGCAGTAATGAGAATCCTCAGCATTTCCCATTCTGGCAATGGCACAAAAGTCAAATTGCCCCAAGTAACCAGTGCTGGAAAGTTGAGTAACCTTGAGCTTTCCACCTAATGCCCTCCACACACCGGATTGGCACGGAGGCCAGTGCCAATCCGGTCGGTGGTCTGGTGGCAATAAAGTGAACTACTCCGCCTGTAAGTGGTATCAATCATCTGTAGCAATGAATCACTTCATTGGCGGGAAAAGTGGAGGATCTATCTACTACAAACCCATTCAATGCCCGACCGGATTTATCATGACAGGTACACGCATGTATGGCATTGGTGATGGCGTTGATGAGGAACACGTTGATGCTTATTGTTGCCCCTTCGGTTAAATCCCAGCACCAGGAAGATTCAGGCATGTAACAGTAATTGTGCCGCCGGACTCATAATTTCCCCACGCATAATTATTCACATACCAAACCTTGTTTTGGTCGGAGTATACCTGCTGAAACCCACCAAAAGGCGCACCATTAAGGTATGTCCACGAACAGTACGCATGTACGCCAATGCTCAGATTTCGGGTGTTTTTCCCGATATTGTACGTACTGGTAGTGAAGTTCACTTTTGCCGTTGTCCAGATACCGGATTGGCACGGAGGCCAGTGCCAATCCGGTACGTGGAGAAGGGCATCAGGTAGCACTGTTCTGACAGGAAAAATAGCAAATGGACAACAGATCCCATTGCCATCTGGTTTTTCTGCCAGCCAGTGTACCTGGAGTGTCAGTAATGCAGAAAATCCGCACGGGTGGAAGCCGAATTATTTTGCGGGGTCAGTTGCAACCTATGATGCCAATCGAATTGTGAAATGCGGCTTCTATGACGAATACAATTTTTATGGCGGTACTCACCGAACTGACCTGTCGGGGAAATGTAGTTACATCGTGGTTTGCCAGTGATAAGTATCGTCACTGGCAAATGGCGTAAACTGTAATTGAACCATTTTGATCTTCGGTCGTGTCGCAACTGGCAGTCCATGCATTGTTGCCTGAAGGCATGGAACGCGTGAGCCATATAAATCCGGTATTTGATCTGCATTGACCGCCTCCACCAATGACTTTCTTGCCAGATGGACATGTTGCCGTTGCTCCAGGCCAACGCCACGCAGTAGCTGAAGCGGTAACAATTTGGCTATCACCTGCGCCAATTTTTTTCCACGTACCGGATTGGCACGGAGGCCAGTGCCAATCCGGTTCGTGGAAATCAATAGGTTCATCTGCGCCGTGGACATCAGTAACATCCTTCACCTTGTACCCAACCACAACGAAGGCTCTAGGAAAATTCAAACTTTGCGTTAATACATATCGCATAGATGGAAAGGAAACCGCAATGACGCGTGTCTGGCCTACAGACAATCCAGATGCAAACGGCGAGATGAACTGGAGTGCGTATAACGGTACGTTATATGGCAGCTACTACATCACTGTTCACTGCTTCCGCTAATTCATACCAGAACACTCACTGACACAATGCATAAGTAGTGACTGAATAATACTGATTCTGGTTGGTGTTTTGGCTGCAACCAGCTACCCATGCACTATTACCGGAGGGGGAAGAACGCTTGAGAATGGCATTTGAAAAGCTGCACATTCCACCACCTCCTGTAACTTTCTTTCCTGAAGGGCAAGTCGCGGTGGCAATTGGCTGATTCCAGTCACTTGCTGTCGCAGTAACCATCTGTACTGTACCGCCGCCATTTTTCTGCCACGTACCGGATTGGCACGGTGATATTGCATTTCGAAGCAAGAATCTCTACCTTCCCCCCTTTTTTGTCTGGAGGGGATATGTTTCAGAAAATCAAAATTCGCAAAATGACAATCAGCCGGGCGCTGGACAAATACCTGAAGACAGTATCCATCCACAAAAAAGGTCATCTACAGGAGTTTTATCGCGTAAATGTGATTAAACGTCACCCTATTGCTGAACGCTATATGGATGACATTACCACTGTTGATATTGCCAATTATCGGGATCAACGGTTGGCGCAAATTAACCCCCGAACGGGGCGTCAAATAACCGGAAACACCGTCCGTCTTGAACTTGCCCTGTTGTCATCATTATTCAATATCGCCCGTGTGGAATGGGGAACATGCCGCATAAATCCTGTCGAACTGGTCAGAAAACCCAAAATCAGTAGCGGGCGCGATCGTCGCCTGACTTCAGGAGAAGAACGCCGACTTTCGCGGTATTTCAAAGAAAAAAACCAGGCTCTTTACGTCATTTTTCATCTGGCACTGGAAACAGCAATGCGACAAGGTGAAATCTTGTCATTGCGTTGGGAACACGTCGATCTGCAACATGGGGTAGCTCATCTTCCAACAACCAAAAATGGTGCTCCACGCGATGTTCCGCTATCCAGGAAAGCCCGTAATTACCTGCAAATGCTGCCAACACAGCTTAACGGTAATATTTTTTCTTATACATCTTCGGGATTCAAAAGTGCCTGGCGAACAGCACTTCAGGAACTGAAGATAGAAAACTTGCATTTTCATGACCTCCGTCATGAGGCTATCAGCCGATTTTTCGAACTTGGTACATTGAATGTCATTGAAGTTGCCGCGATTTCAGGCCATCGCTCCCTGAACATGTTGAAACGATACACACACCTTCGGGCTTATCAACTTGTCAGTAAACTCGATGCCCGACGCAAGCAAACCAGCAAGATCGCTCCCTATTTTGTTCCCTACCCGGCAACGGTCGAGAACAGAAACGGGCAAGTCGTTGTAACTCTGAGTGATTTCGACCTGGAAACAAGCGCAGCCACAAAAGAACAGGCCATATTTCATGCCAGCGTGTTGCTGCTACGAACACTGGCACAAGCCGCCCAGCGAGGAGAGCGCGTCCCAACTCCTGGCGAACTTCCTACAAACATTGATGAACGGGTAATGATTTGCCCATTAACAAATTAGAGGATTCACTTATGATAGAACAACTACAGAGTGATTTTTTATTCTGGATATTTATTTACTTCCTGATAGTAGGCTTGCTTATCAGAAACATTCATCTTACCAGAAAAATTAAATCCATCGAAAAAAACAAAACATTTCCAGTTTTGTGTATTGAACAGTACATGTCCAATAAATATATTGGGCGGCTAGTAACTCGTTTTATGAAGAGAACTAATGGTGCACCTTTGTTAATTGTGTTTCCAGAATACGATAAAGGAGACAACAATGAAGACAAAAATTCTCCACCATTCCAACTGGTAAAACTAACATCCGACATTAACAATATTAAAGAAATTTATTCCAATGATGATTTAACCTGTTTTCTGAATAATATTTCGGCACAAAAAAATTTATATACAACGCACTCTGGACCTAGCCAGGCATGGATTGAACATGCATATCCTTTGCAACAAGTAACTATTCTCTTACAAGGCACTCGTCATAGTGAAAGGGAAGATATAATCAGTCAACTTGAGATTATTCTTTCCAGACTAAAAAATGGAGAAAATACAGGTTTTGAGCATGATGATGATTTTGGATATTCATTTCAGTATGATGCCGCAGCGGTAGGAAAATCATCATTTTTCGATGAAGCGGCAGGAAGAAAATAAGAATAACGCTCTATCCATTGCACAGACAAATTAACGTTAATCTTTTATGAAAATCTTATTAACAATATTTATTTATCTGCTTACCGCTTTTCAGTCTGCAAATGCAGGTGGAATACCTTATACATTTAACCAGAAAATTCTTCAGGGGAAAGTTATTCGCGTTCTCGATGGCGACACCATAGAAATTAAAACACTACCCGCAAAAATTGTTGTGTATGAAGTTCCGATCCGAGTCCGATTGATAAACATCGATGCCCCTGAAAAGAAACAACCTTTTGGACGCTGGTCAACTAGTCAGCTTAAAACTCTGGTTGCAGGTAAACAGGTGACAGTCTCTTATTCACATAAAGACCGCTACGGACGCATTATCGGTCATGTGTTCACGACGAACGGCACGGATGCCAGCCGCTTTATGGTTCAGTCTGGCGCTGCATGGGTATATGAACGTTACAACGTGGATGAGTCATTACCGGCTCTGCAACGGGAAGCGCAGGAACAAAAACGCGGTTTGTGGGCCGATGCAAATCCGGTTCCACCGTGGGAGTGGCGATACAAACATAACTAACTGATAGAGGTTTTTATGGCTTTATCACCCAAAGAAAAGAAAGAGTTACAACAACGCTTCGAAAAGCAATTACTACCTGACCTTGATATGTCATTTGAACTAAATGGCGAAGTATATAAATTTAATTTTGATAAAAATGAGTCAGGTGACTATATCGATAGTTTTACACAAGCAGTATGGGGAGGTTATCAGGATGCCGAGGAATGGGAAAAATATGGTAAACATCAGGAGACAGAATTACCTGAATGCCCTGAACCAGTCGAGGGTTGGTGCGACTGTGATAAATGTAAGTCGATGATTTTTCATAAAGAGAAAAATATTTATATTTGCCTCTCCTGCCATAAACAAACAGAGCCATTTCTTCCAATTGACTGGAACTCAAACGATTACGATTGGCTACCTTATGAAGATGAATACTAATGCTGAATACTTCAAAATCATAATGGGGGAAAGAAATGCATTCTTCTTTTGGTTTGCCATATCCTGCTGGTCACTGGTTTTATTCTTTACATGACTTACTCGACAATCCTGTATTTATGGTTTCTTTCTTTGTTTTCTGGGTGGCAACGGGTCAATTTTTATTAACAACTGCACACAGAAAATTTAATATATCTGAAACAGTTGAGATGATTATCATCGCTTTATTAATGATACTAATGACTCTGTCTTTTTATCTTTGTGCAATATTAAAGGCTTCTTTTTTAAATTAGAGATTAAAATCAATGGTGACGATAATAATTGGTGTATCGAGAGTTATTGATTATAAAATGGGGGGAGTGTCGGTTGATATTCCTCCATTCCCTGAATGGAACAGTGGTCATTATATAGAAATTCCAGGTGAGGGCATTGTGTTCACAGGTGAAAAGAATGATGACGGTAGCCGTTGTTATTCTGGTGTCATCGAATCTCATTACAGCACCGATGACTGGTCGTTTATTCTTTCTGAGTACAAAAACTGGCTGAATGACAAGGAAAGAAAGTTTTCTTATCTGTTTGTCTTATGCAATGGTGAACTTGTTTACCATGAGGTCAACAAATCAGAACTTCTTTGACTACGATAAAGATAAAGGAAATAGATATGTACCTACATATTGTCCCTAAACTTTTTCATCGCATGGCGAATAAATGCACTCTTAAATCCATCTCCATACCTGAACTTGATTTAATAATTGATGGCGAATCATTGTCTGTAGGGAGGCCGTGGCCTAACAAATGTTTGTGGGTTGGAATGCGGAAAAGCAGAAAGGCAGTTAATGGACTTCTTTTGCATACAGATAAAAAACTAAGATGGTTCACTACCAGATATACCTGGGATATTGAAGATATGGGATTAATTCATCATCAGGTTAATACTTATATTGAAGATAATGAATTTGATATGGTATCACAGGAAATTAACTTAAATTGTGCTTTCGATAAATGGAGTAGCAGGGTGCATTCAGCTTATGAAGGTAAGCCTCCAGCCATAATCCAGCCAAAAATGGAATCATTTTTAAAAAGACCAGGTGAAGACAGTCATGATATGTGGGAGGAATTCGAGTGGGGTAACTTCCTCATATCAAGAGAAGAAAGCATCTTGCTTCACACGATCCAGTCTGAACGATTAAACACCGACTTCTCTTTATTCAAAAGACAACCATCTATTGAAAGTGCATTAGTTATATAAATCAGATGCTTTTTTGGGGGTATTATGCAATATGCATTGCTTGATGGATTTGAACGAAAGTTTTTGCTGGATGCTCTTGAATTCGGTGTTCTGAAGGACTGGAAAGAAAATCCGGTAAAAGAACTTCCTGATATTGATGAATCTGCTCACCCCTTCCATGTCTGTTATGGTGGATATTTATTAAATCCTGGTGTTTCAGATTCAGATATTAGCAGGAAAATAAAAGACCAGACAGGATTCTGGCTGGCAGCTATTGATGATACCCGCATGGATTGTCATTCAATAGCTTATTATGATATTCACACACTCCCTCTGATTTCGTGTGGTCATCAAAAGATAGTTCCTTTTGCCGCGTTAATAAAAGCTGATGAATGCATCATTTCAAAAATTTCTTCGTATTCTGGTTTTGCTGTAACAGCCTTTTTGAGAATTAAAGACTGGGATATTGCAACTAATATACTTAACCGTGAGGGAATTTTTGCCTTTAATGGCTGTGAGCGCAGATTCAAACAACCTGTAAGTGAAGATAACTGGCAACAGGCAGTATCAGAAGAACGCGCTATCCGTTGTGCCAAAAGATTAATTCAATGTAAAGGATAACAAAATGAAACTTTTTATCGCAGAAAAGCCCGCAGTAGCGAATGATATTGTTAAGGCGCTTGGTGGCAATTTTACCCGTCATGATGGCTGGTTTGAAAGTGATAATACTATTGTGACTAACTGTTTTGGTCATATTATCGAATCACAGCCCCCCGAAAACTATAATCCTGAATACAAAGAGTGGAAGATTGAAACACTCCCTTTGCGTCTTTATCCCGTAAAATACCAGCCTGTAGAAAGCGCCGAAAAACAGGTTAAAACGATTATTGAGCTTATCAGGCGTGCTGATGTGACCGAAATTATTCATGCTGGCGATCCTGATGACGAAGGACAGCTACTTGTCGATGAGGTCCTGGAATATGCAGGCAACACAAAACCCGTTAAGCGCGTTCTGATCAACGACAACACCCTTCCGGCAGTGAAAAAGGCGCTGGCAAATCCCAAAAATAACCGTGACTTCAGAGGACTCTATCTCAAGGCTCTGGCGCGTTCTGTAGCCGACGCGATATACGGTTTATCCATGACGCGTGCTTACACAATCCCGGCAAAAACTAAAGGCTATAAAGGTGTTTTGTCTGTCGGACGGGTCCAGACCCCCGTGCTTGGCCTGATTGTAAATCGCACCCGTGCCAATAAAAATCATAAATCCAGCTTCTACTACACCATGACCGGACATTTTCAACGCGGCGCTGATGTTATCAGGGCGAACTGGAAACCTGGTGAGTTCGCACCGCTGACAGACCGCAAATTGCTTGATAAAACCTGGGCGAATGGAACAGCAACATCACTTGCAGGAAAACCAGCCACAGTTGAAGCGGCAGCAACAGATGATAAAAAAACGGCTGCACCGTTGCCCTTTAACCTGGTACGACTTCAGCAGTACATGAACAAAAAATTCAAAATGACTGCTCAAAAAACGCTGGATATCACACAGCAGCTACGCGAAAAATACAAAGCAATTACTTACAACCGTTCAGATTGTTCATATCTTTCAGACGAACAATTCAGCGAAGCACCACAAATAATCGATGCCCTGAAGTCGGTGTTTGATCAGCCAATGGATATTGATACGACACGTAAAAGCAAGGCATTTAACAGCGCAAAAGTAACAGCGCATACAGCCATCATCCCAACCGTTAGCGTACCGGACGTAAACGCACTGAGCACCGACGAACGCAACGTTTACCTAGCAATTGCACAACACTATCTTGTCCAGTTCATGCCTGAAAAGGCATATCAGGAAGTATCCGTCGCCATTCAGTGTGGTGATGAGTCGTTTTATGCCCGTGCCAGGAAAACTACAGACAGCGGATTTGAAGCGTTTCTTGGTGTGGAAAATGCCGGGGACGATGAAGCAGAAGTCGAAAATGATGATTCCGCTTTTGATCTTCTCTGTAAAATTCGCACAGGAGAAACAGTGACGACAAAAGAAGTGGTTGTGAATGAGAAGAAAACAACGCCACCGCCATTATTCACCGAAGCCACTTTACTTGCCGCGCTTGTTCGTGTCGCAGATTTTGTCACTGATCCAGTGATTAAAAAGTTACTGAAGGATAAAGATCGGGATAAAAAAGACGAACATGGCGGTATTGGTACGCCAGCTACGCGGGCTTCCATATTGGAAACACTGAAAAAACGGAACTATATCACCCTGGAAAAAGGAAAACTTATTCCGACAGATACCGGGTATGCGCTTATTGATGCTCTGCCGGATATAGCTGTTAATCCAGATATGACGGCATTATGGGCGGAAAAACAGACACTCATTGAAAACGGAGAAATGACCATCGAACAGTTCGTTGACGAACTGTACAATGATCTGATACCGATGATCAGTAATGCGAACAGTGCTGAAATAAAAGTTTCCCCCAGCGCGCCGTCAGGTCAGTCACAACGCCTGTCCTCTCCTTGTCCTTCCTGTGGTAAACAGATTGTTATCAGGCCAAAAAGCTATTCCTGTACAGGATGTGAATTTAAGATATGGAAAGATTTCTGCGGCAAATCATTAACCGATAAACAAATTGAAACGTTAATAACAAAAGGAGTTACAAGTGAATTGAAAGGTTTCATTAGTCAAAAAACAAACAAAGAATTTTCAGCAAAAGTAAAACTGGTTGACAAAGCAACCGGGAAACTGGGATTTGAGTTTACACAAAAAAGTAAGAAATAAATCCAGCAGTAGAAATCAAACATCGTTGTAGCTACTATAGGACAAGGATGTTCTTCAGGAATTGTACAATGAAAACAAAACAAGACTGGCTCTTTCAGTTAAGACGTTGCTCAACACTCGACACACTTGAAAAGATTATTGAAAAAAACCAAAACAGCCTCCCCCCTTCTGAGCTTGAGTCGTTTAATGCCGCCGCCGATCACAGGCTTGCGGAACTCACAATGAATAAACTCTACGATAAAGTCCCTCCATCCGTCTGGAAATATGTATATTAGTTTTCATCTATTAATATTAGATTTTTGATCGACACAAACATCAGCAATCCCTATACACCTTTCATAGAATGAATTGAACCCTGTATATAGCCTGTCTGAAATGGATATCTGGCAGGCTATCTTAATAGTGTTATAGGTGGTATGAATGTTTTTCCTCTACGAGATCTACAATTTCTTCTACTACCTGATAAAGTTAATTGTCATTCAGCCACAATATATTTGTGTCTATATGATGTTCTTTTTTTTCAATGCAGGGATAGCATATAGCATCACCAATGATATCGAGGATCAAGTATGTCGATGGCTTTTATTCGTAAGTATGTTGCATGCTCTGATGATTCCCCCCGCAGTTATCATTCCACCACAGGAAATACTTCAGGAAACAGAGAAAAGGCAGGAACTACATGAATCAATACCCAAAACATGCAAATTAAAGGCACTGGATGCTCAACAAGGTGGTTTATTCGGCGTTGATAAAGATGAATGGGTATTCCCTGACAATAAATCATTCTATCTGCCTGAAAAGTACCGTCCAGAAAACTGGATTACGGAACTCGCCATGATGAAAGAAGGATAAAAGCTTATGAAGGCCATTAAATCTGTGTTCAATTTTTACATACTCTGTGTGCAGCCTTTACTTGGATTATTTCTCGTGGGTTACAGTATATGGAGCTTCTCAGGTGAAGGTATCTGTACGGCAGACAAAGTTATAGCCTGTGATATATCAATATATCTGGAACCAGCATTTTGCCTTCTCATTGGCACTGTTGTTTTGTTTGTATGGTATATTGCATGGCAGACAGAACGTTCTAAAGAAGAAGACTTTAAATTAAGCATTAAGCCGGAAGATTTTGTGAAGTGAGGTGTCACTATGTTTGATGTTAACGTTGACGTTGAGAATAAAGAGTTTAAGGCTATACAAAAGTGAGGAAAAGGAAAAGTGCTTATATATAACCAGACCCTGGGATATTTCGCCATACCTTGCATAATTATTTTTATACTCTCGTGTTTATCAGCGGCATGGTCTGCATTAAAGAAAAATGAAAAAATCTTTGATATAAGTGGTATTTCGGCTGTTTTATGTTTTGCCGGAGTAATTACTTCAATACTTATACCAACCTATAACGATGAGGATATCAAAGCAGGTGAAGCATTAGCTGCATGTAAAATCGTAGAGGAAAATGCGTATAACGGACTATTTAGCGACAATGTAAATAAAATTGATTGCGACGGTATTATAAAGAACATTCCTGTAAACACATATAACAAACTAATGTACGTCTATAATAAAAATAAATTCAGAGCGCAGGAATGAAATCAACATGTGGAAACAAAGCCCGTTTCGAAATTGAGTTACCGTTATTACACACTAAAGACGAGGGAGATGTATGCTCACCCATTTTTTGTTTGTACCCTATATCAGCCCCTGGCAGGGATTGCTTTTTCTTACTGTAGCAGTAATAACCATTGCAGCCGGATGTATTTTCATCTACGAAAACAGAACGCATTTCTCATGGGCTGATGCGGTTATGGTTCTGGTTTATTGTGGTCTGGCAGTTTTTTTAGGTGTTTGCGGTATACGGGCACTTGGGCTTATCTGAACATCAATAAATAACAGGAAACATAACATGATCACTCTTTTTCTGTTCTTATCACAACTGGATTAAATCATGAAAGAATACGAAAAAACGGCTTTAATATATTCCTTAAAGGAAAGCAATACATTAGTTCTTCGGATTATACTCATCTCTATTTTATTTGGCGGGGTGATTTCAGGCGCGATATACTTATATAACTTAGCGATCTCGTTGTTTGATTCAAACCCGACGTCTGTGCAATTCACCGTTTGCGGAGTAGGCTGTTTTATTGCTCTATTACTTCAATGGATATCTAATGTTGATGCAAATTACAGAAAAAGAATTGGGGATCAACCAAGTACAATGAAAAACATTGTACAATATTTATTTGCAGCCATTATTACCATTAGTTTCATTACAATGGCATTAACAGCCACATTAGTCTTAAAAGACTCGTCCAACATATGGCTCAACATTACTTTTTTTGCATTATTACTGTCCATTTTTGTAGCTGTTATTTCTGTTTGGTAGCTGTTATTTCTGTTTGGGGTTGACTTTTTTTCTTAAAAAGCCCGAAAACCGGGCTTTTTTCTTAATTAGTGCATGTCCTGTGCATCGTCACGCTGCTGCTGCGATTCCTGATGATCTTCTCTGGCCTGGACAAATTGTTTTCCAAGAGCATCTTCTGCCATTTCACGAGTGAATCCGTGATTAAGCAAATCGGATTCGGCCTTCTCCCTTTCGAACTTCAGTCCTTCCCCTCTGAACTTGTCCTCAAAGCGATCAATTGCCTCAAGAATCTTGCCGTCTTCCGGCGTGCAATCCCGTCCCTGTGCTTTCTCAATTTCATGACGCTCCACGCGTTCAGCATTTTTCATTACAGCGTCAATCCCCTGAGAAATATGTTCAGACTCGACGCGATAAATGACAGTATCGCGCTTATTGAGATCATGTAGCTCGCATTCAACCCGGCCCCACTCAATAGCATCCTTGAGAGAGCTGAAATCTTTTATTTCAGCATTCAGGCCTTCATGTGTTGAGAAATAGACATAATCCTTCTGTTGTTCCAGTTTATTCACATTTTCAATAGCCCTTGTACTGAAATGGATACCTGTAATTACCGGAACACGAGCCGATGTTTGGTCCCCCGTTAAAACTTCAGAAGGTGTTTTTCCAGTGATCGCGGCGAATTGCTGCTCCGTCACATCCACTCTGGCAACTGCATCACCACGCTCTAAGCCATGCTTACCAGCGACCGCAAGGTGATAAAGACCACCTTCCCCCCTGGTAATTTCCGCCTCCACAACGATATCCCCATTGCAGGAACTGAACTGAGAACGGTCTTTAACCAGGAAGTTTTCAAGCCCGGAGATCATATGCTCGTTAGCTGAAATACTGGCGAGTATCTCTTCTGGTGATTCCTGGTACGTCTCCTGCACAGCAGCCTGCTCCTGTTGAGAAGAAAGCTGCTCATGAATCAAAGCCTGTGTTCTGTCAATACCTAACTCATTAACAATTTTGCAAAATTCTTTTGCGTCGTTTTCATTATCAAAACTGGCAACGTCAAAAATATCATCGCTGTCTCCAGGTACATGCCCCAGCACTTCCCAAATCTCATTTTCATCACTATCCAGAGATTTCAAATAGCCAAATTCACCATTTGTGCCTTTACTAAGCATCTGTGAATCCAGGGTGTTTGCCCTGGTAATAACACCAGGATCATATGAAGATGTGGCCTGCTCTGTGGCCTGTGCCTGCTCTGCGACCTGTGCCTGCTCTGTGGCCTGTGCCTGCTCTGTGGCCTGTGCCTGCTCTGTGGCCTGTTCCTGCTCTGTGGCCTGTTCCTGTTCGGTGGCCTGTTCCTTCAATGCATCACCTTTCTCTATTCTGGATTCGGACTCCTGGCTATTTTCCTGTGTTTCCACCTGCTCAAACTTATTACCCTGAAGTTCTGCTTTTAATTCCAGCATCATCTGTTGATACTGCTCCGGGCGTAAAATAATCTTCATGTCCTGCTCTGCGGCAACTTCAGCGCACATTTTTTTGAAATCTTCAGAGCCGGTAAGTTTGAGTACACCACCAAACTTTTCCCTGGAATACTCAAGCATTATTCCGATCTCTTCTTTTGAGGGATTTTTACCCGCAACGACAAAGTTCCCTTTGTCGGTAAAGACAGGCTTTTCCGATTCCTGATCGCGATAAACAATCCTGGAATCCTGCTTATCCATCACAAGATCTTTTAGTTTGGAGTTAACCTTTTTCGCCTCTTCTAAGCGGCGCTGGGAATCCACCGCTTTCTGAAGCGAAAGTTCGGGTTCGTCAGCAGAAATGGCGTTGATTTCATCGAAGTTGAGATAGCTTTTGAGACGTTCAAGGGCTTTCATTTCATCTTTATCCTTATGCCAGTCAGCATGATATTGACGAATAATGTGTCGCCCATCTGTGTCGAGTTCAGAAAGACGCTCAAGTGTGGTTAGTTTTTTGTAAACAATCACACCCACGGCAATATCACGCTGTTCACGTGGTATTAACTTCAACTCGCGTCTCATCTCTCGCAGATCATTATACAGCTTGCCACGCTCAAACCTGATAGTATTTCGTAATGTTTTTTCCGATAAATTCAGTGAGTTAAGACGCTCACGGGCTTCATGATGCGTAAGGCGTCTGTAGGTTGGATAGCGCGTATATGGCGTGTTTTCTAACTGCTGTGAATAAACTTCAAGCAGAAAGGATTTCGCATCTTTCCAAGCAAGATTAATATGCTTTGTCAGAAAATCAGATGCGTTCATATTACGATTCCCCACAGAAAACCGGGGGGAGCCGTCCTTTGCTGTTCTGATTTTATGCTGCGCTGGAATAATATTAAAACGCTCGGCGGCAGAAGACAGAAACCTGACAGGATCAATATTTCTGCGAATTTCTGCCATCGTTGTAATTTCGTTTTTCTCTGCCGCCTCATTCAGAGTCTGAAACATCGTTTCACACAAAAAAGAAGAGCGTTCAAGACTTTTTATTCCTGACTCTGTGAATTGTCTATCATAATCCCGTCGCACATCCTGACCAGGATGTTCTCTTTGCGGTAATTGCTCTGCCAGATCACGCTGCGAAATATCTGACAATACACTGATAGAGTCGGGTCTTGTGAATCCATTGATTCCGTAAACCATACCGCGTTGGGGCATACGTGACAATCCGACTGTTGCTTCAGATTGACGGATTCTGGCAAACTTTTTAGGACACGACTTGTAACCTCCCGCTCGTCCTGACGTTTGCTGAGAATTTCTTTCGTTAAGTTTTTCTCTTGAGTCATATTCTTTTATCCTCTCTTGCAGGAAATCAATTTGTTGTGAAGGGCTTAATGTCTTGTAAAGTTCCCTTGTTTTCTCCGCCTGGTTAAAAATATGCTTAATCTCATGGCTTGTTTTATTTAACCAGGTATTAAGTCTCTTTTCTATCTCTTTGTGTGTTGGTTTCTCAAGTGTTAATGTCCTTGTCTCAATGTAATTCTGACGAAAAAGAGGACTTTTTAAGTTTGTGTATTTTTTATCTCCAGGCAATTTTACAGCCAGATACTCATTGGTTTTACCAGCATTTCTTATACGAAGCTCACCATACTCTGCAACAATATCTTTGAATACAGAGTAATTTTCAATTTTCTCGTTCTCTATACGCGAAAGCAACTCACCTTTCAATTCAGAGTGATGCTCTTTGTAAAGATCCCCCTTAACTCTACTTATAATTTTTCCGTAATCCGCATCTTTACGCGGATAGTCTTTAGGGCTATCAAGATTATATTTATTATTAATAAATTCCTGTATAGCATCAAGCTGTTCAATTGTATGCCCTTTGGTAACATCTCCCACTGGATTTAGGAACTTTTCAGTAATCAAATTTACTTTAGGAATTACAATATGAATATGTGGTTTTCTTTCAACAAGTTCACCAGTGCTATTATCCTGGATATGACGAATTTTAGGCAAATGAGCTTCCGCATAAAAAGAGTATTCATCAGGATGATAAGCATTCATCAATAATTTTTTATAATCATCAACAACAGCCTTTAACACTTCATTCGACACATGACTTTCATGAAAAGACAGAGTAATGTGCAAATAACGTTCCTGACCTTTGTTTTCAATAGAATCAATAATCTTATCTGTAGTCTGTAAATCACCATCAAGAACGACACGATGATCAAGTTCATCACGCGTGTACTGGCGTTCTGCTTTGCGACCATTTATCAGATAATCAACGATACCATCATTACCACCACCGTATCTGACAATCATTTAGCTATCTCCTGAAGGCGATCACGAATACCGATTAGTCCATTTAAAACCTTTTTATAAAGCGATTCTGATATAATACCTTTTAAATGATCTGAATTTAATCGGTGCGCTATTTGATTTATGTTGTTTCCTGCCCAACTCAACTGAGAAAGACAACGTTTGTATTCTGGTATGTTACGTTTATCAGATGCATATGTGTTTATTTTACCAATAGTAAGCAGCCTGAAAAATTCAGACTTACTAATATTAAGCTCTTTTATAGCCCTATCGAACGGAGCATATTCTTCTTCGGTAAGTCTGAATGTTACATGAACGTTTTTGTTGGTTTTTTTCTTCATATGTCCTCAAGGTTCGTAGAACCGCATAAGAACGGCTGCATCGTTCGGGGTTTCAAAGGGGCGTCCCCCTTTGGCACACGATTGTAACATGACCGGAACGGTCTTGTGTACAATCGGTATCGTGCCTGTGTTTTAGAAGAACAAAAAATGCCGTGCATACAGCCCACACAATGACTCACATAATAACCCACAACCAAAAACACACAACCCACACAATCACCCACACTTTAACCCACAAAAAAGACCACACCCCCATTGACAACCCACAAAACAACCCACATAATCACCCACACAAACGGCGAGCAAATTGCTTTAAATAAGGTATTATGCCAATGTAGGAGGTAGAGAGAGAGAGGAAATGTAACAAATGAAAAAGATCGAGAGTTTATTATCTCCAATATGCGAGGCTATAAACGAAACAAAATCGAAATCAAAGCAGGCTGTCTTCAATATGTATTTGCAAAATATACTTGAAGCAAAGAAATATTATACATGGGAGCAAATAGCTGATTACATAAACAACAACACCAAGACAGAACTAGCCCAAAAGACTTATATAAATATGACAGAGAGGGCTAAAAAAAGACAAAAATGCACTGAACCAAAAGAACAGGCAAAAACCATAGATGTAATTGATCAGAATGAAGCTAAAGGCGATGAACCGAGAGGGGGGGTAAAAGGTTTTTTTTCAAACATTAGTGAGAACAAAAAAGAAATAGAGCACGATCCAAGTGCTACGAATGAAAAATTCATAAATAAATATCTTTAAGTAAAGGAGCATTATAAATGAAAAACTCAATCAATTTCATCCTTCAGGGTAAAGGTGGTGTTGGAAAATCATTCGCGACCGCAATACTGGCACAATACTTTATTGATGAAAATCACATGGATAATATCGTAGTCGGTGACACAGACCCGGTTAATACAACTACGGTTAAAGTAAAAAGATTAAATGCAGATTTGATACAAATCACTGAAAACAGCAAAGTAATACAATCCAAATTCGATCCAATGTTCGAATCAATGCTGACCAATAGTCAGAATACTTTTGTTATTGACAATGGCGCATCTACATTTTTACCGTTAATTCAGTATTTCAATGATAACTGTGTTATGGACATGTTTGAAGATGTAGAACAAGACGTTTATATCCATACTGTTATCGTTGGTGGACAAGCTCTTGCGGATACCTTGCAGGGATTTGAAGAACTGAAAGAACTGGTTAAAGGAAGTAAGGTAAAACTTATTGTCTGGATAAATGAATTTCAGGGTATTCCAGCACTTGAAAATATCCCATTAATAGAAACTAAATTCATTGAAAAAAACAAGGATGTAATCGCTGGCGTTGTGGTTATTCAGGACAGAAAAAGTGATGCCTTTGCCTCTGACATCAAAGAGCTAACAGAAAAATCACTAACACTGAAAGAAGCTCTTGAGTCCGACCATTTTGGATTAATGGCTAAATCACGATTAAAACGAGTCTTCAATGACATTTACAAACAATTAGATAGCATCTATGACGATGAACACGGTGAATAATATGAGTACAGTTAATCAGCCAGAATTAAAACAGCCTGAAAAGGCTGTTTCCAGTGAAGATATTGATAATTTTATTGTTGATGTATTCAAGGAGACAGGGCATAAAATATCAAAAGATGATCCAGTTATTTCATTAATTTTTCTGAACCAAAAGATACAGGAAAAATTCAGCAATGAGTTACAAGCTAACTTCACAGCCCTGTCTGAGGGCTTCAGACAGGTCGTTTCATCTGTAGAAAATGACTATATTCAAAGATTCAAGAATATTGTTGAGACGTGCGGCGATCTGGATAATGAAATAAAAGAAAAAGTAGAAGAGGGAAAAAACGATCTAAAAGAAACAAGTATTGAGGTAAAAGAAAAATTAACAGATGATATTATTGAACTCATATCTGGAATTAAACGCAACCAGGAAAAAAACAACAAATTATATGAAGAAAAGTTGAAGTCATTATCTAAGGCTGTAAAACCCTTCAGTACAAGAACAGCCATTGCAATTTGTGCCTTGTGCACATTATGCCTGTCTGCGGCATTTTCTGGCGCAACCTGGTATGTTGCACAACATGAAAAAGAGGCAAGCCTGCGCTTCTATGCAAGAGCTTTTCTTGATATGAAAAAAATAACTGAAGAGAGCATGAGAAAATTACCAAAATCAGACCAGCAAAATATAAAACTCAAACTAGACGAAATTGATTCAAGAAAACCATAGATATGAAAAGGAGTCACTAATGACAACTTTTACCGACGACGACAAGAAACTAATTAAAGAAATCAGGGAGCGAATCGGCAGCCTGGACGTGCGAGACAATATTGAGCGTCGGGCTTATGAAATTTCTCTGGCATCGCTGGAAGCAGAAGCGCCAAATTTGCCTGGTGGTTTCACAATTGAAGAAGCAAAAGAATTACACGAAAATCTGGTAAAAAGTCACGTAAGCAAGGCTTTAAGTGGCGAAAAAATGAAAAAAGAAAATCGTGATGCCGATTTGCGCTGGATTCATGGCGTAATAGTTCAGGCTGCGTGGTTTGTGAAAGCATCACTAGGGCAGAACGCATAGTGCGTACCTGCTTTTCTCCTGGCAACGGTGGATCTTCCGCTTCCTCGTCGCTCGCTCGCTATGCTCGGTCGCTGGACTGCGGCGAGCGGTTAGCTATCAAAAAAAATCCCCGCACAACGCGGGGATAGTTTTATTTATATGCAAGTTCATGACGTGCCGCCTGAGCCAGAAAATGGCTACGATCTTTGTATACGCCGCCACTTTCTCTCACATATCCATCAATACGACGAATCAATACATCAGGCAATGAAATATTAATACGTTGTTGTTTGCCCTCAATTTCTGACAAATCAACATCAATTACAAACCAGCTATCACAGTGGTTATAATTTGGGTTGGCGGAATAAGTCAAACACCCTTCATCATGAATATCATCAACAGAATGAGCACCGCTTATTACCATCTCTTCCACGATTGCTAATATCGCTTCACGCGCCATTGCGGGTATTTCTGCCTGAGAATCAGCAGCAGAAACACATCCAAAATCAAAGCAATCAAAAACCGGAACGGTGATACCGTATGCTGTATGATCATCTTTCGGTGTTTCGACACCAACAGAAAAGAACATGGCTACCTCCAAAGTCGGCGGGGATTAAATCCCCGCCATTTTTTTGATCGATCTGACAGTACCTAGCGGCAAGTCCTTTTTAGGATGAGGAACAGGAAAAGTTTTTCCTGTTATTGGCGACCACCATATCTGGTGACTGCTTGCCTTATGCCGTTTCAACTCGCAACCAGCAGCTATCAGTTCTTTCAACAGGTCAGCAGATTTCATATGTCCTCCCTAACCTGAAAACAATTATACACACGCATACACACAAAGGCAAATTATTTCATTCGTATGACTTATGAAATACACTGTAAAGATAATTCAATCTTTACAGTGTAAATCATTTATCCAGTTTTATCGCTATGCATGTGATACATAGAAAATCATATAGTGTTTTACTATATGACACCTGATTGACACTTTTAACTGCACATCTCATCATTTACATCGTAAAGACAAACATAGCTTTACAATGTAAAGCTATATAATTAAACACTCCGTGTCCCTGATAAGGAAAAAAAATGGCTCAACCAACCCCAGAAAAGATACTGGCAATCATAGATGATCATGATCGCGCACAAAAAAAACAACGCAACAAAAACGTCTTCATTTATTTATGTCTCTGCTTGGCAATTATTGGAGTGGTCGCGCATTCCTTTATATCAACGTTTCGTCTTGATGGTGTAGCCGTCCTTACAATTCTTTTGGGCGTGTCAGCAATCGCATTTTTTCTACATTATGTAGAATCAGGGAAAGGCCAGATTCTTAGCAGTGACCGCATATTGTCCATACTCGCTCAAACCAAAGATTACCCCACAATTCGACGTAAAGTTGTTAATCGCTTGCTCTCCGGTTCAAAACTCACGGGTAAAGATGAAGAGTACATATTCAGTGAACTGAAAAAGGCTGAACAAAGCAACGAACGTGAAAAGAGATTGCAAGCAATTAAAGAGTATACATCGTAATACAACGTAAAGCATCACTTGTAAATACAACACGCTACATCGTAATACCAGAAAACACCAACGCCAGCGAGCAACAAAAAGGGGCGATTAAGCCCCTGCGCGATGATTAATGACTTCTTTTTCCAGTGCCTAGCTCTGGATCAAGCCTGACGTTAAACACACCTTTAAAGGGCGCGTCAGGCTCCTTTCCGTCCTCCACACAGGACTGTAAATACAAATCAACCGATGTTTTAAATTCCCGTTCCAGGTCAGCTAATGTTTCTGCCTCAAAAGTCACCAGATCTCGAATAAATGCCAGCTTTCCATGCAGGATATTATTTTCAAAATCCGGCTCAACTGTACCTAAATATCCTTTATATTTTAAATGTTTCATAAAACCCCAGCCTCTTTCAAGAAAAGTTATCAGATAGAAGGGTGAAAGAAAATACCAGGAAGCAGCGAGGCCACATACCCCTAAGCGCAGCACAACCGCCGGAAAACGCACCACACTGTAAAGACAACAAGATCTTTACAATGTAAAGCCACATGTGTAATACAACTCACTACACAATAAGAAAGGGAGAGCATGACACTCTCCCCATACATGACTCAAACTAAAGCATTATCCCGGTTATGCGCCCACCAAATGATTTCGCTAATAATCCATGCTTCTATCGCGGGTGTTTTTACAGGTTCCCCATTTACAATGCGGTTTGCAAGCTCTATCATTTCACATACTGACATTTGAGAATCTCCAAAGATGCATCTGTCATTTGGTAACAGGCTGCCCCACAGTCTGTTACCAACCCCAAATTAGTATTTGCTGATTACTTTACCCTCCTTAATCATTTTTCTTAGTTCCTGTTCAGAATATTCTTTTCCGTGTTCTAATGTGGAATATATATCGCCAATAGTCCATACCCCACACTTTTTAATTTCTGCATTTAGCCAGGATTCATGCAGAATAAACAACGGTTCGCAATCATTTCCTTTTTCATAAACATAAATAGATTCGGTATCATTTCCAGAATCAGAAGTACCAACGACTTTTTCTATATCGAAATGTTTTTTTAGAAAAGTTGTGAAATGCATTGTTATGCTCCTGCCGCTGAGCGGCTTTGGTGGTTGGGGACCATCCCCTCCCGATGTGTTTA
>OGZZ01000110.1_pt1 | contig 55621 bp, 38 predicted proteins | sample 1577021 | NCBI WGS metagenome assembly OGZZ01 (sample SAMEA3541526, study PRJEB24748) | human gut metagenome | biome: human gut; feature: human-associated habitat; material: faeces | place: China | collected 2012
CAGGATGGAATGGAACAGGTAAGAGAATCTCTATTAAGGATACTCGTGGTATCATCGATGCTATCCTTTCAGGTGCTATTAAGACAGCTCCTACAAAGACACTTCCTATGTTCAACTTTGAAGTACCTACAGAACTTCCAGGTGTTGATTCAGGTATCCTTGATCCTAGAGACACATACGCTGATGCTTCTGAGTGGGAAACAAAGGCTAAGGATCTTGCAGAAAGATTTAACAAGAACTTTGTTAAGTATACAGGCAACGAAGCTGGTAAGGCTTTAGTAGCTGCTGGCCCTCAGTTATAATTAAGTTACATTAATAAAAACTGATCGCTGGGATATATACCGGATTGTAGTTTAATATTAATAAATAAAACTCCACATACTCTGTTTACATGACAGGGATGTGGAGTTTTTAATATGATTTTATATAGGTATTCATTATAAGTCCTGTTATTTAGCAGGAATTAAGAGAAAATCAAGATAAAAAAATCAGATTAGAGCTGTTTTCAGAGCTAAATCTCTGGTTTAACAATATTAAGTGGCATCATAAGATGGTTTATGAGGATTCGGTATGCTTCATTTCCATCGCCAGCTTTAAGCTTTTCAAAATATTCTTCATGTTCATCAACGGTTCCGATGCTTCGGCCATCCACCTGGAGAGCAGATTGCGTTGTAAGTCTGATAAGATACATAAGACGCTGGAACATATGGTTGATTTCTTCATTCTCTATATAGTTAACGAGTAGAAGGTGAAATTCGTGGTCATAGTTGATGAAGCTTTCATAATCATCATCAAGATTAATAGCTTTCTTTTGCTTATCAAGAATTTCGCCAAGCTTTTCTATAGTCCGCTGACCTTTTGGTGTATTGTATTCGTCAGCCAGACATTGTGTGCAGAAGCCTTCTATGGCACATCTTATCTGTATAGTTTCCTTCATATCCTTCTGGCTTAACTGTCTTATTCTGAAGCCCTTGCTTGGAATAACTGTTATATAACCATCCTGGCTGAGACACTGGAGAGCCTCACGCATGGGAGTTCTTGATATTCCTAGTTCTTTGGATAACTTAGTTTCTGAGTAAAGAGTATTAGCATCCAGCTTGTGGCTGAGAATAAGATTCTTGATATAGTTGTAAGCCTCAAGCTGTAATGACGACATAAGCTGCATATATTCCTCCGTTGTATAAATGCCTGATAATAGTTATGTCCATAATATGTTATAAAATCTTAATGAACAGTAACTAAAAATGAAAAAGTAACAAAAATGAAAAAGTAATAAAAAAACATAAAAAATACAATTTACCTAACATATAATAGTCGATAATTGACTATAGGTCAATGAAATTAATATAAAATCGGTACACCGGTATGCAATATTTATGATAAAATTATTAAAAACTTGGATATGTTAGGTGATTGTATTAATATAATTATTGGAAATATCGTGATTATTATGTGATTTAATAGTCAAAATATTTTTTGATTGCCAGTTTTGTAAAGTTATCTTTACAAATGCAAGAAAGATATTATATAAAAATAAAAAGGAAAAACAGATAAAACAAATGTTATTGTTATATTAACATCATAATATTTAATAAGCAATTCACAACTATTATATCACTTATAAGCATATAAAGCTGCACAAATAATCATGAATAAAAAATGTATTTTTGGTTAATCTGTTTTTGCATACAGTACTATAATACAAACCGTAAAAAGAAATAGATAAACTTAACACCACCTCTTTGTTGAAGGCCTGCTAAGCTAATCAGATTTTTGGAGGAAAAGATAAATGAATACTTTAAAAGCTGAAAAAAGAAGCATGAGTGACAAAGCAAAGAAATTAAGAAGAGAAGGTTATGTAACAGGTAATGTGTTTGGCAGAAGCATTGCTGAATCAATTCCGGTACAGATTGAGAAAAAGGAAGCAGAAAAGTTCCTTTCTGTCTGTGGCAAAGGTAGTGAAGCACAGCTTTCCCTTGAAGGACAGCAGTATGATGTCCTTGTAAAGGAAGTAGATTATGATCCTATCAAGAGACAGACATTAGAGATTGATTTTCAGGTTCTTACAGAAGGCGAAAAGGTTCGTTCTGTAGCAGAGATTGTACTTGTTAATCATGAACTTGTACAGGGAGTACTTGAACAGCATATGGAAGAGATTCCTTATAAGGCAGGCAAGTCTGCACTTGTTGAAAAAGTCAGTGTAGATGTTGGTAATCTTAAGCCTGGCGACAGTATTAAGGTAGAAGATCTTGATATCGCTAAGGATAAGGATGTTTCAATCTCACCAGATGTATTAGAGAAGGTTGTTGTCAGTGTAACAGAACAGACATATGCTGAAGCAGATGCAGATGACACAGAAGCAGCTGAAACAACAGAAGCTTAGGTAGTGCATGGAGGAATTTGCAGTATAAGGACTTCTGATTCTTAAAGTTAAAATATAGCATTTATAAATCCGGTATGTATCAAGGCATTCATACCGGATTTTTGTGCGATTTTTGTACAATTTTTTATGCTTTTAATATGATTTTATGATACCAGGGTCAAAAGGTCTAAACCCACATGAGCTTGCTCATAGGTGGGTGAAAGACCTTGGGACCCGCCCCGATATGAGCATAAAAGTGGGATGATAATCCCACGATATGCGAATATTGGGGGAGAATTGTGGGAGTGCGCAGCACGGAACAATTCGCAGGTATTAAAGTCGGGGACATTTGACCCTGACATCATATATATGTTGTTAAGGAAAATGCAGCATTATCAGACGATGTATAAGACAGATATAAAGGCAGAAAATATATGATATGTGCTAAATGTGGAACGGAATATGAAGGCAGTCAGTGTCCTAAGTGCGATGGACCTGTAATAAAGATTAATAACAGTGATTATCTGGCAAGAAGAAAGGCTTATGAGGAAAAACAGGCTAAGCTTAAAAGAAAAGAAGTACCAGGTAAAGATAGAACAGATAGAATTGATAAAACTGAAAAAAAAGATAAGAAAACACATGCTCCTAAGTCTAAGAACTATGATGAAGGGGTATTTGACATAACTAAAGTGGATATGAATCAGGTGGCTGATAAGCTAAAAAAAGGCAGGGATTTATTCGCTGACAGCAAAGACAGATTTGCAAAATCACTTGAGGGAAATGCTAAAAAAAACAATAAACAGGCAGATGAAACTACAGGGATTAAGATAAGAAAAGCCGCTAGTTTAAGTATTCCTTATACGAAAGCTGGGATAGCGGCAGCTGTAATTCTTATACTTATAGCTGTAGTAGTGTTTACTGTTGATATAATTACAAAGAAAAACTATAACATATATATGAGCGATGGAAGTAAAATATATGATGTTTCATCACTTGACAGCAGATATGTATGTGATAAATCAGGTGCTATATTTGCTCTGGATGATGATACATTTTTTACTCCTGAATGGCCTGAGGGCATTGATAAGGATAATTCAGTGTTAAATGTTTCAAGTCCTAAGGGAAGTTATTTTGCAACAGATGTGTATGATTCAGCAGCTGGTATGTATACATTATATATATGGTCAGATGATGTATGTCTTAAAGCAGCAGAGAATACATATGAACACAATGTTTATTTTATATCTGATAAGGGAACAGTCATATATGAAGAGACTGAAACTATCAATGATAATGGAAAAACAGGGGTCAGAATGTTATCCATGGCAGAAGTAAAAAAAGATAAGTCAAAGGATGACGGATATGTATGTGAAGTGAATACTATAGAAAGAAGTCTTAATCAGGCATATGTATATAGCAGTAAAGATATAATAGTTATTCTTAATACCGATGGACGTCTGTATCAATATGATTATGACAGAAAGATAACTACAGAGGTTGACTTATATGTTGATAGTGTGAGTGCACTTGGAAGTTCAACTGGTATGTATATGTCAGGGGCAGAACATCTTAATGCAAAGGATGATGCGGATTCATATATATACACTGTATCAGAAAACACCTATTATGTAGAAACTAAGACTGCAAAAGCAACTCTGCTTAAAGGAGTAAGTGGGGTAGGCAATATGTATGTATATGATAAAAAGAATGATTATGTGTACTGGCTTAGTAATAAAAAATTATCATGTGCAAGATTTAAGGATGGAGAAATATCAGATATATTGTTTCTTGAAAATACTGGAAATAATATGAATATGATATATCTTGCAGATACGCAGGAACTCATATACATAAACGATGCTGCGCAGCTCATAAAGGCTGAAAAAGGTAAAAAAACTTTTATAACAGAAGCTGTTAAAGATGGAAGTCTTTCGCTTGTAAAAAATACAGACGAAGCATTGACATATATATCAGATGGAAAGCAATATTATATTAATAATGTAACAGCCTCACCAGTTGTGATATGTGAAGCAGGGGAACTTACCAATACATCTAATACAGGCATTTATAAGAAAAAGATATATTATTATGGTGCGGATGGACAGTTGTATACATGTAACCTTAAAGGAGAATCACAGAATGTTATAGGAAATGTTGAAAGGTTCTTTGTAGGAAGCTATATAAGGTGATAAAATAATAGAATATAAGCTTTTGCATATACATATATAAGTAGTAAATGTATTAAGAGGCAGTTTATATGAAGCATATGTATATGAATACAAGATGTGGATACATGCGTATAATAGCGGGATTGATGGTTATGGTCATGATTATTGTGGCTATAAGCATTAATCCTGCTTTTTATAGTTATGTATGGGCTGAAGATGAAGAATTGAAAGAATCGGACATAGTGACAGCTGGCACAGCAGGTCCTGATATAGATACTCCATCAGCTATACTTATGGAGTCTAAAACTGGCCAGATAATATACGAAAAAGATGCATCAAAGCAGCTTGCACCTGCAAGCATAACTAAGATAATGACACTGATACTTATATTTGATGCATTGGAAAGTGGGCAGATAAAGATGGAAGACCCTGTTACTGTTTCTGAACATGCAGCCTCTATGGGCGGCAGCCAGGTGTTCTTAGAAGAAGGAGAGATACAGAGCGTAAGGACTATGATAAAGTGTATAGCGGTGGCAAGTGCTAATGATGCGTGTGTAGCCATGTCCGAATACATATGTGGTTCAGAAGATGTTTTCGTTGATAAGATGAATGAGAAAGCTGGGCAGCTTGGCATGGAGCAGACACACTTTGTCAACTGCTGCGGTCTTGATGCTGACGGACATACGTCAAGTGCAAGAGATGTTGCTCTTATGAGCAGGGAGCTTATAAACAGCCACCCGGAGATCAAAGAGTTCAGTAATATATGGATGGAAGATATAACACATGTTACGGGAAAGGGTGAAAAAGATTTTACATTGTCAAACACTAATAAGCTTATAAAACAGTATACTTATGCGACAGGACTTAAAACAGGTTCGACAAGCAAAGCTGGCTGCTGTCTTTCAGGAACAGCCATGAAGGATGGAATAGAGCTGATAGCAGTAGTTATGGCAGCACCAACAAGTAAGATAAGATTCAAGGATGCGGTTACACTTCTTAACTATGGATTTAGTGTATGCAGCATATATCAGGATGCAGAGGAGCCTGATATTAAATATGCCAGTGTTGAGGCAGGCGTAAAGGACGAGGTAAGCATTAAGAAAAGTGAAGATTTCTCATATATGTTTCTTGAAAGCTTTAGCGACTCAGATATAAGAAAAGAATACACGGTTGACACAATGATGGCACCTGTACATGAGGGCGATAAGGCAGGAATTATTAATTATTATTATAAGGACAGACTGATAGGCAGTGTTGACCTTATGGCAGCCGAAACAGTTGAGGTGATGGATTATTCAGATTCACTTAGAAAAGTATTGGGGGTTATTACTTTTAAAAAATGCTGATATATGCTATATTATGATGTAAGCGTCAAAAGTATAAAAAGGTAAAATGTATAGAAAGGACAGCTTATGGATTTGTTTGATTATATGCGTGAAAGTAATAAAGAGAATGAATCACCTCTTGCCATGAGGCTAAGACCAAGGACACTTGATGAGGTGGTTGGGCAGCAGCATATTGTAGGTAAGGATAAGCTTTTATATCGTGCTATAAAGGCAGATAAGCTGAGTTCGATTATATTCTATGGACCGCCAGGAACTGGTAAAACAACACTTGCCAGAGTTATAGCGAATACAACAAGTGCGGATTTTTGTCAGATAAATGCTACAGTAGCAGGCAAAAAGGACATGGAAGATGTAGTCGAAAAGGCAAAAAATAATCTTGGCATGTATGCAAGAAAGACTATTCTTTTCGTGGATGAGATACACAGATTCAACAAAGGGCAGCAGGATTATCTTCTGCCATATGTTGAGGATGGAACAGTCATACTTATCGGAGCAACAACTGAGAATCCATACTTTGAGGTAAATGGGGCTTTGATATCAAGATCTATTATATTTGAACTTAAACCTTTAACAAAGGATGATATCAAGGAAATACTAAAGAGAGCTGTATATGATAAAGAAAGGGGAATGGGCAGTTATAAGGCCCAAATAGATGATGATGCCCTTGAATTTCTTGCAGACATATCTAACGGTGATGCAAGAAATGCGCTAAATGCCATAGAACTTGGGATACTTACAACTGACAGATCACAGGATGGTATTATACATATTGACATTAAGACAGCAGAACAGTGTATACAGAAACGTGCTATAAGATATGACAAAACAGGTGATAATCATTATGATACAATCTCAGCATTTATAAAGAGCATGAGAGGTTCAGACCCGGATGCGGTAAGTTATTATCTTGCCAAGATGTTATATGCGGGTGAAGATATTAAGTTTATAGCAAGAAGAATAATGATATGTGCAAGTGAGGATGTTGGAAATGCAGACCCTAACGCACTTGTTGTAGCAGTGAGTGCAGCACAGGCAGTTGAGCGTATAGGCATGCCAGAGGCAAGAATAATACTTTCACAGGCTGCACTGTATGTAGCCTGTGCTCCTAAGAGCAATGCATGTTATATGGCAGTGGATAAGGCACTTGATATAGTAAGGACAACAAAGACACAGCCTGTTCCTGCCCATCTTCAGGATGCTCACTATAAGGGCTCAGCAAAGCTTGGACATGGTGTTGGATATAAGTATGCACATGATTATCCTAATCATTATGTCAGTCAGCAGTATCTTCCAGACGCACTTGTTGATGAAAGCTTTTATTCACCTACTGATAACGGATATGAGAAACATATAAAGGAACATCTTGACAGGATAAGGTCAGAAGCACAAAAATAATAATACTAGGATGTAATATCAGACGTAATATAAAGAAAAGTACCTAAAAGTATATTGTACACATGAATGGAGAGTAAAGGATGAAAGAGTATATTAACCGGCTTTCATTAGGAAAGTTCAGGTATGACATACCAGACATAATAAAGCCCGATGATGTTGTAAGGGCTGATGTATTATGTGGAACATACAGTGAAGAACAACTGCATATTCAGGCAAGTGATGTCATCAAAGGCGTAGTGTACTCTTCTGACAGCCGGGTTGTTATAAAGAATGGGGCATTCATAGGCAGAGAATGCAGTATAACGTATATAGCTGATGCAAGAGAACTTCAGGATAAAGAGAGCATTGAAGGAAGATTCACAATAGTAAGTGATGCTGGTGAAAAAGATATAGCATATATTATAACAGGTTATAGCATGAAAGCTAAGACAAGTCTTGGTATGGGAGATGATCTGTTTCATTTTACGAATATTGTCCAGAAGTCAAGGGAAGAAGCAGCTGTTTTATACAGGTCAGAAAGCTTTAAGAGTATATTTTTAAAAAATGATGAGAATCTCATTAACTTATATGAAAGTCTGTATGACAGTGAAAATGTATACGAATCCATGGAAGAATTCTTAATAGCAATTAAGAAAAAATCACCACTTACATTTAAGATGGATACACAGACAAAAACATACAGTCTTTCACAAGAAGGTGAGAAGGATAGTCTGATTATAGAAAAAAGCGGATGGGGATATATAGAGCTTGAAGTGGAATGTGATGCAGACTATATCAAGATGAAGCGAGGAACACTTAACTCAGATGATTTTGTTGGTGATATATATGAGCTTGAATATCTTATAGATTATAGCCGGCTTCACAACGGAAACAACTATACTTCGATATGTGTACGTTCATATGGCCATGAGGAGCAGATAGACCTAATAATATATAAAGAAAACAAAGAAACTGATATAGATAAGAAAAATGATGGTTTTGATATCCGTATGGAACAGAGAAGTGCCAGAATAGCACTTACGCAGGCTTATATGGCATTCAGAATGAAAAGAATAGACCGTGAACAGTGGATATCAGATACAGGAAAAATGCTTACAAGAGTCCGTGGATTGAAAGAATCGGACATGATTTTCGATGTGTTTCAGGCAGGACTTGATTTTATATCTGGCAATGTGTTTGATGGAAAACAGATACTTGAAAACATTAAAGATAAGATATTGACAGATGTAAGCAGTCATGTTGAGTTATACTGTCTTTATCTGTATGTGAGCACACTTGAAAGAAAGGATGCACTATATACATCTGATGTGTTACAGATAGTCAGCAGATATTATGACAATGGTTATGATACATGGGTTCTTTTATGGATATTGTTTTATATAGATGGACAGATAGAGCACAATAAGAGCATAAAGCTTATAAGAATCAAGGATTCCTTTAATAACGGATGTACAAGTCCTGTTATGTATATTGAAGCATTAAATATATATAACGAACAGCCTGATTTGTTAAGGGTTATGAACAGATTTGAAATACAGGTAATATCTGAGGGCATAAAATATGGTGTTATATCAGAAAGACTTGCAAGACAGGCAGCAGAGGTTATTGGAAATGAAAAAAATGCTGGAATGTCTGACATAGAGCTGTTAAAAAGACTATATGAAAGCTATGAGGAGGATAACATCCTTGAGGCGCTTATAGTACATATGATAAGGACAGGTATTGCAGATGAAGAAAGCTTTACATATTATGAGAAGGCAGTGCTTCGTGGTATCAGAATAACAAGGCTTTACGAGTTCTATATGGCAAGCATAAAGAAAGATATAAAGTTAAGACTTCCTAAGATAGTGCTTATGTACTTTACATATGATTCAGGAGTTAATTATTCCTGGAAATCATATCTATATGCTAATATAGTATATAATAAGGAGCTTTATAAGGAGATATATGATTCATATAAACATATAATAGAGTTATATGTTTATGAACAGTTAAAGCAGGGGAACATTGACAGCAATCTTGTGTATCTTTATAAGAAGTTCATAAAACCACAGCTTGTTAAAAATGATACTGCAGCATTTTTAGCAAAACTTAAGTTTATGTATCATATAACATGTTTTGACGAAGATGTTAAAGCAGTTATGGTAAAGTATAGCCAGATACAGGAGCCTGTAATATATGAGTTTACAGGGAAAGATACTTATATTCCGCTATATACTAAAGACTGTTCGCTTGTATTTATATGCAATGATGGGCGTAAAAGAAAAAAGACAGTTGATTATGAGATAGAGAAAATATTTGAAGAGCCGGGTGATATGTCTGAGTATGACCAATACGATATAGATGATAAATATATTACTATATATAAGGTGGAGTACTACAGAAGAAAACATATATATAAAATGCATACACTCGAATTATATAAGCTGGCGCTCAAGGTTGAAGGGATATCAGAACAGTATAGAAAAAAACTGAATTCATGGATGATAGAGTTCTATCTGGAATACTATAATGCAGAAAGCTTTACAGATGAATACAAGCAGCTTGATACATATAACCTGTCAGTGAGAGATAGTGCATGTCTTGTGAAAATACTTATAGATTATGGCATGTATTATGAGGCAAGACAGCTTATTGATAAATATGGATATGCAGATGTAGATGCGACAAAGCTTTTTATGTTTATGGTTCATGAGCTTGAAGCATCGGTTAATGAAGAAGAATATAAGAACAAAATATCAGAATATGTATTTAAAAAGCATCTTTATAATGAACAACTGCTTACGTATATGGTGGAGCATTATAACAGTACAAACACTGATATGTATGTTTTATGGAAAACATCAAAGGAGTTTGGTGTGAATGTTGATTCGCTGTCAGAAAGAATAATATCCCAGATGATGTTTACCAATGTATATTCAAACAGATTAGCAGAGGTTTTTGCAGATTATTATAATAATGTGGCTGGATATTCGATTGTTAAGGCATATGCAGCATATAATTCATATAACTATGTTATAAAAAATAAGAAAGCAGATCCGGTTATATTTAAAGTTATAGAAAGAGCATATAAGGATAAAATAGGACTGCCATTATTATGCTATATTGCATGGCTTAAGGAAAAGTCATTGGAACTGTCATTATTGAATGAATCGGACATAAAGAAAACAGCACAGTCTATTCTGGATGAATTATGTGAAAAAGAACTTATATATAACTTTTATAAGAAATTCAATGGAATACTAAGCATACCATATAATGCGTATGGATTAACTGTTATAGAATATTTCGGCATTCCGGATAGAAAGGTGGAACTGCATTACCGCATCAATGATGACAGGGAGTATAAAACAGCAGTTATGAAAAGTGATATATGTGGAATATTTACATATAAGCTTTTAATGTTTTATGACGATAAAGTTACATATTATTTTACAACATCAGATGGAGAAAAAACAAAGGAATACAACATGGTATGTGATGATATTCCAGCACAGTATGCCGGCAAAAGATTAGATGCCATCAATGAATGTCTTGCCAGTGAGGAACTGCATGATATGGTTACATTGAAGAAGCTGATGAACAGTTATGTTACAAAGGCTTACGTTTCAGAAGAGATATTTAAGAAAATAGACTAGTGTTACTTACGAAACGATGTACTAGATAAAAACAGAATGGAGAAGTGCATGAAAGACCAGGGACTGATAATTGGAATTGAATATGATAAATCAGTGATACAGGCTTGTGTTTATGATATGAGAGCAGGCATACCTGTTGCATGCGATGAAGTAAGCGGGCTTTCAATAGCAGATGCCATCAGAAGAATATTGGGCAGATATAATGTGGATGAGATTGACAGTCTGTGTGTTAAGTCAGAATTATCTGATATAGAAGAGCTTAATGATATAAGTGATCAGATAAATTCACTTGGGATAAACGAGAACCAGTACATGATCACAGGTCCTATACAAAGCTTTGCTTATTATGCGTATTCACAGCAGAAAGAACTGTATAAGTCGGGAGTAGTCCTTATGGATTATGATGGACAGATTATTAATATATACAGGCTTTCATATAATACAGCTGATGGTGTGCAGTATATAGTATCAGCTCATGAACAGTATACGAAAGATTCGCAAAGCGGCATGTCAGATAAGAAACTGGTTGAGTATGTGTCAGATTATTTTTCAAGGAATACAGCATCATCAGTATATCTTACAGGAAAAGGTTTTGATGTGAAAAAACTGCCAGATGGACTTTCAAAGGTGCTTGTGAATGGCAGAAAAGCTTATATAGGTCAGAATCTGTATGTAAGAGGAGCCTGCTATGCAGCATATGAGAATATATACCATGATATATTTGATAACGTGACTCTGCTAGTAGATGGATGTATAAAGGTGAATATAGAAACTGATATAAATGAACGTGGAAAAGCTATGAGGTTCCGCATAATAAAGATGGGCACCGAATGGTATATGGCACGCAGAAACGTGGATTTTATCATAGAAGATATGACAACCCTGGCTTTAAAGCTGATCACAGCTGATGGAAAATGTACTGATAAAATAATAGATATAAGCAGCATACCTTATCGTGAGGGAAAGACAACAAGGATAAGAATGGATATATATGCAGTATCACAGGACAAATGTATGCTGACTATTAAGGATCTTGGATTCGGGGAAATGTTCAGGACATCTGGCAGAGTTATAACAGAGGAAATAGATTTAAGTGAGGCATGCTTATGAGTACGATGATTCTATGCAGGGATAAATTAGCAGTCAATCCTTTATATATCAGCTGTTCTGATGTCAGAATATATTCAAATGAGGAACTGTGCTACTATATTTATAATAACATATATATAATAACAAGTGACTTTATAAGTGATGAGCTTATACATTTTTTAAGGTATGAGACAAAAGATATGGCACTTGCAGACAGAGTTGAACAGATGAAAAAAAGTGATGCAGGTCTTGCAGCTATTCTTGTTACTATATTAAAATCAGTTGATTATTATTCGATAAGCCAGATAGATAAGATAAGTGAAATACTAAGTACACTGGACAGTCAGAATGTGTATGAGCGTTTAAGGTCAAGGGCTGATACATATCTTGACAGAAAGAGATATTTTAAGGCAATAGATTGTTATAAGCAGATAATAAAAGAGTATAAAAATGATGCACCAGGTGCATTTACAGCCAGGATATATCATAATACGGGAGTGGCTTATGCGGGTATGTTTATGTATGATAAAGCAGCCGAAAGCTTTAAGCTGGCTTATGAAACAGGACAGTATTCAGAAAGTTATGACGCTTATCTGGCAGCAAAATATTTTGACGAAAGAAACAAAGAACTTATAGTTGAGGATGTATCTGACAGGGAGCTTGCGGTAAGAAAGCGCATAGAAGGTGTTATGGATAACGCCAGATATCAGGAAGAGTATAGAAAGCTTGAAGAGCTTGTAAAAAGAAAAGAGCATGGTGACGTTGCATATTATCATAAGGCCGTAAAAGATATACTTAGCAGCTGGAAGGATGAATACAGAGGTTACAGTGCGCGTGATAATTAGAAGGATATTAAGCTGTGATAATGTGCAAGAGGATAGCATGAATTGCGAGGTGATAAACAGGTGGGATTGTTCGATGTTATAAAAAATGGCTACGATAAGGATGATGATTTAAAAGATCTTGAAGAGCTTATGTATGATAATTCTAAAGAAGCGGGCAATAAAATGTCTATAAATGATATGATTAAAAGCTTTGAGCTTAATGAATCAGATAAAACATCAAAAGAAGAAGAGACTTCTGATTACAAGGAACTGCTTGAGAGTATGCGTAATAATGAAGAAGAAGACGGACCTTCCGGACTGGCGGAAAAAACAAGAAAACAGCAGGAAAGTGTTCAAAGAGAAGAAGAAAAATATGATAATCTTCTTAATACACTTCAGACTCAGACGCTTATCAGGAAAGTAGATGATGTAACAAGGAGCAAGGGAAAAGACAGTCAGAATTCCAAAATAAAATCAACTGATCCAGATACTTATGAAAAATCAGAAAAGAGCAGGCAGAATATTAATACTATAATAGAAACTGATATAGACAGAGAACTTGAACTAAAGCAGGCAGAGCTTGATGCTGTAAGTACAACAGGTTTTAATGGTGATGATATAGGAAGCTTTATAAAAAGCCAGTGCGATATATGTGAAGAGGCTGCCCGGTTCATAGAAAATGCCAGAGTTGAATATGACAGTGTGACTGATTATTATGAGGATATACAGAAAATAGAAAATGCACCTGCTGATATAAGCAGAGAGCTTGTTATGGTGGCAGACAGAGTTGATAATCTGTCGGTAGACAGACGTATATTAAATACACCTGATAGCAGATTATCAAACAATGCATACAGAAATATGGAGATGTATGAGGCTGAATTTCCAGAGGCTGTAGCTAAGCTTCGCAACACAGAGGATGACAGGAACACAATCGCCAGAGATATAAGAATGGTTAAAACAGAGCGTTCTATGTACAGGATGGAAGCTAAGGAACTTGTGAATAAACAGTTGAGGATAAAAGGCTATGCACAGCTTATATGTGGCCTGTTAGCAGCGATATTTGCTGTGTTTATGGTGATTATGGCAGTGACAGATGGAAAAGATAATATAGGTGCATTTATAACTGTAGTACTTCTTGCCGGAGTTATGGCACTCGGACTGTATGCATATCTTAAGTCGATAGAAAGAAAGGTATATGTAACGGAAATAAAACTTAACAAAGCAACAGCGCTTCTTAATAAGATAAAGATAAAGTATGTAAATGCTGCCAACGTACTTGATTATCAGTACAATAAATATAATGTTAAGAGTGCGTACGAGCTTGAACAGAAGTATCAGGCATATATAGAGATGAAAGAAGAACAAAAAAAGATGCTTGAAGTCACAGGAAATCTTACAAGTGCAGAGGCAGATCTTATGCATATACTTGGAAGGCTTGGGGTTATAGATACACATGTATGGATAGCACAGGTAAAAGCGATACTCAATCCTAAGGAAATGGTTGAAGTAAGACACAATCTGTCAGTAAGAAGACAGAAGTTAAGAAAGCAGATAGAATATAATGAGAACAGAATTGAAGATGCGAAGAATAATATTAAAAATATAACGAGGAATAATCCGGCTTATGCTAAGGATGCAATGGAGATTCTGGAAAAATACTTGCCAAAACTATAAGTTGTGTTACAATTAAGAATGGCTTTTTGTAAAAAGAGATTAATATTCCGAATTAAGAAATATGACGCATATCAGGTGCGTAGTGTTAGAATGGAGGATAAGATGAAAGAGAAACTTGATGCAATCAAAGAAAGTGCTTTATCCCAGATTAAAGCAACTGATTCTCTTGAAAAGTTAAACGATATCAGAGTTGCTTTTCTTGGAAAGAAAGGTGAACTTACAGAAGTATTAAAGAGCATGAAAGAAGTAGCACCGGAAGACAGACCAAAGGTAGGCCAGATTGTTAACGAGACAAGACAGGCTATCGAAGAAGTGTTAGATGCTGCAAAGAAGGACCTTGCTGCAAAGAAGAGAGAACTTCAGATGAAGTCAGAGGTTATAGATGTTACACTTCCTGCAAAGAAAGCAGAATTAGGACATAAGCATCCTAACACTCTTGCACGTGAGGAGATAGAAAAAATATTTATCGGTATGGGTTATGAAGTAGTAGAAGGACCAGAAGTTGAATATGACCATTATAACTTTGAACTTCTTAACATACCTGCTAATCACCCTGCAAAGGATGAACAGGATACATTCTACATTAATGATAAGATAGTACTTAGAACACAGACATCACCTGTTCAGGCAAGAGTCATGGAAAAGGGAAAGCTTCCTATCAGAATGATATCACCAGGACGTGTATACAGAGCAGATGAGGTTGATGCAACACATTCTCCTTGCTTCCATCAGGTAGAAGGTCTTGTTATTGATGAGAACATAACATTTGCAGATCTTAAGGGAACTCTTGCTGAGTTTGCAAGGGAACTTTTTGGACAAGATACAAAGGTTAAGTTCAGACCACATCATTTCCCATTCACAGAGCCAAGTGCAGAGATGGATGTAAGCTGCTTTAAGTGCGGTGGTAAGGGCTGCCGTTTCTGTAAGGGTGAAGGCTGGATAGAGATTCTTGGCTGTGGTATGGTTCACCCACATGTATTTGAGATGTGTGGAATAGATAAAGATAAGTATACAGGCTTTGCATTCGGTGTTGGTCTTGAAAGAGTAGCACTTCTTAAATATGAAATCGACGATATGAGATTATTATATGAAAACGACACAAGATTCTTAAAGCAGTTTTAGTTAATATATATATTTATATATATGCTGCATAGAAGGTTGTGCAATGTAATGTGTATATGCATATAAAGTAAATAAGCCCTGTTCAGTCAGATTATCATATTGTGGCTGTTTAGTATATGGGCAGGAATGGAGATTAGTATGGATACATCTATTAAATGGATAAAGGACCTTGTTCCAGGTTTAGAGTGTACAGATCAGGAATTCAGAGATGCTATGACTCTTTCAGGTACTAAGGTAGAATGTTTTAACAGACTTGACAAGAATCTTGAGAAGATAGTTGTAGGTCAGATTCTTTCAGTTGAGAGACATCCTGATGCAGACAAGCTTGTAGTTTGTCAGGTTAATGTTGGAGATGAAACAGTTCAGATTGTTACAGGAGCACCTAATATTGTTCTAGGAACAAGTGGACAGAAGGTACCTGTAGTTCTTGACGGAGGACGTGTAGCAGGAGGACATGATGGAAGTCCGCTTCCAGAGGATGGAATAAAGATTAAAAAGGGTAAGTTAAGAGGTGTAGAATCATGTGGTATGATGTGCTCTATTGAAGAGCTTGGTTCTTCAAGAGAATTCTACCCTGATGCAGCTGAGAATGGTATATATATATTCGGTGATGATGCTGTTGTTGGTTCAAGTGCAGTTGAATACCTTGGTCTTGATGATACAGTGTTTGAATATGAGATAACTAATAACCGTGTAGACTGCTATAGCATACTTGGTATTGCAAGAGAGGCAGCTGCTACATTCAGAAAACCATTTACACCACCTGAAGTACATGAGTCAGGCAACGATGAAGATGTTAATGATTATATCAAGGTAGATGTTCAGGCAGCAGATCTGTGCAGAAGATATACAGCAAGAGTTGTCAAGAATATAAAGCTTGCTCCATCACCAAAGTGGATGCAGCACAGACTTATGACAGCAGGCATCAGACCTATCAACAATATAGTAGATATCACTAACTATGTAATGACTGAATATGGTCAGCCTATGCATGCTTATGATTATGACACTATTGCTGGCAAAAAGATAATAGTAAGAAGAGCAGAGGATGGTGAGAAGTTCGTAACACTTGACGGACAGGAAAGAATACTTGATTCAGATGCACTTCTTATATGTGATGGAGATAAGGCTGTTGGTTTAGCAGGTATCATGGGTGGAGAAAACTCTATGATAACAGATGATGTTAAGATAATGCTTTTTGAAGCAGCTACATTTGATGGTACTAACATAAGAAAATCAGCTAAGAAGATAGGCTTAAGAACAGATGCAGCAGGTAAGTTTGAAAAGGGACTTGACCCAGAACTTGCACTTGAAGCCATGAACAGGGCATGTGATTTAATAGAACAGCTTGGCGCTGGTGAAGTAGTCGGTGGAGTTGTTGATGTGTATCCTGCTCCAGTGGCTAAGAAGAGAATAGCCTTCGAGCCAGCTAAGTATAATGCACTTCTTGGAACAGATGTTTCCAGCAAGGATATGCTTGAATACTTTACAAGACTTGAAGTTGAATATGATGAAAAGAATAATGAGCTTATAATACCTACATTCAGACAGGATCTAAACAGAGATGCAGATATAGCAGAGGAAGTTGCAAGATTCTTCGGATATGATAATATCCCTACAACACTTCCTAAGGGTTCTACAACTATGGGTAAGATTACATTTGAAAGAAGCATAGAAGATGTTGCAGGTGAGGTGGCACAGTTTACAGGCTTCTCACAGGCTATGACATATTCTTTCGAGAGTCCTAAGGTATTTGACAAGCTTAAGCTTGCAGAGGATTCAGAGTATAGAAAGGCAGTTGTGATATCTAATCCATTAGGAGAGGATTTCTCTATCATGAGAACAATTCCAGTTAATGGTATGCTTTCATCACTTTCAACTAACTTTAACAGACGTAACAAGAATGTTAAGTTATATGAGTTAGCTAAGGTGTATATTGCTTCTGATGACAAGAACGAGCTTCCAGACGAAAGAGTTATGTTTACTCTTGGTGCTTTCGGAGAAGTAGATTTCTTTTCTATGAAGGGTGTTGTGGAAGAATTTCTTGAAAGAATCGGCATGAAGAATAAGCCAGAATATGATCCTGCAGCAGGAATTTCGTTCCTTCACCCAGGCCGTCAGGCAGATATCATATATGATGGTACTAAGATAGGTTATATTGGCGAGTTACATCCAGATGTAGCAGATAACTATGCTTTAGGAGAAAGAACATATCTTGTTGTTATTGATCTTGCAACAGTAACAGGAATGGCCAGCTTTGACAGAAAGTTTAAGGGTATAGCAAAGTTCCCAGCAGTAACAAGAGATATTAGTATGGTTATGCCTAAGTCAGTGCTTGTTGGAAACGTAGAAAAGATTATTGAAAAACGTGCTGGCAAGATACTTGAAAGCTATAAGCTGTTTGATATATACGAAGGTGCCCAGATTAAGGATGGCTATAAGTCAGTAGCATACTCAATCTCATTCAGGGCAAAGGACAGAACACTTGAGGATAAAGATATCTCCCCTGTTATGGAAAAGATATATAAAGATTTAAGCGATGCAGGCATAGAACTCCGTATGTAATATAATAGGCCAAAAGAAAAAGGAAGCGGCTGCGAAGCAGACATTTACTTTTTCTTGGCCATTAACGAACGAATAGTCCTGCGAAGCAGGACGAAAGAGCGCGAAGCGCGGATTCGTGAGTATAGACGAGCCAAAAGAAAAAGGCAAACGAAATTAGAGGAATATTATGGATTTACATGATTTTTATTATGATCTGCCAGAGGAACTGATAGCTCAGGATCCTCTTTCAGATCGTTCAAGTTCAAGGCTGATGGTGCTTGATAAAAACACAGGGGCTATTGAACACAGGATATTCAGGGATATAACAGAATACCTTAAGCCAGGTGACTGCCTTGTTATCAATGATACTAAGGTTATACCAGCCAGACTTATCGGAGAAAAGGAAGGAACAGGTGCTGCTATAGAAGTACTTTTGCTTAAAAGACTTGAAGACAGGCAGGATACATGGGAGGTTCTTGTTAAGCCAGGTAAAAAGTGTAAGGTAGGAGCTAAGATAGTATTTGGTGGTGGAAAGCTTAAGGGCGAAATCATAGATATAGTAGAGGAAGGAAACAGACTTATACAGTTTACATATGATGGTATATTTGAAGAGATACTTGATGAACTTGGACAGATGCCACTTCCTCCTTATATAACACATAAGCTTCAGGATAAAAACAGATATCAGACAGTGTATGCAAAGCATGAAGGTTCAGCAGCAGCACCTACAGCAGGTCTTCATTTTACCAAAGAACTTCTTAAGCAGATAGAAGATATGGGTGTTAAGATTGCAAGAGTCACTCTTCATGTTGGACTTGGAACATTCAGACCTGTTAAGGTTGAGAATATCTTAGATCATCATATGCATTCTGAATTCTATCAGGTAGACAAGGAAGCCGCAGATATTATAAATAAAACAAAGGCTGACGGAGGAAGAGTTATCGCGGTAGGCACAACAAGCACAAGAACTCTAGAATCAGTAGCTGATGAGAATGGACATATACCAGTTAAGAGTGGCTGGACAGAGATATTCATATATCCAGGTTATAAGTTTAAGGCTATAGATTGTCTTATAACGAATTTTCATCTTCCAGAATCAACACTTGTAATGCTTGTATCAGCACTTGCTGGCAGGGAGAATGTACTTCATGCATACGAAGTGGCTGTTGAAGAAAAATACAGATTCTTCAGCTTTGGTGATGCTATGTTTATAAAATGATGAGATTATAATACGTAAAAAAACATAAATCTAATCATAAAAAAACATAAAACTAATCATATAACTTTGACATACAACTATTAATGTGGTAGTATGTCAAAGTTATTGGAATTTATAGAAATGACGGAATATATGGTAAAACATATATTAAATAAGTTTGTATGAGTAGCACAGATGATCGCGGCTGTGGTGTAAGAACCACAGGTGAGGAAAGTCCGGGCTTCACAGGGCAGGGTGCCGGATAACGTCCGGTGGAGGTGACTCCAAGGCTAGTGCAACAGAAATATACCGCCAGGCAGGAGGTTTTATTAATGTTTTTACATTGGTAGCTTCCGTTGTTCAACAATAGCAGCTCGCTGCTATTGTTATAGACTTAACACTTTAGTGTTAAGTCTATTGGTAAGGGTGGAAAGGCAGAGTAAGAGACTACCGCAGTACTGGTAACAGTGCTGGCTATGTAAACCCCATCCGAAGCAAGACCAAACATAAAGCTATACGGCTGCCCGTCGTGCTTTTAGGTAGGTCGCTTGAGCTTACTGGTAACAGTAAGACTAGATAGATGATCATCATCAGCCGTTACTGGCTGAACATAACCCGGCTTATAGTGCTGCTCATATTTTTTGTCCTGAGTAGGTTTGACAGGGGTTTTATAAAAGATATGAAAAAGAATAAGGATACAGAGTGGAACGAAAGAAGATTAAGAATTATAAGAGATGCACTGTTTGTTGTTATTCCATTGATTCTTATAGTTTTCATCTTCTTAACATACATAAAAGATATTAAAACAATTATAAATGAAGTAGATACACTAAGATATGAAATGGATAGTGTATTAACCAGTATTAAATCTAATGATTCAGAAATGATGGAAGAAGCTGTTGACCATATAGATGAATCATCTAAGCATATGCAGTATATACTTTCAGAAAAAAAGTGGAAGCTTTTGTCACACATTCCATATATAAAAAAATACATAAGGTCAGCTGATACACTTGTGGATGTTATTGTTAATGCATCAGATGATGTGTTAAAACCAAGCGTTGAAGTTATGAAGCAATATCCGCTTTCGCAGTTGAAATCAGGAGATGGTTTCAGGGTGGATACTATCAATGCATATCTGGATTATCTTGAGAAAATAGAGCCAGAGATAGAAGATATGACATCAAGTATAAGCCATGTAAATGTTACATTCAGCAAGTCAGAAAATATATCAAAATATGTTGATAAGTTAAACAGTCTTACTGCTTCGTACAAGGAGAATGGTAAATATATACAGCTTTTCAGGGAATTTCTCGGTGATGGAAGCGACAGGATGTATCTTGTTGCAGCACAGAATTCTTCGGAAATCAGGGCATCAGGTGGATTCCCGGGTTCAGTTGGAACTGTAAGGATAGAAAATGGAGTGATGTCTATAGGCGATTTTCAGACTGTATACAAGGTGTTATCGGAAAGAGTTCCAGAAAGTGTACAGGTTACAGAGCATGAAAAGACTATATTCAGCAGCTGGATGAGGCTGTCGAGGGATGTCTGTTATAATCCGGATTTTGAAAGAGTTGGCAGTATATGGGCACACTCATATGAAAGCAGAAATGGCATACATGTAGATGGAGTAATCTCATTGACACCGGTTATCATACAGAAAGTACTTAAATGTACTGGTGGGGTAACTTTGTCAGATGGTACAGAACTAAATGGTGATAATGCTACTAAGGTTTTACAGAAGGAGCTTTATTATAAGTATCTTAGCAACAGAACTGATACTAACATGAGTAATGCAAATGATTATGTTGATGCTTTGTTTGCGGAAACGGCTAAGCTTGTTATGAGTAAGTTTGTATCAGAATTTGATTATAAAATGATATCACAATATGCACAGATATTCACAGATGGTGGAAAAGACCGTACTATTCTTATGTGGATGGAGGATGAAAAAGCACAGACATATGTCAGAGAGGCTGGCTGTTCAGGTGAGCTTAACCATGATAAAGAACATCCGCAGGCAGGAGTATACTTCAGTTGTTCATATGCTAGTAAAATGGGATGGTTCATCAATCTTGATACACAGATAGGAGATTCTGTGATTAATACTGATGGAAGCAGAACATATGATATGACAGTAGTTATGAGCAATGCTATAGTAAGTGATGATATTTATAAAGCAGGAGAATATATACTTGGCGCACAGAATGGTGGAATAAAAGGCTTTATTCATCTGTTTGCTCCTGAAGGTGGAACAATAAGTGATATAACAACTAGTAATTCCATGAAGATGGTACTTGATGAGTATGAAGGTCTGCAGCTTGCTTATAACCTTGATTTTGTTGTTTATGCTGATAAACCTATAACTATAAAGTATAAGGTTACAACAGCTCCCGGGGTGGATGAACCATTAACAGTAAGTAAAACACCTACGTTACAGGAATATAGATGATATGATTGCTTATGATTGTGAAGCTGCATATTGTTGTAAGCACTTATACTAAAAACAGGATGTTGTAGAAGAATTCAAGTTTCTTCACAACATCCTGTTTTTACATTTGGAATATTATATTAAATACGTTGTATTATTTACCTGTATATTTCTCTTCACAGTACTTGCATCTGTATACCTGTTTTTCAGGGTCTGCAAGAATAAATACCTGATCAAGCTCCTGTTCTATAGAAGTGATGCATCTTGGATTCTTACATTTGATAACATTAGTAATCTGTTTAGGAAGGGAGAGCGTTTTCTTTTCAACGATTTCTCCATTCTTTATAATACTTACAGTTATGTTGTGATCGATGAATCCAATAGCATCAAGGTCTACAAGATCAAGACCGCCTTCTATCTTGATGATATCCTTTCTTCCCATTTTGCTGCTTCTGGCATTCTTTATGATAGCAACCTGACAGTCAAGTTTTCCAAGACCGAGGTTGTTATATATATCCATAGCCTTTCCTGCTTCGATATGATCCAATACAAAACCTTCATTAAGCTGACCTACATTTAACATATTAATCCGCTGCTAAGGAACATATACCGATATGTATATATCCACATAGCTTTTCCTTTCATTAATTCTTAAAATTATATTTATTTGTTATTTGCCTGTTATTGGTTTATCATTTGTCTGTTCTTTAGTTAAGACCAAGAAGTGTCATTATAAGTGCCATACGTACATATACACCATACTGTACCTGTTTAAAGTAAGCTGCTCTTGGATCATCATCTACTTCGACAGATATCTCATTAACACGTGGCAGAGGATGAAGAACATACATATTATCCTTGGCAAGAGCCATCTTGGCTGTATCTAATACATAGAAATCCTTCATACGAAGATATTCATCCTCAGAGAAGAAACGTTCTCTCTGGACACGTGTCATATATAGGATATCAAGCTGTGGTATAGCTTCTTCAAGACTTTCAACTTCTATGAATTCTGCGTTGTTAGCAGATAGTACATCATCTCTGATATAATCAGGAATTCTTAACTCTTTAGGAGAGATAAGTACGAATCTTACGTTGCTATATCTTACAAGAGAGTTGATAAGAGAGTGAACAGTTCTGCCAAACTTTAAATCACCACATAAACCGATAGTGAAGTTATCAAGAGAGCCTCTTAATTCTCTTATAGTCATAAGGTCTGTAAGTGTCTGTGTTGGGTGCTGATGTCCGCCATCACCTGCGTTTATAACAGGTATAGAAGACTTGCTTGCTGCAACCATAGGTGCGCCTTCCTTAGGATGTCGCATAGCACATATATCAGCATAGCAGGATATAACCCTGATTGTATCTGACACACTCTCGCCCTTAGAAGCTGAACTTGAGTTAGCAGAAGAAAAACCTAATACAGAACCCCCAAGGTTAAGCATTGCTGATTCAAAACTAAGACGGGTTCTAGTACTAGGTTCATAGAATAAAGTTGCTAATTTCTTTCCGTCACATATGTGACTGTATTTCTTAGGATCCTTTGAAATGTCTCTGGCAAGATCAAGAAGATCTGTTAACTCGCTGACACTTAAATCCAGTGGACTAAGTAAATGTTTCATCAATTGTTCCTCCATGTGCTGTTGTTATGTTTAGCGTTATCTGGCTTCATAATAAGAAGAGTGATTAAAAATAATCAGCATACTGACAGCCAGTAACATTTACATATATATTACTATTATTTAACATAATTCTCAATTGTTATTTTGAAAAAAATGTGATAAAATTGTAAACATTATTAATTAAGTATAATAACCAGTATAATCAGATAGAATTAAAGATAGATATAATCTTATTATATGGGTTTAACATAGGAATGGAGGAGTAGTTTCATATGTCAAAGATAATATTAACAGGAGACAGACCAACAGGCAAGCTTCATCTTGGCCATTATGTTGGTTCATTAAAGAGAAGAGTTGAACTTCAGAATTCAGGAGAATTCGAGAAGATATTTATAATGATAGCAGATGCACAGGCTCTTACAGATAATGCAGATAATCCTGAGAAGGTTCGTCAGAATATAATAGAGGTAGCACTTGATTATCTTTCAGTAGGTATTGATCCAGCCAAGTCTAATATATTCATACAGTCACAGATTTCACAGCTTACAGAGCTTACATTCTATTATATGAATCTTGTTACAGTATCAAGACTTCAGAGAAATCCAACAGTTAAATCAGAGATTCAGATGCGTAACTTTGAGGCAAGTATTCCAGTTGGATTCTTCTGTTATCCTATAAGCCAGGCTGCAGATATAACAGCCTTTAAGGCAACTACAGTTCCAGTAGGTGAAGATCAGGAACCTATGATAGAACAGACAAGGGAGATAGTAAGAAAGTTTAATTCAGTATATGGTGAGACGTTAGTTGAGCCTGAGATTCTTCTTCCACAGAACCAGGCATGTTTAAGGCTTCCAGGTACAGACGGAAAGGCAAAGATGAGTAAGTCACTTGGAAACTGTATATATCTGTCAGATAGTGCTGATGATGTGAAGAATAAGGTAAGAGGCATGTATACAGATCCAGACCATATTAAGGTTAGTGACCCAGGCAAGATAGAAGGCAACACAGTATTTACATATCTTGATGCTTTCTGTACAGATGAGGATTTTGCTTTATTCCTCCCAGAATACAATAATCTGGATGAACTTAAGGAACACTATAAGAGAGGTGGTCTTGGTGATGTCAAGGTTAAGAAGCTTCTTACAGAGGTACTTAATAAGGAATTAGAGCCTATAAGAAATAGACGTCATGAGTACGAAAAGGATATACCAGAAGTATACCATATCTTACAGGAAGGCACTAAGAAAGCATATGAAGTGGCAGAACAGACACTTAACGAAGTGAAAGCTGCTATGAAAATAAACTACTTTGATGATGCTGAACTTATTAAGCATCAGGCTGAAAAATATAACGGACAGTAGAATAAAACTTAGCTGAATAAAAGGGTGTTGCATAATATTATAGGCGCTGCGTATAGTGTATATAATATTATGTGATATCCTTTTTAAATTGTGATATGTATTTTATATCATCTTATGGCATATATTGTAAATAAATACTATTGACAATATATGTGACATGCAGTACTATATATATAGTATACTTAATATAATTCATAGATATATGAATTATATCTTTGCTGGATCCAGTATCGTAATTAAATCCCCAGATTTCGTTATGACAATATATTGATACCGTGGTTAAATTTCCACGACTTTGATACCTACGGATTGTTGAGTGCTACGCTAGACCAATTGCCTCTGGTATCATATTTATACTAGAAATAATATATATTATGTATATGATATGGAATATATTCACAGTGTGTTGATATATGTGCATGTACTTATAAGATTATAGTTAGAAAGGAATACTATGACAGAAAAAATAAAAAGAGAAAATAAAAAATATTATAAAAGTAGTAATTATAAAGGTGTTGAAAGCAGTGATGTCATAATGAAAATATTCTGGAGGCAGAATGACAGATTTGCAGATTTATTCAATGCTGTATTGTTTAATGGAAGAAATGTTGTTAAATCAGATGAATTAATAGAAGTAGACACAGATGTATCAGGAGAGATATTTGTTGATGAATATAAAGAAACATTAAAAAGATCAAGAGATGTTGTTAAGAAATATTATAATGGTGTGGAGTTTAATATATTAGGTTTAGAATTACAACAAAAGGTTCATCTTGCTATGCCATTAAGAACTTTATTATATGATGGGCTTGGTTATATTAAAGAATATAATGAAATAAAGCATGAGAATAAAAAAGCTGCTGGTAAAATAACATCTGATGAATTTCTTTCAGGATTAAAATACTCTGACAGATTGCATCCTGTTGTTACTATTGTATTTTATTATTCTGAAAAACCATGGGATGGTCCAACCAGTCTTAAAGATATGATGGTAGAAATGCCAGAAGAATTGACATCTGTGTTTAATGATTATAAAATTAATCTTGTACAGATAAAGGATTCGGATAAATATAATTTTAGTAACGAAGATGTTAAAGCGTTGTTTGACATCACAAGAAATATTTATAATGAAGATTTTGATAAAATATTTAGAGAATATTCTAATAAGGGTGTGACAAAAGAACTTATTGAGATGATAGGAAAAATAACAGGAAATGATGAAATTGCAGCAATGGCAGAAAGGAAAAATGGAGGTGATGATATGTTATGTACGGCTTTTGAAAATTACAGGAGGGATGCAGAAGATGAAGGAAAAAAAGAAGGAAAAATAGAACTAATAAGGAAATTTATGAAGAATTTTAATAAGTCTGCAGATGAGGCTATGGATATATTAGGAATAGATGAAACTGAAAAAGAAGAATTAAAGAAAAAAATGTAAAAATTCTAATGTTAAAAAAGAGAATAATTATAAAAGCTACATCAAAGATATAGTATATCTGATGTAGCTTTTAGTTTAGTATGAAAAATGTTTATAAATTAAATATGTTATAGTGATGAATAAAACCACATTACAGTTTTTTAATAACCATGTTATTAGGGCGCGATATCTTGATTTCCTTGCCATTCATAACTATAAGACCTTTTTTATAATCTACTGTAAAGATAGTGATAGAGCTGCCCTCGTTATTCATAGACATGAGGTGCTTATTATCAGGAAAAAGACATACATATTTAGGATAATCGCCACTTACAGGAAGTGAGTTAAGAGTAACAATCTTTCCTGACTTCTTATCAACAGAATATATTGTAGCAGTGTTATCGCCAGCATTAGAGCAGATAAGATTGCTGCCGTTATTGGCAAATATTATATCAGAGGCAGCACTGTTTGACTTGTGGTCACGTCTTACAGTAAATATGTTCTGAATCATCTCAAAACGGGCTTTATCTGAATTCTTGTCATAAGAATACACATTGATATAATTCTTTAGTTCACACACAACATAAGCATATTTTCCATCTTCTGAGAATATCATCTTTCTAGGGGCTGATTCCTGTTGTGAACGGATTATATCAAACAGCTTGAGCTTGCCGGTTCTGTGGTTGAATTCATATAACTTAATCTGATCAATACCAAGATCACAAGCACATAAGAGCTCTTCATCAGGTGTGAAGCATGTGTTGCTTACGTGAGGGCGGAAATTGCGTTCTGCAACGCTGCCCATGCCCTTGTGGAATACCTCGTCAGCAATACTGCCAACAGAGCCATCAGCATTTATGTGCATTACTGTAATCTTACCGTCATGATAACCAGATACAACAAGGAAATTGTTAGCTTTAGTAACTGATATATGACAACCTCTCATACCGTTTATAGATGCAACATTCATAAGCTCAAGGCTGCCATCTTCGGTGATGGCATAGGCTGATACACCCTGGTCGCATATGGCATATAGGAATCTTTTGTCATGTGAAAGAGTTATATAAGAAGGGTTATCAATAGGTACTTCGCACCGTTCATATATACGTCCCTCCTCAACATCACAATCGTATATATGTATACCTTTACTGCTCTCATGGGTGTAACTTCCCACATAAGCAACGTAATTATCTTTCATAGTAACCTCCAATCATTATCGCAAGAACTAAAAATATATGTATATATTAGCATTTTTCTTTGTGTTTATCAAGGCAGACATTTACAAGTACGATATCTTTACCAATCGACTTTATACAGTGGAATGGAATGACATACACAAACTCCCTTCCAAAGACACCACATAGTCTGGCAGGACCAGGAACTATGATTGAGTTGATGCAGCCGTTAGATGGCTCGAAATCTATGTCAATAACACATCCAAGAATCCGGCAGTCATTTTCATTGATGACTTGTTTATTCTTAAGATCATACATTTTCATACAGACTAAAAACTCCTTTCTGATGTTTTACCCGTTGCACGTGTTTTGTATCAGTCTCAGCTTTACATTTTTATGTTCTTATATAAATATTATGCTGATACACGCAGAAATGTGAAAAGATGAGTGAATTATCAAAATATAAAGATAAAATAAATATATTGTGAAAGAAATAAAGTATATATTTACATAAAATCTTTTTATGGTAGAATAGTAATATGATTATGATGTCGGAGGCAAAACTCTGATACTAAAAAATATGGAGGATTTGATATATGTATTATTTTTATGATGCAACATATATACTTGTGCTTATAGGTGCAGTTATAAGTATCATAGCATCTATGAATGTTAAGTCAACATTTAGCAGATACAGTAGGAATAACTACAGAACGAATATGACAGGTGCACAAGCAGCAAGTGAAATACTAAGAGCAGCCGGGATAACAGATGTCAGGATAGAAAGAGTGAGCGGAAATCTCACAGACCATTACTCGCCTAAGGAAGGAGTGTTGAGGTTATCAGATAGCGTATATGATGTTAATACGGTGGCAGCTGTTGGTGTAGCTGCACATGAATGTGGACATGCAATGCAGTATGATCAGGATTATTTTCCTATTAAGATAAGATCAGTTGTTATTCCGCTTGCTAATATAGGTTCATCTTTATCATGGCCAGTCATATTGTTAGGACTTATATTCGGAGCAACCGGGCTTATGCAGATAGGTGTTCTGTTATTCTCGCTCGTTGTTATATTCCAGCTTCTTACACTTCCGGTAGAATTCGATGCCTCAGCAAGAGCACTTAGAACACTTCGTGACAGAAATATGCTTGCAGGACGTGAACTCTCAGGAGCAAGGAAGGTACTTACAGCAGCAGCACTCACTTATGTTGCAGCACTTGTTACATCTGTACTTCAGTTATTAAGACTTGTGCTTTTAACAAGAAGAAATGATTGATTGACGTGAGTGTATTTGGTTATGATGAAATGATCTTAATATCAGTTGTATAATTGTAAGATTAAAAAATAGTATAACAATAACACCATTTGCATAAGTACTGCTTGTGCAAGTGGTGTTATTGTTATATAAAGGCTCTTGTGTTGAGTTGTTTATAATAGCATTTTATATCTTTTATCTGTGTTTAGTTTAATCCTGTTTCATTCATAGCAAAGATACTATATCTATTATTTTGTTAATATTTACGAATATTTCTAAAAATAATAAAATATGTTGACAAAATATATTTTAGATGATATTTTATAAAATACAGTATACTATAAGAATAATAAAAGGCAGCTTAAATATAGAAAATATTATGATTTCCATAAAGTAAATAATCTTTACTGAATTCAGTATCATTGCAATTAAAATCCCAACATAGTTACAATCAGATAACAGAATATATGCATCTGGATACATAAGCATAGTTATATAGATATAGTTTTAGAGTAACTTGTATTATATTTTTACTGATGTTACAATATATTTATGAATATATTATTTATCCATGATTGTTTAAAATATCTGATTGTAATAATTACAATTACAAAAGGAGAAGTATATGGATAATAATTTTAAAATATCATATGGCAAAAATGATAAAATAAGCCACAAAATAGTTGATAGCACGAATAAAAGAAATGATGATGCTTCATCTATAGTAACAAAAAGATATAGTGATAATGTATTCTGCATGCTTTATTCAGATAAGAATAATCTGCTTGATTTGTATAATGCGTTGAATAATTCGTCACATACAGATGTTGACAATCTGACTGTTACAACGCTAAAAGGTGGTACATATATGAAGTATAAAAACGATGCATCCTTTGTGTTTAGCTACGAGTTATATATGTTTGAGCAGCAGTCAACAATTAATCTGAATATGCCGTTAAGATATCTGCATTATGGTTCAGAGATATATAGAGAAATATATCCTAATAACTATCTGCATAAAAGAAGTATGTTGAAAATTCCAACCCCGCATTTTATTACGTTTTATAATGGTAGGGAAAAGATGAATGAACGCGTACAAATACTTAGATTGTCAGACATGTTTGAACAAAAAACACAGATGCCGGAATTAGAACTGGTAGTCACAGTTATTAATATTAATCCTGAGAAAGATGAACATAAAATCATAAACAATATGTCTTTGACATGTGATTGTGATGAATATATGAAAAAGGCAATAACGAATGCAGACATACTTAATCGTTGTAAATCGTTAAATGATTATATGATATTCGTCAACAAAGTACGCAATAAGACAGATAATGAAGGGAAAGATGTAAGGGCAGCAGTTATAGAAGCAGTAGATGAATGTATTAATGAAAACGTGTTATCAGAATTCTTTATAAAACATAGGGATGAGGTGATTGACGTGAGTGTATTTGAGTATGATGAAAAAGGTGTTATGGATATTATGAGAGAAGAAGGAAAGGAAGAAGGAATAAAAGAAGGAAAAACAGAAGCAAAAATAGAAATTTTTAAAGGAATGATGAAAAAATTAGATAAATCAGCAGAAGAAGTTTTGGATATGGTGGAAATGGATGATGAAGAAAAGAAAAAACTGCTGGATAAGCTGAAGTAAGAAAATATGGATATTAAAGGCAATAACTATAAGTAAATATACATAAGTAGCAATTTAAAGATGCAAGTGAACAATTGGCAGGAATATCATAAGATATTTATGCAAATTGAATACTTGCATCTTTTTATGTATAATAAAGCGGTCATATATTTTGTGTTAAAATATATGCAACATAAATAAAATCATTAACAAACGGGAGAAAATGATGAGTAGAATCAAAAAACACAAATATGAAATAGCATTTATACTAATAGTGCTTGCGCAGGTTATATATATATCCTGTATGTTTGGGATTAATAAGCAGGGGTTTCATTCTGATGAGTTATGGAATTATGGATTTGCTAATAGCACTGATGGAACACATATATATCAGTCGGATTTGGGACATGAAACTAAGAATCTTGATTCATGGCAAAGTTCGGAAAATTTTCGTAAATATATATCTGTAGATAAAAATGAGATATTTAATTATTCATCTATATACTGGAATGCAGAGTGCGATTACAATCCTCCACTTGGATATATGATGTTACATTTTATATGTTCATTCTTTCCAGGTACATGGTCTAAGTGGTATTGTTTTGCACTTAATATGATATGTTTTGTTGTAATGCAGATATATCTTTACAGACTGTCTACATCAATAACTAAAAACAAGCTGGCAGGATTATTTACCATATTATTCTTTGGATTTACAATGGCTGCATTAAATATCTGTATTTTTTTAAGAATCTATGCTCCTGCAACAATGTTTGGAACAATGCTTATGTATTATTCACATAAGTTGTATGATGCAAGAAATGATGAAAAAATATATTATGATTTATATATAAAAGCATTTGTTGTTACATTAGCTGGATGTTTTACACTTCATTTTTTCCTTCCTTTTGCATTCATAATAACAGCAATGTATAGCTTGTATTATTTGTTTTCAAAACATTATAGACAGTTTTTTGTATATGGTTTTGTTATGGCTGGAAGTGTTTTGGTGTCAATATTAATATTTCCAGCTACTTTTGAGCAGATGATAGGAGACGGACAAAATTCTTTGTCATATTTGAGTAAAAAGTTATCTACAAATTGGCAAAATAGAATATATTGGTCTGGTTTGACAAATGATTTATTTGGGGTTCACAATTCTATATGGAAAACTATGACTATGACATATATTCTATGCATTATAGGTATAGTATTATTTGTAACTTTACCATTATGTTTTGTCTTCAGGCATGAAGAGTGGATGAAAAAAATAGTGCTGTGGTTGAAAATAAAATTATTAGATATGTTTAATGACATAAAGAAATGTTCGTATACCCTTTTGGTGATGATGTTTACAGTCACATTTGTTATCCTAATAGCTGCTATGAAAACATCTGTGGGAGGAATGGGTATTTATTGTACTAGATATATTTTTATTGTATATCCAATAATGGCAGTGTTTTCAACAGTTCTTGTTTGGCATATGATTTCGTACTTATTGAAAAATGAGAAGATTAAAATTGTGTTTAGTTTAATTGTATGTGCAACATTTATAATACTTAGTAATTTACTAGCACCTAAAGCGTATTATTTTAAACATTATGAAGATGGGAAAAAACTTACAGAACTTGAAAATAATTCGAATTGTATTATTATTACAGATGAAATTTGGACATTAACATGTTATGCATGTGAATTGTATGATACACAAAATTATTTTGCTACAGATTATGAGGGGGCATTTAATGATTTATATGAATCTGAGAAAATTAATTTGAATGATCCGTTATATTTGATATTAGATGTTACAGAAATGGATAAAAAAGAAAGTATGACATATATGGGACAGAGTGTCATTATTAATAATGAATTGATGAAAAAATACAAAAGTGATGACTATTTATCTTATTTTGAAAGTTTGGATATATCTACAAAAACTGAATATGTTGGAGCTGATTCAGTTTTTGGAAGAATGGTGAAAATATATAGATTAAATTGATTTAATAAAAAAAGTGTAGATATGAGAAATTATATCTTGTAGGAATAAGTCGTTTTTGTAAAATGTGACAAAAAACACTTAAATATTCATTAAAAATATGTTACAATGCACTTAATAAAAAACATAATCAACTGACTATGTACAATTTATAACTTTAGTACTATACTAATAGTACAGAAGTACTCACACGCACCAAAATGGGGGATAAGAGACGATTGCAATATATATCATATAGTAATAGAATCTAGGAGCAGTTGATTATTGCATTTACATTATTAAAGAGGGGTTGTTATGGAAACATATTCATACACAGCAGTTGCAAAGGATGGCAAGGATAAAAAGGGGCAGATAGAAGCAGAAACAAGAGATGAAGCTGCAAGAAAGTTAAAAGAGCAGGGGCTTACACCTATGTCTATCAAGACACAGACAGCATTTGATAAGGATATAGAACTTCCTTTTCTTACTAAGAAGAAAGTTAAGACAAGAGATATGAGTGTATTCTGCAGGCAGTTTGCAAGTATACTTAATGCTGGTGTCAGTGTTGTTAACGCTCTTGAGATGTTAGCAGAGCAGACCGAGAATAAGAATCTTAAGAAAGCTATTATGGATGCCCAGTCGGGTGTAGAAAAGGGTGAAACATTATCAGATTCCATGAGACAGGATTCTGGTATATTTCCATCTATTCTTATAGATATGGTTAAAGCAGGTGAGTCATCAGGTAGTCTTGAGAATGCTCTTACGCGTATGGCTATACAGTTTGAAAAACAGGCTAAGACACAGGGTATAGTTAAGAAGGCTATGATGTATCCATGTGTGCTTCTTGTGGTTATGGTTGGCGTAATCATAGTTATGTTAACATTCGTTATACCAAACTTTGTATCCATGTTTGAGGATCTTGAATCAGATCTGCCATTCATGACTAAGGCAGTGCTTTCTATGAGTGATGCGGTTATGAATTACTGGTACATAATAATAGCGGTTATAGCGGCTATAGTAGTTGGATATAAGATGTATGTAAAGACTGATGCAGGAAGACATTCAGTAGATAAGCTTAAGCTTAAGATTCCTGTATTTGGAGTTCTTCAGACTAAGACGGCATGTGCAAGCTTTGCAAGAACACTTAGCACACTTCTTCAGGCAGGTATGCCTATGATAGAGGCTATAGATATAGCAGCATCCACTATGACGAATGTCATGTATAAGGATGCACTTATGAAGGCTAAGAGTGGTGTTGCCCTTGGACTTCCACTATCAAACCAGTTAAAGGCATCACAGATATTTCCACCTATGATAGTTCATATGGTAGGTATCGGTGAGGAAACAGGTAATATAGAAGAAATGCTTACTAATTCAGCAGGCTACTATGAGGAAGAGGTTGAAGTGCAGACACAGACACTTACAGCACTTATGGAGCCGGCTATCATAGTTATTATGGCACTTGTAGTAGTGGTACTTATACTTTCTATATACCAGCCTATGATACAGCTTTACAACACATTGGGATAAGTACATATATAATATATGCACGATTGGCATGTATATGATCAGTATGACGGTGAAAAGTCACACTGAATTATATAAATATTTTATTATCAAAGGGAGATAAAGAACATGAAAAAGGCACAGAAAAGACTTGGTAACAAGGGTTTCTCTTTAGTTGAGCTTATCGTTGTTATCGCAATTATGGCAGTACTCGTTGGTGTACTTGCTCCAACACTTATTAAGAATGTTGAAAAATCAAAAGAATCAAAAGATCAACAGAATTTAGATTCTGTAAAAGAAGCTATTACTACAGTTTTATCTGACCAAGATTATTATGATACACTGTATAATAATTCTATAACTGTAAATGGAAAGACTGGTTCGTTATCTATTTCGTCAGATCTTTCTGGCTCTAATACAGCTTTATCAGAAATTAAAGATTCTTTAGGAAGCACAGAAGTGAAAATGTCGTCTAAGAAGTATAATAATTCTAATGTTACATTTACAATTACGAATGGTAAAGTTTCACAGGGAGATCCTGCTGAAATAAAATAGATTAAATAAGGATATTTACCATGCAATACGAACTACCAATCTACGTCATAATATTCCTCTACGGTATCGTAATAGGAAGCTTTTTGAACGTACTTATATATAGATTACCATTAAAAGAGAATATAGCGACGGAGAGTTCGCATTGTATGTCATGTGGTCATAAGCTCCAGTGGTACGATTTAGTGCCACTGGTAAGCTACATGATGTTAGGCGGAAAGTGCCGTTATTGTAAGACAAAGATATCACCACAGTACCCGGTTATAGAGGGGATTAATGGTGCTATGTATGTCATCATATTTTTAGTGAATGGACTGAATATCATATCAGGTCTGATGTGTCTGGTATTCTCGATGTTTCTTGTTATAACAGTTATAGATGAGAGAACACAGGAAATACCATTTGCACTTAATGTAGTAATAGGAGTCCTCGGTATAATAAGAATACTTTTTGACAGAGAACACCTATTAGATTATCTAATAGGCTTTTTTTGTGTAAGCACATTTATGCTGCTGCTTCTTATTATAGGAAGAGCCATAAAGGGAGTCGATGCATTTGGCGGAGGCGACATCAAGCTTATGGCAGCGGCAGGACTGTTTATGGGATGGAAAAATGTTATACTTGCATTTTTGCTTGGCTGCATCTTTGGTGCGGTAATACATGTTATAAGAATGAAGGTCAGTGGCAAGGAAAGAGTACTTGCTTTCGGACCATATTTGTGTGCAGGGCTTACAATAGCCATGCTTTTTGGTACGAATATAATTAACTGGTACATATCAATGTTTTGATGTTAGTTTGAATCTGAAATGTATCAGTATTTATATATAGATTTTTCATAATATGCTAAGGGGAGAGGAGACTGTTTCGTTATGGCAGTTAAGGTTAATGGTAAATATATAAGCATAAGCATTAACAATGAATATACAAAGTTGTGTGAAGCAACAAAGGGTGTTAAAGCAACTACTATTCATAAGGTAGTTACAATCCCAACACCAGAAGGTGTGTATAATGATGGTGAGATTCTTGATGTAAAAGAATTCGCCAAGGTTATAAAGTCATCACTTGATGACAATCGTATGAATTCTAATGATGTTGTGTTCTCAATATCATCTAGTAAAATAGCTACAAAGGATGTCATTGTTCCTGATATTAAGAGTAACAAGATAGATAAAATCATAGAAACCAATGCAGCAGAGTATTTCCCAGTTAAAATAGAAGATTATATAGTACAGTATTATCCTATCGAGAAGGTAAAAGAGGATAACACACCGAAGTTAAAGGTTGTGGTTGTAGCAGCTCCTGCGAATATGATAGAACAGTACTATGAGCTTGCACAGGCTATGGGGCTTAAAGTGGCATTCATTGATTATGCAGGTAACAGTACATATCAGCTTATAAAACAGCAGATAGATGAAGGTACTAATCTTGTTATATCTATAGAGAATGATTCAACACTTGTAAGTATCTTTAAGGCAGGTGCCTTACAGCTGCAAAGAACTGTCCACTATGGTAAGACTCTTATGGTTAAAACCGTAATGGATGAATACAAGTTGGATTATGATCAGGCACTTCAAAAGCTTCAGACAGAATATCTTCTTGGTAAGACTGTAGATTCTAATGATGTTACAGAGTCAGTGAGAGCACTTATAAGCAATATAAGCAGAATTACAGATTATTATGTTTCAAGAAATAATACGCCTATAGAGAAGATATACATCATAGGTAATGCCACAACTATAAGAGGCTTTAACAAGCTGTTAACAAATGAATTTAATATGGAAGTTATTCCAATAGAAAAGCTTGATGGTGTGCTTACAGACAAGAGAACATATGTTGATGAAAATGCGCTTACAGCGTATACAGCAACTATAGGTGCATTTATAGCACCGGTCAATTTTGTATCACTTAACAAGATACAGGAGGACAAGAAAAAGGAAGCAGGAAAAGGCATGGCACTGGTCGTTATAGCGGCGGTTGCAGCATCACTTTTACTTGTACTTGTCCCAGGTATCCAGCTGGTATTCACAAACATAGAAGTAGCAGCCCTTAAGAATGATGTTAAGAAGCTTCAGCCTATTGAAGAGATTGTAAATAAGTATTATGAAGCCAAGGATGAGAATACAGATGTGAACACATTCAGGACACAGGCTTCTAACAACAACGATTCAGTTGATACATTTGTAAAGGAACTTGAAAGCAAGGTGCCTAGTGATGTTGTCATAACAAGTATGAGTATAACATCTGGCAATGTGGCAGTCAGTGGTACAGCAGCAAGCAAGTCATCACTTGGTATGCTTATACTTCAGCTTAAGTCTATACCAACTGTATCTAATGTTATTGTATCCAATGAAACAGAAAATGAGGATAATACAGGAACTGTACAGCTTACTTTTTCTCTTAGCTGCTCATTTGGGGATATAAAGGGTGCTTCACAGGGAGGTAATAAGTAATGAAGGAAAAGTTAAAGAATAGTCTTACTATATCTGAAAAAGATAAGAAGTTACTTGTGTATGTATTTGCATTTCTTATAATCTTTATAGCTTACTTTGTTGGTTACCAGAATCTGTCAGCCTCTCTTGATACATCAACTAAGCAGGTTACAGAGCTTACAAAGAAAAAGAAAGATTTACAGAAAAAGAATGATAACAAAGCTAAGTATGAGTCGGATACACTTTCTTTACAGAGTGATTCATCAAAGCTTTTAAAGACATTTGAAAATGGTACAAGCCAGCCGGCAACATTACAGTTTTTAAACACTATTGAGAGTTCAACTGGTGTATGGATAAAGAGTATAACATTCTCTGATCCAGTTGCAGTGTATACATTTGGACAGAAGGCATCTTCTAACCCATCGAATACATCAGGCAGTGCATATCAGACTAATAATGTAGGTTACAAGGAAACTATCAATGTATCTTACGAAGGTACTTATGCAGAGTGGAAGAATCTTGTCGGATTTATCAACAACTATGAAAAGAAGAATACGATAGAAGCATTAACAACAACTTATAATGAAGCAACAGATGTTGTTACAGGTACGATGACACTTGCATTGTATTCTATAACAGGTAACGGAAGAGAGTTCAGTGAACCTAAGTTTGACTTAAAGACAGGAACAGATAATATATTTGCAAAGCCAGCTGAATAGTTAAGGGTTAAGTAACCAGCCAGGAAATGGAGAATAACAGATGATTATGATGAAAAAATCAGGTGCTGATAAGCGAAAAGGAAAACTGAATAATGCAGGTTTCTCTCTTGTAGAGGTACTTGTTGCCATGGCAGTGCTTGCTATTCTTTCTATTCCTGTTCTAGGTTCGTTTTCTAACGCAGCAAGAATCAATCATAAGGCTCGTAAAGAAGAAAATGCGAATACTGTTGCTTCTGATATAGTAGAACAGTTTAAGTCTGTAAGCATGAGCAGGATACTTGAGGATTATGCTGGAAAATATACAGAAAGCTCTGGAAAATATATATTCAGGGAAACAAAGGAAGGAACAAATGGGGAAGAATATACTGTTGTAACCGAACTTGATCCAGGTATATATAATTCAGGTGATGATAGTGATAAGAACTATAACAATAATATTAACTCTTATGTAAATTCGGTTAAGAATATTGTGTTAAGAGAAGATCTATACAGCCACGATATAGATGCTGAGAATTATTTCAAGGAAAGATATACAGCTGGTTTTGATAAAAATAAGATAGAAAAGACAACTAATGTTAAGATAGAAGTTAAACATAGTGAATTATCTGAGGCACCAGCTGAGGCTTCAAGTGCAGTTGATACAGGCATAGATGCATATTATCAGAGGATAACACTGGATTTTGAATACATATATGATGGAAATAAGGCTTATGCATATACAGCATCTATTACATATCCTAATAATTATTTCAAGGCGGAAATAACAGGTGATAATTCTTATAGAATATCATCATCATTAACTAATAATCTTAAAGATGTGTATATGTTTTATATACCTTACGACAGACATTCGACTTTAACTGTAGGTGATAACAGATATTATTATACTACTGATAAGATTAACATAACTTACGATTATCAGGAAAATGCATTTGTTAAATATGATAATTGTAATGTATTCCTTATTCAGCAGACGTCCAACAACACAACAGACAGCTCTAAGAATATGATGATTAACAAAGACAAGGTGAGTCTTTATCTTAACAAAGATACTTCAAGACAGGAGTTTGCAAACGTAGGAACGATTAATCTTGGAAATAAAACAGTTAATAAAGATGGAACAACTAATCCAGGACCGGTAAGTGTATTTTCTAATGTATATAAGTGGGATGAATATAAGGATATTAACAATACAGGTTCAGGCAGCAATGGAGTAGCAAGTAAGAGTCTTTTGTATACTATGACGGTTAAAGTATATTATGGCAGTAATGCTGATACATCTAAGGAAGAACCGATGATACAGATGACTACAACAAAGATCGGGTAGAGAAAGGTGAGGAGAAGCTTATGATGGCACATAATTTAAGAAAAAGAGTTAAGTGTAATAATAACGGTTCAACTATGGTTATCGTACTTATAATGTTATCATTTGTTATGATACTTGCCACCGTAGTTACTTCATCTACTATTATGAATCTTAAGATGAAAGTAGCTAATAAGCAGTCAGTTAAAACCTTTTATACATCCGAGGATGCAGTCAATGAGATATATGTTGCTATGGGACAGATGTCATCAGACTGTTTTAACAGTGCATATCAGGATCAGGTTGCGAAGATGGTTGTTAATACCGAAAGTGGTATAACGACTGTTGATAATATAACATGTAATAAGGAGCTAAGACTTGATTATATTCATAGAATGCTTAATAAGCTTGGCATGATACAGGATAATATGCTTGATAGTATCAAGTATAAGGATGATAGTGATTATGTAAGCAAGAAGCAGGAGGGCGTGTACGAAAGAGGTGCTAATACAATAGAGGCGCAGGGTATAGTCAGTGTCCTTAATGATTGTATAGAAGCAACGCATAAATCAGGAAGTAACACGCTTGATGTTGAATCCATAGATAACATCCAGATTGTAAGTAAGAAGAGTAAGGTTGAAGAGAATATTTTTTATTATACAATTAATATTAATAACTGCCTTGTAAAGTATCTTACACAGGCAGGATATTATTCATATATTACATTTGATATGACCCTTGGAATACCTGACAAGCTTGTTAATATAACTGATTCAAAGAAACTTAGTCTTGATTCGTTTTTAAGATATGCTATTGTTGGAAACAAGGGGATATCAGTTGCATCCAATGCATCATTTAACCTGAATGGTAATGCTTTTGCAGGCTCAGCAGGTGGTTTTAAAGTGAATCCAGCGGCAACAGCTAATGTAGCAGGAGACACACTTCTTGCTACAAGTGGTGATATTGTTGTTGAAAATGGAACACTTAATGCAGGAAATGGTGGAACAGGCAGCAGGATATGGTGTGAGAATATCAAGACTTCTGACAGTACAGGTGGAACTTCTAGCATAACAGTAAACGGAAGCTCTGATACATATGTAAGAGATGATCTGGAGTTAAACGGAAACAACAGCAAGGTCAAGCTGTCAGGTAATTATTATGGTTATAGTTATGTAGGGGTTAATGCTACTGAAAAGGTAAACAGAAGTAGTGCTATTGTTATAAATGGTACTAATTCAGAGCTTGATCTTCAGTCACTTAACAAGCTTCTTGTTTCAGGAAGGGCGTATATAGATTATTATTCTCTTGCAAATGCTGATGGATATACTGTACCAGGAGATTATGATACAGGAGAGTCAGTATCATTTATTGGAAATCAAGAGATATATCTTGTGCCTGCAGTACTTATGGGTGGTGAAACTAATCCGGCTGCGGCAGGAGCTAATGTGAATATAACAATATCAGAAGATAACTTCTTTGGATATAAGTATTTATCTGAGGCAGAAGGTAAATATTTTGTTAAAAAGACTATAACTATAGGAAGTCTTACAAGAGATTATTATTATCTGCGCTTTAAAGATGAAAAGGCGGCTGCTTCTTATGTTAAGGCTATATTTGATGATACTGAATTCAACAGTCTTCTTTCAGGTAAATCTGATAAAGTAAAGAAAACATACAAAGAGCAGAGAGAAAGATTGAAGTCACAGATGACACTTAATGCGCAGAGTCTTAATAGTGTCATAAAGGCTGGCTCAGGCAGTGTGTATACTAAGAATTCCATGTTATCAGCTGTTGCAGCAGCAGATGGCAGTATGAGTCTTGTTTATAATGAATCAGATGATGCTGCATCATCAACAAAATATGATTATGCAGGAGATTATGAGGATCTAGCTTCAAGATTCAATGTTCTTAGCAGAACGCTTTATGAAATAACAGATACAAAAAAGATGAATAACACAATTATAGGTCAGATGTATCCGGATTTAAATAAGTATTCCAAAGAGGTATATGTTAATATTATATCTACTATTGGTCTAGAAGCTTATACAAAGGATAAGCTTGGTCCTGTTACTACAAAGCTTACAGGTGGTTATGATAAGTATGCGCTGGTTGCGTTTAATAATAGCAATTCAACTTCTGAACCGCTTATCATAAGTAATAATGATGAAGTTATAAGAAAAAAAGCACATATGTCAAATGATATAACTTATAGTTTTAGAGATGTTGATGGTGGTGTTATAGTTGCATCTGGAGATGTTGTGGTTAAGAAAAATTTCTCTGGAACTATAATAGCTGGTGGAACTATAACTATAGAAGGCGATGTTACGGTTACAGGTCTTTCTGATACTACTGATATTATAAAAACTGACCAGAAATATGCAGAGATATTCAAGGTATGGAATCCGCTTGAAAACAGTAATGACAGCGGTTTTTTGGATGTTCAGAATATGACATATAAGGATATGATACGAGTTGCTAATTGGAGGAAACGTGATGATTCGGAAAAGACGACACAGTCTACAGAAGCAGTTACAACTAAATAAAGGATTCACTCTCGTTGAGCTTCTCGTTGTTATAGCTATTATGGCGATAGTTATAGGCGGCTCTGCTATAGGAGTGTCAGTAATCAGCAGGGGAAATGTAAAAAAAGCAGGTAATTTCGTTTATACAGAGCTTAATAATCTGCGTTCACAAACTCTTACAGTTAATGCAGACTGGAAGCTTGATATAGTTAAGGATACAGATGGAACATGCAGGCTTGTTACATATAAGAATGATGTCCAGACAGAAAGTAAAACTATAGGAAAAGGTTATAATATAACGATATCAGATTATGCCAATTCTTCTGATAAGACAGACTATGATGTAGATAGTGATAAAAAAGCTACTGTGACTTATACAAGAAGTAGTGGAAGGGTTGGTTCATTTATTGTTAACGCAGGAGCCTCCAGGTCCGATAAACTGGATGTTAATAATAATCTGAAGGCAGTTATAACTATAAGCCGTGGAAGTCATTCGTATGATGTTACAGTGTGGTACAGTACTGGTAAGTTATCGTTAGCATAGTTAAAGGAGCAAAGGATTCTATGAATGAGGTTAATGTGTCAGCAGATTGTATTAATAAGAGAAAGGCTGATGGAAAACTTAATAATAAAGGCTTTTCACTTGTAGAAATGCTTATTGCCCTGACTATAAGCGGTATAGTATTGTCAGCTCTGGTTGTCCTTATAGAAAGTTCAGTGCACAACTTCACGAAGCAGACAGCACAGGCACAGCTTCAAAGCGATGCGGATATTGCATTGAATCAGGTCGAGAACGATATAATGGAAGCTGATATGCTTATAATGTATAGAAGTCCTGATAAGAACAGTGGATACGATTATTATCTTACTAAGTATTCTAATACTAATAAGTCAAGGTACTATGGTTATATATGGGATAAAGCTAATAAGATATTATATTTTTCAAATGATTTCTATCCGTTAGGAGATAAGCCGCTTGATAACGTGAGTGTGGCATGTGAGTATGTCGAGGACTTTTCCATAAAAATCGATGATAAATGTGTATCAGCAGGCGATGTGGAGCAGCCTACAACAAGAGTTGGGGAAACACCGAAGAAAGAAGAGGGTGTTATTCTTACATCTAATATAAAGGTAAAGGCATATATAAAACTTTCTAAGCAGAATGTAAGCCGTGATGTAAAGAGAGAAGTATCACTTAGGAACTCTCTTTATGGAGAGGATTTAACCAACAAGGTTAAAATAGTGAAGGTAAACGGCAGTGATAAAACAATAATAGAGATAAAGTATTTTAAGCTGGGAGATATAAAAGCGCAAGGGTATGTTGATGCCTGATTATAGCTTGTAATCATAAATGTTGGTAACAGCTTGTTTTGACAGAATGTTTAGTGTGTGGAATACATATTAAGAGTATCAGATAAGAGTATCAGAGAAAGGATGACAATATGAAACGGATGTTAGGTAAGATAAGAAAAAGAAAATATATTAGTACAGTTTTGTTATCTGTGGCACTTGTGTTTTTGTTTGTCATCGGCGGAATGATATATAAGACGCAGGCGACAGGTGGCGGAAAAGCTGTGATTGCTGATGCAGTCACAATAGGTGAAAGAACATATACAAGGGATAATCCGCTTAATATTATTGAATTGGTTCCTGATGAAGCAGCAGGTGCATGGGGATATCTTACAGGCATGGATAATGGTGCTGTCAAGTGGTCAGATATTGCTGGATTGCCAGATAGTGCTGCAAAGCATGACCTGTGTAATACATGGCTGAATAATTATATGAAAAGTATTATTGAGTATAATAACTATACGATTCCAGAAAATAAGAATCAAGCTGAGTATGCAGGAAAGAATATCTATTATAGAAAGAATAGCGCGTCTGAATGGAAGCTTTATTCAAAGGATTGTGCTAATGAGATAACCTCAGATACTGAGTTTAAATTTAATGTTATTGATAATTATGGAAATAAAAAAGAACTTGATATATATGATAAAACATTTGTCGATGAACAGGGAAATAATATAAGCGGCTATAATGATAATCTCTTTGCTTATATGGTATTTGCTGGTGATAATTCAATAGCTAAAGGCGATTATAATATGATGGATAAAATCAGGGTTACAAGTGTCTCTATTGATGCCCTGACAACAGATATGATTGATAATGCAGATGCAATAATAGTATCTGCTGGAGAAAATATCAGTACTTATCCTGCAGAAACATATAAAAAAATGTATGAGTATGCACAGGCTTATGGCGATGCACAATTAAAAGCGAAATATCCAGCTAAAGCCGGAATCACTGATAAAGACTGGTCATCTCATACATGGGGAAATAATGTATGTTTGGGAAAGGACTTTAGTGATGCATCAGTTGCAGGACGCATTTGTTACAAATATTTAAATCAGGAGCTTAGTATAATAGGTGGATTTGATTATAATAAGATTGATAAAAGAAGACAGGAAAATCTTATGAAAATGTTTGTAACAATAACTGGAATAGACAGGGATACATGTCTGCGTGATTTGTGCGAGTATAAGGTTATTGATGAAGATACAACAAATGAAATAACTGGTGTATATGAGGGAGAGTATGGCAGGTTTGACTTTGATAATATGGAAATATACATATTTAATGGGAACAGGAGCAATACATACCGTGTAACATATGATACTGCTGGATGGATTGATTTTAATCAGGGTGTTTTTGGTAAATACCTCGGTGAATGGCCTAAAGTAAGTAATTATTATAGCAATTTTCCGTATAAAGGATATAACGTTGCACCAGATAGAATTAATGAGAATGTTTTCTGGTTTGGATATGCGAATAATCCTCTTAGATCAGGCTTTATATCATCTAAAATTGATATCAAGTGGAATGATAACGAGTTCAATCAGGTTAATGATGTATTAAAAACATATAATATAAATGATGGAAATATAGATATTGCTAAAATGATTCAATATGTTCTTGGTGGCTATAAGAGAAATAAGGCTATAGAAAAGCTCAAAGTTCTTGAAATCCAGCCATCTGCTGATTATGATTATAATACATGTGATGGGGCAAAGTCTTTGCTTAAATATTTTAGTAATGCAAAGTTTAAAATAAATGTATCGGGAATTACAGAAAAGAATTATAAAAGATATATTGATGTTACGTCAGTTACTGTAAATGAACTTAACGGTATGACAGATAATATAGCTAATAATTATGATCTTGTTGTCATAGGTGAAGAACATTCTAAGAATCTTCTTAACATAAAAGGACGTATTAAACAGAATAATGGCGATACTGTTGACAGCTATTATTATTCGCAGGGTGCAGTTGTGAGTCTGTGGGATCGTTCAGGTAATGATACAGGAAAAGATGTTGCTTCGGCTGGAAATGATATAACTGAAAAGACTCTGGAAAAACTTAAAGAGTATATTAATATGGATAAACCAGTTATATTAGCTTCTGATATATATAATGCATCAACTAGTGGTGTCTTAGTTAAAGATAAAAATGGTAAATATACAAGAACAGTTGATACTAATATTTATTCTGTATTACCATATGCCAGAAGTGTTGGTAAAACTTCTAATATAACTGTAGAAGCTGCAGCTAATGCTGTTGTTTCAGATAGTGACAAAATAGAATATAAGTTTAAACCAGTTATAAGACAGACTATTGCAGATGCTGGTCTGAATGAGGAAGATAACACATTTACAGTAAAATTCAAGACAGATAATACATCTGGAAAATATAATATAGAGTTTTATATTGATAAAGATGCAAATGGTGTGTTTGTAAATGCACATGATGACACTGGTGAGTTATATGCAGGTGGATTTAGTGATACGAATCCGGCAGTTTATACTTATAACAATGGATATATAAATGTTACAACAACAACATTACCAAAAGATTTAAGACCTTATTTACCTTGGAAGCTTGTCATTAAGGATGTAAGTACTGGATTGACGGCTGAAACAACAGGAATATTAAGAATAAATGTACCAGACGAAAAGCAGGAAGATGTAAAGATATTACAGATAATGCCTGATATAGATAGTAAGCATGATTACAGTCTTAAGTTAAATGATTCTGATTTTATGAAATTGTTTAATGATGCAAGTGGCACAACTGGATTAAGAATAAATAAAAAGGATGTTGATATTGTAACTGTTAAGGAGTTGTGTGAAGGTGATAACAAAGGTAATGACTGGTATAAAAACAGCAGGTATACAGCAGGAACAAGCCTTAATAAAGATGGAGAAGATCTGCTAAAGGATTATACTATTGTTGTTCTTGGTTTTGCAGATGCATTTGACAATATTACGAACACACATGCTCTGGCTAATCTGCGTGATTATATAGAGAGTGGCAAGGCTGTACTTATGACTCATGATACTATCGGACAGTATTCATATACGGATGAGAATACTGATGAAACTGAAAGCTTATTTGCAGGAGATGATTCCGATATAAGAAGAGCAGTTCCAATAATGGTAGATGACAAGATATCAAAGGGCTATATGTTCACAACTGCATTCAGAAACATAGTTGGTATGGATATGTATCATGTTACGGTCGGACAGGCTAAAGAAAATCTGTCTTACCAGCAGGGATACACCAATACAATAGTTACAAGATATGGTGTATTGCCAGGCTATGATTATAAAAATGATAATAATTATATATATAAATATAATCATAGAACGGAAAGAACGGTTTCATCGCTTCGTACTAATGCTGTTAATAAGATTAATGATGGACAGATTACCTCTTATCCATATACAATACCAGATAATCTGACTGTTGCAGAAACACATGCACAGTATTATCTTCTTGACCTTGAAAAGCAGGATGATACAGCAAGCAGTATAGATAGTGGCGGAGATGTGGTTGTATGGTATACATTAGGACAGGGAACATCTAAATATAGTGAGAGTGATTATTTTTCAGTGACAGGAAATGATGCAGCCAATAATTATTATATTTATTCTAAGGGTAATGTTACTTATTCTGGTGCAGGACATTCTACTATGAGTAAGGCCATAAGTGAAGATGAACTTAAACTCTTTGTTAATACTATTATATGGTCTATTAACTCTGGAAATAATGCACCTCAGATTAAGATTGAGAATGCCGTGATGGCTGATGATGGCATATATGAAATGTATTCACTAGACGGTTCTATACCAGATATACAGTTCGTTGCAACTGATATAGATATGGGTTCAGACACCAGTGCGCTGATGTCATCAGGTGTATATTACTGGGATAAGGATAAAGATGGTAATTATACTAAGAATAACGCAGACAAAGATGTTGTTATCCAGACATTTGATAAGGTGACAGAAGGTTTAAATAGTGGATATAATATATATAATGGCATAAGTGAAAAACTTATGTCGGCCAGATTCAACAAGTCAGGTGAATATACAAGGCTGGCTAGTCTTGTGTATAAGAGTGCAACAGCTTCATCAGATACCAATGTGAATCTTACATCAGAAAGTACACAGATATATAAAGATATGTGTGCTGAACTGGCAGATAAAGGTGTTGTATATCTTGGAATGCAGGTATCTGATTCCAAGGGAGGAACTGGAAAGGCTGTTATAAGAGTTGTAAGGAGAGATTTGTTTAAGTTGAATTAGGATATTAAAAATTGCAGGCGATAGAGCAGACTATGATTTACTGTATAAGCAGTAGATTGTAGTCTGCTTTTGTTATGTTTGTAAAAGTATAAAGTATTTATAAAAAGTAAAACAATACTTGCAATATTAATATTTTTATGATATATATAGTATATAGATATGCATATCATGTGAGGGTTAAAAGATTAAAAGCCATATGAGCTTACAATCCTTACATTTTTATAACAGGAAGATTATTTACCTGTGAATTCTAGCTGGATTTGGCATCGGAATATTCCCCCAAGGCGATTAAACTGAATATTAAAGAGAATGTTTACAGACATTCAGAAAGGTGGTTTATGACTAATTCTATTAAGGATAAAAGCCAGAATGATGTTGTGATGAAAGAGTTCTGGCGTGATAATAAGCATTTTGCAGATATTGTTAATGCTGTAGTATTTGATGGCGAGCAGGTAGTGATTCCGGATGAACTGCAGGAGGTTGATACGGATGTGTCAGGTTCTATTATTGTGGACGAGTATAAGGAAACATTAAAAAGAATAAGAGATGTTGTCAAAAAGTATTATTATGGTGTAGAATTTAATATAATAGGTTTGGAAGTACAGGAAAATGTTCATCTGGCTATGCCGCTAAGAACTTTGGTTTACGATGCACTTGGTTATCTTAAAGAGTATAATAAAATCAGCTCAGTGAATGAAAAGCATGGCTATAAGTGTAAAGAACGTACAGAGTTTTTATCCAGGTTAAAAAGAACAGATAAATTTCATCCAATAATAACAATAGTATTCTACTATGGAGAGAAATGCTGGGATGGACCAGTGAACCTGAAAGATATGATGGTTGATATGCCTGGTAAAATAGCTGAAAAGTTTAATGATTACCGGTTAAATCTTATACAGATTAGAGATTCGTATAAATACAGGTTTAATAATGATGATGTAAGATTACTGTTTGATTTTGTTTCTGACTTATATAACAAAGAATTTGATAAAATATTTAAAGAATATAAGGGCAGGGATGTATCAATAGAATTTATAGAGATGATAGGAAGGATAACAGGAACAAAGGAACTGGTAAAGCTTGCAGATAATGGCAGAAAGGATAAGGTAGTTAATATGGAGATGTGCAATGCAATGAAAGAGTTCTTAGAAGGAGGCAGGCGCGAAGGACAGCGCGAAGGACGAATAGAAGGACAGCGTGAAGGACGAATAGAAGGACAGCGCGAGGGCAGGATAGAAGGAAAGGATGAAGCCAGACTTGACAGTATAAGAACTTTAATGAAAAAGCTTGACCAGACTGCAGAAGAAGCTATGGATACGCTTGATATAGCTGATGAGGATAAAGTAAGATATCGTAAGATGCTTGGCTTATAAGTTTGTTTCAGTGTGCTATGAAAGGTGTAGGTTATTTATAAGAAAAACACAGATGAAAAGTGCAAAAGTTAAGAAAGAGGGTGTAATGTATTGTTTAGCAGTATAACAACTGCAGCGTTGTGTGGTATAGATGCCCGTATAGTAAGTGTTGAGACTGATGTGGGAAGTGGACTTCCAACATTTGATATGAGTGGATATCTTGGTACGGAGGTTAAAGAGGCAAGAGACAGGGTAAGGATAGCCATAAAGAATACTGGAGTTGAATTACCGCCGCAGCGTATAGTGGTTAATATTTCGCCGGCAGATATAAGAAAAGAAGGAACAGGGTTTGATCTTCCTATAGCGATAGGCATTCTCGTATCAAATGGAATCATAGAAGAGGAAAAGGTTAAAGACACGCTTGTGCTTGGAGAATTAAGTCTTGATGGAACAGTCAATCCTGTCAATGGAGTGCTTCCTATAGTATGTGCAGCAAAAGAAGCCGGTATAAAGCTATGTATTATTCCTAAGGATAATCTAAAAGAGGGCAGCATAGCACAAGGAATACGGTTATATGGTGCAGAGAGCTTAAAGGATGTACAGGATATACTTATTAATAATAGTCTAGATGGCATTTCAGCCAATAATCCCAGTGATGATTTTAATAAAAAATATGAAGCTGAATCTAAAGATGCTAAACCTGATGGAGTGATTTCTGAAGGCGTTATATTAGCTGACAGTTTAAACGAAGAGGAAGATTATCTTGATATAAGAGGTCAGTATAGTGCGAAAAGAGCAACTCTTATTGCAGCAGCAGGAATGCATAATATTATGTATGTTGGTCCACCTGGAAGTGGCAAAACCATGCTTGCTAAAAGGATTCCTACTATATTACCTGATATGACAGATGAAGAGAAACTGAAGGTTACTAAAATATACAGTGTTGCAGGAAAACTTGATGCAGAAAAGGGACTTATAACCAGAAGACCATTCAGAAGTCCGCATCATACTATAACGGCGGCTGCTATGCTTGGTGGTGGAAGGATACCAAGGCCAGGAGAGATAACACTATCAGGTTCGGGTGTTCTGTTTTTAGATGAAATGACGGAATTCAGACCTGAGCTTATGGAGTCTTTACGACAACCGCTTGAGGATAAGAAGATAACAGTTGTAAGGCTTAATGCTGCGTATACATATCCAGCGGAATTTATGCTTGCTGCTGCTATTAATCCTTGCAAATGTGGTTACTATCCAGATAGAAACCGCTGTCACTGTTCAGAGTATGATATCAGAAGGTATATAGGGCGTATAAGCAATCCTATGTGGGATAGATTTGATATATGTATAAAAGTCGATGAAGTGACATATGAGGATATAACTGGTGCAAAAGACAGCAGTGCTGTATACAGTTCAGCATATATGAAAGAGCAGGTTGAGAAGGTAAGGCTTATACAACAGGAAAGGTTTAAAGATTCTGTAACAGATTATAATTCACAGATGAATATGCGTGAAATAAAGAAATATTGCAGGCTTGATGAAGAATCCTCAAAGATTATGGAGTCTATGTATAAGAAGTTATCCATGTCAGCAAGAGGATATGGGAAAGTACTTAAAACTGCAAGGACAATAGCAGATCTGGCAGGCAGTGAGAATATATTAAGTGAACATATAACAGAAGCATTTATGTATAAAAAGAACGAAGTGTAATAATAAGAAACTGACATGTAAATATTTTTTATAATGCGAGGGAAAATATATAATGAGTAAAAATAAGGCTATATCTTCATATCTCGAAGATTATTACTGGTACTGGTTCTGTAACATACCACGTATAGGAAAGACTAAGCTAAGGCAGCTGCTAATGGTATTTGAATCACCAGAACATGTATACAAAGCAGATGTGGAAGTTCTAAGAGGTCTGGGATTACTGAGTGATAAAGAACTTATGTATATATCTGATTCTAAAAAAGATAATATGATATATGAAGAATTTATCAGTATCAGAAAGAAAGGAATACATTTTACGTATCCAGGAAAGGAAGATTACCCACAAAGGCTGTTACATATATATGATTATCCTTTATGTCTGTATTATTATGGAAAGCTGCCAGATGATAATAAACCATCAGTTGCAATCGTAGGTTCAAGGCAGAATACAACCTATGGATATAATGTGGCTGGCGTGTTTGCAAAAAGCTTTGCAAAGATGGGAATACAGGTTATAAGCGGGTTGGCAAGGGGAATAGATGGAGCGGCACATATGGGGGCTTTTAAGGCAGATGGATATACGTGTGGTGTACTTGGGTGTGGGGTTGATATATGTTATCCAAGACAGAATATAGAGCTTTTTACACAGATGAAAGAAAAAGGCTGTATTGTATCAGAATATCCAGTTGGGACCGCACCGCATGCAGGACAGTTTCCGGTAAGAAACAGGATTATAAGTGGCTTGTCAGATGTTGTTATAGTTGTAGAAGCAAGAAAAAAGAGTGGTTCACTTATAACTGTTGATGCAGCACTTGAACAGAATAAGGAGGTTATGGTAGTTCCTGGAAGAATAGGGGACAGCTTAAGTGAAGGCTGCAACGATTTAATAAAGCTTGGAGCAGCCGTCATAACAAGGCCCGAAGATATATTAGATATAGAAGAAATAAGAAGAAAGTTAGATGATTACAGGAATATCTATGATTATAAATCGAGCAGGAGTGGTGAATGTTATATAGGTATGAAAACAGAAGAAAATGAAACGATATGTAATAAAACAGAAGAAAAATCCACAAACAGTATACCGGAATACGAGCAAAATGTGAATTCTGTACATGAATTTAAACTTGCAACACCTAAAAATATGTTGTATAGTTGTGTGGATTTATATCCGGTGGGGTTAAATGAACTTATAGAAAAAACCGGATTATCATTGCAGGAAATAAGTAATGCACTGGTTGAGCTGGAGCTTGAGGGAAAGATAGAAGAGGTTGCTGATAATTGCTATGCAAGGATATACGTATAGAAGCAATAATTATAAATACCAGACATTAGTCAGAAAATATGTTTTGACCCTGTAATCTAAACATTTAATCATATCTAAGGAGTTAGTTTAATGGCAAAGTATCTTGTTATAGTGGAATCACCAGCAAAGGTAAAGACAATCAAGAAGTTTTTAGGTTCGAATTATGAAGTAATGGCATCACAGGGACATGTAAGGGATCTGCCTAAGAGTCAGATGGGTGTTGATGTAGAGCATGATTTCGAGCCAAAGTATATCACTATAAGAGGAAAAGGAGAGATTCTTGCAGCACTTAGAAAAGAAGTAAAAAAAGCTGACAAGGTGTATCTTGCAACCGATCCCGACCGTGAGGGAGAGGCTATTTCATGGCATCTTTCAAAGGCGTTAAAGTTAGAGGATAAGGATATATACAGAATAACATTTAACGAGATCACAAAGAGTGCAGTCAAGGCAGCCATCAAGGATGCCAGAAAGATAGATATGAATCTTGTTGATGCACAGCAGGCAAGAAGAGTACTTGACAGAGTAGTAGGATACAGCATAAGTCCTGTATTATGGGCAAAGATAAAGAGAGGACTTAGTGCTGGACGAGTCCAGTCAGTAGCTTTAAGAATAATATGTGACAGAGAAAACGAGATAGATGCATTTATTCCAGATGAATACTGGACTATGGATGCGACATTTAAGGTTAAAGGTGAAAAGAAGCCTATAGTTGCAAGATTCCATGGAGATGTCAACGGAAAAATTGACATAAAAAACAAAGAACAGATGGAAACTATAAAAAAAGAAGTGGAAAACAGCACATTTGCAGTTGATAGTGTTAAAAAAGGTGAGAAAGTTAAAAAAGCTCCACTTCCTTTTACAACAAGTACTCTTCAGCAGGAGGCCTCAAAGACTCTTAACTTTGCGACAGCCAAGACTATGAGAATAGCACAGCAGTTATATGAAGGTGTTGATGTAGAGGGAAGAGGAACTATAGGTGTTATTACTTACTTAAGAACAGATTCCACAAGAGTTGCTGATGAGGCAAAGGAAGCATCAGAACAGTATATAGCTGCTAATTATGGTGAAAAGTATCTTCCACATAGTGGCTTAAGAAAAAAAGATGATAAGAAAATACAGGATGCACATGAAGCTATTAGACCTACTGATATAGCACTTACGCCTGTTATGATAAAAGATTCATTATCAAGAGACCAGTTCAGATTATATCAGCTTATATGGAAAAGATTCACGGCAAGCCAGATGGCAGAAGCGATATATGAAACAACATCTGTTAAGATAGCGGCTGGAGATTATAGATTCAGCATAGCGGCTTCTAAGATTACGTTTGATGGCTTTATGTCTGTATATAGAAGTGATGATGATAAAGATGAACCTAACGCACTTGTAAAGGGTATAGATGAGGATTCGCAGCTCACACTTGAAGGTGTGGAAGGAGTACAGCATTTTACACAGCCACCAGCGCATTTTACAGAAGCATCTCTTGTTAAGGCTTTAGAAGAACTTGGAATAGGACGTCCAAGTACTTATGCGCCTACTATATCAACTATAATAGCAAGACATTATATAGCAAAGGAACAGAAGAATCTTTATGTTACAGAGCTTGGAAGAGCTGTCGATGATGCCATGATAAAGGCATTTCCACAGATAGTAGATGTTAATTTCACAGCTAATATGGAATCGCTTCTTGATGGTGTGGCAGATGGTGATGTGAAGTGGAAAGAGATTATTAAGAATTTTTATCCAGACCTTAAAGAATCAGTTGATAGTGCGGAAAAGGAACTTGAGAATGTAAAGATAGAAGATGAGGTAACTGATGTTATATGTGATAAATGTGGACGTAACATGGTTATAAAGTATGGACCTCATGGTAAGTTCCTTGGGTGTCCAGGATTTCCTGAGTGTCATAATACTAAGCCATATCTTGAAAAGATAGGAGTAAAGTGTCCTAAGTGTGGTAAAGATATCATACTTAAGAAGACTAAAAAAGGCAGAATGTTTTATGGCTGCGAAGGATATCCGGAATGTGATTTCATGACATGGCAGAGACCTTCGGATAAGAAGTGCCCTAAGTGTGGAGGTTATATGCTTATTAAAGGTAACAAGCTTGTGTGCGGTGATGAAAACTGCGGTTATATATTAGATGATACGAAAAATGTTAAATAAATGGTTCTATATATCACATTAATATAGCTTTTATGTGACTTTAGAAAGAGATTTATTGAAATTGTCAGATAAATACAATAAAAATGTTGATTATTTGAAAGTTGTGTGATAGTATTCTCTTATACAGATATTTATCGGTGTAATTATGTATATGGAGGAATGTATGATGAGTGTACAGCTTTTGGATAAGACCAGAAAGATTAACAAGTTATTGCATAATAATCATTCAGCAAGAGTTGATTTTAACGATATGTGCAATGTCTTAAGTAGTATACTCGAATCCAATATCCTTGTCATAAGTAAGAAGGGAAAGGTCCTTGGTACCGGTTATTATGCTGGCGTCGAAGTGATTAATGAGCTTGTCTATGACAAAGTTGGTGGGTTTGTGGATGAGATGCTTAACGAGAGATTATTAAGCGTATTATCAACTAAAGAGAATGTTAATCTGTCTACGTTAGGATTTACTATTGAGAATGTTAAGAAGTTTCAGGCTTTGATTGCACCAGTTGAGATAGCTGGCGAAAGACTTGGTACATTATTTATGTATAAGAGTGATAGTTCATACGAGATAGATGATATTATCCTTAGCGAATATGGAACAACAGTTGTAGGACTTGAGATGATGCGTTCTGTTAACGAAGAGAATGCAGAAGAAGTCAGAAAGAAGAAGATAGTAAGATCAGCTATAGACACATTATCGACATCTGAGCTAGATGCTATTAAGAATATTTTTAAAGAACTTAACGGAAACGAGGGTACTCTTGTTGCTAGTAAGATTGCAGATAATGTTGGAATAACAAGATCTGTAATAGTTAATGCGTTAAGAAAGTTTGAAAGTGCCGGAGTTATAGATTGTAAATCATCTGGCATGAAGGGAACATATATTAAAGTTATTAACGAATATGTGTTTGATGAACTTTCAAAGTATGATGAATAGTCTTTTGCAGGATTGTTTACAAAGTATAATTTAGTTATGTATAAGGGAGAGCATATGATATATATGCCCTCCCATTAATTATTTTAAGGGGAAATAATAATGTTTGTCATGAATACTATTAAAAATGGAATAAATAGACAAAAATAGCTTGTTTTTTTGTCGAAAATATTTATAATGATAGTAGTATCATTATATTTATGATTATAATGAGCGCAAGAGAGCCGGAAAGCTGCTTGCAGATTTCTGGCGAACGGCGAATGACGATCGCGATAGCTGCGATAGCAGCGGCGAGTAGCAAAGCTACGAATCGTGATATAATAAACAGAAACTATGTGAATAAAACTATTTATATCCATTGTTTGGAAAGGGGTATATATGAGTTCAGGAATGTTTGGATTCGTTAATGTATTAAAAGCGGCAGCAGATGCCAGCTGGACAAGAGAAGAAGTATTAACTAACAATATAGCTAATGTAGATACACCTAACTATAAAAGACAGGATGTGGATTTTACAACTTATTTAAGATCTGCACTTTCGCGTACCAACGGAGGTTCATCATCCCTTACGAACAGAGTTAATAATCTCAATTATAATGATATTGCTATCAGAACTTACACGGATAATTCAACCTTATCATACAGGCTTGATGGCAATAATGTTGATCTTTCAACAGAGAATGTTGAACTTGCATCAGAACAGATTAATTATAATGCACTTATTGACAGTATGAATAATGAATTTTCAAGATTCAAGACGGTACTTAAGTAAGTAGTATAGTGATAAGGAGAATAATCTTATGTCGATGTTTACAGCATTTAATATAAGTGCATCAGGAATGACAGCACAGCAGCTAAGAACAGATGTCATATCGCAGAATATAGCTAACGCTAACACAACAAGAACAAGTGATGGAACACCTTATGTTAAAAAGTCAGTTGTGTTTACAGAAAAGACACTCACCTCAGCACAGGCAGGGGTTGGAACTTCTGTATATTCATCTGGATACAGGGGAAGTACAGGAACATTTGCTGATGCTTTAAGAGTAGCAAGTGGTGGCATAGTAGGAAATGGTGTTAAGGTTACTTCTATATATGATGACACAACAGAAGATATGAATATGGTATATGATCCATCACATCCAGATGCTGATGAGAATGGATATGTTACATATCCTAATGTTAATGTTGTTCAGGAGATGACAGATCTTATTGATGCGTCACGTTCATATGAAGCTAATATAT
>OGZZ01000123.1_pt1 | contig 52774 bp, 47 predicted proteins | sample 1577021 | NCBI WGS metagenome assembly OGZZ01 (sample SAMEA3541526, study PRJEB24748) | human gut metagenome | biome: human gut; feature: human-associated habitat; material: faeces | place: China | collected 2012
ACGGTGGGTAGCAGGATGGACGGCGCCATTGCGCGCGGCTTCGAGCGCGTGGCCAACGAGGCCAGCTTCTCATCTCGCACCGAGGCGCTCCTGCGCTTCGCGGAACGCGCGCGGGTGCCGTCCCTCACCATCTTCGCGGCATCGTTCGCTCAATCAGAGCGTGCGGGCGGCTCGCTGGTCGATATCATCCGGGACCAGGCCGAGACCGTCCGCGAGCATCGGCGCCTCAAGGTGGAGTCCGAGATCGAGAAACTGAGCTCCAAGATGCTCTTCCCGATCATCCTGTTCATCCTGCCCGTGTTTCTGATTGTCGTCCTGGCACCCGTGGTGGCGCAGATCGCCCAGACGTTCACCTCCCTCATGTAGGAGACGGCCCATGAGCTTCAAATACGAAATCCCCTGCGTGGCCACGACCAGGTCCGGTGCCGAAGTCCCGCTGTCCCTGAGGACCGCCAAGACGTTCAGGGACAAGGCTATCGGCTATATGGGTGCAAGGTCGATAGGGAAGTCCTGCGGGACGGTCTACGCGAGGGGCAGGTCCCTTCACACCCTGTTCATGCGCATCCCGGTCGATGTCTGCTGGATAGGCCGGTTCGACCCATCGAATCAATCCTGGCCCGTCGTCTCGATCGATGCCTCGGTTGCCCCCTGGCGCATCCTCTTCGCACCGCGAGGGGCGGTCGGGGGCATCGAGGTCGCACCCGGTACGTTCACCGAGTCAGACCGACCGCTCTTAATCAGGAGACTCGATTGATGCGAATTGATGCAGAAAGGCTGGTTCACGGGGCCTGCACGGCGCTTGCCCTTATCTTTTCCATAGCAATCATTGCTATGATCCCTGCTATCAGGTCGGCGGGGACGCTGGATACCGACGGCTGGTTTCTTCTCGCCTCGGGGCGCGAGGTCGTCGAATCCGGAATCCCGAGAGTAAACCCCTTCACCGCAGTCGAGGGCCAAGGCATCGTGCTCCAGCAGTGGCTCCACGACGCGTGGCTCTATCTGTGCTGGAAGGCCGCTGGCTACACCGGTGTCGCCGTCTCCGTGGCGATTCCCGCCGCGCTGGCACTGTGTGCCTATACCGGCGCCGTCTGCCGGCTGGCGCGAGTCCCGCGCTATCCATGGGTGCCGCTGCTGATCGGTGCGCTAGGGTTTTCCCTCATGGCCTCATATCTATCCATCCGTCCGTCAATCTGGACGGCGGCGCTGCTGTTCGTCGCCATATCCATCTGCCTGGAGTGGCGACACAGCGCTAACCCGCGGTGCCTTCTGGCGCTTCCGATCGTGTCGCTGCTCTCCGTGAACCTGCAGGCCGCGCTCTGGCCCCTGCCGGCGGCCGCCGCCGCATGCTTCCTGCTCCCCGAAAAGGGCGAGATCTCGACACGGGCGACCGCCGAGACGCTTCGCGCATGGTGGCGTTCCAGGCTGCCCCTGATCGCGGCGGTTGCCGGCATGGCCGCGGAATCGCTTGTAAACCCGTATTGTATCGAAGGATCGCTCTATGTGATCCGCTCGCTCGGGGCCGCATCCTACGGCGGGGTCATCCTCGAGCTGAATCCGGTTTGGGTAATGCCCGCAGCGGCCCTGTTCTGGGGCGCCTCAATCCTTGTGGCCTTCGTATCGTGCTGTCTTGCCCGGCGGTTCCCGCCCAGGTGGCTTCTGGCCTTTTGGGCGGCGTCAGCAATCGCCGGGGCACTTGCCGTCAGGTGCCTTTGGATAACGTGGACGGCTTCGTTTCTCGTTGTCGCCGTATCCGTCGACCAGGGCGACGCAATCGGCCCCCGGGTGCATCGCCTGCTGATTGCCGGGAGAGCCGTTATGGTCCTCGTCCTAGCGTTCTCCATCGTCAACAGCGGCCTTAACTCGCTTGATTCGGAAACCCGCGGGGTCGAGACCGGATGGAGGGGCATCGACTCGGATATGGCGCAGATCGTCGAGGCCCTGGGTGACAACCCGGGTCGCATATGGTCCGAGGACGCCACGGTGATGAACTACCTCGAGTGGGCGAGGGTGCCCGTGACCTACGACATGCGTCCCGAGATCTGGTCTGAGGCGATCTCCGGTACCGGCAAGGCAAACGACTACCGCGCCTACGTTGACAGTCTGGAAGGGGGCTACGAGGTCCTTAAGGAGGATGGCTGGACGTGGGCGATCGTGCGGGATTCCAACGTAAAACGCTTTGGAAAAGCCTGCCCCGACGCCGATAAGGCGGCAAGCGGCAGGGGATACGTGCTCTATCTGTTGTGACATTTTATTTAATTGATGGGTGGTAACTCATGGGTATCGTCAACGTCAGCAGGAGGTCCGTTCTGGCCGCCATGGCCTCGCTGGCCCTTACGGGATGCGGCGGCTCAAAGAAGGCAAATGGATCGGACGATTCGAAGAAAAAGGGTTCCGAGAAGAGCGAGGACGAGGCGTTTTCCTTTGGAGGGATAGGCGACACGAGCTCATCCGATGCCTCTAGGGGATTGACGGTCGATGGCGTCTACAAAAAGGTCGCCACGGACTCGAGCGGCAAGGAGTACCGGTTCCTCCTTGTCGGCATGAAATTCGAGAACGACCTCGACCATGACAGCCGGGCGCCGGTGTCATACGTCTCGTGCTACCAAAACGGCGTGAAGCTCTCCCAGTGCACGAAATACAGCGATCCCAACACGATGAAGACACTCGAGCCCGGCTATTCGATTTCGGTGTGCAAGGCGTTTCTCCTTGAGGATGAGGGCCAGCCCGTGAAGGTGAAGATCAAATCATCGAACTCGTCGGACTACGTCTACGAGGACACCTACCCGATCTCGCACCTGGACTATGCAACACTCTAGGAGTTCTCTCCCGAACGCACGATAAAGTACCCATCGTCGTCCCTGACGATGAAGCGGTGGACGGGCCTGCCCTTCCACTCTATCTCAACGCTCCAGATACGGGCGAGATGACCCGTCTTTCGCCCGGGACAGGGGACAGATGCGCCCGTGGAGCGGACCTGCAATCTACGGCCGTCGGAAAGCTCGATCCACCTGAACTTCGGCTCCCGACCGGGCTTCTCCACGAGACTGACCGTAACGGGAGTCATTTCCGCTCCAAATGATTCTCATGGCCATAGGGGACCTTGGAGCTGCCCGACGGGCGCACCTGCGTACTCATGGCTATTCCGGCCTAAATACGGGCGGGACGCGAACGGGTGCTGGATCAACTCTTTCCTGGGATTCCGACTCGCGCTCAAGCTCCGCCTTCCTTGGGTTGCCATAGAAGTCACCGACAACCCACGGCTCGTTCACGTCCAAATGTTCCTTGAGCATCGGCGCGACACGCTGATCCCATATCTCAAGATCGGAATCGAACACCTCGCGCGCTTTCTTGAGAATTGCAACACGGTACTCCGCTGGAACCCCATCCGAGATGAAGCCGGCCTCATTCATTTTACGTATGAAGTCAGGTGAGGAACCGGCACCCAGGACAAGCTCGACTCTCTCCTGGACGGTAACCACATTCCCGTCGGCGGGGCCGAGCAGCTCCTCCGCGTAAACGGGGCTGAACACTTCGAGCCTTTGCAACCCTGCCAGGTGGTCGACTATTTCATGTTCCTCATAGGAGACTTCCGTGACCCTGCGATCTGGCATGAATTTAATATTCAGGCCTTTGGACTCCAGAGGATATCCACTGATATGGCTCTTTCGTTTCCTTCTGAATATTTTTCCGAAGCAAAGGATCTCAGCCGGCATATCTATTGTGACACCGTAGGTTTTTAGAGCGCAGGCGAGGATGGGGAGCTCCAACTGCTCCGCATCGAAGCCGTAAGGCAGACCCTTATTATCCTTGACATACTTTTCCCCTTCAAGGATAGGCATCAATTGATCCTGATCATATTCAACGCTAACGACAAAACCGGCAGGTGAGGTATTGCCCAAGAAAACCGTTAGAGTTTCATAGACCTTTGACTCAATTGTCGCCTCATCCCCAAAGGCGACAATATTCTCGAATCTGATTGTCTTTGGGAACGCATCGTCCCTCGTAACGGTCATCTTGCCAACCGAAGTCTTCAAGGGAATCGGATCATAGATTCGCCTGGCATCATAGGCTGATATCAGAGGAACCAGTATGCTCTCAGATTTCTTATTTTTCATAGCCGTTTAGCCCTTTCATCCAGGGGTTGCCATGAGATAAGAATCCCACTGCTGGAGCTCTCTCGCGGGGTCGTTTGGTGCCATCGGGTGACACCTCAGCCCGAAATGCCAAGTCTTTCAGATGTCCAGCATCCACTCTATTGGATGTGTAATAATAGAACACGCGTTCGTTCGTAAATAGGCATAAGGGAGGCGGCGTGGGGGAGAAGTCAATCAGGCTCGTGACGGCCCTGGTCGAGTGTCGGCCGGATGGGGAGTACGTGCCTTGGGGTATCAAATGGTACGACGGCAGGATCTTCCCCTTCGCGGAGGTCGGCTGGCACGAGACGCGGTCGTGGGTGTTGGGGGAGGGGCGCGTGTGCGAGAGCTGGCGCGTGAAGATGGGGGATGGAACCCTGCGCGACATCTGCCACCACGGCAACAGCTGGTACGTGGTCCATGACATGGATGACGATAGGCCGGATGACGGATGGTCTCCGTAACCGAGCTCTCGTATCGGCAATAGTCGCAATGCGACATAGCGTAACTACGCAAAAACGTATGAACGCTACTTCATAACTGTGCAATAACGTAATTACGTATAAACGCAACTTTTCAATATTGAAGGGGAGAGGCACCACACCTCCCCCTTGTTATTTTCAATGCAAGTGAAAACGTATTGATTAAAGGTGGGTTGATTAAAGGTGCAGGCATTTGTAATGCACATGTTGGAACTATCCCCAAAACGACTGGTAAAATAGCCTATCGCATCGTATTAGGCAGAGGGGAGCAACTATGGCCATGAAAGCCATTGCCATCAGGTTCGAGGAGGAAGAGAAGGACTGGATCCAGTCCTATGCGAGCGTCCTGGGCATTTCCTTTTCCGAATTCGTGAGGAGTGCCGCCCTCGAGAAGGTCGAGGAGGCGGCCGACATCGAGGCATACAATGAGGCGCTGGTGGAAGATGACGGCACCCGTTACTCGATGGACGACGTCATGCGCATGGCCATGGAGACCGAATGAGCTTCAGTGTCGAGTGGTCCAAGGCCGCGGCCAAACAACTTCTCAAAATCCCGAAAAAACAGCGGCTCATCATCCTGTCCTGGATCCAAGACTATCTAGACGAGTTTGGACACTACTGCCTCTGGCCTTGCGCAAAAGCGCTTCAGGGCTCAGAGAGCGGCTGGCGCTCGCGCGTTGGCGTCTACCGTATCCTGGGAAGGTTCGAGGGTAGGAAAGCCATCATCGAGGTCGTTAGAGTCGGCCACCAGGGCGTTTACAAAAACATGCCGCGGATATAGACTACGCAGAGTCAAGCCGACCTTCAGCGGCAACCCCCGCCGGTTACTGCAGGAGGCCCTTTTGTCGAACCCCGCTGAATACTGGCAACACCCGAACTGCGTAATAGCGTAACTACGGCATAGTGCAATTACGTAATAGCGCGGTTGCCTAATACCGCAACTTCTCAAGAGTGTAAGTATGCATAATGTAATTGTGTAGTTATCGACTACATGCCATGAGTGGCTCCATCGTTACAGTTCACATTGTATGAACGATGGATGGATGATCTCGCATGAGAACCCGAACATACGGTGGTTTTATCTTCCCAAAGAGGGTAAGATCGCTTATGAAGACGACGGATCCCGTGTAAGCAACATGGAGCGCGGGCGCCCTAGTTTTCAGTTTTGGTTAAATGCCCGGGCTCCACCCCGGGCATTCTTATTTGCGCTTGCTGCGCAAATGCCATCCACCGTCCGCACCGCGCGTACGCCTACGGACCTTAACTCGAACATCATACGAATCGAAAAACGCAATGACGAACGTGCCGACCGCCGCAAGGGCGGCCAGCGCATCAAGTATCTTTAGCATAGGGAGGCCTCCAATCGAATTGTCGGCCTCCCGCGCACGGAATGCGCCATCCCGTCAATTCTAGACGAGCCAGCGACTATAGAACTCAATCGTCAGACAACCACAGTCCCAAAACGTATAGCCGATGAATGAACTTCGATAGGCTTCGATAGCAAACGCGATTTGATTTTTGAAATATGGACGAATTCCTCGTCAGGAGGGTAGAATAGTGCCGACGGCAGCCCAAGTTGTTGCGAGCTGGGCAGAGCCGTTGCTTACTAAAGTTAGGTCATCGTCTTAGCGACGGTGGCCTTTCTTTTTGGGCTTCGAACCCTGCTTTAGTGCCTTGGAAAGGCCGACGATAGCCGTGAGGAGCGAGACCATAGCGGTCAAGAGCTTCACGAGCTCGGTGAAATCGGTCATGGGCATCACCTCCCATCGAATGGAGGGCTCTGCCCGGCACGAGGGCTGCCGACAGCAAGGACGATTCTATCAGAGCGGCTGACTCCCGCCGATCAATTCATACTCCTCACCCTCGCCGAATTGCGAGCATGAAAGAATCGGCACTGGATGGCAGCACGCTAGGGCACCGACGATAGGCTCTCCAAAACTAGCGAGGCGTGTCTCCGCGAGCGTAATCGCCTCGGTCGACCGCACGATCGACCTGCGGCGAGATGTCGACGTTGCCACCATGGGCTCGGCCTGCGGCGCGAACGCGGTCATCGCCAGCATCGGGAACGGCGCCGGCGTAACGGTTTCGAATCTCCCTTGCGTAACCGCGCCGGGCAAGAAGCTCATCACGAACCGCCGGATCCTCGAGCAGATCTTCATCGCACTTCGGTGCGATGAACTTAGGGAAGAGATTGTAGGCGACGCCCTTGCTCGCCTTTGCCTGCTCGACCCACGCCGAATACGCTTTCTTAAGCCGTTGAATGTAAATCTCGCAACGCCTCTCATAAGGAAGGGCTCGCTCGGCTTCAAGCACGTTATTTTTGAAGGCCGCCTCAAGTTGCTTGACCGCAAACCGACCGTCAAGACGGGTCAGGTTGAAAGTGCACTTCGGGTTGCCGGCCTCTTTGATATCAAGATCTGTCGCATAGACACGATTGTTCTTGATGAAAATGTCTACGCCCCATGAGGCAAGTAATTTTTTGAACTGCTCCATATTCTTCGGGTGGTAGTCGTTGATTGCAATATGGATCAGCTCGCGCAGATTGTTTTTATAACTGTACTCTCCGCGATCGACAATCTCCTTTTCAATATCGCGCGGCTGTCGATCTCGAATCTTCGAATTCTTCTTTCCCTTTTCGAGCTGGGCGAGATCCCAGTCCTTATCGAGTTCGCGGACCCATGAGGCGCGTTCGTACTTTCCATGCCGCCCGCCCGTCTCGCAACGCTTGCCAGTTAACAAATCGGTACGGTTGATCGCCATGTGCACTGCGTAGCGTTTTCCCGCCTTATCGCTTTCTTCGTGCAGCGCGAGAATCACCTGTTGATGCAGATAGTGCTTCGCAAGCCATTGCTCCGCGTAGGCCAAACATGCATCGGGGGTCATCTTGCCCCCGTTGCATGAGCATTCTTCCGGAAGGAACGCGAGGATCTGATGAAGCAAGATTACGTTTTTGGCTCCGGCTCTCGACGGCTTGTCGTGATGGAAAACCTTTCTGGTTCTATCCATTTTCGAAAACCAGCGATCGCTGTATTCGATGTTCCAGCCACCACGCGCAAGCGCATCTTTTCCGTTGATGTATTTACGGACTTTCTTTGCGTAGCGATCGCTCGAAACGCTTTTCTGTTTGATAACCGTCACTTCACATCACCACCAACGAAATAGCGCTTCTCGAGCTCATCGATAAAACAGTCCAGCTTACGCCCAACTTGGTAAACCTTTTCGAGTGTGCGGAAAACAGCTTTCTCGTTGTACGCGGGAAGCCCCTGGGCGTTCACGAAGTACATCAGCTGATTGAGATTCGTTCCTTCCTTCAGAAGTTCGTGATAAATCTTGTCGATCGACGCCCGATCGACATCGATTTTCTCGACATTCCCTTTGAGCAGTACGCGCCGCGCATACGAGCTCACGGTCACGCCAAGGGAATCAGCATTGCTTTCGATTTTCTTTTTTTCTTCCGGCGAGACCCGGACGTGAATGTCATCGGTTCGGAATTTCTGCCCAGCGATTTCCGAAAAACCAAAATCGATATCGAGATCGTCGGCATTGCACAAAACGAAGCGGATGAGTTCCGCCTCGCTCATCTCATGTCGCTTTGCGATTGCAGCGATGGTTTTCTTCTCGTCATTTGAAAGAGACGCCTTGACGGTGTGTGGGCGGAGCCTGCTCATGATTCCTCCTCGGAAAACGAATCAGCGATCGGAGAGGCCTCCGATCAAAACCTGCTATGCGATTCGCTTTCCTTGATGAGGAACGGCTGGCGTCGTTCCAAAAATGAAGAATCGTCGCCGCGATTCTTCATCGCGAAGTTTCAACTTCACGATAACCTTATCGCCGCAGCAGGCGATAGGCAAGGTCTGTGGCGTGGTGTTTTTGGGGTCCGAATGGGCCCACAAAAATGCCACCCACAGTCATCTTGCAATCACCGGAACGGCGATTGGGCGGAGCGTAGCGTAGACACGAAATGAGAGGCCTCGTTTCGAGCGAAAGGCTTCGCGGTGTCGTAGTGTCAGCGGAGACCGTGAGCGGAAGCGAATTTTTAACGCGAAGGATGCTGAGTGTTAGAAATTCGCTGTAGCGAGAGCGGAGCGGTGATGCGAATGCGAGGGATGCCGAGTGTTTGCATTACCGCGCAGCGGACTCCGGGCGAGGGCTGAAGCAAGTTGATGGAAGACCTTACCGATTTGCGGAAGGTTTTGCCCAAAGCATCCGGCACCGCCGGATTCTTTTGGAACGGCCTCTCGTTTGATTGCTTTTCTATCGTTTGCTCCCAGACTGGGCGTCTAAAAAAGGCGGCCGAACCGGCCGCCCACAAATAAATAAACATTTACCGAATGTAAGAGGAGAGGAACGATGTACATTACTCCCAGTGACCGGCGACGTCGACAACCCAATGCTGTCCCGTAGCCTGCTGTTCATAATGTCCCTGGTCCTCAGAGGTAGTATACGAATCATTGATATATGCTCCATGGTCTTGACCTTGTTCCCACATTGCGTCACTATGAGCAGACCAAGCGGCTATAGAATCGAAAGATGCACCGCATGCACTACAAATGTAACGTTCATGGCGCGTGTATACCACATTCGGCACCCAGACCTGGCTGTAATCGGTCTCCCAGTGGCCCTACTCGGCAACCCACTTCTTCTGGCTGCCGCCGTTGGAAGAGGAATTGTTGCTGCCGGAACTCTGCGAATTGCTGGAATTCTGCTTGGACTGTGAGGAATCGTCCTTGTTGTCCGACTTCGAGGAATCGGAAGACTTGTTATCCTCCTTCTTGGAGTCATCGGACTTCTGGTCCTTGTCGTCGGATTCTTTCTTCTCCTCGGTCTTGGTTCCAGAGGTTTGCGCCGCCTTTTCTTCGCTTGGCTTCTTTTTGTCTTTGTTCTTTACCGCTGTGGCGGCCCTTTCCGTAGAGCCGCTTCCTTGCTTTGCAACGCCGGCACATCCAAGTTGAGGTGCCGAAAGGCACACCAGAAGCGCAACGATAATAGCCTTTTTTCTCACACCGATCTCCCCGTCCATGAAACCGGGCGTTGGACACTAGCCGATATCCAACGCCCGACTCGCTTTTACATCTGCTCGCGGCGCTTCTTCCGGTCGAGGAAGACGCCGGCCGCCACGAGGACGGTACCGCCGATGACGAACGTCTCGCCGATGAGTCCCGCGCGGTCGCCGGTCTGGGCGAGGCTGCCGCGCTGGGCGGTCTCCGTGCCTGCGAGATGCTTCGGGCTGTATGCCGCCTGCTGCTTTGCGGCCTCCTCCGCCTCCTGTCGTGCGATCTCATCGGAAAGCTTCTGCTCCGCCGCGATGCGGTCGGACTTCGCCAGCTCATAGGCGGCGAGTGCCGCATCATAGCCGGGCTGGAGTCCGTCCAGCGCAGCCTGCTTCTCGTCCAGGATTGCCTTTGCGGGCGCGACCTTGGCACGCGCCTCGACTGCTGCGGCGAAAAGCGCGTTGAGGGCGTCATCCGCGTTCGCGTCATGGCCGGAGGCGAGCGCCGCGCCGGCGTCGATGGAGTTCAGCCTCGCCAGCTTGGCGTCTGCCTGCGCCTTCGCCTGCTCGGCGGCGGAGACCAGGGACTCGGCGGCGATGGTATCCGCCTTCGCGGCATCGAGCGCGGCCTTGGTGTCATTGACGGCCTTTACTGCATCCTGCTCGCGCTGCTGTGCCTCTGCGAGCTTCGCGGCAAGACCGGTGAGGATGTCGAGGTTCGACTGTGCGTCCTCGAGATCGGTCTGGGAGCCGGTGAGCTTGTCGGCGGCAACGCCGGTGTCGGCCTTTGCGGCATCGACGGCACGCTGGGCATCCGCGAGGGCGCTTGCGGTGGTATCCGCCTTTTGCTTGGCGGCTGCGAGGACCGCCGCCTTCTCGGCCTGGTCGGCTTCCGCCGCGTCATGGGCGCTCTTTGCGGTATCGAGCGCCTTCTTGGCATCGGCGACGTCCTGGAAGAACTTCGCGAGATCGGCGTTCGCATCCGTGACGCCCTGCTGCTTGGCCTCGGTGTTCGCCTTGGCGGAATCCAGCTTGGTCTGTGCGGCCGTTACGGCTGCGTTGGCGGCATCAAAGGCGACCTGTTTCTGCTGGACGGTCGACTTTGCCGTATCGACTGCCGCGTTGGCGGCATCGAGGTCCGATTTCGCCGCATCAAGCTCGGTCTGGGCATCCGTGACGCCCTGCTGCTTGGATGCGAGATCAGCCTTTGCGGCATCGACGGCACGCTGGGCATCGGTGACGTCCTGCTTCGCGGCATCGACACCTGCCTGTGCGGAATCCGCTGCGTCCTGCTTCTGCTGGACGGTTTCAGCGGCGTCGGTGGCTGCCTGCTGCTGGGATGCGAGATCGGCCTTGGCTGCGTCGAGTGCGCTCTTGGCGTTCTTGAGACCGTTGATATAGGAGGTCAGCTTTTGCTCGTACTCGTCGACGGAGATGGGGTTCGTGTTCCAACCGGAGCCGGACCAGCCGGAGATCTCTGCGGTGTAGCACTGCGTCTGAAGCCCGGACATGGTGCCCTTGGTGCAGGTTGCCATTCCCATAACGGCGAGTTCGGGATTGATGATGTTCATGTAATGGCCGACGGTGCCGCTGCTGCCGTTCTCCCAGCGGCAGTTGTTTGCAATCCAATGGTTGATTGCGACGCCGTTCTTTGCATAGAAATCATAGGCATCCTTGCCGACAAGACCGGTGACTCCATAAAGGGCCTCCGTTGCCTTGTCGAAAAAGCCCTTCTCCTGCTCGATCCACTGCCCACTCGGATCGATTCCGTAATTCCATGCCAGGTTTTCGGCAAAATCATATTGGCGGGCATGCTCGAGCACGGTGTCACTGTAGTTGGCATCTGCAATGGCACCGGCGATGAGCTTGTAGGTGACATGGAGCTCGGACAGGCCGACCGACTTGCGGTAGTCGTTGACGGACTTCATCCACTTGATCGCATTGAGCATATTGTCAAGAGACGTGGCGTCTTTGGAGTTGCCGACTTCGGTCTTTCCGGCATATTTGGCGTTCAGGATGATGTTGACTGCGTCATCGGCACCCATGGCACGGAAGAAGCCGATGGCTCCCTGCTTGAGCTGCGCGTCGGCGGAATCGAGTTTCGCCTGGGCCTCGTCGACCTTCTGCTGCGCGGCGGTCACGGCGGCGTCTGCGGTATCCTTTGCGGCCTTGGCGTTCGCAAGCTCTACATCGGCGGCTGCCTTGGCGGACTCAGCGTCCTTGACAGCCTGCTTCGCTGCATCCAGCTTGGCGACGGCGTCGGCATTCGCCTGCTTGGCCGCATCGAGGTCGGCGTTCGCGGCATCGAGTGCGGACTGGGCGGCGTTCACGCCGGATTCGGCATCGGCCGCGGCCTGCTGCTTTACGGAGAGGGCCACCTGGGCATCATTCAGGTCGGCTTGTGCCGTTGCCGCAGCGGACTGTGCCTGCTCGAGCTCGGACTCGCACTGGGACTGTGCCGCTCGTGCGGTAGCGAGGGCTGCCTCTGCGTCCGCGACCTTCTGTTTTGCCGCATCGTACTCCGGGCCGCTGGCGCCTGCCTCCGCTGCGGCGAGGTCGGCTTTCGCCTTCTCGTAGGCGGCGCTGGCGGCTGCGGCCTTCGCATCCGTCGTGTCCTTGTTCTGCTGGGCTGCGGCGAGGACGGCTTCGGCGGCATCCTTTGCAGACTGGGCCGCAACCAACTTGGACTGGGCCTCGCCAAGCGTCGCGTTGGCGTTGTCGAGATCGGCCTGTGCCCTGTCCACGGCAGCCTGGGCGTCGCGTACCGCCTGCTCGGCGGCACGGATAGCCTCCGGGGTGGCGCTTACGGCATCTGCCTTGGCTTTATCGAGGGCATCCTTGGCATCCTGAGCCGCCTTGATGGCGGACTGGTACGCTTCGTCCTTCTCGGATGCATCCGCCTTGGCGTCTGCGAGACCCGCCTTCGCCTGCTCGAGGTCCTTGCCGGCAGCATCGGCGGCGTCCTTGCCCTCCGCGACCTGACGGGCGTACTCGTCCATTGCCGCTCGGTCGGCTGCCGTGCCGGCGCTGACTGCCGAATCGTAGGATGCCTTGGCCTGGTCGCGGGCGGAAGCCGCCTCGTTGTAGGGACCGGCGGCCTCATCGTAGGATGCCTTGGCGGCGTCCTCCTTCGCCTTCGCCTCGTCGACTGCCTTCTGCAGGTCCGCGATGGTCTGTGCGGCGGATTTCGCGCCGACACCGGATGCCGCGCCGGCGTGGGCGGCGATCGGCGACATCACGGCGGGGTGCTGCGTGCCCCCGTCACCGGTCTGGGCGAATGCCGTGAACGGTGAGATGAGGCTCGATCCGGTCATGGCGGCCATGGTCGCCGCGGTGACGGTCAGACGCGCGATCCCCTTCGGGGCGTGAATCTTTTTGTTTGGCAGTGTGGCGAAGTGATCGCCGCCGGCAGCGAAATGCTTTCCCTGAGTCATTGCTATTCCATTCCTTTTCCGCGCCCTATCCGACTGGGCATCAGAGTGCTTTCCAATAGAGATAATTATGCGCCTTAACAGGGATTGTTGTATATAGTCCGTTGGCTTTTATACAACAATCCATGACTCTTTTTGTCATGGATATCTCGCCGCTACAACGATCCTTTGGTCTACGCTGCAAAGAATTAAGATCAAAGTCTGGTTACTCTCAAGTACAATTTGCGAATCGCATCGGCATGGACAGGTCTTACTACGCCTCGATAGAGGTCGGACGAAGAAATGTCAGTCTTTCTAACCTCTGTAAAATTGCTAACGGATTCGACATGACAATCGCTGCACTCATGACTGGTGTGACTGAGAAAACGGATTAGTCCATCAATCAATCAGCGAACGCAGTGAGCGAATCAATCGACGGCACAGCCGGCGGCAAGGTCACGGCACGTGACCGCGCAGCGAGCTTCGCGAGCGAAGGGGGACAGCATCGCTGTCCCTATTCTTTATCGACGGCTTAGCCGGCGGCAAGGACACGGTACGTGGCCGCGCAGCGAGCTTCGCGAGCGAAGAGGACGGCATCGCCGTCCCTATATTTTTATAGTATATTTCTCTATTAATTGGTTTCACCAAAATGGGTATAGCGCAAGCTTCTGAACAGGCGTTTTTATCAAAAACTCAAAGCAGCCGAATCATCAAAATGGTGAAATTTTTTACCCAAATTGAGGAAGCGCTTCACCAAAATGGAACCGACTAACGGCTGTTGAAAACTTTTTATCCCCAAAATGGTGATTTCCTGTTTTCAGTGGAAAACTCGGTAAGTTAAATTATTTACTTACCAAATTTACAAACAAAAGCAGTTCTTAACCCTAAAACCAGAACAGGTCAGAAGCAAAATTAACTCCTGACCTGCGATTTTTCTGGTGCCCCCGGGCGGATTCGAACCGTCGACACCCGCTTTAGGAGAGCGGTGCTCTATCCCCTGAGCTACGGAGGCATGTTTTACTAGTGTAGCAGATTTACACGTTGTGATGCAGCGTGTAGCCACTCTTCGAAGTTGCGGTGGAACAGCCCTCCGGAAAGTGCGTCCCACTATCCAGGCAAATTCTGGGTCAGACTTTCCCCATGGGACCTCGCTGGGAAACTGTGTCCCAGAATTTCGACTCGAAACGGGACACGGTTTCCCAAACGGGCCCGTTCCGGAAACTACATCCCGCAATCGGCACTCGAACCGGGATGCACTTTCCCGATCGAGCCTCATGGGAAACCGCGTCCCACTTTAGGGGGGCGCTCTTTAATGGCTAGTTGCCTTTGTGGAAAAGGTTCTTGATGACGGAGGGGATGCTCTTGGCGCCCTTGGCCGTCACATCGATAAAGTCGGGCGAACGAACGAGCTTGTCCTCGTCAATGTACTTACGCACCGCGCGAAGCGTTTCCTTGTCATTGCGCGTCGAAAACGTAAAGTGGCCATTCTCTTTGGTAAAGATGGCAAAACGCGTAATCTTCTTGGTGCCGCGCAAAACCTCGGCGGCAATATAGTCGACCTCGTCCCACGGGATTTGGATATAATCCTCGGGATTGCGCTCGTTATAGTACTCAAACGCCTTATTGCCCACCATCACGTTACCGTGACTGGTAAGCCCCATCAGGCAGGTTGCCGGCGTTGCCAGATCGACCGTGCTGTTCTGAGATTGCGCCATACGCGCCTCGCCCTCCAAATAAAACAATCGGACCGCATCCAGTGTACCCACCGGGTGCGGTCCGTTTCAATGGCTCAAAAGCCCTTGCCTAGCAACTCTCGGTCTTAAGCCGAAGCGTGCTTACATGAAGCCGCAGACGCGACCGATGATGCCGACGGCGAAGAGAGCCAGGATGATGACGATCGGGCTGACCTTCTTCTTGAGGAGTTTGCAGACCAGAAGGGTCAGGCACACGGCGGCAAGGCCGGGGATGAGCTGATCGAGGTTGGCCTGAAGCGTGGTGACCTTCACCGGGTCGAGTGCGTTGGCACCGACAGAGCTGTACATCGTCAATGCCTGCTTGATGCCCTCAGAACCGGCGGGCAGGTTGGCCCAGTCGATATAGGCGCCAGCGGACTGCGTGACCTTGGAGACGACCGGGGTGAAGGAGATGGACACCCAGCGCTCGACCAGGGCGCCGATGATGAACATACCCAGGATGGAAGCACCCTCGGTGACCTTGCCCATCAGACCGCCGGAGAGGTCCTTGGCGATGGAGGAGCCGACCTTGTAGCCAAACTCCTGCGTGTACCACAGGAAGGCGTAACGGATGATGTTCCACGCGAAGAAGAACAGCAGCGGACCGGCGATGCTGCCGGACAGGGCCAGGGAAGCGCCCAGTGCACCCAGAATCGGGCGAAGGGTGAACCAGAAGGCGGGGTCGCCGACGCCGGCGAGCGGGCCCATCATACCGACCTTGACGCCCTGAATGGCGACGTCGTCAATCGGAGCACCGTTGGCGCGCTCCTCCTCGAGGGCGAGGGTAACGCCAATGACGGGGGCGGAAACATAGGGGTGGGTGTTATAGAACTCCAGGTGGCGCTTAAGAGCGGCAATCTGGTCATCCTTGCTGGTGTAGAGCTTCTTGATCGCAGGGATCATTGCGAAGCACCAGCCGCCGTTCTGCATACGCTCGTAGTTCCACGAGCCCTGAAGGAACTGATGACGGAAGCAAACCTTCTTACGGTCAGCCTTGGTGAGCTGAATCTTGTTCTCTGCCATATGTATCACTCCCCTCCTACTCGTAATCGTTCAGAATGTCGCCGAGCGGGTCACCGGAGCCACCGCCCATGCCGCCACCCTGCTTGGCCAGATCCTTAAGGCCAAGGTAGATGAGGGCAAGGGAGATGCCGATGAGGCCAAGGGCGATCAGCGTGAGCTGAGGGATGGCAGCAAGGACAAAGCCGAGGATGAAGAACGGCCAGGTCTCCTTGGTGGCCATCATGTTGATGACCATGGCGTAACCGACGGAAGCGACCATGCCGCCGCCGACAGCCATGCCGCCGGACAGCCAATCGGGCATAGCGTTAAGCGCGTTGGTAACGGCCTCGGCCGGGATGATGCACAGAAGTACTGCCGGGATGGCGATACGAACACCCTGCATGAGGATGCCGGCGTACTGCCAACGCTCGATGCCGGCGAAGTCGCCCTTCTCGGCGCAGGCGTCCATGGCGTGAACCATAGCGGTAGCCAGGGTACGGCAGATCATGGTCAGGAACAGGCCAGCGACCGACAGCGGAACGGCGACGGCGATGGCGGCGGTAACAGCCTTGGCCGAATCGGTGGCGCCGCCGTTGAGGGCGAGCACCATGATGATCGAAGAAGCGACCGAGGCCAGAGCGGCGTCAGGCGCGACGGCGGCGCCGACGTTAGCCCAGCCAAGGGCCATCATCTGGAGCGAACCGCCCAGGAGGATGCCCTCCTGAAGGTGACCGGTTACGAGACCGATAAGCGTGCATGCCACGAGCGGCTGATGGAACTGGAACTCATCCAGAATGCCTTCCATACCGGCAAGCAACGCGACAATCGCAACAAGCAGAATAGTGATTGCAGACATGTATCGGACCCTCCTTTACTATGCTTGAGCGGCCAGTTCGGCCTTAGCTTTCTTCAACATGGCGTCGAGATCCTCGGAGGAATCCGAAGGAACCTTGCGAACCTCGAACTTGACGCCCTTGGCCTTGAGAGCCTCGAGAGTCTTAACGTCGTCATCGCCCATGGCGACGGCGTTGGTGACGACGACCTTGCCCTTGGAGTGAGCCATGGAACCGATGTTGGCTTCCTTGATGTCGACGCCGGCCTCGATGGCCTTGAGCAGATCCTGCGGGTTCTCGAAGAGCAGCATGGCCTTGGTGTCACCAAAGCGCGTGTCCTTGACGACCTCGGCCATCTTCTTGATGGGCACGACGTTGGCATGGACTCCCGGAGGGGCAGCCTGCTCGATCATGGTCTTGCGGAGCTCGTCGTGAGCAACGCCGTCGGAAACCACGATGATGCGGTTGGGGTTGATCTGCTTGGTCCACGTGGTGGCCACCTGACCATGAAGCAGACGGGTGTCGATACGGACGTGGGCGATCTTGATATGCCCGTCGCCGATGACCGTTCCCGGAGGGATGGCGCCTGCAGGAGCAGCGGCGGCCGCAGCCGGCTTCTTCTCCTCGGGCTCCAGAGACTCGGGCTTGACGCGCACGCCAGCCTTAGCCTCAGTCACGAGATGTTTTGCGATCGCATGTGCAGTGTTCTTTGCGTCAAAGCGCTGCGAATATGCCTCGATGAGCATAGGCAGGTTGACACCGGTGACGATAGCCCAGGAATCGTGGCCCTCGATGAGCCCGCTGATCTGGTTGAACGGCGTGCCGCCCCACAGATCAACGAGGAAGAGCACCTGCTCCTGGTCCTCGAAGGAAGCGATTGCCTCCTCGACCTTGGCACGGAAGTCGTCGGGGCCCATGCTCGGCTCGAGCGAGACCACGGCAACAGACGGCTGATCGCCAAAGACCATCGAGCCCGTCTGCTTGATTCCAGCCGCCAAGTCACCATGGCTAGCAAGAACAATACTTACCATCACATAACCTCCTTTTTGTCTACGTAATTCCTACACGACAGTTATGGAGTATAGCTGCAAATACAGCAGAATTGTTTGAAAAACTGCAAAAGGTAGCATTATTTGTTTAAACGTCTTGTTTTGTTACAAGCTGATTACATTCCAGTATTTTGGCTGATTTGCTGCTGAGGATTGATAGCTGATCTATTTACATGACCGAATTGAGCACGCTGTTCATTATTGCCGGTTTTAAACAGACACAAATGTGCTCGCGTTGAGGCTATTTCGTTTAAACAGATGGTGCTTGACTAATGGTAAGAAATATGCTCTAGCAAAGTAGTCGTTTGGGACGTTCTTTAATGACTAGTCGTTTAAGAACGTCCCCAACGACTAAGTTAGGCGATGTGGAGGGGGTTGGCGGCGTCGACGGCATCGGGGGCATCGGATAGGCCGTCGGGGGCAGCGTCTGTCGGGTCCTCGTCGGGGGTCTCGATCTGCTTGATCATGACCTCCTGGCCCTGCAGCAGATAGGTCTCGCCGCTACCGCAATGGGGGCAGGTCTTGCCGTGCTCGACCGTCGCGTAGTCGCAGCCGCACGCCTCGCAATGCGTCACGGCCTCGACAGGCTCCACAATAAGCTCCGCGCCCTGCGTGATAGGCTTTTTATCTGCCGCCCAGCGCCAAGCATCAAGCAGCAGATCGGGAACGACGCCCGAGACCTCGCCCAGGAGCAGCGTCACGCTCGAAACGCGACTCACGCCATTGGCGCGCGCCACATTCTCGACATCGCGAATGATGTGATAGACGATTCCTAATTCATGCACTTTTTCTTCCGCCGTTCTAACGAACGGCGGTCGACTTGACGCTGCGCGAGCCCCAGACGGACGATCTGCCTTTCAATCGTCGGGCATGGGCAAAAGCCCTATGCCCTCCTCTTTCAAGGCACCTCGCCACGCCTGGGACTCGCTCGCTGTCCAACCGTTCTCTACGCCGTTCTCTTGTTTGTTGCGTTTTTTATTTCTTCCCAAATTTGATTTTGATCGCACGCTTCAAAGCGTACTTGCCGAGGCTGGGGAGCTTTTGCTCGTATTTGACCATCGTGGAGCACTCGGGGCGGTCGCGATCCAGATGGATGGCGTCAAACGCGCACTTGGTGGTGCACAGGCCGCAGCCGATGCACTTGTTGGGGTCGACGATCGAGGCACCGCAGCCCAAGCAGCGAGCGGTCTCGGCGCGCACCTGCTCCTCGGTAAAGGTCTCGACGTACTCGCTAAAGGGCGCAGCCTTCTCGCGCTCGCGGTCCACGTGGGCAACCTCACGGCTCGCGTTGTCATAGCTCTCGATCACGACATCGTCGCGGTCGAGCGCGGTGTAGCGGCGCTGGTTGCGGCCGATGGTGAGCGTGGAGCCCGGCTGCACAAAGCGATGGATGGACACGGCGGCCTCGTGACCGGCGGCGATGGCGTCGATAGCAAAGCTGGGACCGGTGTAGACGTCGCCGCCCACAAAGATGTCGGGCTCGGCGGTCTGGTACGTCTGCGGATCGGCAAGGGCACCCTGGCCGCGGCCGAGCTCCACCTTGGAGCCAGCCAGCAGGTCGCCCCACACAATGGACTGGCCAATCGACATGACGACACGGTCGGCATCGACACGGCGCAAGTCGTTCTCGTCATACTCGGGCGCAAAACGGCCCTCGTCGTCAAAGACACGCGTGCAGCGCTTGAAGGTGATACCGCACACACGACCGGCCTCGTCCAGGTGAATCTCCTTGGGGCCCCAGCCGCAGCTAATGTGCGCGCCGTCCTCGATGGCCTCGCGACGCTCCTCCTCGCAGGCAGGCATCTGGGCCTCGCTCTCCAGGCAGAACATCTCAACGTGCTCGGAACCCAGACGGCAGGCGTTGCGCGCGACGTCGATGGCCACGTTGCCGCCGCCCACCACGATGGTGCGCCCGGGCAGCGCGTCGATCTTGCCGCTGTTGACCTCGCGCAAAAAGTCGACGGCCACGGTCACGTCCTCGGCATCCTCGCCCGGAATACCGGCAAGGCGGCCACCCTGGCAGCCAATGGCCACGTAAAAGGCCTTAAAGCCCTGCGCGCGAAGCTCGTCGAGCGTCACGTCGCGACCGACTTCCACGCCATAGCGGAACTCGGCACCCATCAGGCGAATGACCTCGACCTCGGCCTCGATAACATCCTTCTGCAGCTTAAAGCTGGGAATGCCGTAGGTGAGCATGCCGCCCGGGCGCTCGTTTTTCTCGAACACGACAGGCTTGTAGCCCTTCTCGGCCAGGTAGAAAGCGCAGGACAGGCCGGCCGGACCGGCACCGATGATGGCGATCTTCTGGTCGAAGCCGCCGGCACGCGTCGGGGTCACCACAGGCGGGACATAGCGAGTCGCGGCATCCAGATCGCGCTGGGCGATAAACTTCTTGACCTCGTCGATAGCCACGGCGGCGTCCACACGACCGCGGGTGCAGGCATCCTCACAGCGGCGGTTGCACACACGGCCGCAGATAGCGGGCAGCGGGTTCTCGCGCTTAATGAGCGCCAGCGCCTCGTCATAGCGACCCTGAGCCGCGAGCTTCAAATAGCCCTGAACGGCAACGTGCGCGGGGCAGGCCGTCTTGCAGGGAGCGGTGCCGGACTCATGCGTCTCGATGCGGTTGTCGTTGCGGTAGTTGGGCGACCACTTGGTGTGGTCCCACTTGGTGGCATCGGGCAGCTCCTGGCGCGGATACTCGGGCACCTGTCCGCCCGCCTTTTTGCTGCAGAGCTTCTGGCCCAGCTTGGCGGCGCCGGCCGGACACACCTCAACGCAGCGGCCGCAGGCCACGCACTTGTCCTTCTCGACCTTGGCGACATAGGCCGAGCGCGACAGGTTGGGCGTGTTGAACAGCTGCGAGGTGCGCAGGGCGTAGCACACGTTGACGTTGCAGTTACAGATCGCGAAGATCTTGTTCTCGCCGTCGATGTTGGTGATCTGGTGCACAAAGCCGTTGTCCTCGGCCTGGCGCAAGATGTCGTAGACCTCATCGCGGGTCACGTAATGGCCACGATCGGTCTCGACCACGTAGTCGGCCATATCGCCCACGGCAATGCACCAGTCGGCGGGGTCGTCGGCGCAACCCTCTCCCATCACACGACGTTAAAAAGGCGTTCGCGCCAGTTTGCTGCACCGCTGCAGGTACTGGCGGCATACTTACCCTCGTATTTGTCGAGCCAGTGCTCGATATGCTCAATAGGCACCGAGGTGCTCGAAGCATCGATAGCCTTCTCGACCGGAATGACGTGCATGCCGATACCGGCGCCTCCGGGCGGCACCATCGGCGTGGCGCGGGACAGCGGGCCCTTGGATGCCTGTTCAAAGAACTTGGCATAGACCGGGTGCTCCTCGAGCTGGCTCACGCGCATGTTGAGGAACTCGGCGGAACCCGGCACCAGCATGGGCAGCACCCACTGCTTGGCGCGCTCGGGGTTTTCCCAGTTGTACTCGAGCAGACCCGTGTAGCTCATGTCGTCGAGCATCTTCTCGATATCGGCCTCGGGCATGCCGGTGAGCTTGACCATCTCGGGCAGCGTATAGGGACGGCGCATCTTCATCTTGCAGAGCACTTCGGCCTGCTCGTCGGTCGCGGCCTCGGCAAACGACCAGTACTCGTAGCCCAGCAGCTCGTCGCGATGCAGCAGGCGGTTGGTGCAGCGCTCGCACAGCTTGACGATCGCCTCGCGCGGATGCTCCGGCAGCGGCGGCACGAACTCCGAACCGATGTCGGGCTCGGTGTAGCTAATTCCCGGTCCGTTGAGAATCATGGTTGTCCCTTCTCTTGCCGCAGCCCGACGAGGCCGCAGCGCCCCTCTTTTTTGCAGGCCGGACATGCCCCCATGCCGTTCACCCGCCATTAGTTGACATTGTGTCAAAAATAGTATTGACGAACCGTCAACAATATTCAAGACTGTTAGGCGAACGGTCAGGCAAAAGAGGATGGAAGGCGGCAAAACATGGGCGACAACACAGCAGATACCTCTGTGGTCGATGCCGTCCCCGCATCCGATAGTGCGGCAAAGCGCCTGACGGGCGACGAACGCCGTCGCGAGATCCTCGATGCCGTGCGCACCGTAAGCTCCGAGCTGGGCGTGTCCCACCTATCGGTATCGGCTGTGACCAAGCGAGCCGGCTGCACGCGTTCATTGTTCTACCACTACTTTGCCGATATGGACGCCGCCGTCACCGCTGTCATGGACGAGGCAATCGACGGCTTTATCTCCGAGCTCGAGCAGTGGAACGCCGGCCGCACCGTCGGCGATATCGAGGGCGCGCTCGACACCGTCGCCCCGCTCTTTAAGCGTCTGGTCGCCAGCGGCCACGAACTGCCGAGTACGCTCACCTCAAGCAGTGGCGCGCTCTACGGCGGCTTTTTGCACAACGTGGTTCAGCGAGTGGCTCAGTACATCTGCGACACCACCGTGGTGGATTTTGTCGCCCATCATGAGCTACGCATCGACCATGTCTACGAGACGTTCTACACCCTCATCATGGGTCTTTTGATGTATATCCGCACGCACCCCGATGTGCCCGACGAGACGGTCAAGGAAATCATCGCCTCGACACTCCACATCGAGGGCTATACCGCCAAGTATCCGGAGCGCAAGCCCCAGAACTGACGACATTTGGCCAAACTGCCCGCGATCAGAAGAGGGGCCGCGGGCGTGTGAAAGGAGAGCAGCATGCTGTTCGATGTTTGGGGTAGCGATACCCTTATCCACTGGGCCGGCTGGGCCATGGTCTTTATTGGCCTGATCGTGCTCAACGAGGTCGGCCGCCGCACCAAGCTGGGCGCGGCAATCATCTTTGGCGTGGCTCCGCTGGCCATGACCATCTACTGCGTCGCCATCGCCATTGGCGTCTCACAGGGTGCCGAGTGGGCGCTCACCAACCCCACCCATGTGTACCAGAACAGCTGGTTCCACTACGCCAAGGTCTACGCGGCGTTGGCCGGTTGCTGGGGCTTCATCGCCATTAAGTATCAGTGGGGCAAGATCGGCAAGGCACACTGGTTCCGCGCGTGGCCGTTTGTGATCGTCGCCATCAACATCATGATCGCCGTCGTGTCCGACTTTGAGAGCGCCTATCACTTCTTTGTCCTGGGCCAGTCCACTTGGGTCACCTCCGAAGGTGCTACGCAGCTGGCCGGCTGGAACAACGTGTTCAACGGCATCGCCGGTATCATCAACATCTTCTGCATGACCGGTTGGTGGAGCGTCTACGCCTCCGAGGACAAGACCGACATGCTGTGGCCCGATATGACCTGGGTCTACATCATCGCCTACGATATCTGGAACTTCTGCTACACCTACAACTGCCTGCCCACCCACTCCTGGTTCTGCGGCTTTGCGCTGCTGCTGGCGCCCACCGTCGCCGCCTTTATCTGGAACAAGGGCGGCTGGATTCAGAACCGCGCCTTTACGCTGGCCATTTGGTGCATGTTTGCCCAGGTGTTCCCGTTCTTCCAGGAGGAGTCCATCTTTGTGACCCACTCCACGCTCGACCCCGGCGCCGCTACCGCGGTCTCAATCGCCGCACTGGTCGCCAACGTCGCCGCAATCATCTACGTCGCCTACCGTGCCAAGAAGCTCGGCCGCAACCCCTACAAGCAGGATGTCTTTGAGGGCACCAGCGATTGGGAGAAGGCTACCGCCCGCCGCGCCAAGGTGGATTACGCACACGCCGAGTAACATGTTGGTCGCTGTTGGCGCTTGGGCATAGGCCCGCCCGCCAGGTTTTTCAATCCAATGTCTCGCAGAGCCCCCGGAAAGCGTTTCACTCGCTTTCCGGGGGCTTTTGTCGTTGCGTCTTATTCATCTATTCAAAAACATGCGCATATATAAAATCGGATTTCAAATCATACGGCGGCTCTATGGGGTCCCGTTTTTGGGTACAGTGTTGTCCCGATATTGAGCTTGGGGGATATATGAAAGATGAGACGATGGGTCAAGAGGATGCGGCCCAAGATGCAGAAGCTTGCGCTGAGGCCTTGGAGAGCTTAGACCGAATTTCACTCGATGAGATTGCGTTTGACGATTCGAGCGTTGATGTGCAGGATGAGCCGGAAATCGAGGCGCAGCCCGATGATCAGGATGCAAAAGACGATGGCGCCGCGCCCACCGAAGACGAGGCGGGGCACGAGGAATCCGAATGTGAGGCCGACGACCAGCCCGAATCCGACACGAGCGAGGAAACCATCCTGCTCGACGGCTTACCGGCCGAAGATTCGCTGACCCGCGAGCTCCCTGGCTTAGGCTCTGCACCTGCCGTGGACGAGACCATCGCCATGGGCGATATTCCCCTACCGTCCGTTCCCTCGGCACGCGAGGCCGAGGTTCGTCATCGTAAGATGTCGCCCAAGCGCCGCAACCTGATGGTTGCCGGCGTTGTGGCCGTCGCGCTCGTCGCCGGCGGCGCAGGCTACGCAGCCTGGAACGGATATCAGCAAGAGCAGGCTGCCGCTGTCGCCGCCAATGCCCACACGATGATGTCAGTGCAGATTGGCGTGCATGCCGCGGGACTCGACTGTTCCACCGGCTCCAAGATTCCCGTACAGGTGAGCGGTCAGGACGCTGATGGCTCCTCCGTGAGCGAAACGCTCTATGTTGACGAGCACGGCCGCGGCATCAAACTGCTGCCCGGCGATTACACGCTCTCCATCGCTGCCTCCCCCATCGCGGCCGACGGCACCATCTATACCGTCCCGACCACCAAGACGCAGGTCACCGTTAAGAGCGATGGACAGGATTTAAGTGCCCAGGCCACCTTTAAGCTCAAAGTGCCTTCGGCCGACACGGTGACTGACGACCAGATCGATGCCGCCGCCAAGTATGCCGAGGAGGGAGGCGCGAGCTCCGCCGCCACCGCCAAGGTGCTCCAGCAGGCGGCAACCGCGCGGCGCGACGCCGCCGTCAATGCCGTGAGCGCGCAAAAGGCACAGGCGGCCCGTGATGCCGACGCCCGTCACAAGGCAACCGACCTTTACCAGCTCGATATCCCCGTCGAGTGGTACGGCAAGGTCGAGACTTGGCAGAATGGCAGCACGCTATGCATCTATCTTGCCGGCGACAGCGATACGCCGATTATGACGCTCGTCGCGGTGCGCGAGGGCGAGAGCTTTACGCCCGATGAGGGCGATACGGTTTTGGGTGCGGCCAATCTAGGCAACGGTTATACCGTCTACGCCAGCGGCCCCGTCTATCCGTACGTGGTGCCCCAGACCATCAACGGACGGACGCAGAATCCCGTGTCAACCTACCCCATGGACACGGCCATTGAGCTTGTCGAGCTTGCGACCGGCAACCGCTACACCTATAGCCAGATCAAGAACGTACTGGTCGGCAAAGACGGCAAAGCCGACGCCGCGACCAAACTCGAGACCGACTACCTCGCGCAGATCCTGCTACCGAGCATCAAAGCCCAGGACTAGCCGGGCCGAAGACGGCCACCCAACACCCACATCCCTAACGCAGTTGCGGTGAAATAGGGACTGTTTTTGCTGGTCAAACCGCAAAACAGTCCCTATTTCACCGCAACTTATTGGTGGCCTTTTGGGTGGCACTCAGCGCCACGGGTCGGCTTCGAACATTGGCTCGCGCTCGGGACGACGGTCGCTGTAGGGATCGTAACCGTCATCGTCCTCGTTCTCGGCGCGAATGTAGGGGTCGCGCGGCTTGGGCGCCGGCTTAGGCGCAGGCTTGGGTGCGGCGGGCGCGGCATCGATCGCCGGCGCATTCGTCTTGTTCTTGTCTATCATCTGCATATCTCCTTGTCATGCAATCGTGTTCAACATTATCGATTGTCGCACGAAAAAGGGCGGCGGACCCAATTGGATCCGCCGCCCACGGCGTTTAGAGACGGCTGGCAGATTTTAAGGCATGGCCCAAAATCTACTCGGCGTCGGGAACCTCGTAGGTGGCCGCCGGCGTGTTGTCGCACACGACGGTAAAGCCGCCGTCCTTGTCGGCGTCGACCGTCACCTGATCGCCCTCGCGCACCGTGCCGTCGATGATGGCGGCGGCGATGGCGTCCACGACCTCGCGCTGGACCAGGCGCTTGAGCGGACGGGCACCGAACACGGGGTCCAGACCACCCACGGCGAGCATCTGCTTGGCCGCCGGGGTGATGGCAAGCGTCATGCGCTCCTTGGCCAGGCGTGCGCGAACGTCGGCAAGCTGGATGTCGACGATCTTCTCGATCTGCGCCATGCCGAGCGGATGGAACACCACGATGTCATCGATACGGTTGAGGAACTCGGGACGGAAGGTCTGAGCCATGGCGGCATCGACCTGATGGCGCATCTCCTCCTCGTCCTTGCCGGACAGATCGGCGATAGCCTTGGAGCCCACGTTGGACGTCATGATGATAATCGTGTTCTTGAAGGACACTTGGCGACCCTGACCGTCGGTCAAACGGCCGTCGTCGAGCACCTGCAGCAGCACGTTAAAGACATCCGGATGAGCCTTCTCCATCTCGTCGAGCAAGATCACGGAGTAGGGACGACGGCGCACAGCCTCGGTGAGCTGGCCGCCCTCGTCGTAGCCCACGTATCCCGGGGGCGCACCGATCAGACGCTGGACGCTGAACTTCTCCATGTACTCGGACATGTCGATACGCACGAGCGCGCGCTCGTCATCGAACAGGCACTCGGCCAGCGCCTTGGCGAGCTCGGTCTTGCCTACGCCGGTGGGGCCCAGGAAGAAGAAGCTGCCGATGGGCTTGTCCGGGTCGGAGAGACCCGCACGGCTGCGACGCACGGCCGCGGCCACAGCGGAGACGGCCTCGTCCTGACCGATAACGCGCTTATGCAGCTCGCCTTCCAAGCCCTTCAACTTGTCGAGCTCGCCCTGCATCATCTTGGACACGGGCACACCGGTCCAGGCGCTCACGACCTCGGCGATCTCATCGGAGGTCACCTGTTCGTTGAGGCCCTCGCCGTCCTGCTGCTTTTGCGCCTCGAGCGCAGCCTCGGAATCCTGAATCTGCTGCTGCAGACCCGGGATCACGGAATAGCGCAGCTCGGACGCACGACCCAAATCGCCATTGCGCGTCGCGCGCTCCTCTTCGCTCTTGGCCTCATCGAGCTGCCCCTTGAGCTCCTGCACGTGGTCGATGGCGTTCTTCTGGTTGAGCCAGCCGGCCTTTTGCACGTTGAGTTTTTCCTGGACCTCGGCAATCTCTTGGCGCAGAGCCTCCAGACGCTCCTTGGAGGCGTCGTCGGTCTCCTTCATGAGCGCCTGCTCCTCGATCTGCAGCTGGGTGAGCTGACGCGTGGTGGCGTCGATCTCGACCGGCATGCTGTCGAGCTCCATGCGCAGGCGGCTTGCAGCCTCATCGACCAGGTCGATGGCCTTGTCGGGCAGGAAGCGGTCGGCGATGTAGCGATCGGAGAGGTCGGCAGCTGCCACGAGCGCGCTATCGGTGATATGCACGCCGTGGAAGATCTCGTACTTCTCCTTGAGGCCACGCAGGATCGAAATGGTGTCCTCGACGGTAGGCTCGGAGACCATCACGGTCTGGAAACGACGGGCGAGCGCCGCGTCCTTCTCGATGTACTTGCGGTATTCGTCGAGCGTGGTCGCACCAATCGCATGCAGGTCGCCACGGGCGAGCGCAGGCTTGAGGATGTTGCCGGCGTCCATGGAGCCCTCGGTGGCACCCGCACCCACGATGGTGTGGAGCTCATCGATGAACAGGATGACCTTACCCTCGGATTTTTGCACTTCCTTGAGCACGGCCTTCAAGCGGTCCTCGAATTCACCGCGGTACTTGGCACCGGCGACCAGCGCGCTCATGTCGAGCTCTATGAGGTCGCGGTCGCGCAGGGTGCTCGGTACGTCGCCGGCCACGATTCGCTGAGCAATGCCCTCGACGATAGCCGTCTTGCCGACGCCCGGCTCACCGATGAGCACGGGGTTGTTCTTGGTGCGGCGGGACAGGACCTGGATGGTACGGCGGATCTCGTCGGTACGGCCGATGACCGGGTCGAGCTTGCCGGCGCGGGCCAGATCGCAGATGTTGCGGCCGTACTGCTCCAGCGCCTCAAACTGAGTCTTGTCCTCGGCAGACGTCACGCGGTCATCGCCACGCAGCTCCTCGTAGACCTGCTCGATGCGCTCCTTGGTGACGCCGGCGTCGCGCAGCACGCGACCCGCCTCGCCCTTGTCCTCGGCAAGAGCCATCAGCAGATGCTCAGTCACCACAAAGCTGTCGCCCATCTTGGTGGCCTTCTTCTCGGCCTTCTCGATGACGCGGACGAGCTCGTTGGACAGGCCCATCTGCTGACCCTCGCCCGAAACCTTGGGCGCGTGGTCGATGGCATCCTGTGTGGAGCGTGCGAGCTGAGCCGGGTCGGCACCGATGCGCTCGATGATCACGGAGATATTGCGCTCGCCGGCACCGAGCAGGGCAGACAGCAGGTGGATCGGCTCCACCGCGCCGGCCTGCGCGTCGGCGGCCGTGCTCATGGCGGTCTGCAGCGCCTCGCGCGACGTCATTGCTAGCTTATCGATTCTCATGGAATCACCTCTCTTGGGGCGGCCGCCCTACGGGGCGGCTTCACGTTGTTCGAGAAGTATTGTTGCCAGCTTTGTACGATCTTATACACAAATCTAAGTCTCTATATATAAGATTTTCTGAGTGCTCTCATGACATGCGGACCACCACAAAGGGGGCAGGCACCTTTGTGGTGGTCCAGAGAAGAATCAGCCCCAATTATAAGAGGCGGCATCAAGCCCAGCCTACGTTTCGCGACCCCAAATCGAAGCCCAATAGGGCCTTTCAGCCCCCTCATTCCGGGCGGTCGCTTGCTTTTGAATATTGTCGCAAGCTGATATCATTTATCTTAATGATTGCATATTGTAAGCGAGGTGCCCCACCGTGAAACGCTCCACCTATATCGGCCTGCTCGTCTTAGCGTTTGCGATTACCGCAGTCGGCGTAGGAATAATCTATCTCGCATTTCTCCCCGCCTCTGCAACGCAGGCAGCGATTGAGACCGTAAGCTATCCCATCGAGGTCCTCACCGATATCGTCAAACCCGATTCGATCACCGTCGATTTTGACGGTACGCCTGCAGCGCTTGGGGTCAGCAACTGTCCCCGTATCGAACTTGGGGCCAGGCGCTACACCAAAGATGAGCAACTTATCGGCAAGGCAACCAGTTTACTCAAAGGCAAGACGTTTAAGCGGTGGTACGGCGCCGTAATATATCGAGCCAAGAATAGCCAAATGAATGGCGGGTATCATTCGACCCTTGAACTCGATGCGGCAAACGGGAGCAGACTGTGCAACGTCTCATACGACCCCGGCTACGTGGACAACGAAGGGCCGGGAGTCTATATCTCGGATGGCAACGTGATCTACGTCATGGAAGGCGACCAGACGGCAGTCGTCGATTTTATGGATCGGTGTACCGAGGATGCCTACGAACAAACCTGCGAGCCCGATCCGCAGACAGCGCGCGACAGCGGCTCAGCACGCACTTGGCTATTTGACGATGAGATAACCTGGACCCCATCGAAATAAGAACCCGCCGGACAGGCACCTTTGTGGTGGTCCAAAAAGAAGCCGCCCCAATAAAAAGAGGCGGCATCAAGCAAGTCTATTTATTAGCGTCTCTCAAGACCCAACGAGAACGTCGCGGTAACCCCGACCATACCTTTCCCTCGGGCGACCCTCGCGAAGCGCGTGAGCACGAGGGAAAGGTGTGGCAGGGGCGTACAGCAGAGTTACTCGGCAGCGGCCTTGAACTTGTTGTAGTTGATCAGGCAGCCGGCCTTAACGATGGCACGCTCCTCCGCCGTCATATCGGCAATGTAGAGCTCAATCTGCTCGACCGCACCGTCGACGCGCACCACGTAGGCGGTGATGTTCTTGAGGTCGCCATCGAGCGCGGCACGGATACCCGGCACAAAGACGTAGTCGCCCACCTCAAAGTTGGGCTCCGTCTCCATCTGGAAGGGCACCATGCCCCAGTTCATCACGTTGGAGCGATAGCGCTTGGTGGCGTACTCGTGGACGATGTTGGCCAGGCCGCCAATTACGCGCTGGCAGCTCGCGGCCTGCTCGCGGGCGCTGCCGTCGCCAGGCTTCTTGGCGTAAATCATGGAACCGAACTCGGTCGCCTTGGCATCGGCCGCGACACCCGCGCCGGCCAGTGCCTCAAACACACCGGCAAGCTCGGCATCGAACGCCGCCAGGTCGCCCGCGGACTCGCCGGCAACGCGACGCTTCTCCACAGCGTCGACCTCCTTGGAGCGACCCACGTAGGCCGGGTCGCGGCGGCTCAGCGTAAACTCAGCCAGGCCCAGCGGGTTGGAGCGGAAGGAGCTCGTCTCGCCCGAGGGAATGAGCTCGTCGGTCGTGGTGACCGGGTCCATGATCTTGGAGCAAACCTTGAGCAGGATGTCGTCGCCGAGCGGCTCCATCGCGGGCCACGGCTTGATGTTGGGGCCTTCGACCAGCTCGTCGGCAGGCTCCGCCTTGCCAAAGCCCCAGTACACTCGCTTCTTGTACGGCGCGTCGTCAAAGGTGTACTCGCAGGCCTCGTCCCAAGTGTCCTCGGGCAGGTCGGTCGCCGGCGTCAGGACGCCGCCGTTGGCAGCCGTTGCCGCAATGGAGCGGGCGTCCATCAGGGCCACGGCGCTCAGCTGGCCATTACCCGGCTTGGAACCCTCGCGGTTGGGGAAGTTGCGCGTGGTGTGACGGATCGAAAGGCCGTTGTTGGCGGGCGTGTCGCCGGCGCCGAAGCACGGGCCGCAGAATGCCGTGCGCACGATTGCGCCGGCCTCCATGAGGTCGTAGATGTAGCCGCGGCGTGTAAGTTCGAGCGCCACGGGCTGGCTCGTGGGATAGACCGACAGCGAGAACTCGCCGCAGCCGGTATTGGCGCCCTTGAGCACGCGGGCAGCCTGGACCACGGAGTCATAGTTGCCGCCCGAGCAGCCGGCGATAACGCCCTGCTGCACGTGCAGCTTGCCGTCGACGATCTTGTCGAGCAGGCTAAAGTGCGTCTTGCCCTCGCCGATCTTGGCGGCCTCGAGCTCCACCTCGTGCAGGATGTCCTCGAGGTTCTCGTTGAGCTCGTCGATCTCAAAGCCGTTGGAAGGATGGAACGGCAGTGCGATCATGGGCTTGATGCTCGACAGGTCGACCTCGACGCAACCGTCGTAGTAGGCGACATCGGCGGGCTTGAGCTCGCGATAGTCGTCGCCGCGGCCGTGCATGGTCAAAAACGCGTGCGTGTCCTCGTCGGTGGCCCAGATGCTCGACAGGCAGGTGGTCTCGGTGGTCATGACGTCAACGCCGTTGCGGTAGTCGGTCGTCATGCTCGCGATGCCCGGGCCCACAAACTCCATGACATTGTTCTTGACGTAGCCCTTGGCAAAGACGGCGCGAATGATGGCGAGCGCCACGTCGTGCGGGCCGACGCCGGGGCGCGGGGCGCCCGTGAGGTAGATGGCCACGACGCCGGGATAGGCGACATCGTAGGTGTCGCGCAGCAGCTGCTTTGCCAACTCGCCGCCGCCCTCGCCCACGGCTATGGTACCCAGGGCACCATAGCGGGTGTGCGAGTCGGAACCCAGGATCATCTTGCCGCAACCGGCGAAGTTCTCGCGCATAAAGGAGTGGATGACGGCGATGTGCGGCGGAACGAAGATGCCGCCGTACTTCTTGGCTGCGGAAAGGCCAAAGACGTGGTCGTCCTCATTGATGGTGCCGCCCACGGCGCACAGCGAGTTATGGCAGTTGGTGAGCACGTAAGGCAGCGGGAACTGCTCCATGCCCGAAGCGCGCGCCGTCTGGATGATGCCGACAAAGGTGATGTCGTGGCTCGCCATGGCATCGAAGCGAATCTTGAGCGCCTCGGGGTCGCCGGACGTATTGTGTGCCTGGAGGATCGAATACGCGATGGTGCCGCGCTTGGCATCCTCGGGTGTCTGCGTAATACCGCGCTCGGCAGCCTCGGCCGCAGGCACAACCTCGCTGCCGCCGCGCAGGTAGATGCCGTCCTCGTACAGCTTGACCATACTGTCTCCCACTCTGCCCAAAAGATTTGGGCGCATAGCATACATTCGTTCAATATCGTGCCATAGAACGGTTGCGAGTGGGTTACGAATCTGCACGTTCACTTTATCTCAGTAAAGTAAAGGACGAGCCCAGCGTGGGCCGGCAGATTTTGTGCAAGAGCGTCCCTTTCGACTAGTCATTTAAGAACGTCCCCAATGACTACCGTGCCGCACTCCGGCAACGCCGATGTTTTGGCGCGGACAGCGAAAGCCCACCAGAGCGAGCAAGGTGACGTGAAAGAGGAGGGAAGCGTACTTCGGTACGCGACCGACGATTGAACGTCAGATTGCCGCTCTGGCGGGCTTGCAGCGTCGAGCCGTTACGCGGTTTGGTAAAACCGCGTAACTATAGGTCTCCGCCGGCGCCCAGTAGCTTGCGCATGACTTGCTCGGGGTTAACCGAGCCGTCGCGCGGGGCAAGGGCGGTGATCTTCTTCTGCATCTTGTACTCGTGCAGCTCATCCTCGAGTTGGCGTACGCGGGCACGGAGCTTCTCGTTCTCGCGCTCGCGTTCCTCGGCGCGCTCCTTCATATCGAGGATACGCACCACACCGGCAAGGTTGATGCCCTCGTCGGTCAGTTGATTGATGAGTTCCAGGCGCTCGATATCGGCACGCGAATACAGGCGCGTATTACCGCCCGAGCGCTGAGGATTCACCAGGCCCTTGGACTCGTAGACGCGCAGAGTCTGCGGGTGCATGCCGGTCAGCTCGGCCGCCACGCTGATCATGTACAGCGGTTTGTTCCTATTGTCCTCGGCCATGCTACCTGACCCCTTTCCGTCTCGTTATCGTCCATCATAAGCCCGCGGGCGCGGGCGTGCGCCACGACCGCCCTAGTACGTCGCCTTGTAACGGTTGACCTTCTCGCGATAGTCGCGCGTGTCGGCCTCGCGCAGCTTGGTCATGGCATCGCGCTCGTCATCGGATAGGTTCGTGGGGACCTGCACCTTGATCTCGACGAGCAGCGCGCCCGTACGGCCACGGTGCTTAACGTCGGGCGCTCCCATCTCCTTAAAGCGGAACTTCTTGCCCGTCTGGGTACCCGCGGGCACTTTCAAACGGACCGTCGCACCGCCGGGCGTAGGCACGTCCACCGTGCAGCCGAGCGCCGCCTCGTAGACCGAGACCGGTACCTCCATGGTCACGTCGGCGCCTTTGCGCTTAAACAGCGGGTGCTCCTCCACATGCGTGGTCACGACCAGGTCGCCGCGCTCGCCACCCGCAACGCCATACTCGCCGCGACGCTTGTAGCGTAGCTTGCCGCCGTCGACCGCGCCCGCGGGCACCGAGACCGTGATGGTCTGCTGCTCGCCTGTCGAGGGAATGCGATAGGTGACCTTGTGCGTCACGCCGCGAAACGCGTCCTCGGCCGTCACATCGACGGTCAGCGATAGGTCGCCGCCCTTGCGAGCACGGCTGCGACCCGCGCCGGCACCGGCAGCGCCCGAGCCCCAATCGCTACCCCAGGCGCCGTTGCCGCTAAAGATGCTGTCGAAGATATCGCCCCAGCCGCTGGCGCCCGCGCCGGCACCGTAGCCGCCGCCATACGCGCCGCCCGCGCCCGGCATGCCGCCAAACATGAGCATCTGGTCGTACTCTTTGCGCTTCTTCTCGTCCGAAAGCGTCTCGTAGGCCTCGCTGATCTCCTTGAACTTGGCCTCGTCGCCGCCGGCATCGGGGTGATATTTTTGCGCGAGCTTGCGAAACGCGCTCTTGATCTCTTTGTCGGAGGCGCTCTTGGATACGCCCAGGATGTCATAGAAGGTTTTGCCTGCAGCCATCGTAGCTCCTCTCCTGTTTCATCCGCCGCCCAGCGGGCGGCGGCTCATGCTTTCATATGGCACTAGGCCAGAAAGGGCCCCGGGTGTTGCCCCGGGGCCCTTCTCAATTACTCCTCGGTGCTCTCGGCCGTATCGGCCGCAGCATCCTCGGGCGCCGCTTCGGGCTCCGGTGCGGGGCGCTTCTCGCCACCGTAGGTCACCGTCACCATCGCGGAACGCAGGATGCGATCCGCCATGCGGTAGCCCTTCTGGTACACGTCGTTGACGGTCTCGTCGTACTGCGATGCGTCCTCGACGCGACCCACAGCCTGGTGCTCGAGCGGATCGAACGCCTCGCCCTTGGGGTCGATGGGCTCAACGCCCTCGTGCGCAAACACATCAAGCAGCTTGGCATGCACCGCATCGACGCCATCGACGAACTGCTTAAAGTCGTCGGAAAGCTCTTGGCTGCGGGCATGGTCGATCGCGCGCTCGATATCGTCAATCACCGGCAACAGCGCGGTGACAAGCTTCTCGGTCGCGCGCTCGCGCTCGGCGATACGCTCATTGGCGGTGCGGCGACGGAAGTTCTCCCAGTCGGCCTGCAGACGGGCGGTACGCTCGGTGGCGTCCTTTGCCTTGCCCTCGGCGGCCTTCTGAGCCTCTGCCGCAGCATCGAGCTCATTGCGCACGTCGGCAAGCTCCTTTTGGGCCTGCTCGAACTTGAGCTTAAAGTCGTTGTCGGCGGCTTCCTCACCGGCGCGGATAGCGGCTTCCACCATCTCGTCCTCGGTCATCGTCGCCTCCTTGTTGGAATCCTCTACCTGGTTCTCGGCAGCCTCGGCGGCCTCGGCCTCGTTGGCCTCGGTATCGTCGACGGCCTCTACGGGAATCTTCACGTCCTTCTCCTCAGAGTCAACGGGGGCGGCGCCAGCGGCGGCCGCCTCCGTGCGAGCTTTACGGGCGGACATGATTACTTGTCCTCGTCGTCCACAACCTCGTAGTCGGCGTCGACAACGTCATCGTCGGCAGGCTGGGCACCGGCGGCGCCGTCGGTCTGCTGCTGAGCGTCGGCGTAGACAACCTGAGCCAGCTCGTAGGCTACGGACTGCAGGGATTCGCCAGCGGCCTTGATGGCCTCGACGTCAGAGCCCTCGAGCGCCTTCTTGGCGTCGGCGATAGCGGCCTCGGCCTTGGACTTCACATCGGCGGAAACCTTGTCGCCCAGCTCGTTGAGGGTCTGCTCGGTGGAGTAGCACAGGCTGTCGGTCTGGTTGCGGACCTCGACCTCTTCCTTCTGCTTCTTGTCCTCCTCGGCATGAGCCTCGGCGTCCTTGACCATGCGATCGACTTCGTCGTCGGAAAGCGCGGTGGAGCCGGAAATGGTGATCTGCTGCTCCTTGCCGGTGCCCTTGTCCTTAGCAGAGACCTTGACGATGCCGTTGGCGTCGATGTCGAAGGTGACCTCGATCTGCGGCACACCGCGGCGGGCAGCCGGGATACCGGTCAGCTGGAACTTACCGAGCGACTTGTTATCGCGGGCAAGCTCGCGCTCGCCCTGGAGCACGTTGATCTCGACGCTGGTCTGGTTGTCGGCAGCGGTGGAGTAGACCTCGGTCTTGGAGGTCGGGATCGTGGTGTTGCGGTCGATCATCTTGGTCATGATGCCGCCCATGGTCTCGACGCCCAGCGACAGCGGGGTAACGTCGAGCAGCAGGATGCCCTCGACGTCGCCGGTGAGCACGCCGCCCTGGACGGCAGCGCCGTCGGCAACGACCTCGTCGGGGTTCACGGACATGTTGGGCTGCTTGCCGGTCATGGTCTTGACCAGATCCTGGACGGCGGGCATACGGGTGGAGCCGCCGACGAGGATGACCTCGGTCAGATCGGAGAGCTTAAGCTTGGCGTCGCGCAGGGCGTTGGTGACAGGCTGCTTGCAGCGCTCGAGCAGGTCGCGGGTGATCTTCTCGAACTCGGCGCGGGTCAGCGTGTAGTTGAGGTGCAGCGGGCCAGACTGGTTCATGGTGATGAACGGCAGGTTGATGGTGGACTGCTGGGCTGCGGAGAGCTCCTTCTTGGCGTTCTCGGCGGCCTCCTTCAGACGCTGCAGGGCCATGGGGTCCTGACGCAGGTCGACACCGTTCTCCTGCTGGAACTTATCGGCCATCCAGTCGATGACGCGCTGATCCCAGTCGTCGCCGCCCAGGTGGTTGTCGCCCGAGGTGGACAGAACCTCAAACACGCCGTCAGCGAGGTCGAGGATGGAGACGTCGAAGGTGCCGCCGCCCAGGTCGAAGACCAGAATGCGCTGGTCGGTGCCCTGCTTGTCCAGGCCATAGGCCAGAGCAGCAGCGGTCGGCTCGTTGACGATACGCTTGACGTTGAGGCCGGCGATCTTGCCGGCGTCCTTGGTGGCCTGACGCTGGGCGTCGTTGAAGTAGGCCGGGACGGTGATGACGGCGTCGGTGACGGTCTCGCCCAGATACTTCTCGGCGTCGGCCTTCATCTTTGCGAGCGTCATGGCGCTCACCTGCTCGGCGGTATAATCCTTGCCCTCGATATCGACGACGGCACGGCCACCCTGGCCCTCCTTGACCTCATACGGCACGGTCTTGATCTCGGAGGTGCACTCGGAGTACTTGCGGCCCATGAAGCGCTTGATGGAGAACACGGTGTTCTTGGGGTTGGTGACCGCCTGGTTCTTAGCGGCCTTACCCACGACGCGGTCGCCGTCAGCACGGAAGCCCACGACAGACGGGGTGGTGCGGTCGCCCTCGGCGTTCACGATAATGGTCGGAGAACCGCCCTCGAGGACGGCCATTGCGGAGTTAGTAGTACCAAGGTCGATACCAAGAATCTTACTCATTAGAAATTCCCTCTCTCTTTTGCGTTCGCGCCGCCTCGACGATCTGTCGCGCGGCGCTTCGGCTTGTCTTTCAGGATGTAGTGTATCCCCTTATGGGCCGGAATATACAAAATCTAAGTCAATTCATATAAGATTTCTTATTGTTGAGAGTTTAGGTTCTTAAATGCGCAGGTAGATGCGCTGAATGAGTTCTCGGCAAATCTATTGAGATCTATGTAGAGATGGCTGAGGTTTGCGTCCGGGGGTGCCTGGGGGCCGTCTTGCGGCAAGCGCATCCCGGTTTGAGCGTAGATTCCGGGTCGCAGTTTCCGTCTGAAGGCTCAACCGGAAACCGTATCCCGTTTTGAGAGCTGATACCGGGTCGCAGTTTCCGCTAGCGGGCCCAACCGGAAACTGCGACCCGGTTTTCGGCCAAATAACGGGATGCCCTTTCCGCAGGCGCGCTCAATAGGTCAATATTACAAGTCACCTATAGCTAACATTTGCGCAGCTCAACGGCCCCACCTGCGCGTTTTTTAGTAAACCTTGGCATACTCGGCGAACGGTATGAAGATGCCGGCCAGAGGGTATTGCAAACGGTCGCTCCCGTGGTATGTTTTTGCCCGAATCAAACCGGCGCGCATCGCCTGTAGCGTCGGTCAACAGAGAGGAAACTACCATGGCTCATCCCGTAATTGATGCCGACGAGTGCATCGCTTGTGGCGTTTGCGTCGACTCCTGCCCCGCTGGCGTTCTGGAGCTCCAGGACGTCGCTACCGTCGCCGACGAGGACTCCTGCGTCGCCTGTGGCGCTTGCCAGGACGCTTGCCCCGCTGGCGCGATCACCGAGATCGTCGAGGAGTAACAACTCCCCCACTTGCACACTCAAAAGTACACCGTGCACAAAAAAGGAGGCTTCCGCATCGCCGCGGAGGCCTCCTTTTGTTTGTACAGGCAGCTAATTGGGGACGGGGCTACCTTGGCAGTTGCGGTGGAATAGTTCCTGGCTCATTGCTTAGGTGCCGATTGTAGGAACTATTTCACCGCAACTTATATAGACAGTATCGGGTTAGGACAAATCATCCTCGTAGGGCATTAAATCGGCAAGGTAGCCCTTCTCCTTGAGTATGGCCTCGATCTCGTCGAGGGTCTGCTCGTCCTCCGCCGCGATGCGATGGAAGTGGTAGCCGCTCGTCACCGTTAGTAGTGGAAAGCTCTTGCCGCTCTCGATATCGTGCAGGTAGCGCTCAACATCGCGACGATTGCGGATGTCCAGGTCGGCCGTGATCTTGCCGTACACACGATGGTTGACGATCACGTTGAGCACGGCGCCACCCGCGTCGACGATACTCGTAAGCTCGTCGCCCGCCTGCTCCACGCCGTGGCGCACCTTAACAAGACGCGTGGGCACGGCGGGGCTACTCGCGGCTTCCTGCAGCACGTAGCCGCGGTTGGTCGCCACGATATCGTGCCCATCGGCACGCAACAGGGCAATATCCTGAACCACGACCTGACGGCTCACGCCAACCTCGCGGGCAAGTGCGCTGCCCGAAACGGGCTCCTTGGCTCCTTCGAGCACGCCCATGATGGCACGGCGACGCTCGCGGGCGTTCATTATTTACCGTCCAGCAGACGCAGGTGCTTAAGCGAGAGGTCGAGGATCGGCGCAGAGTGCGTCAGGGCGCCCGAGCTAATATAGTCGACACCCAGATCGGCCAGGGCGCGAATGTTGCTGGCGTCCACGTTGCCCGAGCACTCGGTCTTGGCGCGGCCATCGATAAGCTCAATCGCGGCAGCCATGTCGTCGTGGGTCATGTTGTCGAACATGATGATGTCGGCGCCGGCTTCCACGGCCTCGCGCACCATGTCCAGGTTCTCGCACTCGATCTCGACCGTCGTGGTAAACGATGCATGGGCGCGCGCCATCTCGATCGCACGCATCACGCCGCCGGCGGCGTCGATGTGGTTGTCCTTGAGCATGACGGCCGTCGACAGGTTGTAACGGTGGTTGCTGCCGCCGCCGATCTCGACCGCGGCCTTCTCGAAGACGCGCATGCCCGGCGTGGTCTTGCGCGTGTCGACGAGCACGGTCTTGGTTCCCTCGAGCGCCGCGGCCATGCTGTGCGTGTAGGTAGCGATGCCGCTCATGCGCTGCAGGTAGTTGAGCGCCACGCGCTCACCCGAAAGCAGCACGCGCGCATCGCCCCGCACCTGACCCACATGGTCGCCGGCATGCACCTCGTCGCCATCCGAAACATCGAACAACACGGAGCTCTGCGGATCCAGCAGCTCAAAGGTGCGAGCGAATACGTCCAGGCCGGCGATAATGCCATCGGCCTTGGCGATGAGCTCAACGGTAGCGGGGCGCGCCGTGGGGCACACGCTCGCCGTACTCACGTCCTCAAACGTGATGTCCTCGCGCAGAGCCTGCAAAATCAGATCATCGACGACGAGCTTCATGGTAATGGGATTCATGGTCTACTCCTCCACGGCCTGTGTGCCGGCAGCACGGGCCAAATCATCGATTGCAAGGGTCTCGACGCTCAGGGCGCGGTGACGTCCGTCAAGCGCGGGCTCACCGGCCTGCTCCACGGTCAGCGACTCGCCGGTGCGCATACGCCAAGCAGCGCGGCGGCCCCAAACTAGGGACTCGAGCAGGCTGTTGGAAGCTAGACGATTCTTGCCGTGAACACCGTTGCAGGCCGTCTCGCCAGCGGCGTAGAGCTCGGGCATCGAGGTGCGGCCGTCCTTGTCGACCCACACGCCGCCCATAAAGTAGTGCTGCGTGGGCGTAACGGGAATGGGCTCGTCCAAGATGTCGCGACCGTCCTCCAGACAGCGCGCGCGGATGTTGGCAAAGTGCCCGGTCACCACGTCGCGCTCGACGGGGGCAAAGCTCAGCCACTCGTGCTCGGTGCCGTCCTGCTTCATCTGCTCGCGAATAGCGGCGGCGACAACATCGCGCGGCTGCAGCTCGTCGGTAAAGCGCTCGCCGGCGGCATTGAGCAGAATCGCGCCTTCGCCGCGGCAGCTCTCGCTGATCAGGAAGGTGCGGCCCGGCTGCGGCGAGAACAGTCCCGTGGGGTGGATCTGCACGTAGTCCAGGTGCTCCATCGTGATGCCGTGCTCCTGCGCGATGTAGCAGGCGTCACCGGTGAGCTGCGGGTAGTTAGTCGAATGGTCGTACACGCCGCCGATACCGCCTGTCGCCCACAGCGTGCGGCGGGCATGAATCTTAAACGGCTCGCCGGCATGCACGCCCTCGGCGGCATTTGCCAGCTCGTCGGCGGGACGAACCGAGTTGTCCTCGTCCACGGAAACGGCGACGACACCGACACACACCGTGACGCCGTCACGCTCGCCCGTCAGGATGTCGGTCATGGCCACGTGCTCCAAAATCTGCACGTTATCCAGCTTGCGAACGGCCTGGAGCAGCTTGGTCGTGATCTCCTTGCCCGTAATGTCGGCATGGAAGGCAATACGCGGACGGCTGTGCGCGCCCTCGCGGGTAAAGTTGAGGCTGCCGTCGGCCTTGCGCTCAAAATCCACGCCCATCGCTAGCAGATCGTTGATGACCGAACGGCTCGAACGGATCATGATGTCGACGCTCTCGCGGCGATTCTCGTAGTGGCCGGCGTGCATGGTGTCCTCAAAGAAGGCATCGTAGTCCGAGCCCTCGGGCAGTACGCAGATGCCGCCCTGCGCGAGCATCGAATCGCACTCGTCGACAGCGCCCTTGGAGAGCATGATCACGCGCGTGCTCGTCGGCAGGTTGAGAGCCGCGTACAGGCCCGCCACGCCACAGCCGGCAATGACGACGTCGCACTCCATGTCGGGGTATTGTTTGGTTTCCACAGGAATCCTCTCCCTTGTAATGTGACATGCGGGACTGTCCCTCATGTCACATTGTTCTAGCGCGCTGCGTACTCGAGCATACGGTCGAGCGTGAGCTTGGCCTGGTCTGCCGCCTCGTCCGAGACGCCGATCTGCACCTCGCCCTCGCCCGTCTCCAGGCAGCGCACGAGCTTTTCGAGCGTGATGAGGTCCATGTTGACGCAGGTGGGCTTCACCGCGGGGAAGTGGAACTTCTTGCCGGTGCCCTGGCAGCGGCGCTCGAGCTCGTAGAGCACGCCGCGGACCGTCACGATAATGAACTCGCTGGCGTCGGACTCCTCGGCATACTTGATGATGCCGGCGGTGGAGCCGATGTAGTCGGCCTCGGCCAGGACGTCGGCCTTGCACTCAGGATGCGCCAGCACGAGCGCGTCGGGGTGGGCCTCCGTCGCGTCGACGATCTGCTCGACGGTGATGATGTGATGGCGCGGGCAGTAGCCGTTGTTGAGGATGACGTGCTTTTGCGGCACCTGCTCGGCTACGAAGCGGCCCAGGTTTTGGTCGGGGATGAACAGGACGTGCTGCTGCGGCAGCTCGGACACGATCTTGACGGCGTTGGAGCTGGTGACGCACACGTCGCTCCAGCTCTTGATCTCGACCGTGGAGTTGACGTAGCAGACCACGGCAAGGTCGTCACCGTACTCGGCGCGCGCCGCGTCGACCGTCTCGCGCTTGACCATGTGCGCCATGGGACAGTCCGCGCCCGGCTCGGGCAGCAGCACGGTCTTGGTGGGATTGAGCAGCTTGGCGCTCTCGCCCATAAACTCCACGCCGCACAGCACGATGGTCTGCTGCGGCAGGCTCTTGGCAAGCTTTGCCAGGTAGAAGCTGTCGCCGACGTAATCGGCCACAGCCTGAACCTCGGGCGCCACGTAATAGTGCGCCAGGATCACCGCGTCGCGTTGGGTTTTAAGTTGCTGAATGGCCTCGACGAGCTCTGCGGGCACCAGCGCCGCGCGCTCCGTTGCCGTCGTTGCCGATGCTAGGCCGGCCGCGATATCGCGTGCAAGCTCCGACGCATCCATGTTCGCGCTCTGTGCCATCAAGGCCCCTCTCTTTTGGCGAATCTTGGGGCTTTAGTATGACACCTAGGTTTACAGCTGACAAGACAGCTGTAAACCTAGGTGTAAAGTTGAAATAAAGATTCGATCATGCGGCAAGTCCATTTTCGAACTGGCAAGCTGAGGATAGCCGAGCTCTCGATAGCGCAGGAGGCATCTTTCGCCACCGCAATACCGCTCGGCGCGAGTTGCGCACCGTGAGGCACGAACGGGCGCTCCCCCGCGAGTGGTCCGCGCCCAATGTGGCAAAATCGAACTACTAAGGGGGCTCAGAATGCTCAAGATTATTGCCTGCGACGATGACGTCGCTTTTCTAGATAGACTGCACCGGATGATCGACCGTTGGTCGATCGAGACGGGCACGGCGGTCGATGTTGCGCTCGTCACGCGCGGCGAGGACCTGCTGGCGCGCCATGCCGCGTCGCGCGCCGACATCATCCTGCTCGACATGATCATGCCGCTCGTCAACGGCATGGACACCGCACGCGAATTGCGCCAGGCCGACACCGCCGTGCGCCTGGTGTTCCTTACCTCGTCGCCCGAGTTTGCACTGGAGTCCTACGAGGTCCGCGCCTTCGACTATCTGCTCAAGCCCGTGACTTACGAACGCCTGGCGCAGTTACTCGACGAACTTTCGAGCATGCGCCCGGCGGCAACCGACGAGCTCGTGATCAAAACGTCCTTTGGCTACCACGCCCTGCGCCTGTCCGACATCGAATATGCCGAGGCGCGCAACAAGCACGTGGTCTTCCACCTGCGCGACGGACGCGATATCGAGGCACTCGAGTCGTTCCGCAGCGTCGAGGACCGTTTGGCGCAAAATGCCACCTTCTTTAAATGCCACCGTAGCTACCAGGTCAACTTGCGCAACATCGACCACTTCAATCGCACGGACATCGTTATGCGCTCCGGCGCGTGCATTCCGCTGTCGCGCAGCAGCAAGCAGGGGTTCCAAGACGCCTACTTTGCGGTGCGCTTTGAGGGCGGGAGGCGCTGATGATCTCCTCGGTCGAAATGGTCCTTTGGGCAATCCACCACGCCACGACGCTGCTCTTTGGCGTCTTTGCCTCGGCGGCGCTGTGCGGCATCGAAATCAATCGACGCCATGCACTCGAGTTGGTGGGGGTCGGAGCCGCAACCGGCGCTGCCTTTTCGATCGCCAATGTCGTTGGCGGAGAGCTTTTTGCCCGTCAGGTCTATCCGCTCGTCGTGCACTTGCCGCTTACCGTCTACCTATGCGCGCGCTACCACTTGAGTCCGCTACTCGCGACGTTGGGCGTCACCAGCGCCTATCTGAGCTGCCAGTTCAGCAATTGGATGGGCATCGCCGCATTTGCCGCAACCGATTCGCAGATCGCGTACTATCTGGCACGCATCGCTACCACGCTCGGCGTCTTTGCCGTCCTGCTGCATTGGGCCGGCGACATTGGACCCCGCCTGGCGATTAAAAGCCCCACCGAGCTGGGCATCCTTTTAATCCTGCCGCTCGTCTATTACATCTTTGACTACGCCACCAACGTCTACACCACGCTGTTCCACTCGGGCTCGGTGGTGACAGTTGAGTTTTTGGCATTTGCGCTCTGTGCCTTCTATCTTATGTTTCTTGCCGTTTACCTGCGCGAATACGAAGAAAAGGAAACCGCCGAGCGAGAGCGTTGGATGCTCGAAACCCGCGACAGCGCCGCCATCAAAGAGCTCGAGGCTTGGCGTCAATCTGGGCGCGAGCTGTCGATTCTTCGCCACGATATGCGCCACTTCCTACGCGGCCTGGCCACTTTAATTGAGGAGGGCCACACCGACGAGGCGCTCAAACGCATCGATGAGCTCTGCGAAGCCGGCGACCGCACCGCCGTACGCCGCTTCTGCGCCAACGAGACCGTAAACATCGCGCTTTCGTCATTCAACTCAGATATCAATAGAAACGGCATTACCGCCAACCTGCGCGCCGCCGTACCCGAAACCGTCCACGTAGGTGACGCCGATCTGTTTAGCGTGCTCTCAAATGCCTTGGAAAACGCTATCACCGCCGCAAGCGCCGCACCCCAAGGAAAGCGATTCGTCGACTTTGACCTGCGATTGGAGGACGGCCAGCTGCTGCTGTTAGTTTCCAACACGTTTGACCGCGCGCCGCGCATGGTCGACGGCATGCCCGTGACCCGGCATGCGGGCCACGGCTTTGGAACCAAGAGCATCAAACTTGCCGTGGAGCGCATGAACGGCAACTGCCAGTTCCGCATTAACGGCGATCGGTTTGAGCTGCGCGCTGTGATGTAAGGGCGCGGGCGCGACGGATTTGCGTTCCGCGGGTACGGCTCGCCCGCTCGGGGTCGTTTGTCGACGCGGGCTCGCTACAGCGGAGCGGCCGCCGGGGTCAGCTGCTTGATGTAGGCCCACATGCGCTGCTTAGCGGCCTTGTCGGTGAGTGCCGCCTCAAAGCCGTCGAGCGCGAGCACGCGGCGGCCCTGCACATGGGCGACCAGGCCGGGCTTGAGCATGGCGGTGTCGAAGTCATCGATCGCCACGAGCATATCGGCGTAGGTCTCGCGCATGGCGTCAGCCGCGTTGTTGTCGAGCAGCAGCACCGCCTCGGGGTCCAAGGCCTCAAGTGCCTCGCGGAACAGCTCGCACGGCAGCGTCTCGCCCACCGCGACCGCTCCGTCACCCACGCCGGCGACGCTTGCCAGCACGCAAAAATCCTCGGGCGCGTAGCCGATGGCCCCAAGCGCCTTGCGCAACGCCGCACCGTCCGGACCGGCAGCCAGCTCGCCGCCCGAGCGCTCGGCCTCGTCCAAATCGCCTTTGACCAGCACGATCGGCGAGCACGCGTTGCCCACGATGCGCACGCCACGGACCGCAAGCGATGTGAGCTCCTGCTCGGCCGCCTGGGCGATGGCTTCTTTTTTCTGGCTTTGTGACGTGGACATGCGCTCTCCAATCGTTTGCGTGCCCACCATTATATAAAAGAGCTGCCCGCGAGTGGTTGCTTTGCGGGCGGCTGGGTATAAGCACGGTCGTACTGAGTTTTACGCGGCCGAGCCGCGTCGTATTATGGAGGTCACCATGGCTGACATTAAGCAGATTACCCCCGAGAACTTCGATTCCATCGTTAACGACAGCCTGCCCGTGCTGGTCGATTTTTGGGCGCCCTGGTGCGGGCCCTGCCGATCGCTCTCGCCCATCGTGGACGAGGTAGCCGATGAGCTGGCGGGCAAGCTTGCCGTTGCCAAATGCAACGTCGACGACAACCAGGACCTGGCCATGAAGTATGGCGTCATGAGCATCCCCACGCTGATTGTGTTTAAGAACGGCGAGGAGATTGACCGCTCGGTTGGCGCTCTGCCCAAGGCGAGGCTGCGGGCGCTGCTGGAAAAGCATCTGTAATACGCTTGTTACTTACCCGCCGTCCATGAGCGGTTTTGCACCGCTCGCCGGACTGCCGGGTGCGGCGCGTGCGACCACGGATAGTATGGTAGTTACAAACAGCCCCCAGTGAACGGGTGCGAGTCGCACAGACTCGCACCCGTTTTCTTATGCAGCGGCGCGCAGAGCGGGCGTAGTAAAATCTGAATCACTGGATTACCGTCCACACAAGGAGATTTCCCATGCATGATGTTGGAATGAACATGAGCCAGCTTGCCATGAGCGTCAAGCAGGTCGACGACACCATCGAGCTCGCTCACGAGTGGAGCCATCAGTTGCTGCATGCGACCGAGAATTTTGACATGGAGCGCATCGGCGCCAAGCTCGAGGCAGCCATGGCCGCGCTGCACGAGGCCCACGACGCACTCGAGGGCTACGAAGAGGCCATCGAGGCCGACCACAACTCCGTCGGCTCCGTGAAGCTGGTGTAACGTGGCCGAACACGAGCACGGCTGCGGGTACGAGCACGAGCATCCGCACGGGGCGGACGGTGACGCAGGCTGCCACTGTAGTGGCTCCGGCTCCGAGCTGGTCCGCTTTTCGGTTACCGCACCGGACGACCTGCTGCGCCGTTTTGACGAACAGATCGCGCGCCGCGGCGACGTGGCCAACCGCTCCGAGGCCGTGCGCGACCTGATTCGCGCCTCGATCGCCAAGGAGCAGATGCGCATGCCCGATGAGCATGTTATCGGGTCGCTCACCATGATCTACGACCACCATACCGGCGACCTGACGCGCCGTCTGGACGAAGTGCAGCACGACTACACCGACGAGATCGTATCGACCATGCACGTGCATCTGGATCACCACAACTGCTTAGAGATTCTGGCGCTCAAGGGTCGCGGCGAGCGCGTCTACGAGCTGGCCGACCGTCTGCTGGGCCTGCGCGGCGTTAAGCACGGCGAGCTCACGTGCGCCGCCACCAAGCAGAGCCTGGGACTGTAGCGCACCTGTCCCTATTTGGTTGGTTTTGATGAGGGGTGTCGCATGCGGCATGTGCATATTCGTGTAACGGGCATTGTGCAGGGCGTTGGCATGCGGCCGTTTGTGTATCGCGAGGCCATGGCGCATGGCATTTGCGGATGGGTGCTCAACGCGGGCGACGGCGTGCATATCGAAGCGCATGCTCTGGCCGGTGCGCTCGATGCTTTTGTTGCCGCGCTTTCTGAGCATGCGCCTGCGGCAGCCCGCGTTGAGCGAGTCGATATTGCGGATTTGGAGCCTGGCGGCTGGAGCGCTGCCGATGAGCAGGGCTTTCGCATTGTGGCATCGCAGGACCAGACCGCGCACACGACGCTCGTCTCGCCCGATATCGCCACCTGCGACGATTGCCTGCGCGAGTTGTTCGATCCCGCCGACCGACGCTATCACTACCCCTTTATCAACTGCACTAACTGCGGACCGCGCTTTACCATCATCCGGTCGCTGCCTTATGACCGAGTGGCCACGTCGATGAATTGTTTTCCCATGTGTCCTGAATGTGCCGCGGAGTATGCCGACCCACTCGACCGGCGTTTTCACGCGCAGCCCGATGCCTGCTTTGATTGCGGGCCGCATATTACTTGGCGCGAGGCTGTGAACGGCGATGCGTGCGGGAATTCGTCCGCGACACCGGCCGTCGGCACCACACGCGAGGCCAGCGACGCTATCATCGAGCGCTGCGTCGAGCTGCTGGCCAGCGGCGGCATCGTCGCCATCAAGGGTCTGGGCGGATTTCACTTGGCATGCGACGCCTCCAACGAGCAGGCGGTAGCCGAGCTGCGCCGTCGCAAACGCCGCAGCAACAAGCCGCTTGCCGTTATGGTACGCGACCTTGCCGACGTTGAACGCCTGTGCCATGTCAACGACGTTGAACGCGGCTTGCTGGCCGGCAGCATTCGCCCCATTGTGCTGCTGCGCCGGCGTGCTGTTTGCGGGAGCGACGGCGATTCTCCCGACGCCCTCGTACTCGCACCGTCCGTCGCGCACGACCTGCCCGAGCTTGGCGTTATGCTCCCCTACACCCCGCTTCAGCATCTGCTGCTTGCCGTGGCAGAAGCCCGCGGTATGCACGCGCTCGTCATGACCAGCGGAAACCTGAGCGAAGAGCCCATCGAGACCGATGACGATCTTGCCTGGGAGCGCCTCGTTGCCGCCGGCATTGCTGATGCGCTACTCGGCAACGACCGCGCGATCCTCTCGCGCTACGACGACTCCGTGGTGCGCGTGGTCAACGGCGCCATTATGCCCGTGCGCCGTGCCCGCGGATATGCACCCCAGCCGCTGCCGTTGCCGGCGCTCGACGGCGCTCCGTCCTGCGTGCTCGCCTGCGGGCCACAACAAAAGGCCACGATTGCGCTCACGCGCGAAGGGACGAACGGCGAGGCAACCTGTTTTGTGTCGCAGCATATCGGCGATGTCGAAAACGGCGAGACCTTCGATGCCTGGAACGCCGCGCGCACGCGCTTGGAAAACCTCTTTGACCTGGCGCCTGCCGCCTTGGCATGTGACATGCATCCCAGCTATCTGTCGAGCCAGTGGGCGCGTGAACTGGCACGGAAGCACAATCTGCCGCTTATCGAAGTCCAACATCATCATGCACATATCGCGAGCGTGATGGCCGAGGCCATCGCCGCGGGCCAGCTTACAACCGACGCGCGTGTCCTTGGCATCGCCTTTGACGGCACCGGCGCCGGCACCGATGGGACCATTTGGGGCGGCGAGTTTCTTGTTGCCGGCCTTGCCGATTTTGAACGCGCCGCGCACCTGCGCACCTGGGCGCTCCCCGGCGGGGCGGCCTCCGTGCGCGACGCCCGCCGCAATGCCTTTGCCCTGCTGAGCGAGCTCGGCCTGCTCGAGCACCCGGGTGCCGCGGGGCTATTGGGCGCCCTCGACGAGCAAACGCGCAGCGTGACAGCCACCATGATCGAGCGCGGCATCAACAGCCCGCGTACCAGCAGCATGGGGCGTCTCTTTGATGCCGCGGCGGCAATTCTGGGCATCTGCGACAAGGCAACCTACGAGGGCGAGCCCGCCATCGAACTCGAAGCCGCCGCCTGGCGCGCATTCAGCAGTGAAAGTGCCTGCCCCACCGGCAATATGGCCAGCTTTTCCGTAACCGAATCATCCCGTCCGGACGACTGCCATGTTCTGAACTCCAGACCGCTTTTTGAGGCGCTTTTGGAGGGAATCAGGACCGGCGTGCCCGCCGGCAAGCTCGCGCTCGACTTCCATGTCGCCATCGCACGCGCGTCGGCCCGCATCGCAAGCGAGATCTGCGTCCGTGAAGACCTCGACACCGTCGCGCTCTCGGGCGGCGTGTTCATGAACCGACTTTTGCTTCGGCTCCTTACCCACGAACTCAAAGACGCCAGTCTTGCCGTCTTGGTCTCCCACGCCGTACCCGTCAACGACGGCTGCATCGCCTACGGTCAGGCCGCCATCGCTCGCGCTCGCCTCGCGCAGACGGCATCGCGATAGGCTGTTTTGCCAGCCTGCGCGCCGCCGTCTCACAGGTGTAACGCGTTTGCTCGTGACTCCCGCGAGCGCTACCATCAACTGATGGGTAATTAGGCGCCTATCCAGCGCAAAACGTATAAAAGGGGAACATTATGTGCCTTGCCGTTCCCGGTAAAGTGGTCAAACGCGACGACGACCTTAAGGCGACCGTCGACATGATGGGCAACGAGCGCCCCGTTTCGCTGCGCCTCGTGCCGACGGCACAGGTAGGCGACTATATTCTCGTGCACGCCGGCTTTGGCATTCAGATTGTCGACGAGCAGGAGGCGCAGGAGACGCTCGACCTGGTCAACACCATGACCGAACTGGTCGAAGAAGACCAGCTGGCCACCAACCCGGCGGAGGCTTACTAGTGGCGGCCGGACAGCCGGCTCGCTCCGGTATCGACTTCTCGGCATTCCGCGATCCCAAGCTGGCTCGCGAGCTCATCGAGCACATCCGTGAACTCGTCGGCGATCGCGCCATCAACCTTATGGAAGTCTGCGGCACGCACACCGTGAGCATCGGTCGCTATGGCTTTCGCTCCATTATGCCTGCCGGGCTCAAACTGCTGAGCGGTCCGGGTTGCCCCGTCTGTGTTACCGCCAACCGCGATATCGACCATGCAATCGCGCTCGCCAAGATGGACGGCGCCATCATCACCACCTTTGGCGACATGATGCGCGTGCCCGGGTCGTCTACCTCGCTCGCCGCGCAAAAGGCGGCGGGGCGCGATATTCGCATTGTGTACTCCCCGCTCGATGCACTCGATATCGCCGAACACAACCCCGATCGCCCGGTCATCTTTATGGGCGTCGGCTTTGAGACCACGACGCCCACCATCGCCGCCGCCATCTTGGAGGCCGATGCACGCGGACTCCAGAACTTCTCGGTCTATTGCGCCCACAAGACCACGCCGCCGGCGCTGCGCGCCATCGCCAACGATCCCGAGACCACTATCGACGGCTTTATCCTTCCGGGACACGTCGCCACCATCACGGGCTTAGCCCCCTTTGACTTTTTGGTCGATGAGTTCGAGACCCCAGGCGTAGTCACCGGATTTGAGCCGGTCGATATTCTGCAGGGCATCTGCATGCTGGTCCAGATGGTTGTTGAGGGGCAGCCCGCAATCGACAACGCCTACCGCCGTGGCGTCAACGCAGACGGCAACCCCGTGGCGCGCCAGCTGGTCGAGCAGGTGTTTGAGCCATGCGACACCACGTGGCGCGGGCTGGGGCCGATTGCCAACTCGGGCCTTTCCATCCGCCCCGAGTTCTCGCGCTTTGATGCCCGCACTCGCTTTGACGTGCCCGTTGAGACGACGGTCGAGCCGCGTGGGTGCCGCTGTGGCGACGTGCTGCGCGGGGCCATTGCGCCGAGCAGCTGCCCGCTCTTTGGCCGCACCTGCACGCCCGAGCACCCCGTCGGCCCGTGCATGGTGAGCTCCGAGGGCAGCTGCGCGGCGTACTACCGCTACCGCGACTAGCCCGGACACACCCGCACACCGGCACCACCCACGATTGGAGTTTTCGATATGTCCCATAGCGTTACCGATAGCACCGTCCTGCTGGGCCACGGCTCTGGCGGCCAGATGATGAAACGCATCATCGATGAGGTCTTTTTGGATGCCTTTGGGTCGCCCGAGCTGCTCGAAGGCAACGACGCCGGCGTCGCCGCGCTGCCCGCGAGCGGGCGCATCGCCATGTCGACCGACAGCTTTGTAGTCTCGCCGCAGTTCTTCCCCGGTGGCAACATCGGCCGCCTCGCCGTGTGCGGAACCGTCAACGACGTCGCGACCTCGGGCGCCAACGTGCGCTACCTATCGTGCGGCTTTATCCTCGAAGAGGGCTATCCCATGGACACGCTGCGTCAAATCGTGCAGACGATGGCCGAGACGGCGCGCGAGGCGGGCGTGTCCATAATCACGGGCGACACCAAGGTGGTCGAGCGCGGCGGGGCCGACGGCGTCTACATCAATACCGCCGGCGTGGGCGAGGTGCCCGCGGGCGTGGCGCTCAGCGGCGCCAACTGCCGGCCCGGCGATATCATCCTGGTGTCGGGTACACTCGGCGACCACGGCATCGCCATCATGAGCCAACGCGAGGGCCTGGCGTTTTCGAGCACCATCGAAAGCGATGCCGCGCCGCTCAACCACCTGATTGCCGATGTGCTTGCCGCAGCACCCGACACACGCTGCTTCCGCGACCCCACGCGCGGTGGCCTGGCGTCCACGCTCAACGAGTTTGCCCAGGCCAGCGGCGTTGCCATGGAGGTCGACGAGGATGCCGTGCCCGTGCGCCCCAACGTGCAGGCAGCCTGCGAGATGCTCGGCTACGATGTGTTGCAGGTGGCAAACGAGGGCAAGATGGTCGCTGTGGTGCCGGCCGAACAGGCAGATGCGGCACTGGCCGCCATGCGCGCCGCCCGCTACGGCGAGCACGCTGCCATTATCGGCCGCGTGCTGCCACTTGCCGAGGGCGCCCGTCCCGCCGTGCGCGTACGCACCGGCTGGGGCTCGACCCGTATCCTCGACATGCTTGTGGGAGAACAACTGCCGAGGATTTGCTAACGACAAAGGCTCAGGGCTATTAAAGATATTCAGATTCCAAACATGCCCGGCACGCATGCCCAGTATCATGGGGTGCGTTTTACAACTCAAGCGGCAGGAGCACCCATGGCAGCAGCTTTTTCCCATGTGATCTTTGATCTGGATGGCACCATCCTCAACACGCTCGAGGACCTGGCGGCCGCCAGCAACCATACCTGCGAGATGCACGGCTGGCCCACGTTTGCCGTAGACGAGTACCGCTACAAGGTGGGAAACGGCATGCTCAAGCTGGTCGAGCGCTTTATGCCCGCCGAGTATGCGGGCGACGGCCGTATGTTTGAGCAGACGCTTGCCGAGTTTAGGGCTTACTACGGCGAGCACAAGGAGGACCACACCGCACCGTACGCCGGTACGATCGAGATGCTCGACCGCCTGCGCACCGCGGGCGTGCAGCTTGCCGTGCTCACCAACAAGGACCATGTTTCGGCCGCTCCGCTTATCGAGAAGTATTTTGGTTCCGAGCGCTTTGCGCTGGTGCAGGGCCGCGTCGATGCGTTTCCTCCCAAGCCCGAGGCGCCTGTTACGCTGCATGTGATGGAAGCGCTGGGCGCCGATCCGTCGACCACGCTCTATGTGGGCGATTCCAATGTCGATATCCTGACCGGTCACAACGCCGGCCTCAAGAGCGCCGGCGTCGCCTGGGGCTTCCGTGGCCGCGCAGAGCTGGAAGCCGCCGGCGCCGACTACGTGGTGGACACCCAGGATGAGCTCGCGGCGCTGATTCTGGGCGAGTAGCGGGGCTGTCGCTCAACACGGCTGCATAGATTCTGTCGCGCGGAAAGCGCATCCCGTTTTGCCGCCTCAGAATGGGATGCGCTTTCCGGTTGAGCCTTGTCGGGGAATCGGCATCCCGTTTCAGAGCAATATTCCGGGTTGCACTTTCCGCAACCCAACCCATCCGGAAACCGCGACCCGCTATTCGGCCAAATACCGGCTCGTATTTTCCCGAGCATTCGATGCAACGCTGGCGCAAGGAGTGTCCCCAACTGCCGGCAGAAAAGGAACGTCCCCAAGTGCCGCCCCAATGACTACCATGGCAACGCCGCAGGTAGAGGACGGACAGCGAGCGGGCACCAGAGCGAACAAATTGGCATGAAAAGAGGGCGGCATAGACCTTCTGGTCATGCCGCCCTCTTTGAATGACAAGTTGTCGCTCTGGTGCCCGCGCAGCGTCGAGCAGTTGCGGCGTTTGGTAAAACGCCGCAACAAACTAGCTCAGCATTGCATCCATCATCTCGGAGTTGACGGAGTCATCGGCAGACCACTCGCCGTCGTCGTTGCAGGTGTACTTGAAGATAACCGTGGTCTTCCTGGGCTCGGTTGCCTTGGTCACATCGACCATAACCTGACCTGCCATCTTGTACAGCTCGTCATCGGAAGGAACCGTATCAAGCGCGGCGACCTTCTCCTGATACTGGGTGGAGAAGTCCTCGACGATCTTGTTCATGGACTTGCAGGTGATGGAGACCTCGGCGGTCGCGACACCCTTGTCCTCGTCGACCGTCACGTCGCCGATCTTGTAGTCAAAGCCCTCGAGATAGGTCTTGGCATACTCCTTGGGATCGATACCCAACTGCTCGAACTCGTCGCCCGAAGCCTCCTCCAGACCAGAAAGGAACTCGTCGCCACCGTTCTTGACCTCGTCAAACTGAGTCGTAAGATCCTCGGTGATGAGTTCCTCGATCGAAGGGCCTCCACAACCGGAAAGCACGACCACGCATGCAACCAAAACGGCCATGAGGGGCGCAAGCAGCAGCTTCTTTTTCATGTTGTTCCTCCCAATGAGCGGCACCGCGCTTCCCAGACGCGGCGCACGTTGTAATAAGTAAGCCCATACTATCCACTTATGAACATCCTCGGCAACGCGAAGGCGCGGTCGGTTCGTTTTAGCGTCCGAACGGTTTGCAAGCCCGCCCAACGTGCAATAAAACGCTTCCCCGCGGTGCAATCAGAACCACCCTTAAAAAGGGTGGTTTGCTCTTAGGGTATAACCCACGGGCC
>OGZZ01000132.1_pt1 | contig 51468 bp, 50 predicted proteins | sample 1577021 | NCBI WGS metagenome assembly OGZZ01 (sample SAMEA3541526, study PRJEB24748) | human gut metagenome | biome: human gut; feature: human-associated habitat; material: faeces | place: China | collected 2012
ACTTCTTTTTGCAAGATACGCATTTTGTCATACAAAATCGCCCCTTAAAAAGTGGCTTGCAACCTTGTTAGGGAGTATCCCTAAGACCCTCTGGCACAGCACATGGCAATCACATTCACATTTTTTCTTTGCACTTTTATTTACCTTCATGTAATTTTTCTCCTGAAAATTTTTAAAAACCGAAACGGTAATTTAAAATTTTCCGTTCCGGTTTTTGGTATTTTTGAAAAATATTTTTAGTGAATCCTTTTAAAAAACCTTTCGACTTTTTAATGGAATATAGATTACTCTGTATAATTTTTCATGTAATTTTTCAATGCTTCTCTCAAAGAAATATCTTCATGGTCTTTCGCATATCTGTAGAACTCATCAAGAAGATTGTTTGATGTACTCATCCTGACAAGCTTGATATTTTTATTGTTCTTCACCTCGTCTCTTAAGTATGAAGTGATAGTTTTTTTCATTTCAATCTCTTTACTTCTTGAATATAAAAGTTCCTTTGTGCAGCTCATACACTGCATGAAGAACAACTCATATTCAACATTAATTTTATCTAGTATTTTATCCTGCATGTCATCCTGTCCTTTCACCTTTTAATCATCACTTGCGCTGTCGGCATCTTCTATTCCTTTTACTCTTCCAATGTGAAGCTGATTAGATGTATGCCATTCATCAGTTGCGCTGTATATTCCGATTGGGTCACCTGCTTCAAAAACTTTCCCATTACCAATGTAGATTGCAACATGCCCTATCTCGCCATTAGATGTTTCATTTTTATAAAAAATCAAATCTCCCGGCTGGATATTTTCTGCTTCAATTTCTTCGCAGGCTTCGTACTGGTCTTTCTCTAATCGTGGCAGATTTATTCCTGCTTCACCATAAACATATTGAACAAGACCTGAACAATCAAAGCCACCATCATCAGGTGAACTTCCTCCTGATATGTAATCCCAGCCTGAATATTTCATTGCTTCATCAATAATCTTCTGCACCGTTGCATTATCATAATTGTATATGTACTGATTAACGAGCTGTGCATAAAACATATTGCCATATGCATAACGCCAGCCACCATTGTAATCAATAGCAATCTGATTTTTATAAGCAACTTGTTTTCCTCCGGATTTTTCTTCAGCAAATGCTATTGCCAAATCAAGCGTGTAAGCTTTGCCGTTTTCTGCAACATAATCAATGAATCCTGTTCCATAATTGTAAGCCTGTATTGCGGTATTTATATCGCATTCCTTTTCGGATGCCTTCATAACACATGAAGCAAAATATTTTGCGCCTTGTGCAATCGACTCTTGTGGTGTCTTGAAGCTGTTAGGTGGAAGCCCTGCAGATTCTGATGACTGCATTACATCAGTTCCAATTCCGTGTGACTCAACTTCCATTATCGCAAGAAGATAATTCACATAATCTTCTATCTGTTCATTGACTGCAGCGTCTTTTACATCCTGCGTATAACTTATTGTATTATCTGATAATAGCTGTCTGTATAATCCTGCAATGACCTGTGCAGATGATGCATCCTTAACAGCTCCGGCAATTGATGATATAAGTGCAACAAGAAGAGAAACAATAACTATAACAACGGCTAACACGATAAGCAGAGGAAGAAGAATAACTCCAAGCTGTGATATCAAAGCAGCCGCAAATGCCATGATAACTGCTGTTATTTTTTGTATCGTTCCCATCCCCGACTTAGATATTGCAATATCTGACGAATGCTCCGTCTGATAATCTGTCGGGTCTGATTCAGGCTGTGATGATGCATCCTTTAATGTATCTGCATATTTTTTCACTGCCTCTGTTGCTTCTTTGGCTATCTCACTTGCTCCACCAGAGCCGGCAGCCGCACCTGTCTGTGCTGCTGTCTTTGCTCCATTTTCAGCAGCTTTTTTTGCAGTCTGCTCTCCGGCTTTTTTTGTATTTTCCATTGCAGAATAAGTTGTCTCCTGCTCATTTATCCTGTATGAATAATTCTGATTATCTGTAGAAGGCTGCTCATTCTTTTTATTTTTCTCATCAAAAAAAGTGACGGAATCCGTCACATTTTTTGATAATAATTCTGATTGTGCATCCAGCTTCTTTTTAAATCTTTTATATTCAGGAGATTGTTTGAACACTTCAAATGCTCTCTTCTGCTGTGAAGGTGGAAGAGAAGAAAACGCTTTGTACTCTTCCTTTGTCATGTAATTTTCTACAGACAGTCTTTCATATTCTGGCTTGGGAATCTTAAGACCGCTTTTCTTTATTTCTTCTTCAACCGGATTAAGAATCTTCCTTGTCGAACCAAACTGTGGTATTGATTTTACATTTACTTTTTCATCAGCAAAATTAATCCCCATAAGCAGCCTCTTTCATTTTTTCCTTTCGAGCCTTTTCCGCTTTCTCATGGAAGTTCGTAGAGAAAACTTCATACAGTGGATTATCCTTGCTCATAAGACTGTCAAGAATTATAACCTTCTTGCCCCATACCATTACAGACCTTCCAGGTCTATCACTTTTTAGGGCATCATATTCTGCCTGGGTCAAATCCTGAATTTTTGAAAGCCTTTCCGCATCTTCTCCTACCTGCTGGAAGAACATCTTGTACCCACAGTTCTGAAACATATCCCTTAAATCAGGATTTTCCAGTGCCCTTGTAAGATTCTGCATTGCAAGAGTAACTATTCCTCCAAACTTTCTGTATGTAATTACGGCATTAAGAAGTATCTGTGCTGATGAAGCATTTCTCGTTACAACCTGTGTTTCGTCTACAACAAGTCGTGTAGCTTTCTGCAGTTCCTGATTGTAGTTCATCCTGATCGAGAGGAAGAACATAATTGATATCATTACTGGCTGCCAGTAATTTTCATCAACATTCTTAAGTCCAAATGCTACAAGTCTGTAAGTACTTATATCTACATCTGATGGATATGCAAACATATCATATACACCATCTGTATAACTGTAGAGGCAGTTTACCATCTCATGAATAATCTTTTTATCATGAGCATTTTCGTTATTATCCTCAAGTATCATTAACTCCTTACGGACATCTTTAATTGTAGGCTGTATAAGATTATTACGGCTAAAAACCTTGTCATACACATTCTGTACTGCCTGCTCAATGAAGTTGCTGTGTTCCTGTGTATAGACTATCTTTTTCATTATGGCTTCAGTAAAGCTTGTCGCCCATTTTGTTACATCTGCTATGAACAGCTCTCTGTCCTTCTTTGTGCCGGCTTTAAACAGACTTAATGGTACTTCCATAGGATTTATGTGTATATCAGACTTTGGTGTGAAATCAAGGAACAGACCACCATACATGGCACATACATTCTGTGTTTCATTCTGTGGGTCTATTATCTGGAGGTCGTCATCTGTGGATAAAAGTGTCTGGGTTATTTCTGTTTCCTTAATAAGAAAACTCTTTCCTGCTCCTGTCGGTCCGATAATTATTCCCTGAGGTGATGTCAGTGACTTTCTGTTAGCAAATACAAGATTCTTTGTAGTATTGTTAATTCCGTAAAATATTCCACCAGGTTCAGTTACTTCCGGAGCAAAGAACGGCTGTAATGCAACCAGAGAACTTGTATAGAAGCTTCTCATCTTTTTAACCTGTCTTACACCTGTAGGAAGGGCTGTGTTAAATGCTTTAAGCTGAACATAGTTATATGTTTCAAGATATGCACCGACATTTTTAGCTGTACGCTGCATTGATTCTATTCTTGCAGCAAGCTCATCCTCACTTCCTGCAGTAACAACAACCAAAAGACCTGCTTGTATACATTCCTCAGAATCATCATCAAGCTGGTCCATATATCCTTCAAGTTCTGCCCTCTTTTTCTTCTTGTTGTATGAAATTCCTGTGACAGCCTGATTATTGCTTTTCTTGGAATCGGCTTCCTGGCTTATTGCCCTCTCATTATTACCATAAGCACTTCTTAACATGCTTCTTGTTACAGAATGTTCCACAGGCGCATAATCAATTGTAACGAAGGACTGATAAGAAGTATCAGATATTGTATGTATGAGCTTTCCATCATCAAGTGCCGTGTCAAAATCTCTTGCAAACAATACAGATACATATGTATCATTATTAAACATCAGGAAATCCCTATACTGGTCTACTGACACAGGAATAACATCATACAGTGCATCATGGTTGAAATCATATTCCTCCTTCTCTTCCTGGTAGAAGAAATTACGAATCATATTCAGTCTCTGTTCAGCCTTCATTGGAACTATTATGCTTCTCATTGCGCCAAACAGTCTTTCCAGTTCTGTATCCATCCCAAGAAAATAGCTTCTTGCCTCATCATATGTCCTTGTTCTGACTGTAATTGTAAGCGTAAGCACTCTGTTTAAATCATGAATATCAGAATTTTCCATCTTTTCATTAATCCACATGCTTATGCCTTTGCTTACCTCTGGATAGTCACTTCTGTTGATATCGGTAAATATATCATTAACGAACTGTGTCATATTCTGATACTGATTTGACACTGTTATTTTAAACGAAGTACTCATTCCCTTCAAAAAATCCATAAGTGCCAAAAGTACATTTGCCTTGTCCTCATCATCTTTGTTGACATATGATATGTCTGTGAATGTGTAGCACCTGTCATAAAGTACAGCTCCTTTGCCATTTTCAATCTGGAAAATGCCGTTAGGATATACCTTATGTATAAACAATGCTTCTCTTGTATTTTTAGGTTTTTTTACCGGTGCTACTGTAAGTGTTATGCTGTCGCTGAATCTTTTTGCTGGATTAATATAAAATGCCACGATTAAGCCCCCTTTCTTTTTCTCTTAGACTTGTCCTTATTGTTGATGTTTCTTATAATCTGAAATTTCTATCAGGTTCTATTTCTTCCGATTCGTACGCAAGTCTTTTTGTCTTGCTTGTATACATATATTCTTTCACAAGCTCTTTGACAGATAAGTAACCCTGATACTTGTAAAATCCAATAAATATGACAGGTGCAGCTACCGGCACAGCACAATATATTGCTATGGTAAGCGGTATCTTGAATCCAAGCACAAGTACTGCTACAACCGCACCTGCGCACATAAATCCTTCTGTTATATGCACAATATCTGTCGCTGAAAAACCTTTCCAAAAATCGTTTTTATACTCTTTCAGGAAGTCTTTATTAACATTAATTTTCATACATTGTCCTTTCGTCACATTATCTTAAATCAAATGCTCTCTTTAAGAAGTTATCGCTTGACTTTACTGCCACTGCCATGAACGGCATAAATATAAGTGATAATATTACTGCCACTGCACCATCAAACCATGAAGCAAGCAGACCTGAATTACACATGCCTGTCAGTGCTGCATTAAGACCGCTACAGAGCTGCATTACTAGTGCAATTACTATTATCTGCAGTGTACTAGTTAGAAAGCTTTTAAACCATGCTATCGCAGAATTTTCAATTCCTCTTCCGCCTGAAAGCGTTGACAATGCAGTAGGTGCAACCGATATAAGCATGAAAAGATTAAGGAATCTTCCAAGTACTTCTATAAGCACTGTTATCGAGCAGACTCCTGATATAATAAGATATATAGGGGCAAGCATTATCATTGCCAGCCTGAATCCAACATCATAGTCTCCGCCTATTACTGAAGGAACTCCCTTTGGCAGCAACACCTTCGTTGTCGTAATTGCAAAGCCGGTAAACTCCTGCATTATATCCAGACTGTTTACCATCAGGATATTTGCAATAATGAGCTTTATAAAAAGCTCTATCCACGCTTCCATTGTTATTCCTTCTTTCAGGTTACTTGCCTGCCGGCAGAATCCTACAAGAGTGAATATGTTAAGGAATGCTGCACCCATAGAAAGGAACAGCGGAAATGCTGTATTCTTAACATAATCCCATGCTCCAATGTTCCCTTCCAACCCAAGAAGCTGCATGAACGCATTAGCTGCAGGCGTAGTAAACGAACTCACATTTTTACCCATAAGCGTATATACTATTCCCATAACAAAATTCCATAACTCTTGAGCAATTGTATAAATAGAACCACCAGACAACAGGTCTATGACCCATTGTGGAGCTGCCAACGCTACCGGATTAATTAATATGTTCATTGGTTCTCCTTTCCGCTAAAAAGGACAGATTCCTTTATATAAGAATCTGTCCTGCATTTATGTAAAAACATAATATACTGCTCCCGATCACGAGCATTAATACATATTTTTACCCCAGAATTGCACTAACAAGCTGTGGCGCAAGTGTCATTACAAGACCACCGCCTACTCGCTTAAATCCCATAGCCTGCATAGTTCCTTCCTGGCTCTGCATAGATACTCCTATTTCAAATAAAGCCCACAATAGGATAATTGAACCTATCGAACTTACTATTGCTGTAATTATTGCTGTAAGATTATTAAAAGCACCTGTAACAATTGCTGCTCCGTCTGTTGCTCCCTCTTCCGCAAACACTGTCAGTTGAGGAACAAATATAAATATGCTTACAAATGCAGCTATCATTAAAAACTGCAGTGCCTTTCTCTGTGTTTCACTCAATTTTATTTTCTGTTTCTTCATCTGATTATCCTTTCTGCCTTACGGCTGTGACGGAATCCGTCACCTTTTTGCATTAAAAAAGAGCCTGTGTCTTTTTAACACAGACCCTTACTCCTGTTTATCTGTCTCTACCAACATACTTGCCAACCAGGAATACCCCCAATCCTGCAAGCACAATAAACATGACAAAGAATATCATGCCGAACCATCTTTTTAACGCAACCGGATTGATGCTGACTATCAGCCTTGATAATATCATGCACAAAACAAGTGCTACTATAACTACTGCTATTACTGCCAATACTTTAACTGGGCTTATTCCTCTTCTCATATCAAACTACCTCGTTTCTTTCAATTCTATTGTATTGATGCGCCTGTAACATAACCATTATCCAGTGTTACAGATATTATCCTGTCTCCATACATGTACTGCAGGATTCCTGTCGCTGTATCCGACTTATAATCACTTGTTACTTCTGTGTCAGCATCCTTAAATGCTTCCTTAACTGTTGCATAAGTAGCTGCAGTAGAAAGCCCCATAAATGTTGAACCTTCTTTCAATTCAACCGCTATTGCATAACAATCAGAAGTGTTTCCGGCTTTAGTGTTGTATTTAATCATTACCGTACTCTTATATGCGTCCATATACATATCAAGTGTTGCTGTCTCACTTGATAATGTATTACTTACATATATATAGCCCATGTCTTTGATTGAAGCTGCCGCAACAGGATACTTGAATGTATTGCCATTCAGTTCAAATGTAAATGCCTTGCTGTTCTTATCATAAGAAAAGCTCTTAACCGGCTCTGTCTTTTTAACCGGGCTTGTAGCTGCTGTACTTGAAACTGCCTGAGATGTTGTTCTGGCTGCGCTGCTGCTCTCTGCTGCTCTGGTCTCTTCAATTGATTCTTCTGTTATCTTTGCTGTCTTCTTAGGCATTGTAATCTTTCCACCAAATGCAAAATATAATGCACTTCCTACCATGAGCAAGATTACAATTGACAGAATAAGATTTATTGTGAATCCGGCTTTTGCAAAACTCTTCTTATTCTCATTCTTATCTTTCTTCCTGACAGCAAAAAAGATAAATCCAACAACAGGAATAGCAGACATTAAAGAATATATGTACCATTCCTTTTTAGGTACTGCCTGCTTGTTCTCAGCCCGCAGTTCAGCAACTATCTGTGCAAGCTGCTTTTCTTCCTTTTCCTTAAATGTATCTGGAATCATATCAGGAGTAAGGCTTTCTGTAACACCGTCTGTTGCATCCGCTTTTTTGGCATCTGTCACTGGTGAATCTGTTGTATCCTGACTGTCTCCATCTTCATTTGTGACGGATTCCGTCACATTGTCTTCCGGCACTTTTTCAAGCTTTAGTCTGCCGGATTTGTTTTGCTTCATGTTGTTACCGCATGAACTGCAGAACATAGCTTCATCCGGATTTTCTGTTCCACATTTATTACAGAACATTCTTGGTCTCCTTTCTACATGTGTATACCATGCTCAATATCTGGTTCTTCCAGTTCTTCAGTTAATTCCTCTGATATATCCTGTGTAACGGATTCCGTCACATCTTCAACTTCCGCTGTCTGCTTCTGTTCTGACAGAATGGCATCAGTGGCAGACAGTACGTCCTTCAATGTACTTATATTTTCTGCCATCTTCTTATCATCAGGAAGTAAGACAAGGTCTTCCTCTGGAATATCGGCCGCTCCCTTATAGTAATCTTCAATACCTGAAACCAGTTCAATGTAACCATATTCAGAATAAGCACCGCCTCTGTTAATTGCTTCGTCTCTTCCATATGCCTCATAATCAATGTAACCCTGCAGCCATTCAGGAACTTTTCTCTCATCATCATTGATGAGTTTCATTCCAAAATCTTCATCATTTTTTACATTCTCATAGAGTACAAATTTATCAAGATTATCTGTAAGGTTAATGAGCTGGTCCATGCTTGTACCATATATTTCTGTCGCAGCCAAAAATGTGTCCTGCCAGGCATCTTCTATCTCATCAATCTTTTGTGCCAGATAATTAAGCTGATTAATATTTTCATATTCGCCAAAATTAAGCTGTGCAAGCCCTGGTATGTTATAGTCATAATCTGTTATGAATATCTCTTCATATGTAGTTCCGTCCGGGCGCTTATCTCCTATACCAATGCGCTTCATGGTGTCCTGCAGCTTATCTCTTGTGGTTGGAAGGTCTACCCATTCACCTACTGTATTTCCTTCGGTGTATTTACCAAGATTCGTGATATAAGCCCTGAATGGCGTATTTTCATTATTCAGATAACGCATACGCTCTCCTTTCCGCTCTCCGCTAAAAAAGGCAGATGCTTAAAGCACCTGCCATATGTGTAATATATTTTATTCCTTATCCATCCTGTCCATCAGGATAGCGTGACGGAATCCGTCACATTTCTAATTCTTCTGATTTCTGCTCTTTTTCATCATTGCAAGGCTTACTATAACGGCCAGAGATAATAATGCAAGTAAAGCATATCTATATACATTACCTGTATCACCAGTCTTTGGAATATCTGGCTTAGGAGTATTAGTAAGTTTCACTGTTTCTTCAATACAAACTGGTGCATTATCACTATACTTAAGAACTACATCGTAAGATGTTTCATCAAGAATATATCCATTAGCAGCCTTTGTTTCAATTACTGTGTAATGAATATCTTCTTTATATGAACCGTCTTTATTGTATGTACAAATTGGAAGAAGCTTACTCTCAGCATAACCATTTTTATCTGTTGTTAATGTATCAAGCACTTTTCCATCTTTGTCTCTTATCTCAAACACAACCCCTTCAATCGGACTTCCTGTTACAGAATCAGTCTTATTGATGATGATTCTTCCAACAGCCTGTTCATCCTTCATGATTACTTTCTGAATTTCAGATGTTTCAGTTATTTCAAAAGTGACATCAACAGCCACCTTATAACCATAAGGAGCTGATTCTTCACGAAGTGTATATTTACCAACTGGAAGTCTTTCAATTACATGACTCTTTCCTGCTTCTGATATCCAGCTTTCTACAATCTTACCTTCTGAATCTATCACAGAAAGCTTTGCTCCAGGCAGTTCCTTTTCACCTGTAATATCTGTTTTTGAAAATTCAACCTTAATAGGTATATTTTCAAATGCAGCCTCAAGTTCAATAACCTTTACATTATCTCCCTTATATGTTGCATCAACATCAATCACCTTATCGCTCTTAACATATCCTGCCGGAGCTTCCAGTTCTTTGACATAATACTGTCCGAGTGGGAGGTCTGATGTAAATGTTACCTTTCCGTCTTTTCCTGTAACAGCCTTTTCTATCTGTGTATCAGCATTGACAATTACCTTACCGTCTGCATTAACGATATCTTTCTTAGTAAACAAGCCAAATACTGCACCTTCAAGAACTTTCTTTGTTTCAGAATCAGTCTTAATCACAGAAATCTGTACTTTCTGTCGTTCATTTGTAACATTCATTCCTGCATATACAACATTAGTATTCTGGTCGATATATGAAATGTCAGCTTCGATTGGTGTGTTATCAAGAATGAAACCATCAATCGTCTTAGTCTCTATAAGATAATACTTACCACAAGGAAGATTATCAATTCTTGCGATACCCTGCTCATCTGTTACGATAGTACTTATCTTATCTCCTGCCTTATAATATACCGTGTTAAGACCATCTACGCTAAGAATATCTTCTTTCGCATAAACATCAAATGTTACTCCTGAAAGATTACGCTTTAAGAAATTGAAAACGAAGTTATTCCAATATTCCTTCCTGATAATTGCATTAGAAACAATTTCTCCATCTTTAGTTACAACAATTGAGCCTCTGGCTACCTCATCCTTCATATTTACATGCTGGACTTCTCCGGTATCCTTGACCGTAAACTGAATATCTGTTGCCTTTAGATATCCATAAGGAGCGTATTCTTCTCTAAGAGTATATGTTTCTCCAACAACAAGTCTCTTAATTACATGTGCTTCTCTGGCATCAGATGTCCATGTATCAACTACATTTCCGTTCTTATCCAATACAGTAAGCGTTGCTCCTGTCAATTCCGAACCATTAGTAATATCTGTCTTAGTAAATTCAAAATGTGTTGGACTATTAAGGAACTCCGCAGAAAGCTTTACGCTCTTAACATTCTGACCCTGATATGCTGCAGTAAAATCTATTACTTCATCATTTGAGGCATAGCCTGCTGGCGCTTTGATTTCTTTAGCATAATATGAACCAAGTGGATAATCTTTTACAAACTGGATTAATCCATTTGAATCTGATACTGATTTTTCAAGCAGAGTATCTTTGCTTACAATAACCTTACCGTCAGCATTAACTATGTCCTTAGCTGCATATAACCCAAACTCTGCACCTGCAACCGGTTTTCTTGTTTCTGAATCAAGCTTTGAAACAGATAACTCTACTTTCTGTCTATCGTTTGAAAATGTCAAAGCTTCATTTACAACAGGAGTCTTATCATCAACATAAACTAATGTCACTACCTGTTCATTCGGATTTAATACAAAGCCGTCAGGAGCTTCTACTTCAACAACTTTATACTTGCCAAGAGGAAGATTGGTTGCTGTTGCCTTTCCATCTGTCCCGGTAACAAGTGTTGTTACAAGTTCCCCTTTGCTGTAATGCTTGTTTCTGTTACCAGCAGTATCCTTCTGATTATCTGCTGTATAAATATCCTCAGCAGCATAAACCTCAAATTTTGCACCTGAAAGAGAACCTTCTCTATATGTAAATCCTTTCTCATCAGGATTTACATATAATCCGCCCTTATATTCATCAAGAACTTCACCGACCTTTGTAACAGTAAGCTGTCCTGTCACAGCCTTATCACTCTTTTCTACAAGAATAAATTCAGCTCCACCATCCGCTGTATATGTGTTTTCTGATACAGTAAATTGTACTGGCGTTGAATCTAATACATAACCGTCAGGCGCTTTAGTCTCTACAAGTGTATAATTGCCCTTGAGAAGCTTTTCTGTTGTATATACACATCCATTCTCATCAGTTGTAAAACTATCAATTGTCTGCATTCCGCTTGATGTCATTTTAGTGAATGATACCTTCTTACCATTCTCATCATACAACTCAAATGTTGTGCCTGATACATTTACTGTACTGCCTGTATCAGCATCTTTTTTTACCATTTTAATATAAAACTCAATAGGTTTATCTTCCAGAATCTTGTGATAATTACCATTATTCTCACTGATTGTTATTTCCATGTCATCAACAAAATAGTACTTATTATTACCTTTTGTCTGATGAACTGTGTATGTACCATATGGCAGACGCTTTGTAATGGCATAACCATTGGCATCTGTTGTTATTGTCTGTCTTGATTCCTCTGGAGCTGCATCATAACTTCCTGCAGATGTGAGATAGATTTCAAATTCTGCATCTGGTTCAGATGTCTTTACTGTACTACCACCCAAGAACTTCTGAATAGATATAGTTCCTTCATATGGTGTTTCCTGTGCAGCGTTGTCGTCTGTTGGAAGGTTGGTTGTTCTGACTGTATTATTACCCGAATCAAGAACTGTCTGTGCTACATATACTGTGTCATTAAGCAAATATCCTTCTGGAGCTTTAGTTTCCTGAAGTGTAATTGTTCCTAAAGGCAATGTATACATTCCGCTAATATCTTTAACAAGACCATCTGAACCAGTTACTAAATAATTATCAGCTAAAAATATATATCCTCTTTCATTTGTCCTAAATATCCATGTATACTTAGCTTCATTTCCCGCAATTGCCGGGTCTATGTCTGATAAAATGTCATAATACTTTACTGTATATTCTGCCCCTTCAAGTCTTGTATCACCAGAACCATGTCCATCTGCAGTCTGTTTCTTTAACAGTAATGTGATAGGGTCATTACCTGGCATATCTGATATTGTCTCGGTGTAGCTGTCCTCAGAATCGAGCGTTATTGAACGCACCTCATCATTAATAAGGAAGCCCTTTGGAGCTTTGGTTTCCTTAAAATAAAGAGTTACACTGTCACCTTCTCTGAATGTAGTGCTGTAATAATCTGTATATCCATCTTCACCTGTTGTTAATGTATCAAGCAAATCTGTACAGTCTGCATCAGAATATATAGATATTTCTGCTCCGTCAAGACTGTAGCAGCTATTGCCATCAGATATAGAAGGCATTGCTGACTCTTTATGGAATCTTACGCTTCCCGTAAGTTCTATTGGAGGATTATAAGCTTCTTTATATACAGCAATATTCTGACAATCATGGTCTGGGTCTGATATATATATAACTGTGCAATCCCAGTCACCAGTACTGATATTTGCTGCAACATTAAGCAGCTCCATACAAAGCTGATAACCTATCTTTGAATCATCTCCAAGTGCCATAGCGCCACTATATGTTGTATTCCAGTCGTCATTACCCATTGCTAAAGCAACAGTATGATGAGCAATGATTGTTCTGACATCTTCGGAATAATCTCTTAAAACGCCCCATTCTTCATCATCCCATCCATTACCTAGTGACCAATATATTACTCTTGCAACTGTATCGTTTGTGTATTCTGTTGAATCATAATAGTTAGTACCTGTTCCTGGTGTTGCTTTGTTTGGTGACGCACAAAGTCCCCAATATGTATCGCCACTAGGGTCTGATACGGTAAATATATTAGTTCCCCAATTAGCCATAGCATCATCAATACCGCTAAAGGCTTCCTGATAACTAATTCTATCTGATACCTCCTCAACTGTATATACACCATCTGATGCCTTTGCTGTTACTGGTGACATTCCTGTGATGATTGCTGTTACGGCCATAAATACTGCCAGAATACTTGATATTATTCTTCTGGATATTGGTATCTTTTTTCTTTTTACTCTTTCCATTATTTTACCTTTCTGTGACGGAAGCCGTCACGCTGACTCTGTTTAACTCTTACCCTTTTATCTGCTTGGTGGGTCTCTTACACTTTTCACGCTGCTTCTCCTTCCTGATTTTTCTGCACCAAAAAAGGAAACCCCTACCAAATTTAATCTGGTAAAGATTTCCTTATTTTTATTATGCAAGTTAAAACCTTGAACTATTAAATTGTATGTGACGGATTCCGTCACATGGAAAAACCGAAGCAGTTTTGCGAGGACTGCTTCGGTTCGAGCTGATTACTATTCCGACAATTACAACCCGGAAACAAGAAGTCATTCCTTACACTTCTTGCAAGTATAGAGTACCACATCTAATTAGTCCAATCTAGTCCAGTTTAGTCCAATTTTCAACTCATTCTTGACAAATGAGCATGTGATGTTCTCAGGCTTATTTACTGGGATTGCAGATTTTTGAGTTTACTAATAATTTATATATTAAATTCATATTAGTTTAACAAGATTGTACTTTTTTCAATACAATAGTTGCCAGATTTGAGGCATAAAAAAAAAGGGGAATAGAGCAAATCTGCTTTATCCCCCGAAAGATGTAACGGATTCCGTCACAATTATTTAGTTGCTCCACACGAACATATATAGCTGATTACTGTCTCATCATACTCTGCTGTATCTTCTACCCAACGCTTTTCTGTTACAGTTTCTTCGTGTGTTTCTTCTTCATGGTGAATAGTATCTACCTGCTCATTTCTGTATAGTACTGTACTTCTACCACATTCATCATATCCTTCATCTATCCTATTCATAGAATGCTCCTGATAATCCAAACCATTTTCAAATTCTTTACCACATCCTAAACATTTAACTGCATATGCTCTATATTCATACACAGGTTCGTTCCAAGCCGCTTTATCTACCACGGTTTTTGTTTCAACAACAACATCCTCATAATGACCTGTTGCGTCATGGTGTATTGTTGTTGTAACTGGACTCCATGTATGCGTATGCTCTGGTACAGTTGGTGTAGCTGGTGTTGTGTCAGAAGTATTGCTGTTATTTCCATTATCCGGCTTATTATCAGGAGTTGATGTTTCTTCTGTATTTGCACTATTGCTCTCCCCTGATGGCTTTGTACCTGGAACATCAGATGTGTTCTCATTCTGTCCGGCATTATTTGTTTCCTGTTTATCACCTGCAGTATCATTCTTAACAACCTCTGTTGTTGTATTCTTGATTTCATCAGCAGAGATATCACCAGAACCTTCATTGCTCACTTCTGTTTCCTGGCCGTTATCTGCCACAACCTTTGCTGTTCCTTCAACGGCAGCTTCCTTAACCTTGAAACCTCCGCCATCTGTCTTTTCAGCAGTTCCGGTCACTTTAACAACATTTCCGGCAGAATCCTTTCCTTCAAATACCATCTCGCCAGCTTCATTAATTGTTGCATCTCCGGTAAGTGTAACAGTATTACCATCTGCGTCCTTAACCTGCATCTGTATGTCTTTTGCTTTTGCTACAGTTGCACTCTCTGTAGACTGTTCTATATTTCCGGCTGCAGTATCTTTTTTTGCTCCGCAGGCTGTCACCGCTGCAAATGATAATACTGTAAGCCCTACTATCATATATTTTCTAATCTTATCCATAATCATAATAACTACTCCTTCCTGCCAGGTCTTATCAGATGTGACGGATTCCGTCACAGTCTTGGTCTCCATTCCAAATCTTCTTCTGGTTCTTCATTTTTCTCTTCAATATAATCATCATATTCTGTCTCATATAAGAGATATGGATTATCAAGGATATCCTCATCTACTATTTCCTCAATCTTCTCTTTTAACTTTGGAATATCTTTGCTTATTGACTCTTTTATAATATTATAATCAATTTTACCATATGAATGGACTATCCTGTCTCTCATACCCTTAATCTCATATAATCTTAACTCTTGATTATCAAAAAATGTTCTGTCAATATCTCTTATCTGTGCGCAATGTTCTCCAATCTGCACAAAACACATATTTATTGCATACTGGCTTTTCTTGTCAGTAAAAATCAACGGATAATTATAGTCTGATTCACTGCATATTTCCAATATATCCTCTATATATGAGTGTATATATGATAAGTTAAACATCAATCTGGTTTTGCTATTCATTCCCATATACTTTTACCTTATCCCTTTCTATACTTTTAGGCATTATCTCATATGCCTCTTTCTCGCTTATTACATCAACATTTTTTCCAAATTCTTCCTGAAGGAAATAATACAACCCAAAAAACTCCATTCCAACAGCTCTGTTAAGAACAATCATAAAATCAATATCACTATTTTCTGTTGCTTCTCCTCTTGCATATGAGCCGAACAGATATGCTTCTTTTACAAAATTTTGCTTTTCAAATACCTTCCGGCATTTATCTTTTATTTGTTCTATTGTGTATATCATGTCTGCTCCTTTCTGCAATAGCTGTGATATGTGACGGAATCCGTCACATATTTAATAATGACCTATAAAATACACTCCACCTATAACAATTGTTATAACCGTTAATATTGCTTTCAATATAGGTACTGTTATATAATTCAACACTAATATCAACAATATAACAATAACCATGATTATAATAAATCCTATTATTATGTCATCAAAGTTGCTGTGTTTATTTTTTAAATCGAGAATAATTTTTATTATAAGCCAACAGCCACATATAGCTATAATTATTGCCAATATAAAATACTTTACTGCTATGTAATTGTCGTATTTAAGTAATTGTATTGAATTTGTGAAATTCTTTGTCAGTAATATTTTATCAAGCCTCTTTAAGAAAATAATATATATTATAGTAACTAAGATATATATTAACTTATACCAGTTTTTTAAAATCAAGCTTTTAATCTTCATTTTCTTCCTCTGATTTTACATATTCTATTAATTGAATTTTCTTCTTAAGCTGTTTCAGGTCATTAAAAATCGTAGATAATATAATTACAATAACAACTACAAAGGTCAATCCAATTGCTGATGCAATTATTAAGCATATCATAAAAGTGTCTTGAGAATCATTCATATAGTTATCGTATTTTATTGCTGTACTCAAAAATGAAAATATTTTTTCCCATATATTCATAATTAGTGAAACAGCAATTGTTATAATAACCAAAGTAAGAATGTTCTTTTTGTGTTCATATTCAGCTATGCAATTAAAATATTCAAAGTTAAGTTCAGCCTTATCCATTGATGAATAATCTTCAAGCTGTTTTCTAAATATTTCTAATTGTTTATTTCTTCTCTCCTGATATGTAAAAGACATTACCCAGTTCTTAAACTTATTCTCTGACTGTCTCATATCAACTCCTTTCCATGTGACGGAATCCGTCACATATCAGGTACAATATCATATTTTCATATATCCATATTTCCAGTGATATTGTACCATACTTTTTTAGTTTATTTAATAACTTCCTACAACCATCACAACACTTATAGAACACGTAACAGTGAAAAATGTAAGAAATCTATAATAGTATTCTTTTGGATGTTTAGGTAAATCCAAACTGTAAAAACCTGATATTGTTGTATTCAATACCGTACTTATTGCAAATACTTCTGATGTTAAATTTCTAAAATGCATAGAAACTAAAAATATTAAAAAATTGATACAAACTAACACCATCCGGCTTCTCTTATTATGTCTATCTTTCTTCTTTATTTCTTCCAACACCATTTTTATATCAATAATAATGCTTATCACGATAAATATAATTACAATTATTTTAAATGGTTGTGCCATAATATTTATATCTTTAATCATGCCTTTATCTCCTCCGGCTGATGTTTTATTCTTCTACATAGCATTATTAATTTCTTAATACCCCAAATAATAATTATAGGGATTGTTGGTGCGAGAATAACTATAAATGATGCGTCCATGCTCCAGGTTAATAATACCCACAAAAGTGACAGAGCAAGCAATAATGAAGATATTGTTAATCTTATGAAATTTCTAAAATTTATCTTTCCTATAATCTTTAAAAATACTAACCCCATGACAATGTAGATAAAAAATGGAATAACAATATACTCTACAAACAGTTCAAGGCGCTCCATTGGCATGAATTGTGAGAATATTAAATCTATCACTGCTTTTGCAACATCAATGATAGAATTTGTGTTTATATTATCATACATATTTTAAAAGCCTCCTTTTCCACAGTTTCAAGATGTGACGGATTCCGTCACATTACATAAAATAAAAAATACCTACAGCAACAAGATATATGGCAATCAGTATCATGATCGGAATCCATACTGCCTTCATGCCGGAAAATATATCATCTGCAACACTGCTCATTGCTCCCCTGTATGTTCCTGTAAAATACATTATATCTATTGGTTTATCCTCATTAATTTTCTCATGAAGTTCTTTCAGATCGTGTATATTTCTCATTAGCTTCTTATACCTACGCTTATGAAGAACCTGTTTATATCCGTTGAATGTATTCATGTCGTAGGTTGCACATTTTAACTGCCATTTAATATGCTTCAAGAGACTTGATTTAATATATTGATATTCTATGTTATCCATAGTGTCATACATATACTCATTCTCACAAACCATATGATTGTACCTGTCCAGGTAGTCATAATATTTATTTTTCGTCATTGTCTGGCATCCTTTCCGTGACGGAATCCGTCACATTATGTTTAGCGGTTAGCAAGGTCATGATTTACTCTGCTTTCCCAGTAAGACGCTCTGGTTGTCGGCGCATTAAATAATGCTTTTGTAAGATATGCTTTGATATTCTTAATGTCGCTGGTTGTGCGTGACATCTGTTCATGTACATATTGCAGGTCAAGACCGTTAAGCTTCATGAAACGCTCCCTAACCATATCTGCAGAATAATCTTCGCCGGAAATGCGGATTGTATCCTTCTGTCGTGTCAGAACTTCGACAATGAGGTTGTAATACTCATCATACCAATCCTTGCACTCCTGCCTCTCAATCATTATGTCGTAATCAATATTTTTCTTAACCAAATCCCTGATATGTGCATATACCGTATTGGCATTTACCCCAGATATCTGTGTCTCTTTCCCAGTCTTATCAATCCTATCAATCTTTCCGGTATGACTGATAGATAGATTAGATTGATTGATAGATGGATTATTATATATATATCTATCAATCTTATCTGTCTTAGTAGATTGATTATTAATATTATTATATATATTATTATCATTCTCTTTATGAGGGTGGTGCAAATTTTGAACCAGTTCAGATTTTGAACCGGTGCAATTTTTGAACTGGTTCATTTTTTGAACCGGTTCAGATTTTGAACCACCTCTTAGGGTAGAATCCCCCTTGCAACCTGCATCTTGTATTTTTTTAGTGTTATTTATATTGCTTAAGGCAATTGCTGTGTTAAATCCGGGTGGAGCATTATCAGGATGTCCGGTATCTGCTTTATAAGCTGCTACTGATGACTGGCTATCCAGATATAATACATTATCATTCTGTTTGTCATCACTGCTATATGTATCGCCTTGTTTGACTCTCGAATAGTCCATCACATAAATAATATCTTCCATTCCCTCGTTAGGATACTTCATTATCAGACCGAACTCCTGCAGCTCTCGCATGTATTTGATTACAGAGTTCTTGCTTACTCCCATATCCTTTGTTATTGCATTCAGGCTGTACTTTATATATGCCCTATTCTTATCGTCTATCCAGTTACGCTTCCTTGATAAGCTCATTCTATCGAGCAGGAATCCATACAACAATTTTGACATTGCCGATAATCCGGCAAATCTCTCACATGTAAAAAACATTTTTGGTACGCTATAAAAGCTGTACTGTTCAGACTCTTCGCCATAGTAAAAGTCGAATTTCATCATCTCACCTCTCGTCATTGTGACGGAATCCGTCACATATTTATTCATCTCCTCTGAATGTTGCAAGGATATATATAAGACCTGCAACCGTTCCAATCTTGATAACTGTAGTTACTCTGTCTGAAAATGGAAGATGAAATTTATATGATATAATAAAGAGAATGATAAGAATAACAGCAGCCACAGCTTTTCGTATAGTTGCCTTACTTACCTTTTTTTCATTATCTATTAGTCGCTTCATAATCCACCTCTAAACTGTATATTCTGTCGTAAGCAATTGTTTTAATATGCTTTCCGTCATCCTGGGTGTAATGTAATCCTCTGTTGGTTAATTTAACGACCATGCAGCCACCCATACCACCACCGCTAAATGTATGTATTGTCACGGTATCACCTACTGCAACGGTTGTTTTACCCTGTTCATTAACAATGGTGTAAGATGTTATGTTATTTCCCGTCATCCATCTTATCTCCTTTTCCGTCACTGAACTTTGCAAGTCTCCTGGCATATTCAAGTACTGCTCCGTTGTCTTCCTTAACCTGTACCTCAATTTCATTCTCAATGATGTTTTCCTTTTTGTTATCCATAATGAACTCCTTTCTGCCTGTTGGCTGTGACGGATTCCGTCACAATTATTATTTAAAACTGTACCCCACCGGGAGAATAGACTCTAAGCACATTCTCCCTTTTGTTTTGCAGCTTAACATCTTCAACTTCGTACTTTTCTTCTGTGATTTTGTCTTTATACTGCCCTTTTTCACGCTTGTATCTCATCATGCAGTTGTAACTGCAGAAATATATATACCTTCCACCCAGCTTGTCTCTATACTTGTATGAAGCCATGTCATATTCTTCTGTACAGAATATTTTTTTACATTCCTTACATTTAATGTAACAGTTCTCTTTCTTTTTTCTGTAAACCACCATTCTTCTCCTTCACACTCTCCATATACCTCTCTGTAACTGCGTCTGATATAGAAGCTGCCTTCATCATTGCCATTATCACAAAAACAAAAACCGCAACCGTCATAATGATTCCTACAATAATGTAACCTGTCATATATAACCTCTCCCTTCCGGCAAGCTCCGGGGAAAATCCCCGGATACATTATTTTTCTATTTTCCACACAAGTTTGTTTCCGCATGTTCCACAGCAATTAGGATTAGTGAGGAAAGCGACTGCTCCAAAACACTTAGGACAGCGTCCTATCGCACCTACTCCTGCCAGCTTGTCAGTATCATATTCATCCTTTACGGCATTATCTGGCTCACTTGTCTTATCTGTATTATTATCCTTACTTTCAGAAGATTTATCATCAGGAAGATACTCTGGGTGGTTGTATATGCTGTCCTGCCCTGGTAACTGTTCAGATTGTTCAGCCTGTGTGACGGATTCCGTCACATTGTTGTTTTCGTATGGTCTGTACAATCCCAATCGTTCTGCCCTGCTCACAAAGTCATGCCAGGTAATCTCCTTCTTCCTGTTAATTGCAATTCCTCTTATGGAACAATCGAAAGATAAGTTTGTACCGCCAAAATATTCATGTGTTCTTCCACATCTGTCTTTCAAATAACTTTCCAAAACACTTGCCGGATTATATTTTTTCATATCAGAATTAGATGTAATATGGTGGAATGCAAGCTCTATATCCTTATTAGATGGCTCTTTAAGCTCTTTAACTACCTGCTTAATATCATTTGTCTTAACAGCACCGGTACTAAGTACCTTCGCCTGTTCCTCGTTATTAAGGCTTGCAAGTGTCTTAGCAGATTCTTTTGTAATCTCATTTTTTTTAAATTTATCCATAGATTCATCAGAAAGATTACCTGCGATTGTCTTATACTCCTGCACAACTGTCTTGCTCATATTCATAACACTAGCAAGCTTCTCAACTAATCTTCCACTTGCAGCTTCCGGGAACAATTCCGGATTTTCCTTAAGAAGTCTAGACATTCCCTCTACTTCACGCATAATTTCATAATCAGTCTTCCTGTTGTAACCGTTTGTACTGTATACTGCAAACTCTGCCTGCGCATCCGTCATAACCTTTACATAACATGGAATCATTGCGAACTGCTCTAAGCCTTTTTCCTCTGCTAAATACCTGCAGGCTCTGTATCGTTTATGTCCGGCAAGTATCTCGTATGTATCAGCTCCAGCTTTTCTTACAAGGAGAGGCTGTAATACTTCGCCATCCAGTTCTATTAAGTCAGCAAGTTTTTCAACATCTTCCTGTGGGATATCTCTGTACTGTAGCTTGGATTCTTCCAGCTTCTTAATAGATACAAGTTGTGGATGCATCTTCTTTGTCAGTATCTTTTCTACTGTTTCTGTCTTATCAAAAAAATTATTTAACTTAGGCATTATTCCACCTCCACAATCTGCAGTACTTCATCTGCCAGGTCTTCATAGTCTCTGTTTACAATACTCTTGCTTCTGTGCATAAACAGTGGCTTATGCTTAAGAAGTGCGCTTTGGATTCCTGAATAATCAGATACACTTGTTTCAAGCACTGGATAATCATGGTTTTCAACCAAATCACCATAAACAATTCTCTGACTTCTTAAGTTTTTAAGTTTATTTACAAAAACCTTAAAATTAATCTCTCCGCACCTTGTTTCAAGCTTTATGATTTCCTTTATGACAAGATTAAGGTTATCTCTGGAAAAACCATCAAGGGATATTGGAATAAGCACCATATCAGATATGGCAAGTGCATTCTCAGTCAGAATACTTGCGTCCGGGTGTGTGTCGATAACACAGATATCATATTCATTCGCAATTGTAGCAAGATGTTTTCCCAGTACATCTATATCTGCAAGGTTAAGATACATAATATCGTTAGAACCCTTTATAAAGTCAAGATTGTTAAATCTGGAATGATATATAGCTTTTCTAATATCAATGTTTTCTCTTATTACCTGTTCAATATCCGACTTGCTACGCTTATGCTTAGATATATCTGTGTCAAAGAAGGATGTAAGGTTAGCCTGCATATCCAAATCTAATACAAGTACCTTCTTATCCTGCGCTGCATATGTTGCAGCTAAATTGAATGTTGTGGTGGTCTTACCTGTGCCACCTTTTAAGTTCCATGTCGTAATTATAATCATAGTAATCTGCTCCTTTTCTATGCGTGACGGATTCCGTCACATATTTATCTGTAACGATTTTTGCCATCATTTAATACAAGTCCATATAGCTCAAGATTCGACTGCTCACTGTCATACATATTTTTTACATTCTGCATTGCGCTTTTTCTAAAATTTAGAATCGAGGTTCTACTTCTATCCAATTCTTTCATCAGAATTTGTACCCCCTCTTTGAAAGAGTGCTTTATGTATAACTGCTCTAATACATACTTCTGTTCTTGCTCCAGGTTGTTATAACACGCCATTATTCTGTAGATTGTCTCCTGGGTCTCAATCAGACTCCTTACATTTGCCAATATGCTTTTTTCCCATTCTTCGTTTAGTTTAAAATATTGTTCTAATACATTCTGCAAATCAACAAGTGTATTTGTCGGTGCGCTTCCGTCTGGCTCTTTGCGTGTCATGGAAGCCGATTCTATCATTCCGACTTCATCCTTACTTTTGAAGATGTTTATAAGTTCAACCTGACAGCTAAGGATAAGCTGGTCATGATTCTTGAGTACATTAACAATGTAATCCTCACTGATTCTTCGCAGCATGTTCCATCTCCCATTTTTTTCTTCGAGCAATCTTGGCTGCTCTCTTACGCTCTGTGTAATTGTTCTGTGCCACTGCAGCATTGTAATCATATTCTGTCATATCATTTAACCTAAGCTCACGATACAAGCTCCAATAGCTAATATTAACCTTAGTTGCTATTTCAAGCATTCCATATCCTTCCTTAAATAATCGCTCAATCTCCGCACGCTTATCTGCATTAAGATAAACATTTTGCTTTCTTTTGGCTGCCAACTCTATCACCACCTTTCTTATGTGACGGATTCCGTCACATTGTTTTTACCACCATTCTAAATATGGGTCTTGTCCCTCATCTCCTTGATTCATTCTGTAGTGAAACCATTCTCCATTGGTATATTTGATACACATGTTTCCTTCATCATCATACCAATGGTCTACCGGTTCTCCTTTATCCCATTTTTCCCAAACTGCCTTATGTTGCTCATAACAATCATTTACAGCATCTTCTATTGCAAGCATATCTGACTGTGCAGAGTTATTGGAAATTGCGATAATTTCATCAATCATTTAGCTATCCTCCAATTCTTCAATAAACCAAAAATTTTTCGGTATAGGCTCTGTAACCTGAATGACACATCCAAAATCTCCTGCCCTATAAACACTTATATGTTTTGCTTTAATATCCACTACAAGGCTACTATCGTCATATATCTTAAGCCAGTCAGTATATTCAGCTACTTTTTTGTAATGCTCTCCTATTTCAACATTATCTGGTATGATGTAAGCACTGTAATCTCCATCAGAACCAAAAGCTAATAACATAGGTTCTGCTCCATTTTCATTGCAGCCAAGTAAAAGTAATGAAGCTATATCACTGCTTCCAATATTCCATTTCTGAAAATCTTTATATGTCCGCATGTTTTCCTCCTTCTTTATATACATTTAAGATATAAGACAACTGTTTTTGGGTATAAAAAAACTAGAGGCTTGTAAATCACCTCTAGTTTTATGTAACAATATTTAATTGTGTGCCTTACGGCTATTGCTTAAGTTACATATCAGGTGTTTACTACCTTTTGTAACTTAATCTTACATCTTACATTACCAAATCTGACTGCAAGGATTGTCTGCACTGCTTTCTCAAGTCCAACTCCCTGTAATTCTTTTTCAGATGCAACAATATCATATATATAATCCTGATAATCCATATCTGCATCTCTTTTAAAGCCAGAAAACTCAAGCAGCTTCTCAAGATACTCATACATTTTAATCAGTTTTTCACTATCAGCAGCATCCAGAAGTCTATGCCTTGAAACTATCCTGCTGATACATATTATAATCAATATAATAACCGCACACATAACAGCCGCTGTTATTATAAATGCTGCATGCATCGCTCCATTTTGCGGAAAATTAATTGGAAAACTCTTTTTATCTATTGTAGTTTCCTGTACATTTCCATATATTGATGAATCCACTGTTTCGCGTTCTGTTTCACTAATATCTGTTTCCATCTGCCTGTCTGATTCCACCGCCACGCTATTTGTTGAAGGTTCTTCGGCATCATACTCTTCTCCATAGCCCGGAGTCGGATCAACCACACTCCAGCCATATCCGTCAATATATACCTCTACCCATGCATGTGCCGAATTATCTGACACTTCAAATGTCTGATATGTTTCTTCATCAGCACCACCCAATAATCTGGTATCAACTACATATCCTGCACAATACCTTGTTGGAATCCCGGCACTTCTTAAAATAATTGCAGCTGACGTTGCAAAATACGTACAGTATCCTTTTTTATTATCTTTAAGGAAATAATCAACGACACTTCTTCCCTCCGGAACTTTCCCCGGCTTCATGGTATATTTGTAATTTTTTCTGAGATAACCGACAACATAATTAATATAATCAATCTTATCAGTCATGTCAGAAAGCTCTATCTTCCCAAATAAATCCTCTACAACCATTCTGTCCTCAGCCGGCACATCAAGATAGGACTGTTTCACAAAATTGTCATACGATTGAAATACAGCATTTGTCCTATACTTTTTCATCAGTTCTCCCATTTCCTGATATGCTGACAGATTACCATTTTTTATATAAAACTTATACGGACCATCAAATTGCGGATGTGCTCCATAATTATCTGTAAAAGATGGTGAATACATTTTAAATCTTTTGGCTAACTGCTGCTCATCTTCATTCAGAGAAATGCTTTTCTGTTTTATAAGTGCATTGGCAAATTCAAATGCTGCCGATTCATAAGAATAATCTCTTTCTCTTGTATCAAGCCATCTTTCCCAGTTATTATCTGCAAAATTCCTCGCCTTAAACAGACTTATATATTGTATGTTCCCATTGGCGATAGTAGTATACTGTCCAACAACTTTATCATTATAATATAATTCATCAACCTTACCGACTTTTCCTGTTCCTACACCAACAGAAGCCTCCTGCCTCTGCGTCTCATCATCATCCGTACCTGAATTTCCATCAAAATCTATTCCCAATATGTTATATGCCATATCATTTACCATAACTCTTGTTTCTTCAAAAAAAGCAATTCTTTTATAATTCGTCTGCGGATAAGCAAAAATCAAAACAAATGTAGCAATAAAAGATAATATAATCATAAATCTGGCATTATTACGTTTTGTTCTTTTTCCAAGTGCCATTGAATCAAATGTAAACAACACGCATGCTATTACACTTATTAAATCCGGCACTAAAGCTGCTGCAATAAATATACCTTGCAAAGGCAGTATTATAATAAGTGCAAACAGCATATTAGGGTGTATATTCACTTCCCACGCTGCTAAGACAGCCATTATCATAGTTACTAATATAACTGCCGCTGCTATCCCACCGTTTCCAACTACACTATACTCATACTCTGGATCTGATGACATACTCAGCATAAACAGATTAACTATATTTTTAAATCCATCTGTTATATTACTTAAATTAACAACAGAATATAACGCTATTACACCAACACTTCCGCATATTTTAATAATCCGGCTATGCTTGCCATAATATGAAAACAAAATAGTATACAGCACAGAAAAAATGGCTGACATTACAACAATAAGTCCCAGCCCTGCATATTTATCTGTAATATTAGTCAGGACAGAAGCTGTTCCTCTTGTTCCAAGATATGTCACAATTATGCGTAATATTAAATTATTCCAGTCTATATTCCATGCTTTTTTCATCTATATCCTCTGCAGTTATTCGTTATCCTTGTATGTAATAATTATTGGTTCTGATGAAAGTTCAATTCCATCAAGATCATATAATTTCTGACACGCTTTATATGCCGCACTGACACTACATTTTAAATTCATAATGCCCATAAGTGCTTTCATGCAGGTTTCATTGTCATAAAAATTATACCTTACAATATTTCCAGCAGAATTATCCCAGCCTACATACTCACATATTATTCCCTGTTCAAGATAAGCAATCCCCTGTGAATACGCATCCTGATATATCCGGCTCATAACACTTAGTCTTTTGTCTTTACCTGTCTCTAATGTATCAACAACCAAAAATACAGTTTTGTAAATATTATTATCATATTCCTTTATAATAAAGTCATTCTCAGCCAATATACTGCTCTTTTTCCAATGAATATAACGCGGGCTGTCTCCTTCCCTGTATTCCCTGAGTTCAGAGACTTCGTCACCCACAGATTTCAAATACAGCAATCCATCATCCATATCTGCGCTATATCCACCATCAGTCTGTATTATATCCACCTGTGCATATTCCGGAACAATATAAACCTTGCTTAAACCTGTATATTTTTTCCTCTTATGAAAAAGCCCCAGATAGTCACACATATCAATAGACTCGACCCACAAATATATATAACCGCAGTAGTCCACCGGAATATCTATTACTCCGGCTGACTTTCCCAGACCTGATTTTATATCAACCGTATAACTAAATTCATCACCTGTGTGATAGTACATATATTTCATATGAATCTGCCCATTTACAAATGCAAGATTATACTTATTCTTTTTAATCAGTCTTAGATGTACTTTACTGCCTTTTACCACAACATTATTCTTAATCTGCATGCTTATTCCCATTCCCAATGCAGATATAAAATATATAAACCATGAACATGCAGGAATCACCAGCATTAACACAAGCATTATAAAAATCTGATATTCAACATAAAATATATTAACACCAAATACTATCAGAAGACAGAAAATGTATAATATCCTTCTTCTTTTCATATAATTATTATCCTTTATTTCTCCTGCATCTTTGGTACAGGTATCATTCTTAATATATCTGTTATTTCCTTCTTGGCTGCTTCATTACCTGCTGCCCCGGCAACATTAGTAATAAGTCTGTGCGCAAGTGTCTCAACGGCTATATTCTTAATATCTGATGGCAGAACATATTCATTACCTCTTAGAAATGCCTCTGCTTTAGCCATAGAAATAATCGAAATGCTTCCTCTTGGCGATACACCCTGTATTATATTTTCTCTATGCCTTGTCTTGTCTACAATATTAGCAACATATTCATAAATTGAATCATCAACATATATGTCAGATACTGCTTCCTTAATTGCCTGAATATCGCCATTATCAAGTACACACTCTGACAATATCTTTCTTTTATCATTCTCAGACCTGCTTTTCATAATTGTAATTTCATCCTCAACTGAAGGATATCCCATAGAAAGTTTTACCATGAATCTGTCCATCTGCGATTCTGGCAATTTCTGTGTACCTATTGAACCTATCGGATTCTGGGTTGCAATAACCATAAATGGTTCCGGAAGATCATATGTTTCGCCATCAACAGTCACCCTGTACTCCTCCATTATCTGTAACAATGCAGATTGTGTCTTTGGTGATGTTCTGTTTATTTCATCAGCAAGAAGCAGGTTGCACATAGCTGCCCCCTGCTTGAATTCAAATTTTCCTGTCTGTCTGTTATACATTGAAAATCCTGTTATATCTGATGGCATTACATCCGGTGTAAACTGTACTCTGTTGCATTTAAGTCCTAATGCATTAGCAAATGCATGTGCCATTGTTGTTTTTCCAACTCCGGGAATATCATCTAACAGAACATGTCCTCCCACAATTATTGCCATATACACCTTGCATATGACATCATCTTTTCCTATAACTGATTTCCTTACTTCCCTTAAAACAGCTTTAGATTTCTTTAAGTAATAATTATTGTCGTTCATGTAATCCCCCAAAAGCTTATTTTATTCCTGTATTATACATGTGTAATCATATTTACCTTCATCAATATAAACAGTGACAGTATCTCCTGATAATTCACATCGCACATAAACTATATCTTTCCATTCCACATCAGTTGCATTAATATATTGTATAAGACTCTTATTTAATAACGTAACTACAATCTCATCTGCCCCTTCAACTGACTTTCCATCCTTTTTAATCTGACATGGAAAATCAATCTGAAATTTTGTTCCATTATCACACAAAACATTATCAACTCTCTGCTGATAAGAATAGGAATCAGTATTTTGACTATAGTAATTACTTGTAATCTTCGAGATATTAATACCTGCTATATCGCCATATATAATCTGCGAAGTGGTATCAGCCTCATTACCTGCATCAGAACTGCCTGCTTCTCTTGTATATACAGCATCCGGACCATCTGCACTTCCTGTAGCCAGAGGTATCTGGCTTTTTATTCCTGATGTTTTTTTATAGACAACACTGTAATTCTTAACTGCAACAACAAATATTACAATTGCCGCAGCCGTAACTACAAACTGTATCACACGCATAACCGGAATTTTTTCTCTTACTGGCTTTAATTCTACTATTTTATTACTTTCATGTATAGTCTTATCCTGTGAATCTTTAAACAAATCTGACTTATCCAAAATAATATCTATCTGTTTTCTAATCTTTTCCCTATCTGGATATTTTACTTTACTCAAGATAATCCCACTCCTTTCTGACTCGTTTAAGCATTGAATAATATCTGCTCTTTACCGTACTAAGTTCAACCCCCTGACTGGCACTGATTTCCACAAAAGTATATCCCTCGTACACTTTCAGTCTGAATGTCTCCCATTCACAATTCTTATGATGACCATACATCTTTTCCATCTCTTCATATGAAAGCTTGTCAAGCACACTCGTCTCCGTGCCTGCTCTTTCATCTGCTACTTCAGGTAAAGTATCATCCATAATCTGGGTAACAATACTCTCATGATACTGCCTGCTTCTGAAATAATCTGTGACCTTGTTGTCAGCAATTCTTGTAAGCCATGTCTTAAATGAAGCTTTTGCATCATTAAAGGACCCCAACCCTCTTAATGCCGCAATAAATGTTTCCTGCGCGATATCCATCCCCGTCTCTTCATCTTTAACCTTAATATAAATGTGCTTATATACACATTTATAATAACGGCTTACAAGTTCATCTGCTGCTTTTCTGTCATTATTATCCAGGATTCTTTTTATCAGTTCGACATCCTGACCTTTAGACAGCAAACCCATCTACTCACCCCCGGTTACTATGTATTACATACTAAAAACAATTATCTTTTGTTCTTTCATTGATATATACGAAACAACTTTTAAAAAGGTTTAAAAAATTTAAAAAAATCCTTTATGCATAAAAATTTCTTACACATAAAGGATTATAACATACAAATATTACATTCAGCTTACAATTTAAGCCATTCCATTAACAGTCTTATATTTATAAAGCATTTCTGCATGATTCTGCTCCTCAATCTGGATATCAGCAAGAATCTTTCTGATGGCTGTATCGGCAAAATTAAACACATTAGTATTATACTCTCCCGATACAAGTTTTTCAGAGCCAATACTGTCTGTTGCTAAAAATGCATCACTTTCCTTATCCTCTGACTTGCTCATCACATCATATGTTGCCTCAGGCTCATACTCTTTTCCCTCACAGTCGTTGCAGTCACATTCAGGAACTTTTCCCTCAAGAATCTGTCCTAATGTGTCATAATGCTTCTGCTCATTCTTTTCTAATGTAGAGAACAGCTCCTTTAACACAGGATCTTTAGCATCCTGTCCATACTTCTTGTACTTCTTGATACAGGTCTGCTCCTGAGTCTGTAAATCCTTAATCGTAGTCTTTTCTTTTTCATTCAATGCCATAATAAAAAGCCTCCTGATAATTAATACAACCGTATTATTACCAGAAGGCTTAACATTTATTCTTATATGTAATTATTAGAAGTCAACTTCTGTATCATAGTAGCAGCATGTAAGAAGCTTCTCCATCTCTTCCTGACTTGGCTGACGTGGATTAGAACCTGTACATGCATCAAGGATAGCATTGGCTGCGATGTCGTGTAACTTAGCCTTGAATTCTTCCTCTGATACAAATCCTGTCTCTGCTGGGAGACCACCCTCACCATAATTCTTGATGCAGTGAGGAATATTAAGGTCATCATTCATCTTTCTTAACATAGCGATAAGATTGTCAATCTTCTCATCCTGTGTATTGCCACCAAGATGTAAGAAATCAGCTATAAATGCATATCTCTTAGCTGCTGTCTCATCCTTGGCATTGAACTTGATAACCTTAGGAAGATACATAGCATTAGCTGCACCATGGATAATATGTCCGCCTTCAAATGCTGCACCTGTCTTATGTGCCATTGAATGAACGATACCAAGTAATGCATTAGAGAATGCCATACCTGCAAGACATTGTGCGTTGTGCATTGAATCTCTTGCTGCCATATCTCCGTTGTATGATTTAACGAGATTAGCCTGAATCATCTCCATAGCATGAAGTGCCAGTGGATCTGTGTAATCACAGTTAGCAGTTGATACATAAGCCTCAATTGCATGTGTCATGGCGTCCATACCTGTATGTGCTACAAGCTTAACCGGCATAGTCTCTGCAAGCTCAGGATCAACAATAGCAACATCTGGAGTAATCTCGAAATCTGCTATAGGATACTTAATACCTTTCTCATAATCTGTAATAATTGAGAATGCTGTTACCTCTGTAGCTGTTCCTGATGTAGATGAAACTGCACAGAAATGAGCTTTCTTACGAAGCTTAGGAAGACCGAATACCTTGCACATATCTTCAAATGTTGTATCAGGATATTCATACTTAATCCACATTGCCTTAGCAGCATCAATAGGAGAACCGCCGCCGATAGCAACAATCCAGTCTGGCTCGAACTCTGTCATAACAGCAGCGCCCTTCATAACAGTCTCAACTGATGGATCAGACTCGATACCCTCAAAAAGCTTAACTTCCATTCCTGCTTCCTTGAGGTAATCCTCCGCTTTCTGAAGGAAACCGTTACGCTTCATAGAGCCGCCACCAACGCAGATGATAGCTTTCTTTCCTTCAAGTGTCTTGAGGGCTTCCAAAGAACCCTTTCCATGATACAAATCTCTTGGTAAAGTAAATCGAACCATAATAAAACCTCCGTACATAAATATTTGATTGTTAAATTATAAACAAACCCTATGCTTTTATTATATGCTTGCCCGTATAATAATTCAAGTAAATTTTATTATAATTTTTTGTAAATATTCCATGAACATTTATATTTTTATTTTGCACTTTCCATCATGTTTATCAGTTCTTTTATCTGCCCATCAGATATTTGAGCATGACCTTTACAATTATATGTTGATTTATCAGATTCAGCCTCAAACAAATACATTCTATTCTCGTTATTTGAAATCTTAATTTTTATCTTATTATTAAAATCTACCACAATATCATAAGATTCTGCTGTATCAACAACAGGTACTGAATTCTTGTAAATATTGCTGACATACTCTGCTATTTTATGAATATTCTCTTTATCGTTGATTGAAAATGTCTTATCATCATAGTCAACATTAATCGTCTTACAATACAATTCAAACCTCGATATACCAACTTTAGGTTTATCAGAATTCAATTTTATAATTATGGCAGCTATTGCTGATATAAACAATATCAGACAAAATATAATTTTTATTATAATTCTTTTTTGCATATGTACTCCCCTAAATATATACGAAAAGCATTTCTAAAAGTTTTCATTTACAACTACATGTTTCTCTTAAACAACATATAACTATCTGCTGTTCCAGTCTGAACCCTATAATAACAAGTCTCCTCTTTTCCATCATTATATATAACTTTTGCCTCTATAAGTATGGCGTTAAGCATGTCATTTCTTTCCCTAAGTACTGTATCTGATGATTGTTTATTCATATACCATGAATATGTACTTGTTGGAAATTCCATATACAATATTAAATCCAGTTCTTTCTGCTCTACTCCCGATATCTTTTTACTTTGCGTTTTAATAACTTTTTTATCAAGGAATTCCTTAAGCTGCATATCTCTCTTTTCAAACTGTGCACGTGCATTATATGCAGTGTATTCTATAGACTTTACAGAGTCTGTATCATACAGCACTGGCCATGAAAATCCCATTATATAAAGATATGACGTATCTGTGTTATGTACATCCTGTTCTACAGACCTGCTGTTTATCTTGAATTCACCCACTTGTTCCCAATCTTCATATGTATCTTCTTTTTCGGGATACTCCACCTCCTGTCTGGCTAAACGGCTGCTGTCACTTGCTGTCTTGTCACTCTCCTGTACTTCTTTATTCTTACATCCAGCTGATACACAGACACATATAATCATCATCATTATTACAAACTGTTTAAATCTCATACATCCCCTCACATAATAATACATAATATAGCAGTATTAATAACTATAATCATAGGTATTCCTTTTCCCGAATTCTTTTTAAAAATGTGCCTTGAAGCGAATACTGTTTCAAGTCCGACTACTACTGCGAATAGTATCTCCTCTGCCATCAGAATAAGCATATACTGGCTTATCGTTATATTCCTGAATACCTTTGCTGTATTCATATATGTAAGGCTTATAAGCGGTGCATTAATATATGGCATGCCATAAGCCTTATACATTATTATCATTTCGATTATATACAGTAAAAATGCACTTACCCCCACCAATATGCATACAGCAGCTGCCTTAACTGTACGTTCCCATCTTCTTCCTCTCTTAGACGAGCCAATAAGCACATTCATTCCGTTCTTATATTCCACTGAGCTTTCAGTCTCTGCAATAAGAACAACTCCAAATCCAAGTATAATATATATAAGCAGTTTTCTCGTTGCTCCTTTACTGCCAAATATCTGGTCGTATCCCCGTTGTGACATAACAAACGCATCTATTCCGTACTGCTCTTTTATCTGTGAAACATATTCAATCTGCTGCATATATTCGCTCATGTTATCAAGCAGTCTCGCAGCATCCATTAGGTTGTACACATATCTGCTTACATCATCCTCACTAAGTTCCCCCCGCTCATACTGTTCTCTTGCAGCATCCAGCTTTGCCTGTGCCTCATAAACATCATTTTGTCTCTGCTCTATAAGACTGGTAAATCCACTGTAATCCCTGCCACCATACTGCTGATAATATTCATCACGCTTCTTTTCATCTTCAGAATATGCTATTTTCTGGTTATTACATATAAATATTGTTATAAACACAACAACACATATTACAATCCAGCCTCTTGCTGTTATTAAAAATTTGTACATTTCTTTCCAGAAATGCGGAAGTCTGGACAAAATCCTTTGAACTCCATGTCCGATTTTTTCAATCATTTTTCCTATAAAGCCAGCACTTCTTCCCGGACGGATAACCTTTCCAAGTAGCGCAAGAAATATTGCTGATATTACAGCTATAATAATACACACCATGCACAGCACATTTACCATGCTCACAGGAACACCTGCTATCATGATATTATCATACTTCCTGAGTATATTGCTTACATTCATCACATTTATTATATTAATCTTCTTGAAAATTCTTAATCTGCCCTGCATTGATATATTCTGGTATGCAAATGCTTCCGCTCCGGCAATTATACCCACCAGCACAATTGAGCTGATTCTTTTCCTGCATAACGCAAATACGAGTGATATAACAAGCACTATTGCAATAACTATTAAAGATATAATCATATATCTTATATAAAGATATGTCATTACGCTTATCGGATAAGTGAAATTATTATATCCTGTCAGACACTGTACAGGTGCTGTAATGGAATCCCAGCCACCATACAACATAAGCATAGAGACAAGACCGCATAACTGCATAATCAGTGATACAAATAAAGCCCCCAATCCGACTGCAGCAATGTCCTTAACTGCAATTCTCATTCTTCCATTGACAGCAGTATAGATAATCTGCCACATTCCATTATCCCTGTATTCATAAATGATATAAATAATATATATCATCAACGCAAGAACGATATAGATAGAAATATCATTCTTCAGAAACTGCTCAACTGCCCTGCTGTTTAATTCCCTAACCTGTACATTTTCAATCCTTTTATAATCATTTTCCGTTTTATTGATATTTGCTATTGATTCTGATGTACCAAACACACTAAATTTTTTCATATTCGAGGCTTTTGTAATAACTGCTTTGACACTTTCTGTATACCCATTAATATAATCAGACTTTTCCTTGTATTCCTTTGCAAGTCTCTTAAATATTCTTCTTTCATCCTGTGCCAGTTCGTCAGCATGCTCCTGTATCTGTTCATCTGTATGCCCATTAATCAGCCAGTTGTACTCTCTTACTTTAATCTTATAATTATCTATTCCACAGTCTGAAAAGTCCCCTGCAAAAACAGCCACGACACATATACATGCCGCAGCCAGAATTAGCAATATTGTTTTTCTATTAAGCAGTCTCCCCAGTTCCTTCATCTACCTAAGCTCCTTAATATCCCCTTTTTCAATGTTGCTCTTATCAATATATACAATTCTATTATTCACAGATGAGAACATAAACATCTTCCTGCTGTCCCCGTGCATAATTGAAAATATCTTTTCCTCGTCTGGAATCGTTCTCTTTGCTATAAGCTTTCCATCTATGCCTAACTGATATATCGTATAATCAAGTGAACTGCTCTGTTTGTTAAAATACATTGCCATACTCTTATATCCTTCATCATCCATCCAGATATAATTTCCGTCAAATGTTATATAAAAATATCCTTTATCATTATCACTTTTATATATGCTTTCTGACTTGCCGCTGCCAAGATCATATTCATATATCGTTCCATCTCCAAGCCCGCTGTAATACAGCTTGTTATTATCTGCATCTATACAGTAACTATACACATTCTTGTCAAGCAGACATTCAGTATTTTCCCCTGTAATTCTGAATATTCCTTTTCCTTCCAACGAATATAATCCCTTATCATCTTTTGAAACAGATGTCTTTAAAAAAAATGTGTCACTACCATATGTTTTAAGTGAATTAATTCCTATACCATATCCCGTTTCTTCATATATTTTATCGCTCGAACCCGTATCAAGATTACATCTGTACAGCCTTACTGTTACATTACCTTCTATATCTCCCGTTATCTCTTGAGATACATATGCATATCCATCATTGAAGCACATTGACACACTATCCTGTCCACTCAGGACGCATATGCTTCCAAGGTCTGTTCTCTGTGTTCCGTCAGCACTTATCCGTACAAGATTTCCCTTGGAACTTATCATATATATGTACGAATTATAGTAATACAACTCACTTTTAAACTCACTTCCTGAAATATATGCCATGCACTCTTCTCCATCATGCCCACATTGTGGTTTATTACATAACACAATGCTTTCTTCTGACTTATCATCATAAAACATAAGATTATCAGCTGATGCGCTACATTTATCAAGATAATAATATCCTGTATCACATCTTGCCACCATATGCATGCTTTCAGAAAAGTATGACTGCGTATTATCAAGCTTATCACTTCCTACGGTTATCGTATTACCCGTTTTCCCCTTACACGACACAAGCAAAACTGACATTATAACAATTAACCCTGCTGTAATCTTTCTCATAAAATCCCCCTTTTGTAACTGTACTCCACAATTTCACAATTATTATATATAATTATAATCGTTTTCCCCAACAATATCAATTCACCTTTTGGCGCATTCTGCACTTGACTTTCACTTTTGGCGCATTCGGTAATATATGGCATATTCTGCACTTGACAATATAAAAAAATAGCTTGGATAATCAACTTTTTGGTTTCATATCCAAGCTATTATAATTATTGGTTCATATTATCTGTTATACTTCTTCTTTTTTGCAGAAAGTAAAACAACTGCGCCACTGATTCCTGCGATTATTGCATACATTGCTGCCATGCTGTTGTCACCAGTCTTAGGAGCAACTGCTGGTTCTTCTACTGCTGAAGGACTCTCTGGTGTTACCGGTTCTGTTGGTGGTGTTACAGGAGTTTCTGGTTCTTCTGGTACTGTTGGTTTTTCAGTAATATTTGTTATAGAGATATTAACTACTGTCTTGTTTCCTGCTTTATCATAGACTGTTACATCTTCTTTTGCATTTGATGTATATGTCTTCTTATAAGTTCTGTCATCTACCTTTGTGAAGCCTTCTATTGACCGTACATCTTCATCGGTTGTAAGTGTTACCTCTACATTTCCATTAGTCAGCTCTTTAGTACTGTATGTAGCTGTAACCTCTGGTGCTGTCCTGTCAATATTAGAAATATCTACTGTTACTACTGTCTTGTTTCCTGCTATATCATAGACATCTACGCTTTCATTAGCATTGGCTGTATATACCTTACGATATTCCCTGTCAGTTACTTTATCATATCCAGCAACAGCCTGAATATCTTCATCAGCAACAAGTGTAACCGTAACATCTTTATTTGTTAATTTTTTTGTAGAATAGTATGTTTCCACTTCAGGCGCACTAACATCTGTTACATCATATACAATTTTTGCCGAATATTTGTAACCATGACAATGATATCCTATATCTGCTTTAGCTGTTGCTACATTCTTATCAATAATAACACTTTTACCATCTTCTGAAAATTTACAACCATCTAATCTCACTACAGTTGAGAAATTCAAATTCTTTTCAAGCTGTTCTGTATATACAAATGATGTATTATCATATATTGCATCTAATACAATCTGAGGCAGCTCAACTGTATCCTCTGAATTGGCTTTAAGATTATATACCTGATTATTAATTTTTAACCACGTCTGGTTATTAGTATATTTTTCCTGAAGTAACGAAAAATCTGTAATACTGTTTTCTGTTAAATCAAGTGCCTGAAGATTAGAAACTATTGGTTCTAATGCTTTTATGTCTGTTATGCCACAACCTGCTGCATATAAGTTCCTAAGCTTGGTAAGATTTCCAAGTGCAGAGATATTTCCGTTAATTGGAACTCCCCCTAGAGTATCTCTTCCAAGATATAAAGTTTCAAGATTAGTAAGATTTCCAAGTGCAGAGATATCTGTTACCAGATTACAACGAATAGATAAAAATTCTAAATCTGTCAACTCTGAAAGTGGTGTAATATCTGCAATATTATTATTATCTAAATATAATGTCTGAAGCTTTGTAAGTTTAGTAATTGAAGATATATCCGATATATCATTTCCCTCATAATTGAGATAACCAAGTTCTAATGATGTCAACCCTGTAAGCTTATCAGTTATGTAGTTAAATCCTTCATTGTCTATACCACATGCTTCAAGACTTAATGTTTTCAGGTTAGTCAGATTACCAATTGCTGATAAATCAAGATGCTTTGGACTTTCTATTTTTAATGATGTCAGATTAGTGAGTCCGGCAATATCATCTACACTTGAAGCATGTGTTCCACATATTTCAAGTTTTGTAAGTCCTGTAAGTCCTTTTAATGGTGACAGATCAGAAAAAGTACCTTCTGGTACTTGTCCATCATTGTAATATGAATCCCAGATAATCAGCTCTGTAAGACCTGTAAAGTTCTCAAGCCCTGATATGTCTTTTATGAACTCATACTTACCATATGGTGCCTTTATTCTAAGTGACTTTACAGACTTAATATCTTCTTCATTCATAGTAATCTGCATCTTGTCATCATCGGTAGTAATATCCATATTACTTAAATTACTTACCACCTGTTCATACACTATTGAGTCCTTAAATGTTATTGTTACTTTGTTGGCTGCATACGCAGTCTGTGATGACATACACAATGTAAACACCATCACCAGTGCCAACACAAGCACTGAAATTCTTTTTATTGCTTTCACAAAATTCCCCTCCTTTAAATTGTAAAAAGTCATATTGATTTTATACCTATTGTATACATATGTCAAATTATTTTATTAACAACTCTTTATAATATAAAGAAATCAGGGATTCCAGTTATATTTAATAACCGAAATCCCTGATTTTTTATATTAATATTCTTTATTATTCTATCATCTTAGAAAAGGCTCTTAACAGTGTTAACTACATTCTCTACAGTGAATCCGAAATGCTCGAATAACTGGTTAGCCGGACCTGAAGCTCCGAAGCCCTTCATGCAGATAACCTTTCCGTCAAGTCCTACATATCTGTACCAGCCGAAGTCTGAAAGTGCCTCAACTGCAACTCTCTTTCTTACACTCTTAGGAAGGACTGATTCCTTGTATTCCTCTGACTGCTTCTCGAATACATCCATAGATGGCATACTAACTACTCTTACATCTATTCCTGCATTCTTAAGCTCTGCCTTTGCAGATACAGCCAGGTTAACTTCAGAACCACTTGCAATAATAATTCCATCTGGAGTCTCTTTATCAGAATCCTCAAGAATATATGCACCCTTAAGTGCTTCCTTAGATGAACCTGCCATCTGTGGAAGATTCTGTCTTGTAAGAACTAAAGCTGTTGGCTCGTCCTTAGATTCAATAGCATATTCCCATGCAAGTGCTGTCTCTGTTCTGTCACATGGTCTGAATACTGTGAAGTCCGGCATTGAACGAAATGCTGCAAGCTGCTCAATTGGCTCATGTGTAGGTCCATCCTCACCAACTCCGATACTGTCATGTGTAAATACATATATAAGCGGAAGCTTCATAAGTGATGTAAGTCTTGCCATTGGCTTTGTGTAATCACTGAATACGAAGAATGTTGCAACGAATGGTCTTAATCCACCATGAAGTGCAAGTCCGTTACCAATTGCTGCCATAGCCTGTTCTCTTACACCAAAGTGAAGGTTAGTTCCTGCATAATTCTCCTTAGAGAAATCTCCTGCATCCTTCATGTTAGTCTTATTAGATGGTGCTAAATCTGCTGAACCACCAATAAGGTTAGGCATGAGATTCTTAATCATGTTAAGAATTGTTCCACTTGAACTTCTTGTTGCTTCTGCCTTCTCTGGCTTTGCAAGGTATTCCTCAGAATTGAATAAATCGGACATATCACATCCATTGTAATATTTATCCCAGAGTTCCTTCATCTCAGGGAACTTCTCACAGTATTCAGCAAAGAGCTTATTCCATTCTTCTTCCGGTTCAGCCATTCTTGCTGCTATCTCTTTATAATGGTCATATACTTCCTGTGGTACTTCAAAATCACCCTTGCATGGCCAGTTAAGATTTTCCTTAAGTGCTGCAACATTATCAATACCAAGAGGCTCACCGTGTGCGCTTGCCTTACCCTGCTTTGCAGGACAGCCATATCCTATCATTGTATTAACCTTGATAAGTGAAGGTCTTTCCTTATCAGCCTTAGCTTCTTCAATAGCCTTGCCGATAGCTTCGATATCATTGCCATCAGCAACCTCGATTGTCTGGAAGCCAAATGCTTCAAATCTCTTCATTACATTTTCTGTAAATGCAATATCTGTGCTTCCTTCAATTGATATATTGTTAGAATCATAGAATACAATAAGCTTTGAAAGGCCTAATGTTCCTGCAAGTGAGAAACACTCTGATGAAATACCTTCCATCATACAGCCGTCTCCACCAAGTACATATGTGTAATGGTCTACTACATTGTATCCATCCTTATTAAATACTGATGCAAGATGTGCTTCTGCCATAGCCATACCTACTGCCATAGCCATACCCTGTCCAAGAGGTCCAGTTGTTGCTTCAACACCAACTGTATGACCATACTCTGGATGTCCTGGTGTCTTTGAGCCCATCTGTCTGAAATTCTTTACATCATCTAAAGAAAGATTGCCAATTCCAAGTAAATGGAACAATGAGTAAAGAAGCATTGAACCATGTCCGCCAGAAAGAACGAATCTGTCTCTATTCTCCCACTTAGGATCAGCAGGATTGTAATTCATATGGTTAGTCCATAATTCATAAGCTGTTGGTGCAGTTCCGAGTGGAAGTCCAGGATGTCCTGAATTAGCCTTCTGGATTGCATCTGCTGACAATACCCTGATTGCATTAATTGACATTTCATCGATGTTAATCATATTTTCCTCCCTGTGTAAGCACATCTGTGCATAATATTATAAGTTATCTGTCTTTAAAATCTGCCTCTGTCAAGAATATAACATCACCATTCTCGCTTCTCTTCTTCTTAAGTCCGCCAAAGAATCTTCTTGATGCTCTTCTTTCAGAGTTGACAATTGCCTGATTGATAATTTCCTTGATATCATCAAGTTTAATATTATCATTCACATTATGAAGTTTGTCAATCTTAAGATACAGTTCTAGTAATGCATCATCATCAACCTCATACTGTCTCTTTCTTGCGAATCTCTTCGCCATCTCAACAAGCTCATTAACTGTGTACTGCTTAAGAACAATTCTGTGATTGAATGTCTTGGTAAGCTCAGGATTAAAATTGATAAGAACATTCATGTCTGTATCTGAATCTTCAAATATGACAATCATTCTTTCTGTATCCTGTTCAAGACAGTTAAGCAGTTCATTAATTCTCTTAGGCTGGATTGTTCCTGCGCCTTCAACGATAAGAGCTGTTCCCTTAAGTCTTCCCATTGCCTTGGCAATACCTCTCTGGTTAATACTCTCTCCTGATGTCTTAGCAATCTTCTTTGGCTGGTCTGGATATAAAGTATTAATAGCTCTTATTATAGTTCTTGCAAGGTCTGTCTTATCAGAACTTGAATTACCAGAAATAAGAATATTTCCTGATGCTGATGAATTCATCTGCATTTCATCGTCAATTGTATCGAAAAGATCAGCTAACTGTTCCTCAAGTCCTGGCATATCTCTGTATTTTCTAAATATCTTTGCCAGTTCTCCTGTAAGCTTCTTCTCTCTCTGCTCAGTTTCTTCAATCTCTTCTTCCATAGTCAATGGCTGTTCTTCTTCCTGTCTGGTGAACGGAATTACTGTTTCTTCCGGCTCAACACCTGCAGCTACCTCATCTGGTACAACAGCCTCCTCACCTTCTTCTTTATTGTCTTTATTATCAATATCTTCATTCATAATTGAATTGATATCTGAAATCATTGATTCTGACACAGTTGGTATCTGTGCTGTAACTAAAGGAATATCTTCATTCTCTATAGCAGTTGCTGCCTGCTCTAGTCTCGCTGCAGCCTTACCTGTTCTTATTGCAAGATCCATTCTCGCTGAATCAACTGCCATCTGTGCAAGAGCTGCTCTCTTTGCTCCTTCCTTATCAATCTCCTTACCATCAGCCAGTGCTTCTGCTTTCTTCTGCTCTACGAGCCTTTCATAAGCTGCACTTTTCTCGTCTTTCTCATCAAGATAACGCTCAAGCTCTGACTTGGAAAATTCCTTAGTATCCTGCTTGCCATACTTTTCTTCTCTTACAGACTGCATCCACTCTGTTATATCCATCTGGCCTTCAATCTGGTCATCATCTTCCTGAGCTTCTGCATCATCATTAACAACCTGTTCAGCTACAGGAGCCGGAGTCTTAACCTCCTCTGCAGGCTGTTCTTCCTTATTCTTAGAAGCTGGTACAAATGTCTTAACATCGGCATCTTCTTCCTCATCACCGAACAAGTCACTCATCTTGGCAGCAAGCTCTTCCTGAAGATTTCTTGTATCATATAAATTGTTATATTCAGGTACAGGAACATTAATATCTATATTCTCTGCTTCCTTATTGATTCTTTCCTCAGCTTCTTTTCTCTGTTCAGCTTCGTCTTCTTTATTGATCTGCTCATAGTTATCAGCTAACTTCTGCTTTGCATTCTCAATAAGCTCCTTAAGTGAGACATTTGCCTTATTAATCTCGCTTGAGAAATTCTTCTCTCCATCTTTGCTAAGTGTCTCAGAAACCTCTGGCTTCTCCACCTGCGGAGTCTCTATCTTAGACATAACAACAGAGCTGTCCTTAGTATCATCAGCATCTTCATCCTTATTCAGAGCTTTCATTAAAAATGCTTTGATATCATCATTCTGGTCGTTCTGTACAAGGTCTATTGAAAGAGGTCCTTCCTCCTGTTCCTTATCATATTCAGGAACATTAAGACTTACCTCTGGTGCAGGCTGTTTACCAGATGCTTTCTGTTCTTTCTCATCTTCTTCACGGAAAACATCTTCAACTTCATCTCTCTTAAGATTAGCAAGCTCCTTCTGCTTTGCAAAAAGCTCTTCCTTATTAGCTTCATCATCGCTCTTTCTCTTCATGACATCATCTAAGATACCCTTCTGTGTCTTAGTAAGAACAACACCAAGCTTTTCCTTTAACTGGACTGCCTTCTCAACATATGTACCGTCCTGAAACCACAGAACGATATTATCACATATCTTAATACATTCTTCTTTTCTTCCAGTCTTATAATATAGTCTTGCAAGCTCATACATATACTTTTCATCAATCTCATGATCTCTGTATTCCTCTAAGATACTTACAAGTTCATTATCTGATGCCTTCTGTGCCTTTCTGAGGTCATAATACAGAATGAATCTGCTTACATCATGCTGTGAAGATTTGCTGTATTCTTCATAAAGCTCGTTGGCATTATCAAAATCTCCAACTTTAATAAAGAATTCAGTAAGCTTATATACAAGCTTTCTTCCTCCGAGGTTTCTATTATAAGCAAGAATAGCCATATCTCTTGCTTCTTCATAATCCCCGACTGCTTCCTGTACATTAATGGCTGTGGCAAGTGCCTGCCAGTCCTTAACCTTGGTCCAGTTAATATCCTTAGCTATGGCTGCTGCCTCTGCATATTCTTTTTTCGCTGCCAGTTTCTTAATCTGGTCTATCTTAATTCCTAATTCGTATTTATTCATAAATATATATTCCTCATTCCAATGCTTACTCGTTGAATGTTGTGAATAATCTAATTGTCGTATTTTACAACTCATTAAAGTTTAGCACAGCCTAAGTTCATTGTAAACCGAGTTCACAGAATTGTTACAAATATGTTACAAAAAATCAAATGTAGCCTGTTCGTAATCCATTCTTGTGTATTCCAATTCTGATTCCTTCGTGCTGCTGTAATAATCAACAACCACAGTCTGCTGCCTTGAATCTACCAGCTTCTGACCAAGTATGTAATTAACATCGAATCTTCCTGTAATAGCAGGAGTTGCACCTCTTGCCGGAACAATAAGCTGGACATGATTAGTTGCAAGCAGCTTGAATATTGGCTCCCATATGTATATATCCTTTGCCGCACCAAACGGGTTATCGATAAATATTGTCTTACCCTCAACACCTTCATTGCCTGAAGAATTCATATTAGATATGTAGTTGATAATCGCAATAAGGAACTGGATATATATACCCTGCGACTGTCCTGTTGAGCCAACCGCTTCCTCATATCTTAAGTAACGGCTCTGGTCCTTGATTCTCTCTCTCTTATACAGATTAATTCTGATTGAATTCATGTCTGTGACAATAACTGAGAAAAGTCTCTTCCATGACAGTCTGTTTCTTATATACTTGAGTCTTTCCACAGGCTCTTTAAAACTTTCCGCCATAAAAACAGTTTCATCAATATATTCAGACATCTTTTCCTTATATAATTCTTCCTTTATATAAGGAATCTGCAGACTAATTATTGCAATCTGTTCTCCGTCAAGATTGATATTAGACAACTGTGGCAGACGGTCAAGCTCAGTCTTAATATTACTGCATGTCTGGATACAACGATTTTCAAAGTTATCCTTAATCATCTGCATATCCTCTATACCCTTGGCAATGCGGTCTTTTTCTAACTGTATAAATGTGTTCGTCTCATTTAACGATTCAATCATACTTCTGGTCTTAGCCACATTTTCAGGAACATTAAGCGATATCCTTACTTCATCTGCAAGCTCGACTGCATTAAATCCATTAAGCAGGTCAATAAGTTTAGCTTTATTCTTATTAAATTCATCAACCTTCTTATACTCTAATCTGGTAATTGAAGCATATTCTTTATGAACAGCCTCATACTCTTTAAGGTCAGCCGTTATTCCGGCAGCATCCTCCGGGCGGAATTCTTCTGGAACATGCATGCCAGCGTCAGATACAATCCTTTCAAGATCTTTTCTGCACACCAGAATATCTTTGAAAGAATCGGACATCTGTCTGCGAGTCTTTTCCTGTGTCTTAGTATTGTCCTCTAATTTCTTAATCAATGCCTTGTGCTGTGTAATGAATCCATCCGGGTCATCACATGGGAACTCTTTAAAGCTTCCATAATTATTCTCAATCTGGTTAATACCATGTGCGATACTTCCCTCAAGTCTGTTAAGAAGTGCTTCCTGTGACTCAAGTTCTTCCCTTACAGAATCACTGCCCTTCACAAGATTATTAAGAGCGTCCTTAGCATTCCTTAACTGCTGTGAACCCGCTGCCATAATCTCACCAGCTTCATACTTTGCCTTAATATCGTCAAATGTATAACCTCTGTATTCTATTGCATCACGACATTTGTTCATAGATGCAGACAGATGGTTCATCAGCGCCTGCTTATCTGCAAAGTCACTGTTCTTCTGTGAAAGTGCTGTCTTTAATCCGGTGAATCTGCTCTCTATTTCATCCTTATCAAGACGGTATGTATCGTCATCGATTTCTATTGAGACATTTTCATCATAATAAGGTGCGTACTGCTCCTCCCATGACTTAATGATTTCATCATATGCCTTTCTTGTACTGTCCTCGAAATCTCTTGCACTATCATACTCAGAATTAGCAGAAGCTGCTGCCTCCTCGCACTCATATATGCGGTTTCTTGCACTATCCACATCAGCCTTCAGTCCCTTTAAGCGCTCATACTTTTTATCTATAGAAATATTCATCTCCATAATACGCGAGAGCAGGCTACATGCTGTTTCCTTCTCTTCTATATCATCTCTTGTATGTGCGAGGTTCCTTGAAAGCTGCTCTTTAACCTCATTTAACACACTTCTCTTCTTCTCAGCCTCAATAATTGCAGCCTCGCTGTCAGCAATCTTTAATCTGATTGCTTCTGCCTCGGACACATCCGCCTTTCCAGACGCAGCATTATATACAAGTGCAAATGTATAATCATTCCACACAAGCTCCATTCTGTCGGCCAGTTTTCCTGCCTGCGCCTTATGCGACTCAAGCTCCTCCTGTGCAAGCTTAATCTGTGTCTCAAGCTTTGCCTCATCACGCAGGAACGACATATCCTTTAATGCGAATACAATCAGGTCTTTGTTAATCTCTAACTTAGTATCAATAAGCACCTGCTCGCTTATAACAGGATAAGCAGCCACACCCTTGCCAAAATCCTTAAGCATCTCGTCTGCTTTGATTCTCTCGAAATCGTTCTTTATTATAAATGCGTACTCAATGAAAGGTGTTCTCTTTAATACATCTCTCTTCTGTCCTGCATTCAGGGTTGCGAACCACTCATGACCCTCAACAACATCTGAACCATACTGGCTCTCAAGGTATTCCTTAAGCCTGTCTCTTTCAGGACTCTTACAGATATATGTTCCCTTTCTTGCATTGTCAATAAAGCTATCAAGTTCCTGGGCTGCCTTACACTCTTCTGTATATTCACTACGCATCTTCTGGTAAGTCTCAAGAATAACCGAAAGCATTGCCTCGTCATTATCTGCACTGTATATTTCACGGATTTTGCCCATGCGCTCGTTATCAGCATTTCCAGCCTCATCAGCCTTTTCAAGCTTTTCTGACTGCTCTGTAAATATATCAATAAGTGCTTTATTGGCAGATATTGTCTCATTAAGTGACATTAACTGCTGCTGCACATCATTGAATTTTTCGGACATTCTTGTCTCTTCATTCTTTAACAGTTCTTTATCCCTGAATGACTTGTCATATTCTTCAGACACATTTTCACATACAACAGTTCCTGCCTCTGATAAAGCTGCTCCAAGCTGTGTCTGTAATTCCTGTATTTCATTCTCAAGATTATCCGAAAGACTGCCAAGACCTGCCGCCTCTTTGTCAGCATTTCTAAGGTTATCCTTAGCCTCTGATAATCTGACTTCCAGAGCCTTAACACGGTTAGCTGCTATATCAAGCTTTTCTTTAAGTCTTCTGGTCTCTGTCTCATAGAATTTTCTGTAACCTGCAGCAAGTATCTTTAACTCTGCTGTTATATCAGTATCTTCTCTTAATCTGTTATCTATCGCAATCTGAAGTCCTTTATAAGACTTCTCGTATTCTGCATAATCTTTATAATCACCCGCAGACTCCATCAAAGAAAGCTTTCCTCTTGCCTCTTCAATTGCAGTATTCTTGAGTTCAAGTGCCTTTCTCGTCTCATTAACAAGGCTCTCAACTCCTGCCATCGAATTCTTTTCAGACATAACCTCTGCAACTGCTATAGCTTCCTTCTCGTGTGCAAGCTCATCATACATCTTAGTGATAAGGTCATCCTGACTCTTAAGTTCCTTATCCTTCTTATCACTTTCCCGCATAGCAACAAGAAGCAGGTCATATAGCTGCTTCTCTATTTCTTCTTTTCTGTTGTAAAATGCTTCATATGTCGACAGATATTCTTTAAAACTGTCGATAGCTGCAATCTGGCTGTCATATGCTCCAAGCTGTGAGTGTTTCTTTGAAAGCTCCACTAACTTGTCCTTAATATCCATAAGAGTCTGAGCCATCATGCCCTCATCATTATCAACTGACAGCTTGTTATTGAAGGATTTCTGGATAATCTCCTCTATAAGCAGATCCTCAACAACCTTACGGCTTGTCTTATAATTTGACTCAAAATATGTTCTTACATGCCCCTCTGTCTTGTTAATTCCACGCACAATTTCCCATGCACTCTCATATATTCCGTAGTTGCTTATGAAGCTCTGGTAATCACCTTTTCTGTCAAATATCTTAACAACATATTTGTACCCGCCCTTCTCAAGGTCACGAAGATAAGCCTTAAGTCCGTTATATGTAATTCTCTCTCCATTACTTACAAGTGGAAGATTCTTAATATCGTTATCGCCAAACTCCCTGTAGAATATGCAGTAGTTAAAGTATTCAACACTTGCTGTCGGTGCAGCTGTCTGTTCCTGTCCATCCTGATTCTCATCGTCTGTGCCTCTTCCCTTTCTTGCACAGAAACCAGTTGTCATGAACCTGAAACCATCCTTCTGATAACATGGATCTAACTTCCACTCAACCAAAGAATGAATACATGTATTACCGCTTCCCTGTCTGAAAAGCTTCTCAATAGGCTGCTTGTCATCAAGTGTGCAGTTAGGAAGCATATTCTGCATAAGAAGCAGCATAAGCAGACTCTTACCACCGCCATTGGCAAGGTCATATATAGTATTCTGGCAGTTGAAGCGCATCACGAAATCGTCGTACACCTGTGTACCGAAATTATATTTAACATTATTAACTCTGATTCTGTTAATCTGTGGCATCGCGTCCTCCATTCATAAGTTCGGCAAATTGTCCTCTGTAATCATCAAAATAATTCTCTATGAGACTTCTAAATCTGTCTGTCGGATAATATCTGTCCTGACTCTCAACTAAAAGTTCCTGCGCAACGCAGAAATTAAGCACAAGCTTTACCATACCCGACTTTGAATTTCTTGCTGCTCTCGCTCCTGTCTGATCCTCTACTGTTGTCACCGGAAGCTCGTCCCATGTAAGTGCTATCTGCTTAAAGCTGTTCTCCTCAACCTCATCAAGCACAAGCCCTGCGCTCTTATCGACAATACCACCTGTTGTCTTATCAACATTTTTAATGATGTCCTCAAGTCTTATGAACTCGGCATAAGTTGAACTCATTGTATCTGAATAAAACTCTGTTATTATGTTGTAGATTATGAAATACGCAAGATATAATTCTTTATTAACTCTTAATCCAAGTACATTTCTTAATTCCTCGTTGGAATATCCAAACACCCTGTTATTATCACCTGCACTCACATACAGACCATTGTTATATTCATATATGTTAAGATTAAGTTTCTTAAGTGACATATGAACGATGTCATACACTTCTGCATTATTATTGTATTCCTGATAAAGAGCTGCATTCTCGCCCCTCTCAGACACATTTTCCCCTGTGATAAGCTTGGAAACTATGTCCAGCGCCTTATCTAGATTTCTATTCTCCATGTGCTTCCTTTCGTACCAATTCAACATCTGCCATCATACAGTTATCCGACAATATAACCTGCCCGCCAAGCCCTTTTCTTATTGCAAATGTAAAGCTTTCCGTATCTTTAAAGCCTTCCCCTAAGTATGCATCAAGAAATGTATCTTCTCCCGCATCACCGCCAAGCTGGTACTCATCCTTCTGGCACAGATTAACAAAGAAAGAGAAGAAATCTGCATTTCTTAGAATCTGCTCACCATACGCCCTCTTCATTGCATCTGCAAACTGACCGAGTGTTATAATGTCCGATTTTTTCAAACACGCAATGAGATTTTTCATAAGGAATATGTAATTGTCCTTAATTCTCTTTTCTTCAATCTCATCTGCGAATTCAATATCTTCCGGTCTTTCATTGCTTATAAGCTCTTTCTCCTCATATCTTGGAGGCTTCACCATAAGCGCATCATCAATGCTTATCAGGTCAAATGTCTTTCTTATGTTCGGCTTTAGAAGCGGACTTAACATTGTGACTAATATATCTGCATTATCCCTCTTAATCATATCTGAAAGTGCCGATGTGAAATCCATATGGCTTCTTAATCTGCCAAGCTTGGCGCGTCTTACTGCGTCATCGGTCATCTTCTGCATTTCTGTACAATCCTTTAAAAGTTCGCTGTGCCTGTTCATTGCCTGCTTAAGCTGAGTCTCAAGGCTGTATATTTCGTTCATCGTCCTGTAATAGCCTTCGCCTGTGCTGCCCGATGCATTAAGCTTCTCGATTGATTTTGCAATAAGGTCACGGTTCTTCTTAAAAAGCTTTTCTTCATCATCAAACCATTTCATTCCTGTCTTGACGAATTCCTCATAAGCCTCTATTCCTGCAAATACATCACCCGACAGAATTGTCAGCACTTCATTCTTCTTTAACTTAAGGCGGTTGACCTCTTCGTTGATTCTTTCAACCACTTCAACTCCGCCACGGAAGTTCTGTGAATTAATCATTTTTTCAAGAAGAAGCTGGGATACGCTTATCCTGCTCTCGTCCTTGATTTCCTTGGTATCAAGATAGAATTCAATAGCATCCGGACTTATCGAATACCACACGGTATTGTCCCTTATCGAGCTCTCAATAATCTTCATTCTTGAGACTCTCTTTTTCCTGTCCACCGGGTCAAAATACGAGAATTCAAATGGTCTGCCATCATTCTTTATCTTGTCAAATATATAATCAGCAATCTCCTTGCTGTCCTGTTCATTCAAATCAAGCCCGAAATCTCTCTTAAGTATCAGCCTTAAGAAATCGAGATATTCGGGATATGTAACATCCTTTTCCTTAAAATTATTCTCCTCTATAAAGAAACGGAGAACCGCCATAACTATATAGCCCATATCAAGGATTTCGTATTTGCCATCCTTGAAATTAGAAAATGATGTGTCTATCAGTCTGAAGAAAGGATAATATTTCTTCAGATTAAGCATTCGTTCACGGTGATCCGATATGATATCACCTGTCATATTCTCTGCCATAGTATTCTTCATTTCTGCGCACGCATTTTACACATATTGTCTTAACGCCCGGTGCGCCAGGACATTAAGTTTAAAGCTTGGTTCTTCACCAAATTTAAAGCTCGGTTCTTCCGTCTAATGCTCTTAAAAGAGTAACCTCATCGATATATTCAAGATCGCCGCCGACAGGAACTCCGCTTGCAATTCTTGTCACCTTAATTCCTGTTGGCTTTATCATTTTGCTTATGTACATTGCTGTTGTCTCACCCTCCAGATTGGAATTAGTTGCGATAATAACCTCGTCAACATCTCCCTGAAGCCTTACCATAAGCTCCTTTAACCTGATATCAGCCGGTCCGATTCCAAGCATCGGGCTTATTGCTCCATGAAGAACATGATATACGCCCTCGTACTTTCCTGTCTTTTCATATGCCGCCATATCTCTTGTATGTTCAACTACCATAATTGTCTTATGGTCTCTTTTCTGGTCGCGGCATATCGGACACAGTTCTTCATCTGTAAGTGTAAAACACTCCTTACAGTAGTGTATATGCTGCTTTGCATCAATCATTGTGTCTGCAAGGCTCTTAACCTCAGACTCAGGCATGTTTATAATGTGAAATGCCAGGCGCTGGGCGCTCTTCGCCCCAACCCCTGGTAATCTCGACAATTCTTCAATTAATCTGTTAATATGACCACTGTAGATGTCCATTAGAATAAGCCTCCGCCTAATCCTCCAAGTCCTCCAGTAATCTTAGCCATCTGTGCCTGTGACTCTTCTTCGCATTTTCTTAAAGCTTCATTAGTAGCTGCTACGATTAAATCCTCAAGCATCTCTACATCATCTGGATCAACTGCTTCAGGGTCAATCTTAACCTTATACGATCCCATAGCCGGCGAATACCAGTTCCGCGTTGTCTATATCGATCTCCGGCTCGATCCGTGCGGAGAAAGCGGTATAGCCCTCTAGCCAATCCAATGAGATCTTTCCTTCCGGGGTACTCAAGACCATCGGCTTCGGGCATTGCGTACGTGAGGATATGATATTAACCTGTTGGAGATAAGAATCTCCGTTGATGGGTTTCAGGCCGATTTCCTTCATTTGGCGGGCGATATAGTTCACCGCACGGTCGGCCCCTTCCGAGAATGGTTTACGGCCTTGGCAGGAGTCATGCGAGATGGCCTCGGTGTATCGCTTTAAATGTTCCGTGGTCGCTACGCTTTTCGCTTTCTCTATATCATTACTTCCTCCTCCACAAGCGGTAAAAACCAAGGAAGTGATTGTTAGTAAACAGGTTATTATTTTCATGTTTCTCATAGAATTACAATGTTTTTTCAATCAGCCATTCACCTAAGTTGCGAGTGGCTGCGTCGAAAGCGACCCCCACTTTGACTACTTCCCGTTCGTCGGCCGTATAAGGAATCAGATAGCCTCGATCGTCGATTTGCCGGATCGCTTCTTCCGCCGTACCTCTCAGCTTGAACTCGAATACGTAGATGTAGCGAGGAGTTTTTACGATGGCATCGGCATCGTTCTTCAGACGTTCCTGCAGCCCCGGAATATCCCACATTTCTTCCAGTGAC
>OGZZ01000148.1_pt1 | contig 49788 bp, 40 predicted proteins | sample 1577021 | NCBI WGS metagenome assembly OGZZ01 (sample SAMEA3541526, study PRJEB24748) | human gut metagenome | biome: human gut; feature: human-associated habitat; material: faeces | place: China | collected 2012
TAAGCAGTCCCAATGCCAGGGATACGAAAATGAACAATAGGGATACTCCCAACAGGGCAGGCAGGCTTCCGGCTATCGGTACGTCGAGCACAAAGACGGAGAGCAGCAGGATGGTCGTCAGGTTCAGCAGGGAAAGCACGAAATAGGGAACTGCCTTCGACAGAATGATGAACAGCGGGTTGACGGGAGAGACCAGCAGGACTTCCATCGTGCCTGTTTCCTTTTCGCGTACGATGGAGATGGAGGTCATCATGGCACAAATCAGCATCAGAATCAATCCCATGACTCCCGGTACAAAGTTATAGGCGCTCTTCATCTGCGGGTTATAGAGCAGTTTATTGTACACCATGACAGGCTGCTTATCCGGTTGTGAATAGGCTGGGGTGGTTGTAGCTTGCCGGATGGTTTGTAGGGCTTGTCTCAGAATTGTCTGGGCATACGTACTCCGTGTGACGGCCAGGTTCGGGTCGGTGGCATCGGCTAAAATCTGTATCTCTTCCGAATCGAAACGCAGGCGATGCAGGTCGGAGGGAAAGACTACAGCCAGTTCTATGAGGTTGCGTCGGAACAGCCGTTCGATTTCGTCGGGAGACTGGACGACATATTTCACCGTGAAATACTCGCTGGCATCCAGTTGTTCCATCACTTTCCGTACATCCGTCTGGAGGGAAGGTGTAAGGATGGCAGTCTGTACATTGCGCACTTCGGTCGAGATGGCAAAGCCGAAAAGGATAATCTGTACAATCGGCATGCCTATCAGTATCAGCATGGTACGCCGGTCGCGCAGGATATGGTGAAATTCTTTTCTGACAAAAGCGATAAACTGTTTCATGGCTGTTCTGTTTGCGTGTGAGTAAAGGCATGTTCTCCTCGTTGGGCTTCACGTGCTAATTTTTGGAAGACTTCGTCCATGTCTCGGGCATTAAAACGGTATTTCAGTCCGTCGGGAGTATCCAGTGCCCGAATATGTCCGGCCACCATCATGGAGATACGGTCGCAATATTCAGCTTCGTCCATGTAGTGCGTCGTGACAAAAATGGTAATCCCCTGGTCGGCGGTGATGTGGTTAGTTCCAAGCGGCTTCTGGACATCAGCCTGTCCAGTGACCTTTCCACCGAGACATTCGTAGAATTTTATGGATGTTTCAAGATCCTTTGTGAAAAGCGCGATATGCGCAAGTCCTGTGATGTGTTTCATGATAAGAATCCTTTCCGCGTTCCAGCGCAGCAAATCTCCAGATAAAAGCACCAGATCAGAAGCAGATGGTCTTACCTGAGTGATCCTACAGAGGCGGAAACGCTGTTGCTGTAGTTTTTCTATCTCAAACTATGCTTATTATAGGATTATTTGAAACAGAGTGCAAGAAAAAAGTAAGCGACTGATCCCTGCCCGTGTACAGCAACAATTTTCTGAGTGACGGGCAGAAAAAACTGTGCTATACTCTTGTATTATGAAAAATTTTATTGTATTTGATTTGGAATGGAACCAGAACCCGGGCGGTAAAGAAGCGTCTGTGGAGCGGCTTCCTTTTGAGATCTTTGAGATCGGAGCAGTAAAACTGAATGAAGAGCGTGAGAAGGTCGCGGAGTTTCACCGGATCATCCGTCCCTGCGTGTACCGCCAGATGCACCGGATCATCTCTGAGGTGACCCATGTTTCCATCGAAGAGTTAGAGCGGGATGGAGAGCCGTTTGCGGCGGTAATGGAGGATTTCCTTAAATGGTGCGGAGAGGACTGCATATTCTGCACCTGGGGAAGTATGGACCTTACGGAACTGCAGAGGAACATGGTCTATCATGGGATGACGATCCCGTTCCCGAAACCGTTCCTTTTTTATGATGTCCAGAAACTGTACAGCCTGTGTTATCAGGACGGAAAGGCGAGAATTTCGTTGGATGAGGCGGTGGAGTCCTTTGCACTTGACGTGGACGCGCCGTTCCACCGGGCACTGGGGGACGCGGAATATACGGGGCGGGTGCTGCAGGCGATGGATTTTGATTCCGTGAAAGATTATGTGTCCGTGGATTATTATCTGCCGCCGGAGAGCGAGGATGAGGAGTTCACACTGCGGTTCCCGGAGTATACGAAGTTCGTATCACAGATGTTTGAGACAAAGGAAGAGGCGATGGAGGAAAAGCGGGTGACGGATATCATCTGCACGAAATGCCGTCGGATGCTGCGGAAGAAGATCCGCTGGTTTTCCTCAGGACAGCGCTATTATCTGTGTCTTGCAACATGTCCGGAACACGGTATGATGAAAGGAAAAATCCGGATGAAAAAGTCGGAGGACGGCAGAGTTTTTGCCGTAAAGACGGTAAAACCGGTGGATGAGGAAGGTGCAGAAGCTGTTTTCCTGAAAAAAGAGGAGGCCCGGATCCGCCGTGCGGAGAAAAGCAGGCAGAAGAAACTCCATGGAGTGGAATAGAGGCGGCAGCCCGGAAGATACGGCAGCAATTGAGCACTTTGCTCCTGAAAAAACGGATGTGAAAAGATAGAAAAAGAGCAGAGGTATTGCTTCAAAAAGCATACATCTGCTCTTTTAGTTTACATAAAATAAAACTTATCGTCTTCGAAAACGATCTCTGAGCCGCTCCCGGAATCCCGGCTGCTTAATCCCGGACTTGGATCTTAAGTGCTCTTCCATGATCATATCAAATTCTGTGGAAGAATATCCCCATTCCTTTAAACGTTTTTCGCGCCGCTGATGACGGAGAAAACGCTCGTTCTGGGCTTTATTTTCCTGATAGATCATGATTCCGAAGACGGCGCCGCCAATGGCTCCGATGACAGCGGCAGCGATCACACCCTTAAACAGGAAGCGCAGGCGCTGCAGATGGCCGCCGTACATAAACTGGATGCGCTTGCGGAACTCGCCCTCCTCAAAGCGTTTGGAATACGGAACGGCAAAATGCGTTTCGGTGACGCTAAAGCTGTTGATTCTGTCAATGCGGTAGATAGTCGGGAAGGGATCGTTTTCTATCTCGAATTTGAGCTCTTCCTTTTCCTTGGGCACAATGAAGCCTGCCAGATAAAAGTAGAATTCGGAGAACATGATGCCTACGGGCTGCAGTCTGCGCTGCACCAGTACGCCGTCGGTACGGCGGTAGTTAATGATTATCTCCAGATGCTCATGCACAGCGCCGCTAAGCTCCCACATTTTCTTAAGAAACTTATCCTTGTGCTGCGGTTCTACATAAAGCAGCTTTTCGTTGCCTATAAGCTCGCTCACACGTTGTTGCTCAGTTTTGGGAATACAGCAGTCAATCAGCTTATCAATAATCGGATACAGCTCTTTTTTGGTGAACGCCCTGCTCTCCAGCAGTATTTTGAGCGTGGCGAAAACCTCCTCGTTGGACAGCAGATTGCGTGAGGGCGGTACAAGCTGGTAAGCGCCGAGCTTCTGGTTGTAGACCAAATCCTGCACCAGGCCTGATGCTTCATTCTGCTCATGTAAAAAGGACCGCAGGTCTTCTATGTCACGCTGAATAGAGCGTAAGGAGCAGCCGAAGCGTTGGGCCTCCTCCTTCTTGTAGAGCATTTTGCCGTCTACCAGACGCGAATACATATAGAGCAAACGATCCTTTGCGATGCGTAAATCTGTCATTATTAGTTCCTCCCTGCCATGAAATTTGCAAAGCGGTTGATGCAAGAAAATCTCTTTAAGCTAATTATAGCACAATCATTCTCTTAAGCAAACGTTTTGCCACCGGCTATAAGCAAATTTTACCATAGCGGGAGGACACATACTGTCTTTTTCTAAAAATATTTTTGGCTTTTTCAGCATATTTCAGAGATAACAGGAAAATTTTTACGCCTGTTCAGTTTTAAGCGTGGGCAGAAAGCCGTCCAGTGCTTCCAGAGCGCGTGCTGCAATCTGAGCGTTCTTTTCTCTCTTCTTACGGATGCGTACGGTAAGCGGCGGAATGAGGCCGAAGTTGATGTTCATCGGCTGGAAGTTTTCAATCGCCGGGTTGCTGATGTAGTTTGCCAGTGCTCCGTGTGCGGTTACGTCGGGGAATTCTACCTCCGGCAGCTCCAATACCGCTCTTGCAGCAGCTAAACCGGCCATCAGTCCGGAGGCTGCCGACTCGACGTAGCCTTCTACGCCTGTCATCTGTCCGGCAAAGTAGAAGCGCTTGTTGCTGCGCAGGTTGAAGTGCTTATCCAGCAGCTGCGGCGAATTCAGATAGGTGTTTTTGTGCATAACGCCGAAACGGACGAACTCTGCGTTCTCCAGACCGGGAATCATGCCGAAAACACGTCTTTGCTCCGGCCATTTGAGATGTGTCTGGAAGCCTACCAGATTATAAAGGGAGGCAGCGGCGTTATCCTGACGCAGCTGCACTACTGCGTAGGCTTCCTTGCCGTTACGCGGGTCAATGAGGCCTACAGGCTTCAGCGGGCCGAAGCGCATGGTGTCTTCGCCTCTTGCAGCCATTTCCTCGATAGGCATGCAGGCTTCAAATACATCATGCTCAAAATCCTTTACGGGAGCGCTTTCCGCATTGCAGAGAGCTTCCCAAAAGGCAACGTATTCCTCCTTCGTGTAGAAGGGGCAGTTGAGGTAGTCGGCACCGCCCTTGTCGTAGCGGGACGCACGGTAAACCTTGTCATAGTCCAGGGAATCGGCGGTAACAATCGGTGCTGCGGCATCAAAGAAGTGCAAATAATCAGCCTGCAGCAGCTTTTTGATATCGGCGAAAAGCGCGTCGCTGGTCAGCGGGCCGCTGGCTACGATAACAGTGCCTTCGAGGCTTTCCAGGTCGGTCACCTCTTCGTGGATGACGGTAACTAGCGGATTGGCCTTCACTGCTTCGGTTACGGCAGCGGCAAAGCCGTCGCGGTCAACAGCCAGAGCGCCGCCGGCAGGCACCTGATGCTCGTCAGCCTTTTGCATGATGAGGGAGCCTAAACGGCGCATTTCTTCCTTCAGCAGGCCGACAGCGTTTTCAATATTGCCTGCGCGCAGGGAGTTGCTGCAGACAAGCTCGGCAAAATATACGGTTTTATGTGCTTCGTCACTTTTTACAGGACGCATTTCGTGCAGGATTACAGGGATACCGTGGCGCGTGAGCTGGGTAACGGCTTCGCAGCCTGCCAAGCCCGCACCGATTACGTGTACAGGAGAGATAGTCATTTATTCGTTGCTGCCTTTCTTAGTTGTAGTAGTTTTTTTCGTTGCGGTTGTTTTCTTTGCAGTAGTCTTTTTTGCTGCAGTGGTTTTCTTCGCAGCAGTTTTGGTAGCAGTAGTTTTCTTAGCGGTAGTCTTTTTAGCCGCCGTAGTTTTCTTGGTTGCGGCTGTTTTAGCTTCCGTAGTCTTTGCTGCAGCTGTTTTGGAAGCATATACCGGTCTTGCCTTGGAGCATTCCGGGTTGCTGCAGAATTTGCGCTTGCTGCCGTTACGTTCCACGTGCTCTACCATCATATGCTTGCATTCCGGACATTCTTCGTTAAGCGGCTTATCCCAAGTGGTGTAATCGCAGTCGGGATATCTTTCGCAGCCATAGAATACCTTGCCGGTCTTGCTTTTGCGTTCAAGAATATCAGCGCCGCACTTAGGACATTTTACGCCAATCGGGTGCAGGATAGGCTTGGTATTGCGGCATTTGGGGAAGTTGGGGCAAGCCAGGAACTTGCCGAAGCGTCCCTCGCGGATAACCATCATAGTGCCGTCGTTGCATTTGTCGCAGGGTACGTCGGATACTTCCAGCGGGATTTCAACGATAGGAATTGCCACGCCAGCGTGGTCCAGCTCCTTTTTGAAGGGACCGTAGAATTCGCTGAGGACTTCGTCCTTGGTGTGCTTCTTCTCGGCAACATCATCCAGCTTTTCCTCCATCTGGGCGGTGAAGCCGATGTTGATGAGTTCCTTGAAATATTCGGTGAGCATATCCACGGTCATAATGCCAAGCTCGGTAACGAGCAGCTTTTTGGCATCCTTAACAACGTAACCGCGGGTGAGCAGTGTAACGATGGTAGGTGCAAAGGTGCTGGGGCGGCCGATGCCCTTCTCCTCCAGCTCCTTGATGAGCGTTGCTTCGGTGAAGTGCGCAGGCGGCTCGGTGAAGTGCTGCTCTGCCGGCAGCAGCTTGTAAAGCAGCAGCTTGCTGCCGGGTTCGACGTAAGGAACCTTGGAGTCCTTTTCTTTATCGTCATATTTGCTGTGCAGCTGCAAGAAGCCCGGGAATTTCAGTACGGAGCCTGTTGCACGCAGCTGGTAGTCGGCAGCATCAATCGTCAGGGTGGTAACGTCATAAACAGCGTCCGTCATCTGACTGGCAACAACGCGGTTCCAGATGAGTGTATACAGCTTCAGCTGGTCGCCGGTGAGGTGTTCCTGCATCTCGGCCGGGGTGCGCATGACGCTGGTCGGACGAATCGCCTCATGCGCGTCCTGAGCATTCTTTTTGGTGCTGTAATGGTTTTCCTTCGCCGGGCAGAATTCGCTGCCGAAGTTTTGCTTGATATAGTCGCGGATTTCAGCAACAGCTACGTCTGCCAGACGCACGGAGTCGGTTCTCATGTAGGTAATGAGGCCGACGGAGGTTTTGCCCAGCGATACGCCTTCATAAAGCTGCTGTGCGAGCATCATAGTCTTTTTAGCGCTGAAGTTGAGCTTTTTGTTGGCCTCCTGCTGCATGCTGGAGGTAGTAAACGGCGGTACAGGGTGACGCTTGCGTTCCTTCTTTACGGCGTCGCTCACGATGTAATCGGCTTTGGAGAGCACTTCTTCCGCTGCTCTTGCCTCTGCCTCGTTGTGCAGCTCCAGCTTTTTGCCTTTGTATTTTACTGCTTCCGCTTCAAAGAGCTGTCCCTTGCTGCCTTCACGCAGCTTGGCGCTGAGTGTCCAGTATTCTACCGGCACAAAGTCTTCAATTTCACGGTCACGGTCGGCAACAATTTTAGTTGCAACAGACTGTACGCGGCCGGCGCTCAGGCCCTTGCGGATTTTACGCCACAGCAGCGGGCTGAGCTGATAGCCTACGATGCGGTCTAAAATACGGCGTGCCTGCTGTGCATCAACCATATCCATGTCAATGCAGCGCGGATGCTTGATAGCGTCCTTGACAGCGGCCGCGGTAATCTCATGAAATTCAATGCGGCAGGCAGATGTCGGGTCGATGCCCAGAATAAATGCCAGATGCCAGCTGATTGCTTCACCCTCACGGTCAGGGTCAGTTGCCAGTAAAACTTTGTCGGCTTTTTTGGCTTCAGCCTTCAAGGATTTGATTAAATCTCCCTTGCCGCGGATATTGATATATTTCGGTTCAAATTCGTTTGCATGCTCTTCGTCCGGCAGAAAGGTTACACCCAGGGTGCTTTTCGGCAGGTCGCGCAGATGTCCCATTGAAGCCTTTACAGTATAGTTTTTGCCTAAAAATTTTTCGATAGTCTTGGATTTCGTAGGTGATTCCACGATAACCAGAGTCTTTGCCATTTATGTTCCTCCTACTTTCGGTAGTAACGCTGCGCCTGGTCTGTAGCCACCAGTCCGGCGGCCTGCAGGTCAAGCAGCTCCATGCTCACGGCAGCAAAAGCGGCTCCGCTCTGCTCCGTCAGCTTTTCTAAAGAAAGCGCTCCTGCCTGCAAAAGTGCAAGCAGCTTCGCTCCTAATTCCGTTGTGACAGGTGCGGGCGCAGGCTTTGGCTCCTGCGACGCGCAGTCAAATATACTCGGCTGGGTTATGCGGCGGTTCATTGCCTGCTGCCAGCTTCTTTTATCGTCTAAAATATCCTGTGGCATATCCACCAGCTTGGCACCGGTGCGGATAAGCTCGTGACAGCCAATGCTGCTGCCGTCGAAAATATTCCCCGGTACGCAATATACCTCGCGTCCCTCATCTGCAGCGATATTCGCCGTAATTACAGCGCCGCTGCGCTTGCCTGCCTCTGCAACCAGCACGGCCTGCGACAGACCGACGATGATGCGGTTGCGCGCAGGAAAATTGGCCGCTGCGGGCGGAACTCCCGGCGGATATTCCGTCACCAGTGCGCCATGCTCGGCAATGCGGGCAAACAGCTTGGCGTTTTCGGACGGATAGACAATATCCAGCCCGCAGCCAAGCACTGCCACAGTCGTCCCTCCGGCCTGCAGGCAAGCCTCGTGCGCCGCCGTGTCAATGCCCTTGGCACCGCCGCTGATGATTGGTATGCCCTCGCGCGTCATCGCCTGCACAAAGCAGGCGGCAGCACGCACACCGTATTCCGTGCAGCGACGTGAGCCGACGATGGCCAAAGCATAATTTGCCTGCGGCAGCTCGCCCTTGACGTACAAAACTAAGGGCTTGTCGCTCAAGTTCTGCAGGCTCTGCGGATAGGCAGTGTTGGTATAGGCCAGTATCTGAACGCCGTTATGACGGCAGAAATAATCCAGCCTTTGCGGCAGACGTGCATCACGGTTGCTGATAAAGTTTTGCACTGCTCGCGGCGTACAGAGCCCTGTTGCCGTGAGCGTGGCGGCGCTCGCTTCAAAAACAGCGCGGGCACTGCCCAAAGCATTAATCAGATCAGGTATTCTGCTGCGTCCCAGACCGGGGACAACAGCGCAGACAGCGGCAAGATATAAGGTATCCATAAGGTCACACTCCTCCTGTAATACATACATTATTATGCAGTCAGAGCGGAACTTCATGCCACAGCCTTCATAATATGCGATTTTCTTACATTATAATGATGAAATTCGTATTGGTCAAGTAAATTAATTATACAATAGAAGAAATTATCAGCAAATTGTCCGTAAAATGTCGCACAAAATCTTCTGCAAGGTGCGCCGGAATCGCCTTGCAGACAGCAAAAAGGACTCCCTCATGCGAAGGAGTCCGAAAATTATTTTTGCAGTCTTTGCATAACGTAATCGACAATCTGCTGTGCTGCCAAAGGATGGGCATGCTCGCTGCAGGCTGCTGCCTCACGCGGGCTTACCGTGCTGTTTTTGATGTGCTGCACCAGCTCGTCGGTAGAACGTGCTACCAGAGCGCCGCAATACTGCTGCAGGAAGGCGGCGTTGCCCTCCTCCTGCCCCGGCAGTGGCTTATAGATTAAAAGGTCCAGTCCGCTCGCCAGTACCTCGGCAGAGGTCAGACCGCCAGCCTTGGTAATAATCATATCCGCACCTGCCATAAGCTGCGGTACGTCCTCACGGAAGCCATAGATTTCGGCCGTAGCGCCGTATTTGGCTTGCAGCTTTGCTGCCAACGCCTCATTGTGGCCGGTTACAGCGACAACGCGCAGGTTTTTCAGAGCGGCGCGCTGCAGTGCCGTGATTATCTCGGACATCGGCAGCAGGCCCTCGCCCCCGCCCATCAAAAGGCAGACGCGTTCGTTTTCGTCCCAGCCGAAGAACTCTCGGCATTTCTGCTTGTCGTGCTTAATCATAAACTGCTGGCGCACTGGAATGCCCGTAGCCTGAATGTCGGCAGTAGTAGTGAGCTTATCACGCAGCAGCTCGTCGGCGATAAAATAGGTATCCACGCCGTCGCAAACCCACCAGCGGTGAATCGTAAAGTCGGTCACTACAGCGCCGAGCCAAAGCTTGGGATGCTGCTTTTTGTAATACCCGATAATACCTGCGGGTGTAGCGTGCGTGGCGATTACCGCGTCAGGCTGCACACTGCGCAGGTAGCTGCCGCCTAAGCGTGCCAACAGGCGGTTTAAAAGCTCACGCAACCATAAGGAGCCGCCCTGCTTATTGCCCCAGCTGTAGGCCAGTTTATAAAGCCAGGGGCAGCATTTTAAAATCCACAGGTAGGTGCCGAGAAAGGCCTTGCCAAGAAACTGCGGGAAGAAGTCGAAGATGTTGCCGTGGATGACCTCAACCTCCGGACGGTCGGCGAAGGCCTGCTCCAACGCTTCGGCTGCCAGTCTGTGTCCGGAGCCTATGGGTGCCGAAAGCAGGAGCACAGTATATTTTTTTCGTGTTTCGTGCATATGTATCACCATCTATATTGTATCGGAAATATAGCTAATCGGAATTTTTTTGCGAAAAAGACTTGCTATCATAGCCTTTATATTGTATCATATTTTTAACTACAATCAATAGTTAATGTTCTCGCAAAGAGTAAAATTCGTGAGAAATTTTTGGGAGGCTCATCAAATGACTACTAGAAGACCTGTTGAAAGCTTTAGCTTTCCTGTAGAAAAAATTAAAGAAGGTTATTATACTGATGCATATTTTATGCGTTCCGAAGAAATCTTAAACGGTGATAATTATCATCCGCGCGTGCTGATGCAGGTGTTCGCCCGTGACCATGTTGTTGTTTGCGGTACCGACGAGGTCATTGCTCTGATCCGTCAATGCGCTTTCCATCCGGAAACTATCGAAATTCATTCCCTGCGTGACGGCGAAGAGGTTGACGAATGGGAAACCGTTATGACTATCGAAGGCGATTATGCCGACTTTGCGCATCTGGAAACCATCTATCTGGGTATTCTGGCACGCCAGAGCCGCATTGCTACCAATGTTCGCCGCGTAGTGAAGGCTGCCAACGGCAAGCCGGTGCTTTTCTTCCCTGCACGCTATGATATTTACCAGACTCAGGAATCCGACGGCTATGCAGCTTTGGTTGGCGGCATCCACGGCTTTTCTACCGATGCCAACGCACTGGCAGCAGGCGGCAAGGGCCTGGGCACTATCCCCCATGCATTGATTGCTTCCTATAAGGGTGACACTGTTGCTGCTACCGAAGCATTCGATAAATATGTTGATCCGTCTATCGCACGTATCGCACTGGTTGACTTTGACAATGACTGCGTAAATACTTCTTTGGCTGTTGCCCGCAAGTTGGGCAAAAAGCTCGCAGGTGTGCGTCTGGATACCTCCGGCAGCATGGTCGACAAGAGCCTGTGGACTCAGATCGGTACCTTTAAGCCGACCGGTGTTTGCAAGGAGCTTGTTTGCAATGTTCGCCGTGCGCTGGATGCCGAAGGCTTCAACCACGTTAAGATTATCGCTTCCGGCGGCTTTGACGCTGAGCGCGTAGCAGCCTTTGAGGAAATGGGCGTACCGGTTGATACCTATGCAGTAGGTTCTTCCTTCTTCGACGGCAACATCAACTATACTGCGGATATCGTTAAGGTTGACGGCAAGGACTGCGCTAAGGCCGGCCGCAAATACAATCCTAACCCCAAAATGGAGCTTGTGAAATAATTTGCAACAATGAGGTTGCAGTGCGAAAGTGCTGCAGCCTTTTTTGCTATCCTAATGAAGGAAATATGGCTATCAGCAAGAATACTTACTACGGGAAACAAAATGTCCCTTCAGTCAGGAAAAATTACGGCCACTCATTTCGTGTGGAACCAAGACGAAGCGGCGCAAAACTCGCGCGAAGCCAAGAGATTCTGCAATATGAGTTTGCATAGCGCTCAGACATTGCGCCCCTTAGCGGTTCGTGTCAAGCCAATCAGCTACGCTCTGTGAGCTTGCTTCTTGGGACACTATCGCATGGCGCGCATAAACCAATCAGCATCGTCCTACGGACTTGCTTCTTGGATGCGCCTCTTCTGCGCTTTCAGACACTTATTCGCTGTAATTTTTATTCCCTGCACGACATTGCATTCCCATATTCATAAATCTTAGCTTTGATATACCATGTGATTATCAGAATTTCATCTACATAAAAAGGAGAACCCACTATGTCATTGAATACAACTCCCGCTGCCGAGCGTATCCACATCGGTATTTTCGGTAAGCGTAACGCCGGCAAGTCCAGCCTGATCAACGCCATCACCAGTCAGGAGCTTGCCATTGTCAGCGAACAAAAGGGCACTACTACCGACCCTGTATATAAGGCTATGGAGCTTTTGCCCCTCGGCCCCGTAATGATTATCGACACCCCCGGCCTCGACGATGAGGGTGAGCTGGGCGCGCAGCGCATTGCCAAAGCTCAGCAGGTGCTCGGTAAGTGCGACATCGCTCTGCTCGTTGTAGATGCCAGCGTAGGCATCAGCGAAGCGGATAAAACGCTGTGGCAGCAGCTGCAGGCAAAAAAGCTGCCATCCATCCTCGTACTGAACAAGGTAGAGCTTTTGGACGAAATGCGCCAGGCACTGCTCACCATGGAGGCCATGAAGCTCACGAAGCAATGCTTCCTCGTCAGCGCCCTTGCCAACCGCAACATCAACGAGCTGAAGGAGGCTATCGCCGCCCTGCGTCCGCATGTGGCAGAACGCCAGCTGCTCGGCGATCTGATTAAGCCCTGCGACATCGTAGTGCTGGTAACGCCGATTGACAGCGCCGCCCCCAAGGGCAGGCTCATCCTGCCGCAGCAGCAGGTACTGCGCAACGTGCTCGACAACAAGGGCATCACCGTAACCGTACAGGAAAGCGAACTGGCGGAAGCACTGGCACGCCTTGCCTTCCCGCCCAAGCTCGTCGTAACCGACAGTCAGGCCTTCGGCGCAGTCAGCAAAATTGTGCCGCCCACCGTTCCGCTCACCTCCTTCTCCATCCTCATGGCGCGCTACAAGGGCACGCTCAGCTCTGCCGTAGAGGCAGTGCGTGTGCTCGATACGCTCAAGGATGGCGATAAGATACTAATCAGCGAGGGCTGTACGCACCACCGCCAATGTCAGGACATCGGCACAGTAAAGCTTCCCGGCTGGATTCGCAGCTTCACCAAAGCGGAGCCTGAATTCTGCTTCAGCAGCGGCACGGAATTCCCCGAGGATTTGTCACAATATAAGCTCGTAGTGCATTGCGGCGGCTGCATGCTCAACGAACGCGAAATGCAAAGCCGCAGCGAGCGTGCGGCGGCGCAGAACGTGCCCATGACTAACTATGGCATTGCCATTGCCTATATGCACGGCATTTTAAAGCGCAGCGTCGCTCCCCTGCCGGATATCGCCAAGCTGCTGGAGTAAAGCAGCTGAACAGGAGAAAGTGAGGGTATGAACCATGCACAGCTTTTTATATTATTACCTGATCTTCATCAACTGCACTGCCTTTGTCGTCTACGGTGCGGATAAAGCCTTCGCCAAGCTGCATAGCTGGCGTGTACCGGAAATAGTGCTGCTGCTTTTGGCAGCGCTCGGCGGCAGCGCAGGCGCATTTATTGCCATGCAGCTTTTCCGCCATAAGACACAGCATTTGAAGTTCATCTTCGGCGTACCGCTCATCTTCTTTCTGCAGGTAGCAGTCATCAGCTATTTTTTCTATAAGGGCTGAGCGCTCACTAAAAACCGTACAAACCGTAAAACCCCTTGCTGCATAAGGCTTTGAGGCTGTACGGTTTTATTTGTTGTGTACGGTATTATTTTTTTAATCTGTCGCACAGGGGCAGTAATTCCTCCAGACGTGCGACGATACGTTTTTGCTCTGCGAGTGGAGGGAGAGGACAAATAGAATTAATAATTTTCTCTCTGGAAATATTAGGTTGAGCTCCGCCTTCTCCCATTTTAATAAAACGCATTCGATATGCCATTAAGAAATAAAAAAGATAAACATTGTATATGCCATTAAAAGGAATACAAGCACAACAAGCTTGGTTAGTAGTCATTGGTTCTTTTAATATACCTAACTTACCTATTGTGGCACCATACATGGCGATAAGTACAGAACCTATTGGATTCAATCTAACCGATGTTTTTTCTAATGCCAGTTCCGTTATAAATTCTGGTACATCTGTTATATAACCATCATTCAAATCTCCTGTTTTAAGCCAAGGTATTTTTCCGCCATAATACTCTGAATTCGTTCTTGAAGGTGTTGCTCCAGAACCCCAATTACCTATATCTTCCAACCTCACCCACTTCCAGCTCTCGGGAATATCAAAAGGCTTTTCTTCTTCCGTAATCTCCGGCAGGGGCTTTTGCTTTTTCAGCTTGCCTTCGGCAATCAGCCTTTGCTTTTCCGCCTGAATCTGCGCAAAAAGCTCTTCCGCCGTGCCTTCCTCTGCACGCTGTCCAACCAGCTTGCCTTCGATGGCATACTGCAGCAGCGATTTTTGCATGTCCGCAGGAAAGCGCTTGTTGAATTCCTGTAGCCTGCTCCAGGCCTTTTCGTAACGGTCGATGTAGGGCAAAAGCTGTTCGATTTTGGCGACGATGCGTTTTTGCTCTGCGAGCGGAGGGAGAGGGAGAACGCAAGTCGGCAAATAATCTTTATGAATTCGCTGTTGACCTGCAGTTCCCGTAAAAGACTTCATTCCGTTCAATATAAAATATTCTGACTTAAAGAACCATAATAAATATAGATTGAACACCTTGTCATTAACACTTCTGACATTAACTAATTCAGTTGTGCCTGCTCCATAACCATTTTTCATATCTTTAAAAATGACAGATTTTCTGTTTTGGAAACATGGCGTTATTTTAGCAACACCTATATCGCCATTTGCAAAATGGTTGAAGCCTTTTTTGATTTCTTTCCATTTGCGTATTTCGTATGTGTGCTTATTGTTGAAGCCATCGCTCACACATGCCATAGGTATAAAGGATACTTCTGTATCATCATCTATATCATTTTTAGAATTGAGCAGGCAAACTTCTCCTAACCTCACCCACTTCCAGCTCTCGGGAATATCAAAAGGATTTTCTTCTTCCGTAATCTCCGGCAAAGGCTTTTGCTTTTTCAGCTTGCCTTCGGCAACAAGCCTTTGTTTTTCCGCCTTAATCTGCGCGAAAAGCTCTTCCGCTGTGCCTTCTTCCGCACGCTGGCCCACTAGCTTGCCTGCAATTGCGAGCTGCAGGATGCTGTTTTTTAATTCCTGCGGTGTCATGCCTGCTCTCCTCCGAGAATCGCTTTGATATCCTCCAGCACGCGGTCAATCTCCGCATTCAGGGAAGCACGCTCCTCCTCATATCTGGCAATAAGCTCTGCCGGTGCCAGCACAACCTCTTCCTCATGCGGATAACCGCACTGGTCAAGATTATAACCCAAATTATCCGCCAGCTCCTGCGCACTGAAGCACTTGGCCTTGGGGAAGCCATCAGCCCCCAGCTCCTGCCTGTTGTGCCACCATTTGCGCACCTTGTCGAAATGCTCCTGCTTCATAGGCTTCGTCTTGCTGAAATGCTTGTAGCCTTCGGGCATATCCATGCGGTAGAACCAGGTTTTTTCCGTAGGCTGCGTTTTATCAAAGAACAAAATATTCGTCGTAATAGAGGTATAAGGCGCAAAAACGCTGCCTGGCAAGCGGATAACCGTGTGCAGATTAAACTCGTTCAGCATTTTCTTTTTAATTGCCACCTTGGCATTATCCGTACCGAACATAAAGCCGTCCGGCAGAATCACCGCCGCCCTGCCGTTCTGCTTCAGGCGGTACATAATCACCGACATAAACAAATCGGCAGTTTCGCTGCTGGCGAGGTCCGAAGGGAAGTGGCTTTTGACATCAGCCTTTTCGCTGCCGCCGTAGGGAGGATTCATCAGGATAACGTCGAAGCGGTCATCCTCGGTGTAATCCAGCACGTTGTGCAGCAGGCTGTTGGCGTGATAAACACGCGGCACATCAAGATTATGCAGCAGCATATTCGTAATGCACAAAATATAAGGGAACTGCTTCTTTTCTATGCCATAGATAGAATTACTGTAGGCAAGCTCATCGGCCGTAGTTTTAACCTGCTTTTCCAGCTCCTTCAGCCAGCTTGTCAGAAAGCCGCCGGTACCGCAGGCAAAATCCGCCATCTGCTCGCCAATCCGAGGCGCAATCATCTGCGCCATAAAGTCCGTCACGGCGCGGGGTGTATAAAACTCGCCGCTGCTGCCTGCGCTCTGCAGCTCCTTCAAAATGCTTTCGTAAATTTCGCCGAAGGCGTGGCTTTCCTCATAATCGCTCAAATCAAGCTCATCAATAACATTGATAAGCTGGCGCAGCAGCACGCCGTCCTTCATATAGTTGTTGGCATCGGCAAAGGTCGTCTGCACGATAGCCTGCTTAATAGGCGTGGCGGAGCTGACCTTAATGCCTGCGACAACAATCTCATCGCCTTCCTTGTAATCCTGTCCCTTCAGAACCGGGAAAAGAATGTTATTCACAAAGCGCAAAAGCTCATCGCCCGTCAGCGCCTTGCCATCCTTCTTATCATGCGCCCAGCTTTCCCATCTGCAGGGCGCAGGAATAATAGATACATAATCATCATCGGCAAATTCCCAATCCTGCTCCTTAGTGTCATAAACCTTCAAAAACAGCATCCACGCAATCTGCTCAATGCGCTGTGCATCACCGTTTATACCGGCGTCATTGCGCATAATGTCGCGCAGACGCTTCACAAAGCCTGTCAAATTACTCATATATTAACCTGCATCCTCCTCATAAATTGCCTGCTCCAGCTCTCTGATAGCCTGCTGGTAGGCATCCTTGCCACCAAAGGCTTGGGCAATTTTTGCAGGCTTGCCCATTTGACGGAAAGGCTCCAGCTTCAAAATCTCCGTCTTTTCTATCTCGTAAATTCCTTCATCCATATATCTGTCCAGCAGCGCATCCAGAACCTGACGCGCAATACCGCTGTATCTGCTCAGAAAATCGCGTTTCTTGACATTATTGGCTCTTTCCCTGCGCGTCAGCGGCTTTTTGTCAAAGGCAACGTGGCAGATAAAGTCAAAATCATCAACATCCTGCAGCTTCTGTTCCGCTTTCAGTTTCTCCAGATCAATGTGATACTTCTCCTTCAATTCTTTGGCGATAATTTCCTTCTTCTCCTCCGCAGACCATTGGCGGATAAAATTAGCCAAAGAAGCAAAATCGTGGCGGATATTCTGCTTGGTGTAGTCAATAATATCCTCCTGACGCAGCAGCTTACCGTTGGCATCGTAAACAGCCACTACCTTGCTGACGACGCTCACATGACAGCCTCTGGCATCTACAAAGGGCTTTGCCGGCGGTTCGCCGCACTTGCCTCCGCCTGGATTTGGTTTGGGATACTGCGGCGGCAGAGTCGGATCAAATACACCGTCAATTTTAATCGGGCCATCCCAGTCAGGATCGGCAAACATCTGCGTAACATTGCGGAAATCCATAACTATAAAAGAATACTTGCCTTCCTTAACACGCAGGCGTGTACCGCGTCCGATAATCTGCTTAAACTCGGTCATGGAACCAATCATCTGGTCCAGAACAATCAGCTTAACCATTTTGCAGTCAACTCCGGTAGAAAGCAGCTTGGAGGTGGTGGCGATAACAGGATATTTTTCACTTACCGAAATAAAGTAATCCAACTTATCCTTGCCGTAAGCATCACTGCCGGTGATACGCACCACATAATCAGGATTCTGCTTCACCATATCACTGTTGGCGTTCACCAGTGCCACGCGCATACGCTCCGCTGCGGCCTCCGTCGCGCAAAAGACAATCGTCTTGGCCATCCTGTCGGTGCTTTTGAGATACTTGGTTATTTCCGCTGCCACCTGATTGATACGGTCCTGCAGAATAATCGTATAATCAAAATCACTATTCGTATAGATTCTGTCCTCTATCTCTTGGCCGTAAACATCCTTCTGGCCCTTGTACGGACGCCAGCCATCGTGAATATTAGTCGTAACGCGGATAACCTTGAAGGGAGCAAGAAAACCATCCTCAATACCATCCTTCAGGCTATAGGTGTAAATAGGCTCACCGAAATAATTAATACTAGAAATATATTTAGTTTCCTTCGGCGTAGCAGTCATACCAAGCTGTACGGAACCGGAAAAGTATTCCAATATCCTGCGCCAGCGGCTTTCTCTTTTGGCCGAACCGCGATGACATTCGTCAACAATAATCAAATCAAAGAAATCCCTGTTGAACAGCTTGCTGAGCTTCTCTACAATATCGCCTTCATCATCATCCTCTTCGCGCGCTGCCAGCTGATGATAAAGTGAAAAATAGACGCTGTAAGAGGTTATCTTGGCAGGATCCTCATGGGCAAAGTTAATCTTATGCACCACATTCTTCAAGGGCAGAAAATCCTGCTCAATAGATTGGTCTACAAGAATATTCCTGTCCGCAAGATAAAGCACCTTGTTAATCTGCCTGCTCTTGAGCAAGCGGTAAACAATTTGGAAAGCAACGCAGGTTTTGCCCGTTCCTGTCGCCATAACCAGCAGCAGACGTTTTTTGCCGATGACAATCGCATCAACCGTCCTGTTGACAGCAACCTGCTGATAATAGCGTGGCGTATAAGTATCCTGGCTGCTGTAATAAGGCTGCCTGATAATCTGCTCCTGCGCAGGCGTCAGCTGCTTGCCCTTCTTCAAGCGATGGTAAAGCTCCTCCGGCGTCGGGAAATCGCTTAACGCCAGCTCGCGCTCCTTACCCTCCAAAAAATCATGCTCCATAAACGCATCGCCGTTAGAGCTGTAGGCAAATGGAACATCAAGCATCTGTGCGTAACGCATCGCCTGCTGCAGGCCGTCTGAAACACCATGCTTATTATCCTTGGCCTCAACAATCGCCAGCGGTGTAGCATTATAATACAGTACATAGTCAGCTTTCTTGGGTGACCTGCGCGAAACCATGTTGCCGCGGATATCAATTCTGCCATCAGTAATCTGGCACTCCATGCGGATGGCGTTCTGCCATTTCTTCTGCAGCTCAGGCGTTATATAGTAAAGCTTTATTTCTTCTTCTGTCATCTGTTTTTTAGGAACAATAGTCTGCATAGAACATTCCCCTTTAGCCAGCACAAGCATTTGCTCATGCGTAAGAAATATAGTTAATATTATATATTTCGCTATAAACAGCAAATATCCTGCCGTAAAGCAATAAAACCGTACAAACCCTTGCTGCATGCGGCTTTGGGGCTGTACGGTTTTATTTGTTGTGTACGGTATTTAGTTGTCGTGGAGCTCTTTAGACCATCTCCAGTAAATCCTCGATATTACAATAAAGCTGTTTGGCTATTCTGGCAAGCGTTTCTGCCTGCGCGCGGTTAATATTCTTCTGTCGCTGCTCATACTGCTGAATAGTGCGCAGCGGAACCTCTGCCAGCTCCGCCAGCTCCCTTTGCGTCAGCTCTGCCCTCTGGCGCAACAGCTTCAGGTTCGTATCCTTCTTAGCCTCTTTATAAAGCTCCGTCATCTTCTCAGTAAAATGGCGGATATCCATCTCGTGATAAGGATTGTAGAGGCTCTGCACAGTTTTAATAGGTACGTAGCGGTTAATCTCCGCAAAACTCAGCGCCGTCTGCCACTGATAGTAGGCCAGTGCCCAGCCTGTCCAATATTCCTCACTGCGGTTGACCGGATAATCAGGCTTAATGCGCTCCTGCGCCAGTCCTACGTTCTCTAAAACCGTATAGGCAAGCTCCACGCCAGACATACCTGCGAGAATAGTGAAATCCCCCTGCTCGAAGCGTCTGGCGATACCGGAAGCGAGAAAAAGCTCAAAGAATTCGCTGATGTCATAATGCAAATCGTAGACAGCGAAATCCAGCATACGGGCAAGAGCTGTGCGTGCTTTCTCAAGATATAGCTTATCGTAGGCGTGCATCATCGCTTTTCATCTCCTCATCCATAATCTGTGTAATATAGATATCACCGCGTTGGCGCTTGTTACGTTCCGTGCTGAAATACTCACGGCGGGCGCTCTTGTCACGCTTATTCTTCTTGTCAAACCATTCAGTGTGCTCTGCCAGCTCATAGCCTGTAAACTTAATCAGGGAGAAGGCTTTACGGCTCTTCAGCACGAATTGCTGCCCCAGCTTGCCCAGATGCATGGCATTGTTCAACTGGCGATAAGATATCGTACCGTTGATGAAATCCTGTGCAAAGGAAAAATAGCTGTCATCCGCACGATAACCGATTATAGCATCATAGGCAGAGTAATCGACCTTGAAGTTTTCCAGAAGATAAGCCTTTGCTTCATACGCAAGGCCTGAGGGCGTGTCGAATTCCCTGTTCTGCAGCAAAATTGTCAGCCAGTGCAGGATGCAGAACTGCTCTGCGTTCAGGTTTAGAATCTTCAAATCGCTGCAGTCCAGCTCATAGCAGTTGGCGTAACCGTTCTGGTTGGCTGTTGCTGCCCATTCCTTCGCCATATTGATATCCTCGGTGCAGTAAAAGCCGAGGCCGTAATCATTATATTTTTTACCGTAGCCATAGACAGGCTTTTGGATAATGTCCTTGGAACCGTGATATAGCTTGCGCAGCATAAGGCTCACCTCTTTCTTCTTTTATGTATATTATACTCCTGTGGGAGTGGTTTTGGCAAATGCTTTGAGTATATGATAACACTCTTGTGTAGTCTAAAACCGCCTCTCATTTTCAGCGTATTTGAGGCGTTTTTGCTATTCGTGTAGTTTAGTGTAAAAAAGCGCATTTTTTCGCGTATTTTTACACGAATATTTTAGGAAAATCAACATTTTTTGACACATGACAAAAACCGTACATGCACAAAGCCTTGCCCAGCCTGCGTTTGTACGGTTTGTACAGTTTTGTACGATTTTTGAGGATAGCCCAAATATACGCTATAAAGCTAAAGAAACGCTCTGCCAGCCTTACGGTCAGCAGAGCGTTTTATTGTGTCAGTAAAAAGCCTCAGCTTATTTGAAGTAGCTTACGCCGGACAGGAAAATCTTCTGATCCTTGTCGCCCGCAATATTGCGGAACAGGCCCGGAGCAAAGCGCTCGCTGTGGCCCATCTTGCCGAGGATACGTCCGTCGGGGCTGGTGATGCCTTCGATAGCATACAGGCTGCCGTTCGGGTTGAACGGAGTGTTCATGGTCGGTACACCCTGAGCATTTACATACTGGGTAGCAACCTGGCCGTTAGCGAACAGCTCTTTGATAGTGCTTTCCGGAGCGTAGAAGCGGCCTTCACCGTGGGATACGGCAACTGCATGCTCTTCGCCGGGCTCGCACAGGCTGAACCACGGAGATTTGTTGGAAACAACTCTGGTGGTAACAATCTGGGAAATATGACGGCCGATGTTGTTGAAGGTCAGAGTCGGTGCATCGCTGGTCATATCGCGGATATCGCCGTACGGAACGAGGCCGAGCTTAATCAATGCCTGGAAGCCGTTGCAGATACCCAGCATCAGGCCATCGCGGTTTTCTAGCAGGTCGCTGATTGCTTCCTTGATGCGCGGGTTGCGGAACATGGTAGCGATGAACTTGCCGCTGCCGTCAGGCTCGTCACCGGCGCTGAAGCCACCGGGAATCATAACGATCTGGGAGTTGTTGATATATTTAACCATTGCTTCTACGGATTCTTCGATAGCAGAAGCGGTAAGGTTGCGTACGATGAAGGTGTTAGCTTCGGCACCTGCAGCTTCAAAAGCACGGGCGCTGTCATATTCGCAGTTGTTGCCGGGGAATACGGGGATGAATACGCGCGGTTTGGCGATATTCACCGGAGCGGTCAAAGTCAGCTCGCTCTTGTACAGCGGCATTGCGATGTCAGCAGGCTCCTCTGCCTTCGGAGTGCCGTCCGGGAAAATTCCCAGCAACGGCTCGCGGTATGCGGCAAAGGCTTTCGCAGCGTCAATCTTGGTGTCATTGATGGTGATACCTGCTTCGGCAGTAGTGTGGCCGAGCAGCATGTAATCAAGGCCTTCGAACAGCTCTTCCGGTTCAACGCCTGCTGCCAGCTCGATAACCATGCCACCGGGCTGCAGGGTAAAGAGGCTGTCGGTATCGTGGAACGGTTTGATGAATTCAAAGCCAAGCTCGTTGCCCAGGCTCATGGTGGTTACCAGTGCAGCTACGCCACCATCTTTAACAGCGGCAGCAGCAGCAATCTTGCCTGCTTCCATAGCCTTGTGTACAGCGGTCAGGTTTTCCTTCAGCGCTGCAAAGTCCAGTACTTCGGCACTATTGCGCGGGCAGGACAGGAAGATTACCTTGTCGCCTGCTGCCTTGAAGTCGGCAGATACAGCCTTGTTGCCGTCGATTACGCCTACAGCGAAGGAAACGAGTGTCGGCGGAACGGTTTTGTCCATGAAGGTACCGCTCATGCTGTCTTTGCCGCCGATTGCCGGCAGGTTCAGAGCATCAAGTGTGGTGAAAGCGCCCAGCAGTGCGCTGAACGGCTGGCCCCAGCTGTTGGCATCATGCAGCTTCGGGAAGTACTCCTGCAGAGTCAGGCGCAGCTTAGCAGGGTCGGCACCCAGAGCTACGGCACGAACTACGGATTCTGTTACAGCGTACATTGCGCCGTGGAATGGGCTCCAGCAGGCAACGTTCGGGTTGTAGCCGCAGGCCATTACGCTGGCTGCAGTGGTGTTGCCGTGCAGCACAGGAATGCGGGCTACCATGCCCTCGCTCGGGGTGAGCTGGGTTTTGCCGCCGAACGGCATCATTACGGTACCGCGGCCGATGGTGCTGTCAAAGCGCTCGGACAGGCCCTTTTCGCTGCAGACATTCAGACGGCCGAGGTTAGCCAGCCATGCAGCCTCAAGGTCAGCAGCGGAGGTTACCTCGGCAGGAACCTGCTCGAATACGTTGTCCTCTTTTTCTTCGCTTACTACGATGTTGGTGTGCTGTGCAACACCGTTGGTATCGAGGAAAGCGCGGGACAGGTCAACAATTTTATCGCCACGCCAGAACATAACCAGGCGCGGTTCTTCGGTAACGTCGGCAACAACAGTTGCTTCCAGGTTTTCTTCGTCAGCATATTTGATGAAGGCATCGCGATCAGCGGCAGCGATAACAACAGCCATACGCTCCTGAGATTCGGAGATAGCCAGCTCGGTGCCGTCAAGGCCTTCGTATTTCTTGGGAACCTTGTCGAGGTCAATAACAAGACCGTCGGTCAGCTCGCCGATAGCAACGGATACACCGCCTGCACCGAAGTCGTTGCAGCGTTTGATCATTGCAGTTACGGCAGGGTTGCGGAACAAACGTTGGATTTTGCGTTCGGTCGGAGGATTGCCCTTCTGTACCTCTGCGCCGCAGCTCATGAGGGAGTCAACGGTGTGCTCCTTGGAGGAACCGGTTGCACCGCCGCAGCCGTCACGGCCGGTTTTGCCGCCCAACAGCACTACGATATCGCCGGCAGCGGGACGCTCACGGCGAACTGCGCTACGGGGAGCAGCGCCGATTACGCCGCCGATTTCCATACGCTTCGCAACAAATTTATCATGATAGTATTCCTGTACATGGCCGGTTGCCAGACCAATCTGGTTGCCGTAGGAGCTGTAGCCTGCAGCTGCGCCGATGGTAATCTTGCGCTGAGGCAGCTTGCCGGGCAGGGTTTCGCTGATCGGGGTGCGCGGGTCGGCACTGCCGGTTACACGCATAGCCTGATATACATAGGAACGGCCGGACAGCGGATCACGGATTGCACCGCCGAGGCAGGTAGCAGCGCCACCGAACGGTTCGATTTCGGTCGGATGGTTATGGGTTTCGTTTTTGAACATTACCAGCCACTCTTCGGTTTTGCCGTCGATTTCGATAGGCACAACGATAGAGCATGCGTTGATTTCTTCGGACTGGTCAAGGTCAGCCAGCTTGCCTTCCTTGCGCAGCTTCTTCATGCCGATTACGGCAATGTCCATCAGGGTTACCGGACGCTCGGTGTCTTCACCGTAAACTTCGTCACGGGCAGCCATGTATTTGTCATAAGCCTCTTGTACAGGCTGGGTAAAGGTACCGGGAACGATATCTACATCTTCAATCTGCGTCATGAAGGTGGTATGACGGCAGTGGTCGGACCAGTAGGTATCCAGCACACGGATTTCAGTAATAGTCGGCTCACGGTGCTCTTCATTGAAGTATTTCTGGCACCACAGCAGGTCGTCCAGGCTCATAGCCAGGCCCATGGATTGACGCAATGCTTCTGCTTCTTCCTCAGACATGGTCAGGAAGCCGGTAACAGCCTTAACCTTTTCCGGCTCATCGCAGGTGCTGATGAGGGTTTCGGGTTTAGCCTGTTCAGCCTCACGCGCTTCAATCGGGTTGATGCAGTAAGCCTTGATTTTTTCAACTTCTTCCGCAGTCAGCTCGCCTTCCAGCACATATACCTTAGCAGCAGCAACCATCGGGCGCTCCTTTTGGGTAATCAGCTGGATACATTGTTCGGCAAAATCCTCGCGCTGGTCGTATTGACCGGGCAGCAGCTCTACGGCGAAGGCAGCCTCGCCTGCAGCCAGCGGCAGCTCCTCTTCTACGACATTGTCGACAGGCGGCTCGGACAGCACCAGCTGTTTAGCCATAGCGAATTCTTCATCGCTCAGGCCCATCACGTCATAGCGGTTAACGATACGCATACCGGTAAGATTGCTCATACCGAGGTTGTTGCGCAGGTCTGCCAGCAAGCCATGTGCTTCGACAGCAAAGGCATCCTTCTTTTCTACAAAAAGTCTTCTAATGTTACTCATATACACGGCCTCCAATGTAATTTTTTCGAGGTGAATACTTGCTATTTATGTATCTATTTTAACACACTTCGGCGTTTTATCCAATATGGATAGCGATAAATCTAGGCAAATTGGTGAACATTTTTCAGTTTTAACTAAAAATAATTCGGAAAATCAGCTTTAATGCAAAAATGGCCACCCTAAAAGATGACCATAATTTTATTGAACAGGAACGTTATTATAACGTTTATTATTTGGTAAACTCTTGGCTTACCCTGGCAATAGCTCTTACCGTAGCGCGGATATCAGGCTGCGCCAGTATGCCGCTGACTATGGCTGCGCCGTCAGCGCCTGCCGCACGCACCTCGCGGTAATTGTCAGCAGTTACGCCGCCGATGCCGACAACAGGCAGTCCTTTAGCCTTGCAAATCGCCTCCAGTCCTTCCGTACCCAGCTTTTTGACGTCTGCCTTCGTAGCAGTGCCAAAGACAGCGCCGCAGCCAAGGTAATCCGCACCGCTTTGCAGCGCCGCTTTAGCCTCCGCCGGATTGTGCGCCGAAACACCGATGATGTAATCCTCGCCCAGAATCTTGCGTGCCGCAGCGCAGGGAAGGTCATCCTGCCCTAAATGTACGCCTGCTGCACCCACCGCCATGGCGATATCCAGACGGTCGTTGATAATCAGAGGCACGTTAAAGCTGTCGCACAGTGCTTTCAGCTGCAGCGCTTCGGCGTACATCTCCGCGCTGGATGCCGTCTTGGTGCGGTACTGCACAAGCGTCACGCCGCCATCGAGCGCCTCACTCACGCAGTCAAGCAGCGCCCTGCCCTGCAGGCAGCCATCGTCCGTAACCAAATAAATACTGTAATCAGGCTGTGCTTTCATCAGGACACCTTTTCCTCCGGCTTCAGGTTCACCAGATTCCACTTCGTAGTTACATGGTAGATAGCGTCAATCAGGCGTACCTTGAACATGCCGGGGCCGTCCTTCTTCTCGAGGAAGTTGGCAGCCAGCTCGGCGCTCTGGCCCATGATTACTACGCCCAGTGCTGCCGCAACGAGCATATCCTTGGTAATAGCGGCGCAGCAGGCAACTAAGGTAGTAGTCATGCAGCCGCTGCCGGTAATATCCTGCAGCAGCGGATGACCGTTGTTCAGCACAACAGCCTGCTTGCCGTTGCTGATGTTGTCAATCGGGCCGGTGACAGCAAATACGCAGCCGAATTTCGCAGCAGCATCCTTAGCGGTGCGCAGTGCTTCGCCCTCTTCGGTTCCCTGCTCCATGTTGTCCACGCCACGGCCGCCGGTTGCACCCAGCAGCAGCGCCTGACATTCGCTGTGGTTGCCGCGCACAATGTCAATATAGCCTGCGTTCAGCAGCTTCAGCGCGAAGTTCAAGCGTACGGTAGAAGCCATTACACCCACAGGGTCCAGCACTACGGGGATGCCCTTGGTTTTGGCCGCCTGCGCCGCACGCTCCATAGCAATCTGCTTATTGAAGCTCAGCGTACCAAGATTCAGCACCAGTGCATCAGCACCGGCGGTAATTTCGATAACCTCCTCCGGCTCATCGGCCATCACAGGAGAAGCGCCTGCTGCCAGCGCAGCATCTGCGCAGCTTTCCGCCGTCACATAATTAGTAATTTCGTGGATGACAGGTCTTGCCTTACGCAGCTTGTCAACCAGCTCGCCAAAAGTATTTTTTAAGTCCATTAGTCTAAGATACCAGCCTTTCTGTATAAATCAACAAAATGATGCGTCGGTCCGCAGCCGCTGCCCAGTTCGATACCATGCTCAATGGCTTCGGTAACGTAGGCCTTGGAGGCGCGTACTGCCTCAGGCAGCTCCAGCCCCTTGGCCAGATTTGCCGCCAGACTGCTCGAGAGCGTGCAGCCTGTGCCGTGGGTATTCTTCGTAGCAATGCGCTTGCCGGGGAACCATGTTTCCGTGCTGCCGTCAAAGAGTAAATCATCCGCCGTATCGCTTAAATGACCGCCCTTTACGAGCACAGCCTTCGCACCCAGAGCAATAATTTTTTCCGCAACGGCGCGCATCTGCGCCTTTTCCGTAACCTGCATACCGGTAATTGCCTCTGCTTCCGGCAGGTTAGGCGTAACCAGTGTAGCCAACGGCAGCAGCTCCTTAATCAGCGTTTCGCAGGCCTCCGGTGCCAGCAGCGGATAACCGCTTTTGGAAATCATCACCGGATCCACCACGATAATGTGCGGCTGATAACGGCGCAGGCAGGCGGCAATCGTGCGGATAATCTCCGGCTGCGATACCATGCCTATTTTCACTGCGTCCACACGGATATCGTTAAAAACGGCAGCAATCTGCGCTTCAACGATATCACAGTCAATATTCTGTACTGCGGTAACACCACAGGTGTTTTGTGCCGTAACGGCGGTAATGACGCTCATACCGAAGGTGCCATGAGCGGCAAAGGTCTTTAAATCGGCCTGAATTCCGGCGCCGCCGCTGGAATCACTGCCGGCAATCGTCAGCAAATTCTTCATCTGCTTTCTGCCTCCTTTAATGCGCACTCAACGCGCGCAGGTATTTTCTTTGTTCTGTCCGGAGTAATCGAACAGGCCATCGTTTTTTTCCTCCAACGCTTTGATAATATGATAGGTATATTCGTTGTATGGAGTGGGAATCCCCAGCTCCTTGCCCATCGCCATCAGAGCACCGGAGAACATATCAATCTCGGTGTGTCTGCCTGCGTCCAGATCCTGCAGCGTGGAATAGCGTACAGATGGCGGAACGGCACTGCCACGGCCGGAGCTTGCGGGACATTTGCTCATATCAATGCCTTTGGCGGCGGCGATGGCCTCCAGCTCACGGCGCAGACCTTCCTTAATAGCACGCATATGCTCGCTGTCCTGATAGCAGCCAAGACCTGCGCCAATAACAGCCTGCGGCAGATTGTTGCAGACGTTCAGGCGGAACTTGCACCAGATTTCTTCATTAATGCAATCCGTATGACGGATATGGATATCGGCACTGTGCATAAGTGCTTCAATCGCCAGCACACGCTCACTCTCAAAGGGAGCCTGCGCTTCACCGAAAACAATACCGATAGTTTTTTCCGGGTTGAAGCGCACGCCGTTGCCCTCGTGACGCAATCTTAATCAATGCAGGCAAAACCTGCTTGCTGTCGACAGCACCGGCAATAATCTTCTCGCTGTCCACGCCGTTCATCAGGCTCATGACAGTAGTATTGGGGCCGACTGCCTCGCGGATGCTCGCCAGTGCGCCTGGCAGAGCGCCGTATTTTAAGGCGACAATCAAAAGGTCTACGCCTTTGGCCTCCTGCGGGCTCAACACCTGCGGATGATAGGTAACGTTATTGATGGTGCAGCCCTCGTCACGCAAACGCGCAGCACGGCTGCCTTCGGCGATAATGCCGAATCTGATATCGGGGAGCTTGCTCAGTCCCCAGATTATATAAGAACCGACGGCTCCTGCTCCCAAAAGAGCGACAGATTTTATCTCCATGCTTATCACTCCTTATCGCTTGCAGATAAGCGCTGCAGGCCGTAGCGGGATTTATTCCGCTGAGGCTGTAACGCTCATTGCAGTAAAGCTAATTATACATTATATATTATAGCATATCGGGGCGCATAAAAAAACAGCAGCGAAGTGCAAGGCACGAGCTGCTGTGAAGAACGGGTGAAATTTATAATATTATGGAAGAAGTTTTTATGCGGTCAGCTTGGAGGCAAGCTCACGTACCTCTGCTTCCGAGAGTTTGGAGTGGCGCACGGTGAATTCGATGCTCATGCCGTCAGCTAAAAGGCCTTTGGCAAGCTCGATTTTGTTTGCCTGCTCTTTCTTCTCAGCTTCTTTTGCCACTGCTTCAGCCTTTTTTGCAGCATATTCTTCAATTACGTCAGTCATTTTTGCTTCAACTACCTTCGCTGCTGCTTCGGCTTTTCTTGCAGCATATTCCTCAATTACGTCTGTCATTTTTTCTTCGCCCTCCTTGCTGTATTTCAAAAATTCCATGCGCTCGGCAAATTCTTGGTAATGTAAATTTTTAGGCTCTGTGCAGTATAAGTCCTGCATGAGCTTGCCCAGCGCTGTATCATCACGGCGCTGACTGTTGACATAAATAATATGCGAACCATCTTCAAAATCCCCCGCAAGAAACCCTGCGAGGGTAAAGCATGCGACAGCTCTATTCACTTCTTCACAGCCAGGCTGCGGATGGAAACATTCACGTTATTCACCTTCATGGCCGTCATATACTCAATCTTTTCCTTAATCTTCGCCTGGAACTGCTTGGTAACGGCAAAGAGCTTAACACCGTAATACAGCACAACCTCTACACTGATAACAATACCCTTGCTGTTGTCGCTGCGGCGGCGCACCTTAATCGAGGTGATGCGCTCCACGCCCTCCAGCTTGCGCCCGATAATTTTGATGATATCCTCCAGCGCGCTGTCGGAAATCAGCAGCTTGCCGTAAAAGCTGAACGAAGGACGTACGATAGAACGGTCCGCATCCTTCTCCTGCTTACGCTTGCTGGAAAAAAGGTTATAGGGCAAATCGGCAAAATAGCCTGTAAAATGAGGCTTCAGCTCAATCGTCGGCACCGGCACGATATGTTTGCCCTCCTGCAGACGCGCATGGCGGGCCTTCTTGATTTCGGCCTTGCTGGCAATTTGGTTGATATACACCGTCTTAACCGGCTTATCCAACTTCAGCCTGCCGATAATCTTGTTGATCATATTGTCCGAGGTAGCGATAATCAGCAGACGATGAATGTTGTTGGTCGCCAGCGCCTCACGCACCGCCTGCGCGTGTCCTTCGTCGGTGAAGATGGCACGCTTTACGGCCTGTATTCTGTTGTCTTCGTTCTTGGCGGAGGTGCCTGCCAGAATTTTGGTGCCCTTAATCAGCAGGCCGTCGTCAATAATAGCGTCACAACGATTGTCAAAGGCCACGCCGATGGCATGGTGGCTCTTGCCTGTGCCGCTGGGTCCTACAAAAGCAACTACTTCCATTCTATTACACCCTTAACATCATCATATTGCACCTGCCAGATTCCCAGCTTTGTGGGGAAACGGTCAGGGATTCCGTGAAAGTCACTGCCGCCGCTCACCAGCAGTCCACGCTGCTTGGCCAGCGCCAGCCAATGGACTTGCGCCTGTGCATCCGCGCTGGGGTGCCATACTTCGATGCCGTCAAAAGGCTCTGCAGCTAAAAGTCGTTCGGGCAGCGTTTTATCCACCAGCTCCGAGGGATGTGCCAACACAGCGATGCCGCCTGCCTCGTGAATCAGCGCCACTGCCTCCTGCGGAGAAAGCTTGGGCTGTGGCACATACGCCGGTCCGCCGCGGTGCAGCAGTGCGTCGAAAACCTCCTGCACGGTAGCAAAATATCCCTTGGCCACCAGTGCCTTGGCCACATGCGGACGGCCTACTGCCCTGTTCTTGGGGTCGCAGGCCTCTACCTCCACATGGTATCCTAATTTTTCCAGCTTTTCCAGCATGGCATATAAACGGTGCTCGCGCGCATGGCGCATTTCATCCATTTTCTTATGCAGCGCTTCACAGTCCATGGAAACGTGATAGCCTAAAATATGTACGGCATCATCCTCGTACTGCGTTCCCAGCTCTACGCCGGTGAGGACGCGGATGCGTCCGCCGTAGCGCTTCGCCGCCTCGTGCGCTTCCGCCAGACCATTCCACGAATCATGGTCGGTGACAGCGATAACGCTGATGCCTTTAGACACAGCCTCGTTCACCAGCATGGTCGGCGTATAGCGTCCGTCGCTGAAGGTGCTGTGCAAATGTAAATCTACAAGCTGCGCAGCCATTACAGCATACCTGCCAGCTTGATAAGCGTCATAGTGCCAAAGGCAGTACCGCCTTTAACCTTGAAGCCATCCGTCTTGGTTGCGGTGGAGGTGCCGCCGATATCAAGATGCGCCCACGGGATATCTTTATCAACGAATTCACCAATGAACAGACCGCCGGTGATGCAGCCTCCGGCACGTCCTGCGCTGTTGAGCAGGTCCGCAACGTCGCTCTTGATGGCTTCCTTGCATTCAGGCAGGGAAGGCAGCTGCCAGTAGTTTTCACCGGCCATGCGACCTGCCAGCTTAATCTGCTCCACCAGCTTGTCGTCATTGGCCACAATACCGCTGGTTTCGTTGCCAAGGGCGATGATTACCGCACCGGTGAGCGTTGCTATATCAATAACCTTTTTGGCACCCATTTGGCAGGCATACCAGACTGCGTCCGCCAGCACCATGCGTCCTTCCGCATCGGTGGAAACAACCTCGATGGTCTTGCCGTTGGCTGCACGCACGATGTCGCCGGGGCGTTGCGCCTTGCCGTCAGGCATATTCTCCGCGCAGGCCAGCACGCCAATAACATTGCATTTCAGGCCTAAACGTGCGATGGCACGCATAGCGCCGAGCACAGCGCCTGCACCCGTCATGTCGTCCTTCATCTCGCCCATGTTATCGTCAGGCTTAATGGAAATACCGCCGCTGTCGAAGGTGATGCCCTTGCCTACAAAGGCTGTATAGGGAGCGTCACCGTTGCCGTTGTAGCGCAAGGCAACGAGGCACGGAGGGTTATGACTGCCCTGACCTACTGCCAGCAGTGCATGCATGCCTCTTGCCTCCATCAGGGTTTCGTCCATAATAGTAATTTCCAGCGGCAGCTCCTGCCCCAGCTTCAAGGCATCATCGGCCATGGTTTGCGGTGTTACTACGTTACCGGGGTTATTCACCAGATCACGTGCATAGCACACTGCTTCCGCAGAGATTTCCGCAGCGTTAATGATTTCCGCCGCCTCCGGCACAGCACTCAGCACGGTAGCCTCGCACAGCGGTGCCTGCTTTGCTTCGCTCTTGAAGCGGTTGAAGGTGTACGCGCCGAGGTACAGGCCTTCGACGAGCGCCTGCAGGTTTTTGCTGCGTTCGGCGTTCAGCAGGATAGGCGCAGCCAGTACAGCCTTTTGCGCCTTAGCCTTGTGCAAAGCGCGGGCAGCAGCGCCGGCAGCCTTACGGAAATTGTTCGGCTTGCAGTCCTTGCCCTCGCCGCAGCCTGCCAAAAGCAGTGTCAGCAGGCCTTCATCCTGCGGCAGCACCAGTGTGGTTACGCTGCCTGCGTCATAAATATCATCGTGCTGTGCGGTGTACGCCATTGCCGCCTTGGCTGCTGCCTCCGGCAGCTCCAGCTTGTCGATAGCTGCCGCACATTCCTTACACAGAAAGAGGACAATACTGTCCACATCATTATAGGCTGCAGCGTTAAACTCCGCTGCAGTACATTGAAATTGGTTTAACATATCCTGAACTCTCCTATCATTATTTATATTCTATTGCAGTCTGCAATTCATTAAGCATAGTATTGCCGCTGGAGCGTTGCAGCGACAAATCGCTCACCAGCACCTTCATTTCGCGCATCAGTCTGCCCTTGGAAAAATACGAGCCAAGCGCATGAATGGTATACGGTGTCCGGTTAATATTGCCTATATACATCAGGCAGTGGCCGTCCATATAAAGCGCTGCACCGGGCATCAGCTTGCTGATAACGGCGGCGCGTTCCTGTGAGCTGCCGCTGAGCTTTTTCTTCGTGCCAGCAGTCAGCTCCTGCTGGTCGGCATTACGCGGCAGCACAATGCCCACAGTGCGGTAAGCATTGAACACCAGGCTTGAGCAGTCCACGCTGTTCTTCAAGCCGCCCCAGCCATAAGGCTTGCCGTAAAATTTGAAGGCGGAATTAAGCAGATTATTGCTGGTATAAGGCAAATAACCGTAATGCACGGCGGATGCAGCCTTCGGCACCAACAGCTTCTGCTTCTGCAGCTGGCCTGCTTTAGTGCGCACCGGTGCAATTACCGTATAGGTATTGCTTTGCACACTGTCAACCGGCAGGCGTGCTCCCTGTTGGTACAGCACCTGCTCGCCGTCCGTTTTCAGGTTATATTCCGCATCGGTAACAACAAGAAACTTCTGCGGCTTTACAAAGCTGTTCCAGGAATTCTTATCGGTCATAGCCAGATTGAACTTGCTCACCCAACCGCTGTAATTTACTGCCTGAACATAGTAAAAATAACCGTTGGCACTGGTGTGCAGCACAGCCACAGGCTCGCCGGGGTCCAGCATAGTTTCCTGCAGCGCGTCAAAATCCCTGTCGCCCGCGTAATAATACAGGCCCTCTCCCGTAGGCAGCGCACGCACCGCTGTACGGCGCACCGTCACTGCGTATTGCACAGCCACGCTTTTGGGAATAGCGCTGATATTGCTCTGCTTGCGCAGGATGTTCTTATAGTTTTCGCTCACCTTATTGCCATGCAGATACAGGTCATCGTCAAGGATGGAATAATCCATAATCCTCGTTTTAAGCGCATCACCGCTCATCGTCGCAGGATAATTTGCCAGGTCAGGCATACTGCGGGAAGCAGCGCGTACCTTGGCGTTGAAGGCAGCGACACCCTTCGCATCCAGAATAACCGTATCACCGCTCTTGTTCTGCTCCGTCCAGTGCGACGGGTTCACCAGCGGCGGATAATTGGTAATGCCTGCCGCCGAAGCACCCAAAGGCAGCAGCAGTCCGCAAACAACAGCAGCTGTATATAAAAGCTTTGCTAATCGCAATTTCGTTCCTCCCTTCTTGCAGCATATATTTTACTGCAAGTAACCTAAAAGACTTGTAATATTATTATATTCTTTAGGCAGGACAAAAATCCTGCTTTAGTATATGAAAAAAGCTGATGTAAGCATTGGCCTACATCAGCGTAGAAGCGATATTTTATTTCTGCAGATCCTTGGCATTGCCCGGTTTGATTTTGCTTTCGGTGCCTGTGAGCAGGCGGTGAATATTTTCCTTGTGGCGCAGCACAACGAAGAAAGCAGCAACCACCGAGAAAATCACATAAGCAGAGGGATAACCCAGATACCATGCCAGCGGCGGCGTAAAGATGGCAGCCATAATGGAGCCAAGCGATACATAGCGCGTCAGCAGCACGCACACCAGCCAGATACCGAAGCTTGCTAACGCAACCTTAGGCATCATAAAAATCAGCAGGCCCAGTGCGGTTGCAACGCCCTTGCCACCCTTAAAGCCCAGAAAGAGCGAATAATTGTGTCCCAAAAGCGCGCCCAAAGCCGTAACCACATCCAGCAGCGGATTGTGGAAAAAATAGCTCATAATACCAACGGCGAGAATACCCTTGAAAGCATCGGCAATCAGCACCAGCACCGCAGTCTTGGGACCGACGGTACGGAAAACGTTCGTTGTGCCGATATTTTTGCTGCCGTAATTACGGATATCAATACCATGAAAGGCCTGCACCAGCCATAAGCCGCTGGGAACAGAGCCACAGACATGACCGAGCACAAAGCCCAGCAGAAAATGTAATATACCCACCTCATTGAACATAACAAATCACCTGACTTTTATTTATTCATCCTCGTTCTTGCCACGGATAATCATCTGAATCGGAGTGCCTTCAAAGCCAAAGGCCTCACGCAGTTTGTTCTCCAGATAACGCTGGTAGGAGAAATGCATGATTTCCGGCTCGTTGACAAAGATAACAAAGGTTGGCGGTTTGATTTTGACCTGAGTAACATAGAGAATCTTAAGACGCTTGCCTTTTTCGGTCGGCGGCGGATTGATAGCCACAGCGTCCTCGATAACCTGGTTGAGAATACTAGTAGCGATACGCATAGCGTTCTGCTCGGCAACATAGGAGATAACCTCCGGCAGTCGGTGAATACGCTGCTTGGTAACGGCAGAAACGAAAACTACCGGCGCATACTGCAGGAAAACAAGCTCCTTGCGCAGAGTTTCGGTGTAACGCAGAGTGGAGGAATTGTCCTTCTCGTACAAATCCCATTTGTTGACAACCAGAATAACAGCCTTGCCTGCCTCATGAGCATAGCCGACGATACGTTTATCCTGCTCGGTAACACCCTCGACAGCATCAAAAACCATCAGCACAACGTCACTGCGGTCAACCGCACGCAGAGAACGCATAACGCTGTATTTTTCAATCGGTTCGTCAACCTTAGCCTTGCGGCGCATGCCTGCGGTATCAATGAACAGGTACTTCTGGCCGTTGCGTACTACCGGAGTATCAATCGCATCACGGGTAGTGCCTGCAACATCACTTACGATAGAACGCTCCTCGCCTACCAGTGCGTTGAAAATAGAGGACTTGCCTACGTTAGGACGGCCAATCAGAGCAACCTTGATTTCGTCCTCTTCCTCCAGGTCGCCTGCCATCTTATCGGACGGGAACTTGGCAACAACGGCATCCAGCAAATCGCCCAGGCCCAAATGGTTGGACGCGGAAACAGCAATCGGATCACCGATACCCAGATTATAGAATTCAAAGGTATTCATCTCCTGCTTCGGAGAATCCGCCTTATTGACAGCCAGAACAATCGGCTTCTTGGACTGACGCAGCAGACGGGCAACGTCAGCATCCTCGGTAGTAATGCCTGCGCGCGCATCGCAGACGAACAGAATAACGTCCGCCTCCTTAATCGCAATCTGTGCCTGCTGACGGATAGAAACAGCAATAGCATCGGCATTCATGATTTCGATACCGCCGGTATCAACCATCATAAACTCGTGGTCCAGCCATTCGGCGGTAGCATACAGACGGTCGCGTGTAACGCCCGGTGTATCCTCAACAATGGAAATCCTGCTGTTGGCAAAAATATTAAAAAGAGTAGATTTGCCTACGTTAGGACGTCCAACTATAGCAACTATCGGTTTAGCCATAATCAAATCTCCTTCATCGTAATAAATTTTTTAGTATGTGTCTATCATAGAAATGTAAAATTTTTTGTATATTTATGGGGAATATGTCTATTATAACGCATACAACCCTCAGTCATCGCCTTCGGCGATGCCAGCTCCCTTGACGCTACGACCCAGTTTGTCGCAAGCACAACCCTCAGTCAAAATCACTGACGTGATTTTGCCAGCTCCCTTTCAGGGAGCATATAGAGGTTAGCGATAATGGCGAACTGTAATCTTAAATCGAGCCTATTATATCTCCCCTGAAATACTCTTCGAGTATAACACGACCAACATTTTCCGCTAACGGAAAATGGGTCTTAGTATAGCGGAGGTGGCTACGAGCGTCAGCGAGTAGACGGAAGGGTTGCCTCTAGTGATCAATTCCATTCCTGGAAGAAACTCCCTTATGGAAGTAATGCTTAACCTCGCTCATATCAGTAACAAGGTCGGCAATTTTAATAAGCTCTTCTGGTGCACCTCTACCAGTAGTAATAACCTCAACGTTATTTTTATGCTCACGCAAAAAATCGACAACCTCCTGCGTCGGCAGCATCTGAGTAGCAAGCACAATATTCAGCTCATCGAGGATAATAATGTCCGCAGCGTGTGAGCTGATAGCTTCTTTCGCCTCTTCCCAACCGTCACGGCACATCTTTAAATCAATAGGATCGGGATTACGGAAATTAACAAAGGCGTCGCGTCCCACCTGCCGCAGCGTAAACCAGGGCAGATTCTTTGCAGCCCGCGCTTCACCGTACTCAGGATCATCCTTCAAAAAAGAAAGCATCAGCGTCTTCATACCATAACCGGAGGCACGCAGCGCCACGCCCAAAGCGGCAGTAGTCTTGCCCTTGCCTGTACCTGTATAAACCTGCAGCATACGCTTCACCTATCTTTCCAATAATAAATGCAGCAGCTCCTTCGCACCCTTGGCAATTTCCACCTTACCGGGGTAACGCTCCTTGAACTGCGCCAGCGACATATCATCCAAAAACAGCTTATCACTGTTCAAAACAACATCCGGAAGAATAATCTGCTTACCCTGCACGTTTGCAAGGATATCTGTGCCTGTCAAAAGACCGGTGACATTGACCTTGCCGCCGAAAAAGCTGTTAGGCACAGGCACAAAACGGTGCTCCGAACCGAACTGACTGTTCAGCTTCGCCATCAAAGGCTCCAGCACACGGTAAGCGCCCTCACCCACGGGAATCACCGCAGGCTCTGCAGCATGAAAGCTCTGCATCTGCGCCAACGCCTCGTCCCACTCCAGCATAAAGTTGGCCGTAAGGCCGATGCCGTTTTCCAGCTGTGGGAAGCCGTCGTACCATTCGGTAGGAGGAAAAGGCTTTTCCGCCAGCAGATAAAACTCGTCACCCAAGTAGATAAACGTCTTGCCTGTTTCCTTACGGCAGCGCTCCTGCCATGCGGTCACCTGCTCCACAACCTCTGCGGCCTGCTCCTTCGTAAAGGTAGCAAGCTGCGTCAGGTGCTCGCGGTGCTTAGTGGTGCCTACGGGAACAACCGCCATCGTCAGTACATTGGGATACTGCGCGTACAAATCGTGGAAGCTCTTGGCAAGAATCTCGCCGTCATTATAACCGGGACAGCAGACAATCTGCGTATGCACCTGAATGCCCGCATCGAACAAAAGCTGCAAGCGCTCCATCAGCTGACCGGCGAAACGGTTGTGCATCATCTGGCAGCGCACCTGCGGGTCGGTAGCATGTACCGAAACATACAGCGGCGTAAGATGCGTGCGGATAATACGTTCAAAATCTTCATCCTTCATATTGGTGAGTGTAATGAAGTTACCATATAAGAAGGACAGACGGTAATCGTCATCACGCACATACAGACCCGGACGCATACCGGGAATCATCTGGTCAACAAAGCAGAAAACACAGTTATTGTAGCAGGTCGCAACTCTGTCAAAAACTGCGGAATCAAACTCCAGGCCAAGATCCTCATCCGGATATTTTTCTATATGTACCTGACGGCGTGTGCCATCGGTGGCCTCTATCTCCAGCTCAACCTCGTAATCGGAGGTATAGAAGCTCAATTCAATTATATCCTTAACCTGTACGCCGTCCACGCTGCACAGCTTTTCGCCGGCCTTGATGCCTGCGTCCGCTGCCAAACTGTTCTTGCGTACACCACTAATAAGTCCTACCATTACAACTCCTTAAAAAATGCAGATAATCAACCGTGAAAAGATTAGTTGTCAAATTATTATATCATATTAGCTTGAAGAATGCAAAAAGGGGACGCACTGACGTGGCCCCCTCATTACATAAATTTGCTTTTCTTCTACCCTCTGCGCCATCTACACAGCTTCGCCAACTCGTAACCGCGGCTGGCGATAAAGTCACGCGTTTCTCCCGTCACAATCAGCGGAACGTCACGCAGCTCCTTCGGCGTCAGGCAGCCCAAAAGCAGCATGTACTTCTGCAGTCCTTCCGCCAATGCTTCTACATAGTTTGCGGCAGCGTCAACTCCCTGCTCCAGTACCATACGCAAAAGCGGTGCGGTAATCCCCACCGCGTCCGCACCCAGAGCAAAGGCACGCGCTGCGTCACCTGCGGTACGGATGCCGCCGCTCGCCAAAAGCAGAGCATTCTGCGGCAGTGTCTGCTGCGCATCCAGCAGGCTCCAGCACGTAGGCACGCCCCAGGCAGCAAACTCCTCCGTCAGCTCAATTCCCTGCCGCTTTGCTTCAATCGCCGGGAAGTTCGTCCCCCCTGCGCCGGCACAGTCAAAAGCGGTAAAGCCCTGCTCCAGCAAAAGCTCGTACTGCTCTGCAGCAATACCGCAGCCTGTTTCCTTAACGATAACAGGCACGCTCACAGCATCACCTATCTGCACCAGGTTTCCGAAAAGTCCGCAGGTATCCTTGTCGCCCTCGGCCATCCACAGCTCCTGCGCAGCGTTCAGGTGAACCTCCAGCGCGTCAGCCTGCAGCATGTCAATGGCAGCCTGCGCCTGCGCGGGCGTAGCCAGTGCGCTGATGTTACCGATAACAAGACCTTCGGCAAGCTCCTCGCGCACCACAGTATAGCTCGCGATACCGCTGCCGTCACGCACAGCGCCGAATTGCGAGCCTACAGCCATACCGATACCGGTTCTTGCCGCCACCTGCGCCAGCTTTCTGTTAATCTCCGTCACCGCATCTGTACTGCCGGTAATAGCATCAATGAAAAAAGGCAAACGCAGACGTTTGCCTAAAATTTCTACAGATAAAACAAAGTCTGCCGGATTAATCTCCGGCAGACAGTTGTGTAAGAAGCGGAGATCAGCAAGGTGCGTTGCCGCCGGGCCGTCGCCCAGCTCCAGTGCATATTGAATATGTTCTAGCTTACGCTTTGCACGTTGCATATCCTTCTCCAATTATTTTTCGAGGCTTTCCAGCTGCTCGGACAGGTTTTGGCTCAGGTGAGATTTTTTGCTGCCCATGTAGGAACGGAACTCGTTCTTTTCAGCGTCGCGTTTAACTTTGGAAATGCTCAGGCCGATTTTTTTGCTGTCCAGATCCATTTTAATGATTTCAGCTTTAACAACTTGGCCAACTTCCAGAACGTCGCTAGGAGCTTCGATACGCTCAGGAGCGATTTCGGAAATGTGAACCAGACCTTCAACCTTGTCGCTCAGTTTAACGATAGCGCCGAAAGCCAGCAGACGAACAACTTCTACGTCCAGAATGTCGCCGATGTGGAATTGAGAAGCTTCAACTTTCCATGGATCTTCCAGAGTAGCTTTGATGCTCAGAGCAACGCGTTTGTTTTCGCGGTCGATGCTCTTAACCAGAACGGTTACTTCGTCGCCTTCTTTAGCAACGTCAGCAGCTTTTACGCTACGGTCCCAAGACAGCTCGGTGTTGTGAACCAAGCCAACCAGGCCTTCGCCGATTTCAACGAACAGACCGAATTCAGCAACTTTTACAACCTTACCGGTGTATACTTTGCCTTCTTCAACAGAGTTGTAAGCAGCTTCTTCAGCAGCAGCGCGTGCTTCTTTAGCAGCAGCAATGCGAGCTTCTTTAGCTTCCTTGTAAGCTTTGCGTTTAGCGTCAGCTTCAGCTCTCAGCAGGTCGCGGCGGGAAACAACGATGCGTTTTTTCTCCAGGTCAACTTCGATGATTTCAGCTTCCAGCTCTTTGCCGACATAACCGGTGAAGTCTTCTACGCGGCGCAGTTCAACATGAGATGCGGGCATGAAGCCTTCAACACCTTCAACTGCAACACCCAGACCAACGATGTTTTTAGCTTTGTTTTTGATGATGCGCAGAACTTTAACGGTTGCCGGGCGTTTTTCGCCTTCGGGCAGCTCAGCAACATTTTTCCATGCTGCGTCGCGCTCTGCTTTGATTTTGGACAGACGAACGAAATCGCTCTTAGTGCTGCCAGGAACAACCTTAGCTTCTACTTCGTCGCCAACTTTGATAGAGTTTTGCAGTTCTTCAGCAGATTCGGTCTGGGACCATTCGGAATAAGGAATCAGACCATCATGTCTATATCCAAAAGATACATAAACGCCGTCTTTATCCAATTGAATAACGGTACCGTTGACAACTTTGCCAGGATATACCTCTACCTCCATACTTTCGTTGAGCATGCTTTCAAAATCCATGTTTTCCATTACTAAAATAGCCTCCTTAATTAAACGGTCCGGAGTCGATGCTCCTGCCGTGATTCCTATTTTATTGCAACCCCTTAGCATATCGCTGCTCAGTTCGCTTGCAGTCTCTATATGATATGCTTGCCTGCAATGCTGTTGCACCAGCTCGAAAAGATGCCTTGTGTTGGCGCTGTTGCGTCCGCCGATGACGATAACGGCATCAGACTCAGCAGCCAGCTTTACAGCGGCTTGCTGTCTTTGCGCTGTCGCCAGACAGATGGTGCGCTCCACACGGTATTCTCCCGGGCGCTGCTCCTGCAGTGCCTGCAATATATCATTAAATTTCTGCAGCTCAAAAGTCGTCTGGATGATTACTCCATAACGCTCCTGGCGCGGTACATAAGAGATATCTTTTATACATTCTACACAGATAGCGTTTTTTCCTGCCCATTTTAAAATACTTTTTACTTCCGGATGATTTTTTTCTCCGACTATTACAGGAAAATAGCCATCAGCTGCTGCCTGAGCAGCCTTTTGCTGTGCCAGGCGTACATTCGGACAGGTTGCGTCCAGAATTGTCAGCCCTTGTTTTTCTGCCTGCGCGTAGGTTTCAGGCCCCTCGCCGTGTGAACGGAAGATAACCGTTTCACCGGGAGCAAACTGCTCCAGGCTGTCCTTACAGGCAATGCCATTAGATGCAAGCTCGGCAATCAGCTGGGGATTGTGTATCAAAGGTCCCAGCGTTGCACCCTGCACACGGTCGGTCGCAGCCTTCTGGGCCAACGCCACCGCGCGCTTCACACCATAGCAAAAACCACAGTGCTCTGCTACCTTAATTTCCATTATACATCTTCACCTGCCTGCAGCTTTGCAATGTGCTGCATCAGCTCTTCAGTCATTGCATGCAAAAATTCTTTGTTGACCACAGCGTCCTCAGGGAAGGGCATCGGCTTGCCAAAGCGCACCGTAACCTTCGGCCAGATACGGCCATGACGCTTGTAATCGGTACCGATGATACAGGCCGGCACGATAGTTGCCTTCGCCTTGCTCGCCATCATCAGCGCTCCGGGCTGAGCCTTACCAAGCTCGCCGGTCTTGCTGCGTGTTCCCTCAGGGAAAATCGCCAGCACCTGACCGCTTTCCAGGATATCAATACCATGCTTGATTGCAGCACGGTCCGCACCGCCACGGCGTACCGGGAAAGCACCCAGAATTTTATAGATAGTGCCCAGAACCGACACAAACAGCTCTTCCTTGGCCATAAAATGGACCTTACGGGTTGCTGCCGTACCAAGTACAGGCGGATCAAGCAGACTCAGATGGTTGCTCGCTATAACCAGCGGACCATCCTTGGGAATATTTTCTGTTCCTTCTACCTTCAATCGCAAAAAGATGGTAAAAAGAATTTTAAAGAGATTCTTCACTAAGGTATAAATCATTGTGCGCGCTCCTGCACCAGCTGTAAAATTCTATCGGTAACCTCGCTGATGCCCATATCGGATGTATCCAGAAGCAGTGCATCCTCTGCCTGACGCAGCGGACTGATAGCACGCTCGCTGTCCTGCTTGTCGCGCTCGGCAATATCCGCCTGCAGCTGCTGCAGATCAACCTGCTGACCTTTGGCCACCATTTCCGCATAGCGGCGGCGCGCTCTTTCCTCAACCGAAGCAGTAAGGAAAATTTTCAGCTGTGCGTTTGGGAATACCACCGTACCGATATCACGGCCGTCCATCAGGACACCGCCTGCCTCGCCCATACGGCGCTGCTGGTTTACCATCGCTTCACGCACCGCTCCGATAGCAGCAACACGCGATACAATCGCCGTCACCTCGGGAGTACGGATAGCATCGGTAACCTCGGTACCATCCACAAAAACACGGTTGATTTTTGCCTCCGGTTTGAAGTCAATCAGCATAGTTTTGGATAAGCCGCTGATAAAGTCCTCGTCAAAAGGTTTGCCTGTCTGCAAAAACTTCCAGGCTACGCTTCTGTACATGGCACCGGTATCAATATAGGCATAGCCTAATTTTTCGGCAGCCAGCTTCGCAATAGTGCTTTTGCCTGCACCTGCGGGACCATCAATTGCCACAACAATTTTCTTCATTCTACATAACCACACTTTATAATGTATTAGCTATCTATATAATACCATGTTTTACATATATATGGATAGCCTAATTTAAGTCAAATTTATGAATTATTCTTCCGCAGCCGCCGCTTCGCCCGCAGCATGGCCGCTGCTGAACGCCGCCTGCAGATTATAGCCGCCGGTATAGCCGTCGACATCCATAACCTCGCCTGCAAAGTACAGGCCCTTGATACGCTTGGATTCCATGGTCTTGGGGTCAATCTCCTTCACGCTCACGCCGCCTGCGGTAACGATAGCCTCTGCAATCGGACGTGTTGCGGAAATGGTGATCACAAAATGCTTCAGCGTCTGCAGCAGTCTGTGACGCTCCTCGCGCGAAACCTGGTTGATGAATTTGTTCTCATCAACGTAGGACATATCCAACACAACGGGAATCAGTCGCTGCGGCAGCAAATCCTTCATGCCGTTGAGCACCTGCTTGCGGCTGTACTGCATAAAATCACGTTGGATACGCGCATCCAGCTTTTCCTCGCTCAGCGCAGGCTTCAGGTCAACCTCCAGCTCTACATCCTTGCCCGCAGCCAAAGCGTCTGCGGCAAGATTGCTCAGCGAAAGCACAATGGGACCTGAAACGCCGAAATGCGTAAACAGCATCTCGCCGAATTCACTGCCCAGCTTTACGCCGTCGACCAAAAGTGTTGCCTGTACGTTGCGCAAAGATAAGCCCTGCAGGTCGTCAACATAAGGATAATCGCTTTCCAACGGTATCAGAGAAGGCTTCAGCGGTACGATCGTGTGCCCCAGCTTTTTCGCCAGCTTGGCGCCGCCGCCGTCGCTGCCTGTGCCCGGATAGGAGGCGCCGCCCGCAGCCAGAATAACTCTGTCTGCCTCGTACACGCCGTTGACCGTGCGCACGCCGTACACATGACCTTCCTTGACCATGATATCAATAACCTTAGTGTCGGTCTGCAGCTTGCCGCCAGCCTCGGTATAAACCCTTACCAGCGTATCGACTACATCCTTCGCCTTGTCGCTTACCGGAAAAATACGTCCGCCGCGTTCAACCTTCGTCGGCAATCCGTTACTCTCCAACAGCAATACTATATCATCATTTGTGAACCTATGTAAAGCACTATTTAAAAATCTTCCGTTTCCGGGCAGATTTTTTATGAAATCGGGGATTTCGCAAGCGTTGGTAATGTTGCAGCGTCCCTTGCCGGTGATGAGCATTTTCTTGCCCGGCACACGCATTTTTTCATAAATCGTTACCTGCGCTCCGCCCCAGGCTGCAGCAATACCTGCCAACAGGCCTGCCGCGCCGCCGCCTACAATCGCAACTCGCGTCATAGCTTAGCCGCCTTTCTGAGCTGAGATAACTCCTGTTCGCTCAGGCTACGGAACTTGCCGCGTCCCAGATTACTCAGCTGCAGCGGTCCCAGCTTGATGCGCTTCAAATCGCGCACCGGGAAGCCGATAGCGTCGCACATACGGCGAATCTGGCGGTTACGTCCCTCATGGATGGTGATATCAAAAAGCGTAAAGCCACGCTCATGGTCATAATCACGCAGGTTGACAATCGCCGGAGCGGTCGGGCCGTCCTCCAGCTTTACGCCCAAACGCAGCTGGTCCAGCTTTTCCTGCGGCACAATGCCCGGAACCTTAACAAGGTAGGTTTTGTTGACTTCATGGCTCGGATGCATCAGCGCCTGTGCCAGCGCACCGTCATTCGTCAGCAGCAGCAGTCCTTCGGTATTGAAGTCCAAGCGGCCTACCGGGAAAACTCTCTCCGGCAGGTTCTGCACGAAATCGGCAATGCTGCGGCGGTTCTGCGGGTCGGACATCGTGGTGACCACTCCCCTCGGCTTATAGAACATGTAATAAGCCTTGGCTTCCTGGGCAATAGGTTTGCCGTCAACGCTGATGCGTACCTTGTCGGCATCAAACTTGCAGCCCAGCTCGGTAACAACCTTACCGTTCACGCGGACGCGACCTGCCGTAATAATTTTTTCTGCTTCGCGGCGGGAGGCAACGCCTGCTGCCGCCAGGATTTTTTGTAAACGTTCTTCCATCTATCTCAGTTTTCCTTTGCTTCTAATGTGTTATCAAGCTGCAGCACCTGCTGTGCAGCCTCTGCCTCATCTTCAGGCTTCGTTTCCAGCGGCGGCAGCTCATCCAATGAGTTCAGACCGAACACCATCAGAAATTTTTCTGTCGTAGCATACAAAATCGGGTTGCCCAAGGCTTTTTTGCGTCCTGCTTCCGCCACCAGACCTAAGTCCAGCAGTGTATTGAGTACGCCGTCAACCTTCACGCCGCGGATGGCTTCCATCTCTGCGCGCGTCACCGGCTGTTTAAAAGCGACAATCGCCAAGGTTTCCAAAGACGCATTCGTCAGCTTTACTTCCTTTTTGCGTCCCAAGCCCAACAATGTGCTGTAGTAAACCGGCTTGGTTACCAGCTGAAAGCAGCCTGCTGTTTCACGCAGCATCAATCCCCTGCTTTCCGCCTCGTAGGATTGCTTCAGCTCCGAAACAAGCTCCCACACCTGCGGCTTTTCCAGTTGCAGAAGGTCCGCAAGCTCCGCTACAGAAACAGGCTCACCTGCAGCAAACAGCACTGCTTCCAGTGCTCCTGTCATTTTATCAAGATACATTGTTTGCTTCCTCCTGTCCCTGCTTGCCGAAGATATAAATCGGTGCAAAGCGCTGTGCCTGGCTGATAGTAATCAACCCAAGCTTCAGCAGCTCCAACACACCCAAAAAGCAGGCCACCTTCTCGGCAGGGCTGCCTGCGGTAAAAATCTCATTCAGCATAAAACCCTGCGGCCTGCGCTGCAGTCTTTGCAGAATATCTGCCATTTTATCCTGCACGCTATAGGCCTGCGGCTCAATAAAGGCTGCCGGCTTGCCATCGGGCGCAGTCGTCATTCCTGCCAAAGCCTTCAATAACTGCTGCACCGTGCAGGGAGCAACAGTGCGCTCCACCAAGTTGCCGAACATCGGCTCACGCTGCCAGTACAGGTCAGCGCTCTGCTTCATATCCGCCAAAGCAGCAGCGGCACGCTTAATGCGGCGGTATTCCACCAGCATCTCCACCAGCTGCTGGCGCGGGTCTGCTTCCTCCTCCTCGCCCTCAGCGGACTGCTTGGGTAGCAGCATACGTGATTTAATCTGCAGCAGCGTTGCGGCCATCACCAGAAAATCACTGGCAACCTCCATATCAAATTCACTCATGCTGCGCAGATAGCTTATATACTGCTCCGTAACCGCAGCGATGGGAATATCATAAATATCTACTTTATCACGCTCGATAAGGTGCAGGAGCAAATCCAGCGGACCTTCGAACGCAGTCAGCTTCAACGATAAATCAGCCATGGCTTAGAACACTAAACCCAATATACCGTTTACCAGCATCATGTAGCCTGCGGCAAGCGGTCTGATAATCGCACCTGTAATACCGGTGAACACCAAAGCAATCAGAATATAAAAGCCGTAGCGTCCCACCAGATTGTCAAACTTCCAGGCCATAGACGGCGGCAAAAGCTCCGAAAGAATCTTGGAGCCGTCCAGCGGCGGAACCGGAATCAGGTTGAAGAAAGCAAACCATACATTATATAACTGCATCCACAGCAAAAAGCGGTAAACGCCATCACTCAAAAGACCGAAGCGATTTAAAAACGTCATGAAGAATGCTGCGAGAAAGCACAAAAACAGATTGGCTGCGGGACCGGCAAAGGAAACCTTCAGAATACCTTCGCGGCGGTTGCGGAAATTGCCGGGGTTAATTTCTACGGGCTTAGCCCAGCCGAAGCCTGCTACCACCAGCAGAATCGCGCCCAACGGGTCCAGATGCGCCATTGGGTTGAAGGTCATGCGTCCCATATAACGCGCAGTCGGGTCACCCATGCTGTCCGCACATTGCGCATGGGCATATTCGTGTATCGTAATCGCAAACAGCAGCGCAGGAATGCGATAGATCATTGTACTGAAATCGAGCATACTTTCCTCCGAGAAAAATTTATCAATAGATTTATTATACAACATCTTGTATTCCTACGTCAAAAAGAAAACGGAACCATCAGTATAAATTATGTGACAGTTCCGTAAACATTTACTTTTTTCTGCTAATTATTTTCTTATTTGCCTGTGAATTGCGGCGCACGCTTTTCATAGAAGGCAGCAATGCCTTCCTTGCAGTCATCGGTACCCATCAGCAGCGCTTGGGTAGTTTCTTCGATTGCCAGCACCTCGTCCAGAGTCAGGTCGTGGTCATTGAGATATTTCTTCGTCAGGCTGATAGACAGCGGAGCGCTTGCTGCCAGGCGTGCAGCCATAGCATAAACCTTGTCCTTCAGTTCTTCATCTTCATATATATCGTTCAGCATGCCAAGCTCCTTGGCAGTTGCAGCGTCAATCAGGTCACCGGTAAACATCAGCTCCTTAGCCTTCAGCACACCGATAGCCTTCGGCAGGAAGTACAGACCGCCGCAGTCGGGAATCAGGCCAACCTTGGCAAAGCTCTCGCCAAAACGTGCCTTAGCAGATGCATACACCAGGTCGCAGGCCAGCATCAGGTTAACGCCTGCACCGGCAGTAACGCCGTTGATATAAGCAATAACAGGTTTAGGAATGGTAGTCAGGCGTTTGGCAACGTCGCCCACCTTAGCGATAAAGTCCTTCTTGGTAGCAACGCCTTCCAAGCCGTTCAGATAGCTCAGATCACCGCCGGCACAAAATGCCTTGCCGTTGCCGGTAAGCACGATAGCACGCACCTCAGCGTCGGCAGCAGCCCTGGTAATGGCAGCATGCAGGCCGTCAATCAGCGCGTCATTCATTGAGTTCAGGCTCTTCGGACGGTTCATAGTAATCGTCGCAATATTGTTTTCCACAGCGTATAATACAGCTTCTTCCATGGGGAACACTCCTTTACACATGTAGTTTATATCATTAAGGATATTATAGCATAAAACCTTAAACGCGCCTACTATTTATCTAAAGATTTTATCTTTTCTTACTGTCTGCAAGTGCTGTATTAACTAAAGGTGAAGGGTATATCAGCAGTCATCGTTATCAAAAGCTGTCCTGCCTGCTATAAGCTCATTTATGCTTTCTTTAATATCATTACATACCTCGTCCGCAACAATATCCGTCAACAGCTTGTGTACCTGCGGCAAAAGCTCCTTCAGCGAAACACCAGCATTTTCAACCCATACCTTTAATACGGCAACACCCTGTCTTCTGACACGGACAGAAGGACATTGCACAGCAGCTGCTGCTAATTCCGGCTCTCTTCCGACAGGTACTCTGCCAAATTCGATTAAAATCCATTCCAGCATCACATAATACTTAAAGTTCTCGTCACCAAAGTCGCAGCCTTCTGCAGCAGCGGCAGTAATTATGTCAAACGGCAACTTGTTGCAAAAAACCTCGACAACCTTTTCTATATAATCAGGATCCTTCATCAGCCAGAAACATTTATGGCAGTTTTCTTCGAAGTTCTGTTCAATGCATTCAAGAAGCTGATTTTTAAACGACAGTCCCAGCTTCTCAGCAAGCATAAGTCCATCAGCGTTCTTTATTGCCTCTTGCACTACACCGGCATTCTTTGTGTCAAACAGGATAGCTTCAGCCTTTTCCTTGATATTTTTGGCTTCCTTTGCCGAAAAATCACCGCACCACTGAGAAATAAGCAGCACAACATTCAGATCAGCAATCGTCAGCTCCTGCTTAGCCGAATGGTCTAAGAACTGCTGTAAAATTAACATTCTGTCTTTAATCTGCGAAATACCCGGAACAGGTCCTTCATCTAACAGTCCCTCTATAAGCATTGCCAGTGCATGATATGCTTCATACGGCAGCTCTTCCATAGCAAAAACCTTGGCAGCCTCAGTCTTTTGGAAAACTGTCAAAGCACTGTAAGCAGGCATAAAAATATTTTTCAGACCCTCGTACAGAAGCCATTCCTTTTTTTCTTCTGTATCTGCCTCTAAATATTCAATTGCGTGAATACGTCCCCAATCACGTGTCTTTTGGGCCAAATCAAATATTTCTTCGTTTCCGTCCTCCCATTTATGCATAACAAAAATAGCAAATAAAGTAAATTCCTCGCACTGTCCCAGTATGCGTACAGCTTCACGGACAGGCTCATCGTAGGGGAACAGCTCCAATATTACCATATCTGCCTTCACAAGCTCTTTATTTTTGGAGGCAAGCAGATTATTTACAGCAAAGCGATAAATATTTTCTGCATCCAATACCTCTTGATTTTCAAAAAGCACAGTATGAATATCATCAGCCAGCTTAATAGCATAGTTATTCTGCAAAATTGACTCCAACAGCGCTTCTGCTGCAGGAAAATCGGCATTACTCATCAGCTTAAAGGCTTCAAGCAGACGGGCGTTTTCGTCTGTCTCCTCCAGTTTAAGATGATAAATCGCTGTACCATCTTGCGCCCCGTCTGCAAACATCGGCTTAGCACCATACCTTGGCAGCTTGTAATCATCCGGCAGCTTACCTTTATAAAATGCTTGTTTTATGTTAAAAAAGATAGAAAACCTGCTATAATATTTTTCATCCTTAGGCCTGAATATATCATCAGTAATGTCCGTCCAGTCTGATAAATCTAGCAGCTTATCTTCTACGCACAGCTGTTTAAAGAACTGCAATGTCTGCATTTTATTGGGTGAGTAATCCCTTAAAGCATACATTTTTTGTGTCGGTAAATTGGAATCAAAGCATACTTCAACTTCGTAGGTATGCTCATCAAATTTCTCATCGCTGTTTCTGGCAGTTTGGATATAATCCAATCCATTAGTAAAATGCTCGCCCAGCTCAACAATTAAATGCTCGTATGGCAAATCACGCAGATTTAAAAGTACGGGAGCAATTTTCTGATTAAAATACTCTTCAGAAACGGGTTTATCTAAAGAAATTGTTTCATTATATCCCTCGATAGAGTATTTTTTCTGCTCAACATTAGCATATAACAGAACAGCACCCTTGACATAGTTGATTTTCTCCAAAGGCATAGAAAGCTCCTCCGGTGCAACAAGCAGGTCAATATGCATTCCCTTGGCTTCTGCCTCCAGATGAACATAGCTCAGGCCCGTCAGCTGATTGGTACACAATTCCTTTCCGATAACCCGTGCGGAAATCACAGCCGAAGCGTCAATATACTCTTCATCATACACGCCATCCTCACAGGGAGCACTAAAATAAAGTCCGCTATCGTATTCACCATGAGAATCCAGCTCATCAATTTCATCGGTAAAATACTTACCATCGTTCATTGCAGCATCCGCATCTGCATAAAAGCGCACATTCAAAGGCAGTGCATATAGCTGACATTTTATTTCACCACCTTCAGGCAAATAATTAACAAAGGGCGCATTTACTATACCAACGTACAAATCTAAAGGATTGCCGCCGGCAGCAGAGATTTTTAAAACACCAAAGCTGTTTACATCATAACGCAGCCAATTTCTCATTATAAAGCTGCTGTAATGAGGGCTTTCGTACATAATGCCAAAGACATTCGTATCAATTAAAGTTTTTCCGTCTTCATCAGTTTCTGCCGGCATCCAGATTTTATTAAATTCCGAATCATCCACCACGCAATAGCGCAGGCTCAAAACATCAAAATACTTTGCTTTGTTGCGCGGATTATCACATATTAGTTTAAATAAATCGTCGCTGTTATTGATATCGTAGCCAACATTTTTTAATAAAGTATAATCGTCGTAATATATCATAGCATATACCTCCTGTTGATGAAGCAGTTGATTTTACAATACATACATGAGAATATTTTACACGTTTGCTTTTATCTTATTAAAGCTATTATAACATAATTTTTAAAAGTATACCTCTTATTTATCCTAAATTTTATCTTTTTATCATCAAAGACAATGCTAGTTAAATCTACTGTCCCCTGCTGAATCCTGCTCATTTATCGCCTTCCCAAAATACTTATAAATTTTTCTAAAAAAACTGTTGACAAATAATTGCCATGCGAGTATAATAATCTTCGTTGGTTGACTTACCAACCTTAATTCCCCGATAGTTCAGCCGGTAGAACACCTGACTGTTAATCAGGGCGTCGTAGG
>OGZZ01000160.1_pt1 | contig 48872 bp, 28 predicted proteins | sample 1577021 | NCBI WGS metagenome assembly OGZZ01 (sample SAMEA3541526, study PRJEB24748) | human gut metagenome | biome: human gut; feature: human-associated habitat; material: faeces | place: China | collected 2012
GAATTTGATAAAGTAAAAAATATGCTGGCCTCCAAGGCCGCAACCTTTTTAGGCAAGCAGGCAATAATTTCCCTGCAGATTGAAAGTGAATTCAGTAAGGTTAAGCGCCTGCAGGAGGAAACGGCGGAAGCACTGCGCATTCTGGATGAAGGCAGACGTTTCCCCTTCGGCGGTGCGTTCAATATTACGGCTGATGTGAAGCGCGCGGAGCTTGGTAGCGTACTGGAGCCGGATGAGCTGCAGCATATCCAGACAACGGTGCAGGCCTTTGCTTCGATGAAGGATTTTACTGCGGAAAATGCGGAAACAGCGCCTAATCTGGCTGAATATGGTGCGGAGCTGACGCAATTCAGCCGTCTGGAAAAGCAGATTGGCAGTGCGATTGATGAGCATGGCGAAATCAAGGATAACGCTTCCCCGAAACTTGGCGGTCTGCGTACTGCGATTCAGATTGCCAAAAACCGCGTGAAGGAAAAGCTCGACAGCATTCTGCATGACCCCAATAACCAGAAGTATTTCATGGATAACATCGTGACGATGCGCGGTGACCGTTACGTTATCCCTGTGAAGCAGGAATATAAGATGAACTTCCCCGGCATTGTGCACGACCAGAGCGGTACGGGTGCAACGCTGTTTATCGAGCCGTTGGCTGTTGTCAATCTGAACAATGATATCAAGCGTTATGTTGCAGAGGAGCACGAGGAAATCGAGCGTATTCTGCGTCAGCTCACGCAGAACGTGGGCGCGGAGGCGAAGGCGTTGCTGGCTTCGCTGGAAATCTTTACTACGCTGGACGTTATCTGTGCCAGAGCTTTGCTGGCGCAGGAGCAGCATGCGGTACGACCGATGCTGGTGCTGTCCGGAGGCGTAGAAATTGTGCAGGGACGTCACCCGCTGCTGCCGAAGGATACGGTAGTGCCTTTGGACGTACAGCTAGGCGATAAATTTACCATGCTGCTGATTACCGGCCCCAACACCGGTGGTAAAACGGTAGCACTGAAGGCTGTAGGCCTCTTTGCGCTGATGGCGCAAATCGGTCTGTTTATCCCCGCAAGCAGTGCCAAGCTGCCGGTGTTCCGTGCGGTTTATGCGGATATCGGTGATGAGCAGAGCATTGAGCAGAGCCTGTCAACCTTCTCCGCACATATGACGAATTTAATCAGTATTTTAAACGAGGTCAAGGCAGGAGATTTGGTGTTGATTGATGAAATCTGCGCCGGCACCGACCCGAACGAGGGCGCTGCGCTGGCTATGGCGATGCTGGAGCACCTGCATGAGCATGGCGTGCTGACGATGGTAACAACCCATTACAGCGAGCTGAAAACCTTTGCCTACGGTCACGAGGGCATGGAAAATGCCAGCGTGGAATTTGACCCCGTGTCGCTGCGTCCTACCTATCGCTTGCTGATGGGTGTGCCGGGAAGCAGTAATGCCTTCAATATCAGCCGCCGTCTGGGCCTGGCTGAGGATATTATCCAAAATGCCGGCGAGCTGCTGAACCAGGAGCATGTGCATATGGAAAATGTACTGCAGGAGCTGGACAGCGAACGCCGCCGTTATGAAAGCGGCAGTAAGGAGATTGAGGACCTGCGCCGCGAAAGCGAGCAGCTGCGCAATGCGCTGGCTTATTCCAAGAGCGAGTTTGAGCGCCGTAAGAATGAAATGCTGCGCAAGGCGCGTGAGCAGGCAGACGAAATCTACCGCCGCAGCCGCCGTGAATCCGAAGCAGTGCTGAAGGAGCTGCGCTCCATGAAGGCTGACTTCGATACAAAGCGCCTGGAGCAGGCGGCAGAGGAAGCGCGCAAGAAGCTCAACAAAACGCTGAGTGAGGACGCTCCGCTGCCGGAGGGTGCACCGTTATCTGCCAAGACGGCCAAGAAGGGCCTGAATGTCTTTGTTGTTTCCTTAGGAAAGAACGGTATTATCACCGATGTCAATGGCAACGATGTAACAGTACAGGTGGGTATCCTGAAAATGACGGTGCCGGCAAAAAAATGCCTGCTGACCAAGGCACAACCGGTGCATACCGATGCTGCGCCCAAGAAGCGTAAGGGCTTCAGCAAGAATGCTGCTGCCAATTACGCACACCAGATGTTCATTGCCAAATCAGGCAGTGCCAAACAGGAAATTGATTTGCGCGGGATGACGCTTGATGAAGCAATTCCCGTTGTAGATAAAGCTATTGATGATGCACTGATTGCCGGTATCGGCCAGCTGCGACTCATCCATGGCAAGGGAACTGGTGCCTTGCGCGCCGGACTGACAGCGTATCTGTCGACCAACCGCTTTGTCAAGAAGCTGGAGACGGCGGCGCTGGAGGCCGGTGGCAGCGGCGCTACGGTAATTGATTTGTAATTTTGAAAGGAGTAGTTAACTATGACTATGAGTATTGCTGCAAAACACGCTAAGGGCAAATCTGCCCAAGATAAAATTTTCGGAGCTAACGCTGCTGCAGTGGCAGCTGCGGCCAAATACGGCAAGGATGCCGTTACCAATGCTACCATCGGCGCTATTTTAGACGAGGATGAGAAGCTCGTCTGCCTGCCGACTGTAGAGGAGGTTTTCCGCGGTCTTTCCACTAACGAAATGATTGCTTACGCACCTATCAGCGGTCTGCCTGAATATCTGGACTGCGTACTGACTGCTGCCTTCGGCAACTCCCGTCCGGAAGGCTACATTTCCGCAGTTGCAACTGCAGGCGGCACCGGTGCTATCCACCATGCTATCTGGAACTACACCGATAACGGTGACACCGTGCTCTGCTCCGACTGGTATTGGGGCGCTTACAAAGTACTGTGCCAGGATATGGGCCGTAATTTTACCACCTATAAAATGCTGGACGAAAACAATAAGTTCAACCTGCCTGCTTTGAAGGAAAAGGTTGACGAGCTGCTTGCTAAGCAGGATAACCTGCTGTATCTGCTGAACACTCCGGCGCACAATCCTACCGGCTACAGCCTGAGCGGCGAGGATATGGACGGCGTGCTGGCAATTCTGAAGGAAGCTGCCGTACCGGGCAAAAATATCGTTTTCTTCCTGGACGTTGCATACATTGATTATGCCGGCGAAAAAGAAGAAGTACGCAAAATCTTTAAAAAGCTCTCCGGTCTGCCTGCCAACATTCTTTGCATTGTCGGCTACAGCATGTCCAAAGGCTTCACTATGTACGGTCAGCGTACTGGCGCTATGATTGGCGTTTCCTCCGACAAGAGCGTTATTGACGAGTTCGCTGCTATCAACCAATACACCAGCCGTGCAACCTGGTCCAACATCAACCGTCCGGCTATGCGCACTCTGGCAACCATTTACAGCAATCCCGAGCTGCTGGCGAAGGTTTGCGCCGAGCGTGATTACTATTATCAGATGATTAAGGCACGTGCCGACCTGTTCACCAAGGAAGCAGAAGAATGCGGCCTGCCGATGCTGCCGTATGTAGCAGGCTTCTTCCTGTCTATCCCCGCTAAAAACCCGGATGCAATCTGCGAAAAGCTGCATGAGGACAACATTTTTGCAGTTCCTCTGGCTGCAGGTGTGCGTATCGCTGTCTGCGCCGTACCTCTGAAGAAAATCAAAGGCATGGCTGCTAAGGTTAACGCTGCAATGCAAGCCGTTGGCGAATAAAATGCTTAAGCTGCAGTTGTCCAATGGACAAATTATCGAAGTAGAGGAAGGCAGCACACTGCTGCCTTTAGCTCAAAAATTGAGCGATAAATATGCTTCTCCCATCGTTATGGGACTCTATAACGGTGAGGAATGTGACCTGCAGCGTCCGCTTACTGCCGACGGCACTGTTGATTTCGTGGAAGTCAACAATTCCGTAGGCATGCGTGTTTATGTGCGCACGCTGCTGTTTATGCTGATTGCGGCAACCAAAAAGCTTTATCCTGATGTACATCTGGAGGTGCGCAATTCCCTGGGAAGTGCGCTCTACTGCAAGGATAACAGCGAGCGTAAGCTCACCGCTGAAGATATTCGCAGCATTGAAGAATATATGCATAAAATGGCAGAACGCAGGGAGCCTATTAAGCTGTTGCGTCTGCCTAAATCCGAGGCTATTGATATGGCCTGCGCCATCTGCAGCGATGATAACCTGGCGCTGCTGGCTCAGGTGCCGGATGACACCGTGCTGACGATTAACCTTCTGGAGGGCGTACCCGGTTATCTCTTCGGCCCCATGTGCCCCGATGCCGGCTATGTGCCTTACTTTGAGCTGCTGCCGTATGCTGACGGTGTGATTATCAATTATCCTGACGACGGCAACTGGCAGGTGCTGCCGCCATTTGTAGACCAGCCGCGCCTTAACGATGCCTATCAGGAAGCAGAAGAATGGTCAGCCATGATTCATTGCAATACTGTTGGCAAGCTCAATAAAATTATTGATTTAGGCTATGCCGAAAAGATTATTCAGGTAGCGGAAGCGCTGCATGAAAAGAAGCTGGCCAATATTGCCGATATTCTGGCAAGTCACCATGAGCTGAAGCTGGTGCTGATTGCAGGTCCGTCCTCCTCCGGCAAGACCTCTACGGCACAGCGTTTGAGCATTCAGATGGCAGTTAACGGCCTGCGTCCGATTGCCGTTTCCATGGATGACTATTATAAAAATCGTGTTGATTCGCCGCGTAAGGCTGACGGCAGCTATGACTTTGAATGCCTGGAGGCTATCGACCTGGAGCTGTTCAATGAGCATCTGCAGCGTCTGCTGGCAGGTGAAAAGGTCAAAATGCCTAAGTACAATTTCCGCACCGGCTGCCGTGAATATCGCGGCAACGAGCTGCAGCTGCAGGAAAATTCCGTGCTGGTTATCGAAGGCATCCACGGCCTGAATGAAAAGCTGACGCCGTCCGTACCGGCGGAACATAAAATCAAAATTTACGTCAGTGCGCTTACACCGATGTCCTTTGATGAGTACAACCGTATCCGTACTACCGATATGCGTCTACTGCGCCGCATGGTGCGCGACAGCCAGTTCCGTTCGCATGATGCGGAAACTACGCTGAGGACCTGGTCCGACGTGCGTGAGGGTGAAGAAAAATACATCTTCCCGTACCAGAGCAGTGCCGATATTATTTTCAACACCACGCTGATTTATGAATTTGCTGTACTGAAAAAATATGCGGAGCCGCTGCTGCGTGCTGTACCGCAGTCCGCAGGCATGGCCTATACTACTGCGCGCCGTCTGCTGAACATTTTAAGCTACGTTAAGCCGTTGGAGGATGAGGTTATTCCCAATAATTCTATCCTGCGCGAATTTATCGGCGGCAGTGTGTTTAAGGACGCACTATGATTGAAAGAATGCATTAAGTATAATTTATGCTATACTCAATTCGATAAGAAAAATGCTTGAATTGAAAAAATAATATTAAAGTTTTTACTTATTCTTAGCTTCCAAGGCGTTCTGCCAAAAGTAGGGCAGGACGCCTTATTTTTAACCACAATAGTAAGAATTTTCACACTTTTCTTGACATTATCACAATTATCTGATAATATAAATCCGTAAGATTTTTGCACGCCTACCAGGAGTAGGCCACTGCAGCGTTACGAACGCCTTATGTATTATTTGAAGTAGTACATAAGGCGTTATTTACCAAGAAAGGAGTTGAAGGAATGGTAACACTGAAAGAAGATACCAGAAAATCTATTGCCGAACTAACCCTGATGGATGATATTTTTATGAACAAGGTCTTTGATAATGACATCGGGCGTACCGCACTGCTGTTGCGAATTATCCTAAAGAATGATAAGATAAAGGTGATAAAGGCTACGACACAGCAGAAGCTGAAAAATTTGCTCGGACATGATCTGCAGCTGGACATTTTGGCACAAAACGAAAACGGTACGCTCTTTAACGTAGAAATACAAAACCAAAGCAGCGGTGCAGCGGCACGCAGAGCACGCTATCATCTGAGTCTGCTTGATTCACTGAGCTTGCCTAAGGGCAAGACCTATAAGCAGCTGCCGGATAATTATGTTGTTTTTATCACTCAAAATGATGTACTCAAGGGCGGTTTGCCTTTATATCACATCAACAGGAAAATCGAAGAAAACGATAAAGCTTTTGCTGACGGCTCGCATATCATCTATGTAAATAATAAAATTAAAGATGAAACGCCGTTAGGCAGGCTGATGCATGATTTCACCTGCAAAAATCCTGACGATATGTATTATCCCGAGTTGGCAGAAAAAGCAAGATATTTTAAGGAAACGGAAAAGGGGTTGACGAACATGGGCGATGTATTTGAAAAATTTGCAGCAAAAAGAGCTAAGGAAGCAGCAGAAGCAACTACTAAAGAAAATAAGATTGAATTTGCCAAGGGACTCTTGGCTGATGGTATGAGCATTGAGTTTACCGTGCGTCATTCCAAGCTGTCGGAAGCAGAGGTGCGCGAGCTGGCCTCTAAGCTGAGCGCATAATTGAAAAAGTCGCTTGTGCATGCTGCCAAGTCTTTTGTGAAGGTAAGCATATATCTGAAGGCTGTTACTTGGAGAAACTGCTGATATAAGCATACCGGGTGCCGGAATTTACAAAATAAAAAAGCTGTTGTACGTTTGCTTGCGTACAACAGCTTTTGTGTTAGCGGTAAAAAATTATTTGCGGAACATTTTATCGAAGCGCTCCAGCAGACCGGCCTTGAAGCAAAGCACCAGGCCGCCGACAGCGCCGACTGCTGCCTGCAGAATCTGGTAGGGCAGTTTGATATAAGCGTAGTGCGGTGTGCTGTAAATAAAGGCACGTCCCAGAGAATAGCCCACAACCATGATGACAGCGCCCAAAATTACGCCGAGAGCAGCGCCCTTGAAGCTTACTTTGCCACCGCGGTGTGCCAAGAGGCAGATGACAACAGCCTGAATGCCGTGAGTAACCAGAGAAACGAACATCGGTGTCGGGTAGAAGAATAAATCGCCCAAAAAGGCACCAACGCCGCCGACGATGAAGGCAGCCTTGGGGTCGTCCAGCAGAATTGCTGCCGTGCAGATGATAACATCATTGAGATATAAATGGCCGCCCGGTACCGGCAGACCGAAGGAGCTCATCATAATATTGAGCGCCATAAACAGTGCGGTGATGCAGATTGCCAAGGTGGCGTTACTTTTTTTTGCGTTACGTTCTATATGTTCCATATAAACATTCCCCTCTTTATAAGATGATAAAAACTATTATATCGCTGTTTGGTTATAATAATATTGCCAGAACAGAAAAATTATCTATGGTCAGATTAACCGGGGAATTCCTTTCGCTAATTCTTCATAAAATTTTTGGTAGAATAAAGCAGGTATTTTTGGTATAATTATTGAATAGAGTATAGGAATAAGTAAAAAAATGGGAGGTCGCTATCGTGACAGAACTTAAGAAATTCAAACGTGTAGTTTTAAAGCTTAGTGGTGAAGCCCTAGCCGGTGAAAAAGGCTTTGGTATTGATCCGACAGTAGTATATGCCTTGGCCAAGCAAATCAAGGCTGTAGTTGAGACAGGGGTAGAGGTTGCTATCGTTAACGGCGGCGGTAACTTCTGGCGCGGACTCAGCGGCAGCAACAAGGGCATGGACCGTGCTACTGCTGACTACATGGGAATGCTGGCAACCGTTATCAACTCTTTGGCGTTGCAGGATGCTTTGGAAAACTTAGAGGTTCCGACCCGTGTGCAGACCGCTATTGAAATGCGTCAGATTGCAGAACCCTACATTCGTCGTCGTGCTATCCGCCATATGGAAAAAGCAAGAGTCGTTATTTTTGCCGCTGGTACCGGTAACCCCTATTTCTCCACCGATACCACCGCTGCTCTGCGTGCTGCGGAAATCGAAGCAGATGCTATCCTGATGGCTAAAAAAGGCGTAGATGGTGTTTATGACAGCGATCCGGCAGTTAATCCGGATGCGAAGAAATTTGATGAGCTGCCTTACATCGAGGTTATCAAACGTCATCTCAGCGTAATGGATTCCACTGCAATCAGCCTGTGCATGGATAACAACATTCCTATTGTAGTATTTAATATTGATGAACCGGGTAACATTCTGCGTGCTGCTGCAGGCGAAAAAATTGGTACCCTGGTAGGAGGTAAGGAATAATGGCAACAGTTAATGAAATTATCAGCGGTATCGAGAGCAAGATGGAAAAATCCGTTGCTGCTCTGCGTGTGGATTTGGCAAGCCTGCGTGCTGGTCGTGCAACTCCCTCTCTGCTGGAGAAGGTTATGGTTGATTACTACGGTTCCCCGACACCTGTAACTCAGGTGGCAAGCGTAACCGTACCGGAACCGCGTATGATTGTTATTCAACCTTGGGAGAAAAACATTCTGAATGATATCGAAAAAGCAATTATGAAATCTGACCTCGGTCTGAACCCGAACAGCGACGGTATCTGCATTCGTCTGAACCTGCCGCAGCTGACCGAAGAACGCCGTAAGGACCTGGTGAAGGTTGTACATAAAAAAGCTGAGGAATACCGTGTTGTAGTCCGCAACCTGCGCCGTGATGCCAACGATGCTATCAAAAAGACCGAAAAGGCTAAGGAAATCACTGAGGACGAGGCTAAGAAGGGTACTGAAAAGGTACAGAAGCTGACAGATAAGGTTATGAAAGAAATCGACGCTGCAGCTGCTAACAAAGAAAAAGAAGTAATGGAAGTATAATGGAAATTCCACAGGTTTTGGCACTGCCTCTCAAGGAGGCTGCCCGTCGCCTGGAGGCCGCAGGCTGCAGCTATGAGGTGCAGCCTCTGCTGCCGCCGCGTGCAAGCGAGGCAGACTTTGAAGGACGTGAGGTGCGCAGATATGTAGTAAGACAACAGCAGTTGTCTGCTAATAGATTAGCTCTTACCATTGTGTATAGATAAGGAAGGAGGTGCGACGAATGGCTCTGAAAATTGATAAGGATTCTTGTGTAGGCTGCGGTACTTGTGCTGCTACCTGCCCCGTTGGCGCTATTACTGAAGTTGACGGTAAATACGAAATCGGTGAAGACTGCGTAGAATGCGGCGCTTGCGCTGCTAGCTGCCCGGTTGGCGCTATTGAGTAATTCAAGACTGCAATGCAAAATCAGGAAGGCGGCCTCCCGCAAGGGGGAGGCACGCCTCTTCTTTAATCAGGGGAAAAGTAAAGAAAACTAAAAGCAAGTTACAAATTTTAGCGAAGGGCTTGATGCTTGTGTTTAGAGGCTTGTTTCAAACAAAAAATAAGACTAAGAATAATATCGTAATGCATACTGAGGATCTGGATATGCAGAATATTCCTCAGCATATTGCTATTATTATGGACGGCAACGGTCGCTGGGCTAAGGCTCAGGGCAAGGTGCGTACCTTTGGCCATCAGGCCGGAGCGGAAACACTGAAAACTATTGTCCGTGCAGCTGATAAGCTGGGAGTTAAGGTTATCAGTGCTTATGCATTTTCGACAGAAAACTGGAAGCGTCCGGTGACGGAGGTAAACTTCATCATGGAGCTTTTAAGCCGTTATCTGACCAATGAGATTGACGAATTTAACGAAAATAACGTACAGGTGCGTTTTATCGGCTCGCGTAAAGGTCTGCCTGAGATTGTGCAGCAGAAGATGGAGCACGCAATAGAGGCAACGAAAAACAACACCGGTATTATTTTGAATTTGGCTATAAACTACGGCGGACAGGCAGAAATCCTGCATGCTGTACGTACCATTGCGGCGGAAGCTGCCAACGGTACTCTTGCCGTAGAAGATATAGATAATAATGTAATTGAAAACCATTTGTATACCAAGGGCCTGCCTGCGCCGGATCTGCTTATCCGTCCGGGCGGTGATTTGCGTATCAGCAACTTTTTGCTCTGGCAGATTGCTTATGCGGAAATCTGGACGACTAAGGTGTTCTGGCCGGAGTTTACACCGGATCATCTGGTGGAGGCGATTTTGGCTTATCAGGGGCGCGAACGCCGTTTCGGCGGTTTAGTCAGCCGGTAAGACGCCGTATACGTCGTCAGAGCCCTGGCAATACGAGTATTGATATTCAGGGCTCCAATCAATTTTATAATTCAAAGAAGGATGTATTTTAACTATGTTAACACGTATTATTACCGGTGTAATCGGTATTATTGCGGCAGTTGGCATTATCACCAAGGGTGGTATGCTTTTTAATGCTGCTGTTGCTGTTTTGGCTGCTGTGGCCTGGTACGAATACCACAAGATGGTGGAGAACAAGGGCTATCATGCCTACACGCTGACCGGTGGCGTGGGCGCATTGCTGATGGTGCTGGTTGCCGGTGCAGGCTATTATTTTGAGCTGGAGGGTGTTTATACGCTGGCATTTATTGTAATGCTCACAGCGCTGTTCTTCATTTTCAGCACGATTGAAGGCCTGTGGCTGCATTGCAACAGAGGTGAGCAGCATTGGGCAGAGAACAGTGCGCTTACTGCCTGGGGCATGCTGTACTGCGGTCTTTTGTTTGCGCACATTATTTTGTTACGCTCCTTTGACGGTGGTCCGCATATCGATTTGGGCTTCCGCGTATTTGAGTACGGCGAAATCTGCCTGTGGATTGTGCTTTTGGGCACTTGGGCAAGCGATACCTTTGCTTATTTCTTCGGCCGTGCCTTCGGCAAGACTCCGTTCTGCAGCGTCAGCCCGAAGAAATCCTTTGAGGGCGCTGTCTGCGGCTTTGTCGGCTGCTTTGTGACTGTACTGTTTCTGTGCATTATCTGCTTGGGCATTGCCCTGTGGCATGCTGTGGCAGTGGCGTTGGCGGTGGCAATTTTTGCTCCGGTCGGCGATTTGATTGAATCCATTGTCAAACGCAGCTTTGATATTAAGGATTCCGGTAAGATTTTCCCCGGTCACGGCGGTGTGCTGGACCGTTTCGACAGCCTGCTGTTTACGGCACCGGTTGTGTATTATCTGCTGATGATTATCAGCGCTTTATCTATGTTTCAAGAATAGAGGATAGCAAATGAAGAATATTTCTATTTTGGGCAGTACAGGCTCTATCGGTCGTCAGACGTTGGAGGTTGCTGCTGTCAATCCTGAAAAGCTGAAGGTACGCGCGTTGGCTGCGCATAAAAGCGATGAGCTTTTAGAACAGCAGATTAAGCAGTTTGAGCCTGATATTGCCGTTTTGACGGATAAGGACGCTGCTAAGCGTTTGTCTGACCGCTATCACGGCAAGACAGAAATCTTAGCCGGGGAGGAAGGCCTTCTGGCTGCCGCTACCTACGAGGGAGCGGATACGGTGCTTGGTTCTATGGTAGGCTATGCCGGCTTGCGTCCGACGCTGTCTGCTATTGCCTGCGGCAAGAACATTGCGCTGGCGAATAAGGAAACACTTGTTGCTGCCGGCAGCATTGTTATGGAGGCTGTGCGTAAGCACGGTGTAAGCCTGACTCCTGTGGACAGTGAGCACAGCGCTATTTTCCAATCCTTGCGCGGAGGTACGGAAAAGGAAGTCAAGCGCCTGATCATTACGGCGAGCGGCGGTCCCTTCCGCGGCAAAAAACGCAGTGAGCTGGAAAACGTTACCCTTGCGCAATGCCTCAATCACCCAAATTGGAGCATGGGGCAGAAGGTAACGCTTGATTCCTCTACACTGGCCAACAAGGGCCTGGAGGTTATGGAGGCACATTGGCTGTTTGATATGCCCTATGATAAAATTGCGGTTGTTGTACATCCGCAGAGCATTGTACACAGTCTGGTAGAATTCTGCGACGGCAGTGTGATTGCTCAGCTGGGTGTGCCTGATATGCGTTTGCCGATTCAGTTCGCTTTGAGCTGGCCGGAGCGCTATAATTACAGCTTTGAACAGCTTGATCTTGTTGCTGCGGGTAATCTTACCTTTGAAGCACCTGATTTAGAAGCATTTCCTTCCTTGAAGATTGCTATTGACTGCGGTAAGGCCGGCGGCACTTTGCCCTGTGCCTTCAATGCTGCCAACGAGGAGGCTGTATATGCCTTTTTGGCAGGCAAAATTAAATATTTGGATATCCCTTATATCACTGCTACGGTTACAGCGCAGCATAACAATGTTCTGCGTCCGCAGCTGGAGGATATTGAAGCAACGGATGCCTGGGCGCGTGCTGCTGCCCAAGGGGTTATTGCTAAATTATAGACTGAAGGCCGGCAAAGCTTGCCGACTATCGTAAGGAGGTAAAATGCTAACAATATTAGCCGCTGTTTTTGTTTTTGGTGTGCTGGTTACGGTACACGAATTTGGTCATTTTATTACGGCGAAGCTCACAGGTATGCGTGTCGATGAATTTGCCATCGGCTTCGGTCCCAAGCTGTATCAGCAAAAGGACGGCGATACTCTGTACAGCCTGCGGGCTATTCCGTTGGGTGGCTATAATAAAATCGCAGGCATGGATCCCGATGATCCGCCTGAACCGGGAACCTTTAAATCTAAGCCGATACCGTCCAGAATGCTGGTTATTCTGGCAGGTGCGCTGATGAATTTCCTTTTGCCTATTATTCTGTTTAGCGGCATTTTTATGCTTGAGGGCAGACAGGAGCTGGTGAACGAACCAATCCTGGGCACTGTTGTAGACGGTATGGCTGCGGAAAGAGCGGGCTTGCGTAACGGCGACCGCATTCTGACGATTAACAATAAGCCTGTTGCTACCTGGACGGAGGTTGTTACTAACCTGCGTGCGAGCGGCACTAATCCTGTAACGCTTACTGCCGAGAGTCAGGGAGCTGTAAAAAGCTACACTATGACTCCGGTGTATGACAGGGAGGCAGGCCGTCCCTTAATCGGCATCAGCCCTAAGTTCAACAAGGTAAGCCTGGGCTTTTTCGGCTCGATTAAAGAGGGCTGCGTCTATACCAAAAATATTATCGTTTCCATGCTTAATGGTCTGTACAAGATAGTTTCCGGTAATGCTCCGGCTGAGGTGGCCGGTCCTATCGGTGTGGCGCAGATGGCCGGTCAGGTGGCGGAAAAGGGCATGCTGCCGTTGATTACCTTTGTTGCCTTTTTGAGCATCAACCTGGGCGTTATCAACCTGCTGCCGCTGCCGGCACTTGATGGCGGACACTTTGTACTGCTGCTTTTGGAAGGCCTGCGCGGTAAACCGCTCGGCAGCAAGGCTATGACTAACATCCAGATGGTTGGTATTGCGCTGATTTTAGCCCTGACAGTATTTTCCACCTTTAAGGATATAACACGTTAAGAGGTGAATGAAAGTGATAGAACGTAGAAAAACCCGTCAGCTGCATGTAGGCAGCGTGGCTGTGGGCGGCGATGCTCCGATTGCCGTTCAGTCTATGACTAACACACATACAGACGATGCTGCTGCAACCTTGGAGCAGATTCAGCGTCTGGCAGATGCAGGCTGTGATATTATCCGCTGTGCTGTGCCTGATATGGCAGCGGCGGAGGGCCTGAAAACTATTTGTAAGGAAAGTCCGATTCCTGTCATTGCCGATATTCATTTTGATTATAAGCTGGCTTTGGCAGCGATTGAAGCAGGCGTTGACGGCCTGCGCTTAAACCCCGGCAATATCGGCGGTGAGGAGAAGGTGCGCGCTGTGGTGGAAGCAGCGAAGGAACGCAATATTCCTATCCGCATCGGTGTTAACGCCGGCTCCCTGCCGAAGGATTTGCTGGAAAAATACGGCCATCCCACCGCGGAGGCTCTTGTGGAGGCGGCTTGGCGCCACGTCCGCATCCTCGAAGCGATGGATTACCGTAACATTAAGATTTCACTCAAGGCACATGATGTACCGCTGACCTTGGAGGCTTATCGTCTGATGGCAGCGCAGTGTGATTATCCGTTGCATGTCGGCATTACGGAGGCAGGCACCGTCAACAGCGGTATTATCAAATCCGCAGTAGGCATCGGTACGCTGCTGGCCGAGGGCATCGGCGATACTATTCGCGTTTCGCTGACCGGCGACCCGGTGAACGAGGTGCGTGTGGCCTATGACATTCTGAAATCCCTTGGCCTGCGTGAGCACGGACCGACATTAATCAGCTGCCCGACCTGCGGACGTACCCGCATCAGTCTGGAAAAGCTGGCGCTGGAGGTTGAACGCCGTCTGGCGGATGTTGAAGAACCCATTACGGTTGCCGTTATGGGCTGTGTGGTCAACGGACCCGGTGAAGCACGTGAGGCTGACGTCGGCATTGCCGGCGGCATCGGCGAGGGACTTGTTTTCCGCAAGGGCGAAATCTTGCGGAAGGTTCCCGAAGAGCAGCTTGTAAGCGAGCTTTTTGCTGAAATAGATAAAATTTTACTTGAGAGGAAGGTATCCCGTTAATGAAAGTTTCTAAAATGTATGCACCCACTCTGCGTGAGGTTCCGTCCGAGGCTGAAATTCCGAGCCATCAGCTGCTGTTGCGTGCCGGTTTTATGCGTAAATCCACCAATGGCATGTACACCTATCTGCCGCTGGCTTGGCGTGTTATTAAAAAAATCGAAAATATTATCCGCGAAGAGATGGACCATGCAGGCTGTCAGGAAATCATGATGCCGATTATGCAGCCGGCAGAAATCTGGAAGGAAAGCGGCCGTTGGGACGCTTACGGCGCAGAAATGGTACGCTTGAAGGACCGTCACGGCCATGAATACTGCCTTGGTCCTACCCACGAGGAAATGGTTACTACCTTGGTTAAGAACGATGTGCGTTCCTATCGTCAGCTGCCGCTGAACCTGTACCAGATTCAGGACAAATTCCGTGACGAACGCCGTCCGCGCTTCGGCCTGATGCGTAGCCGTGACTTCATTATGAAGGATGGCTATTCCTTCGACCGTGATGAAGCAGGTCTGGACGTTTCCTATAAGGCTATGTATGATGCTTATGACAAAATCTTTACCCGCTGCGGTCTGAACTTCCGCCCGGTAGAAGCAGACAGCGGTGCTATCGGCGGTACCGGCAGCCATGAGTTCATGGTGCTGGCAGACAGCGGTGAAGCAGAAATTACCTACTGCACTAAATGCGATTACGCTGCCGATATCGAAAAGGCAGAGCTGTATCCGATAGAGGCTCCGGCAGAAGAAATGCAGGAGCTGAGCGAGGTTGAAACTCCGAACTGCAAGACCATTGCCGATGTTTGTGCTTTCCTCAACGCTCCGATTGAAAAATCTGTAAAGGCTGTTGCTTACCAATGCGAAAAAGGCCTGGTACTGTGCTTTGTTCGCGGTGACCACGAGGTTAACGAAACCAAAGTACAAAACACTGTAGGCGCAGTTGAGCTGGAAATGGCAGAGGCAGAGCTGCTGGCTAAAGCCGGCACTGTCGGTGGTTACATGGGCCCTGTAGGCCTTGACCCTGAAAAGGTTATTATCGTTTGCGATGCAACCGTTATGAATATGCACAATGTTTGCTGTGGTGCTAACCATGAAGGCTTCCACTACATCAACGCTAACCCGGGACGTGACTTCACTCCGACCTACGTTGCCGATATCCGTCTGATGGCTGAAGGTGACCCCTGCCCGCACTGCGGTGCTCCTATTGCTAAGGCTCGCGGTATCGAAGCAGGCCAGGTATTCAAGCTGCATACCAAATACAGCGCAGCTATGAAATGCACCTATTTGGATGAAAACGGCAAAGAGCAGCCGATGGTAATGGGCTGCTACGGTATCGGCGTAGGCCGTACTATGGCTGCCTGCGTTGAACAGAGCCATGATGCCGACGGTATGATCTGGCCTGTTGCTATCGCTCCGTATGAAGTGCTTGTTGTACCTGTAAACGTAAAGGATGAAGCATCCTTCGCTAAGGCTGAGGAAATCTATAACGAGCTGCACAAAGCAGGCGTTGAGGTTGTTATCGACGACCGCAAGGAGCGTCCGGGCGTAAAATTCAAGGACGCAGATTTAATCGGCTATCCGCTGCGCGTAGTTGTAGGTCCTAAAACTCTGCAGACCGGCGAGCTGGAAGTTAAAGTTCGTAAGACCGGCGAAGTAAGCATGCTGCCGTTGGATAGTAACTATATCGCTGCTATCAGGGAGATGCTGCAAAAGCTGTAAAAATAAGTCAGTTCCCATGTCTGCGCCCGGCGCAGGCAGAGGGAACGGAAGCTGTGAGGTGATACTGGCATGGATTTGATTAATACTTCTTTTTTGCATAACAAAGAGGTTGTTATGGTTATCAGGCTGGTTGTTGCTGCAATTCTCGGCGGTATTGTCGGTATAGAAAGAGGCAGCGGTGACCGCCCTGCCGGTTTCCGTACACATATTCTTGTGTGCGTGGGTTCGGCTTTGTTTATGCTCGTTTCGCTTTACGGCTTTGATGATGTCTATCCTCAGACTGCCAAGCTGGAGGAGGATATCGGCCAACGCCGTGACTCGGCGCGTATCGCAGCCCAGGTTGTCAGCGGCATAGGCTTTCTCGGTGCAGGCACCATTCTGCACGAGGGTTTAACTATTCGCGGTCTGACAACTGCTGCCAGCCTGTGGATGGTTTCCGCAATCGGTCTTGCTGCCGGCAGCGGTATGTACTTCCTCAGCAGTGTGGCAACCATTATCACCATGATAACTTTGGTTACCTTTCATACCTGGGAAAAGCGTTTTGCTGCCAACAACCGCAGCGACCGCCAGTTTGTCCGCATTATTACTACCAACAGGTCGGGTGCTATTACCGATGTTACCGGTTATCTGTCCCTTAACGGCGTACAGGTAAAATCGCTGAACGTAAAGCGCGATAAGGAAAAGAATCGTCTGGTGCTGGAGGTCTTTCTGAAGCTTGGCAAAACTGCGCCCGATGGCGGAGATATTGTCAAGGGGTTGCAGGGGATAGAGGGTGTGGTAGGCGTCGAAAACATGCGATAAGTGAGATAAGCGATAGCACGTCATCTGCGTTGTTGCGTCGCCTTGACGTACTAAAAGTACGCCGTCGGCATCCGCGCCTAGCATCTGACGCACTCTAGCTTATCTCAAAAGATAGAGGAAGACAGTACGCCATCTGCGTTGTTGCGTCGCCCGACGTACTAAAAGTACGCCGTCGGCATCTGCCTTGGCATCTGACGCACTCTAGCTTATCTCGTAAAACAGAGGAAGATAGCACGCCATCATAATCCAACAACTTCTCCCGTCATTATTAGGAAAGGATTTAATGTGAATAAAAAATATTGTCTGATTCCTGATGAAGAAAAATTTTATAGTTTTTTGGCTTCGCTGACCTTTTCCCCGGTGGAACTGATGCAGCTGAAGCTGATGCATATTAATCAGATTTGTGTAGACGAGTCTGCCTGTCAGTGGGAGGTGCACTTCAGCTGTGCCGCCCATCTTACCGGCGGCTTGCTGCAGAAGGCGGCGCAGCAGCTTGCAGCCGCTTTTTCTTTGCAAAGCGTAGATATGATTTGCGACGGCGATGGCTCCAAATGCCAGGTGATGCAACGCGAGCCGCAGGCAGAGGTAGAGATTACCGATTGCACGGGTGAGCCGCTGCCGGAGGAAATTCCTTTACCTCCCGAGCCGCCTGATATTGAAATCGGCGAAACTCTGCCGCCGGAGCCTCCCTGTGAAACGTCCTATAACAATCCGGAGGAGGACCCCGAGTACCTGCAGGCCATGGCAGCCTTATACGGAGAAAAGAAGGCTGACGGCCAGCTGTGGGGCAAAAAAATCAAGGGTACACCACGTAAGCTTGATACTGTTACAGAGGAAGAGCGCAACGTTGTTATCGAAGGTACTTTTGTCAAAAGCTTGGATAAGGACGGTGCGTTGCAGACCTTTATTGATAAGGAAACGCGCGTCGGTTCTATTGTTCTGACCTTTAACGTGAGTGATGATACCGGCGGTATTTTCGTTAAGCTACGCTTTGACAAGCGTGACGGCGGCGACCCGCGTAAGGAATGCAATGAGTTTAAAAATCTGCTGAAGCCCGGTATGCGTCTACGTCTGCAGGGTGATGTTGCACCCGACCGCTTTGCCTTTGACGAGATGTGCATGGTGCCTCGCGGCATTATGAAGCTCGATGCCAAGGAGGAGCGCATGGATAATGCTGAGGTCAAGAGGGTTGAGCTGCATTGCCATACGAAGATGAGTAAGCTTGATGGCCTGACGCCGATGGAGGGCCTTGTAAAGCAGGCTATCCGTTGGGGCCACAAGGCTTTGGCGATTACCGACCATGGCGTAGTGCAGGCCTTTCCGTTCTGCTTTGATGCGGCGGAGGGCAGTGACCTGAAGCTGATTTTCGGCATGGAGGGCTATCTTATCAGCGACCGCAAGACGAAGGACGATGCTGTTGATACGGAAAATCCCGATGCTGCGACTAAGGGCAAAAGCAAAATCAGCAGCCATCATATTATTATTCTGGCGAAAAATGAGGTTGGTCTGCGTAACCTGTACCAGCTCGTTACTATCAGCCACTTGCGTTATCTGAATAAACGTCCGTTGCTGCCACGCGCCGTTATCGAGGAGCATCGCGAGGGCCTGATTTTGGGCTCGGCCTGTGAGGCAGGCGAGCTTTATCGTGCTGTGCGCTTAGGTGCGAGCGATGAGGAGCTGGAGGAAATCGCCGGCTTCTATGATTATCTGGAGATTCAGCCTACGGGCAATAACCAGTTCCTGGTGCGTGAAAACTATTGCACCGAAGAGGATTTGCGGGAGCATAACCGCAAAATCTATGAGCTTGGCAAGCGCTTGGGCAAGCTGACTGTGGCAACCTGCGACGTGCATTTCCTCAATCCTGAGGATGCGCAGCTGCGTGCGATTCTGCAGGCCGGTCAAGGCTACAAGGATGCGGATTTGCAGCCACCGCTGTACTTGCATACTACGGAGGAGATGCTCGAGGAGTTCTCTTATTTGGGCGAGGAGGCAGCCTACGAGGTTGTTGTTACCAATACCAATAAGATTGCGGATATGATTGAACGCATTAAGCCTGTTCCCGACCGCGATCAGCTGTATTCACCTTCTATTCCCGGTGCGGAAGATGCCGTGCGTGATTTGTCCTATGCCAAAGCGCATGAATGGTATGGCGAAAAGCTGCCGCAGATTGTTGAGGACCGCTTGAAGATGGAGCTGGATGCTATTATCGGACACGGCTTCTCCGTATTGTATTACATTGCGCATAAGCTGGTTAAGCATTCTATCGACCGCGGTTACTTGGTAGGCTCGCGTGGCAGCGTAGGCTCGTCCTTTGTTGCTACGATGCTGGATATTACCGAGGTTAATGCGCTGAAGCCGCATTACCGCTGTCCGCATTGCCGTCACAGCGAATTCTTTATGAATAATGAGGTAGACAGCGGCTTTGACCTGCCGCCGAAGGATTGTCCCGAATGCGGCACCAGAATGCTGCGCGACGGTCATGATATTCCGTTCGCAGTTTTCTTGGGCTTCCACGGTGATAAGGTTCCTGATATTGATTTGAACTTCTCCGGCGGTATTGATCCCGATGATCCGTCCGCTATGTCCGACCAGAGTGTGGCGCACAAGTACACCGAGGAGCTTTTCGGCCGCGACAATGTTTGCCGCGCCGGTACGATTGCGACCATCGCCAACAAAACGGCGATAGGCTTTATCAGAAAATATTACGAGAGCAAGAATCTGCATGTGCATCCTGCGCATGTGGCAGCGCTTGTCGAAGGCTTTGCCGGCATCAAGCGCACTACGGGCCAGCATCCTGGCGGCATCATGGTTGTGCCGCGTAATATGGATATCCATTATATTACGCCGATGAACCGTCCTGCCGATGATAAGGACGGCACTACGATTACTACTCACTACGATTATCACAGCATCAATGACCGTCTGGTTAAGCTGGATATTCTGGGACATGATGATCCGATGGTTCTGAAGATGCTGGAAAAATATCTGCAGGAGGATGTGGATCCTAACTTTGATCCCAAGAAGATTCCTGTGGGCGATGAGGCAACGATGCGTATCTTCCAGGATACATCTTCCCTCGGCGTTACGCCGGAGCAGATTGACAGTGCTGTCGGCACCTTCGGTATCCCGGAATGCGGCACCAAGTTTGTACGTCAGATGATCAGCGACGTACAGCCGAAGAAATTCAGTGAGGTTGTGCGTGTATCCGGTTATTCGCATGGTACGGACGTATGGCTGAACAATGCGCAGGATTTGATCAAGGAAGGCAAGCCTGTTGCCGAAACTATCTCTACGCGTGACGACGTTATGACGCACTTGATTTCCAAGGGCGTGGAGCCCAGTCTGGCGTTTAAGACGATGGAGCACGTGCGTAAGGGTAAGGCGGCGAAAAAAGGTCTGGAGCCTAAGATGCTTGAGGCTATGCGCGCGGTAAATATTCCCGAATGGTATATCAAGTCCTGCGAAAAGGTACAGTATCTGTTCCCGAAGGCGCACGCTGTTGCGTACGTTCTTATGGCGTACCGCATTGCTTATTGCAAGGTGCATTACCCTAAGGAGTTTTATGCAGCGTACTTTACGGTACGTGCCAAGGATTTTGATTATACCCATGTTTCCAAGGGCAAGAGCTATGTAAAGAATTTTATCAAGAATGTTTACCAGCAGGGCTTCAAGGCTTCGCCGCTGGATAAAACAACTGTTACTTATCTGGAGCTGGTTAATGAGATGCTGGAGCGCGGTCTTAGCTTTGATAAGATGGATTTATACAAGTCGGACCCGATTAAATTCCTGGTTACGGAAAACGGCCTGCGCCCGCCCTTGGCTGCTTTGGGCGGTGTAGGTGAAAACGCTGCCAAGAGTATTGCTGCCGCGAGGGACATCAACCGGCCGTTTATCTCTCAGGAGGATTTGCGCCAGCGTTCCGGTGTCAACAAGAGTGTTATCGAAAAACTGGCAGACATGGGCGTTTTGGGCGATTTGCCGGAAAATAACCAGATTGATTTGTTTGCCTGAGATAGGAGAATCATATGCAAAAAATAATTTTGGCCTATAATTTTACACCTGAGCGTCTGCAGGCTCTGAAGCTGATTTGCATGATGCTGCGCACGCAGCTGCGCGCCGTGACGCGTGAGGAGCTGCTGCAGCCTGTAGGCTATCTGGCAGGCTTGCCGGAGGTGGCGCCTGTCAGTGAGGCTTACAGCGGTGACGAGGGGCAGGAGGAAATGCTGCTCATGTGCGGCTTCAGCCGTCAGGACTTGGACAGACTGCTGGCTGCTATAAAAAAAGGTAAGCTGCGTCAGGTGGCGCTGAAGGCGATGCTGACACCCACCAACTGCACCTGGAGCGGCCTGCAGCTTTTGCAGGAGCTTAGCCAGGAGCATGCTTATATGCATGGTAAAAATGCAGGTAAATAAGCAAAATTGCCGCTGCCGGTAGTTTTACTGGCGTTAAAGCGCTTTCTTTGATATAATTAGGCATGATAAACTTTAGCTATATTTAGGAGGATAATAATAATGGCAAAAGATAGTTCCTTTGACGTTGTTTCCCAAGTTGATATGCAGGAGATGGATAACGCTGTTAACCAGGTTAAGAAAGAGATTGACCAGCGTTATGATTTCCGCGGCAGCAATGCTTCCATCGAGCTCGGTGAGAAGGAAGTGAAAATTGCAGCTGAGGACGAATACAAGCTGGGCGCAATTTTAGATATGCTGCGCCAAAAAATGGCTAAACGCGGTATTCCTCTGCGTTGCCTGGTTCCGGGCAAAATTGAGCCCGCTGCCAAAGGCACTGTTCGCCAATCTCTGGAAATCCAACAGGGTATTTCCAAAGAGAACGGCAAAAAAATCGTGGCAGCTATCAAGGCTTCCAAGCTGAAGGTAACTGCTCAGATTCAGGACGACCAGGTACGTGTTGCCGGTGCGAAAAAGGATGATCTGCAGGCAGTTATCCAACTGCTGAAGGCCGGTGATTTCGGCGTTGATCTGCAATTCATCAACATGCGCTAAGCATTCGTCCACGGTTTGGAGAAGAGTGGAGCAAAATGACAGAACACAAAGACTTTGACAAAAAGAAAATCAATGACGGCGAACTGCAGAAGTATTCCGGAAGCTACAGCGAGGAAGGCCTGCTGCATAAAATCAGCCGCTACGGTGCCCACATCGGCATCGAGCTGCTGTATAAGGTCGTGCAGCTGTGGTGCGTACTGCAGAAGCCGGAGGTTCCTGCGAAGGAAAAGGCGTTGATTATGGGAGCTTTGGGGTATTTAATCGCTCCCCTGGATTTTGTGCCGGATATTACGCCGGTGTTGGGATACAGTGATGACCTGGTGGCAATTACCTTTGCGCTGCTGAAGGTGCAGGGGTATATTGATGAAGAGGTTGATGCCAAAGCCAAGGAGCTGTTGGCAAAGGTTTTTGATAAGGATGTCGTTGCGAAGCTGTAATTGCAAGCTGACTAAAATATGCGCTGCCAAACAGGCAGCGCTATTTTTATGCCATCAGTGCGCTTCGGAAAATAAAAATGCTTAATAAAAAGATTATGCATATGCATTGCTGCTGCAAACAAATATTGAACAGAAGAAAAGGCTTTAGCTGCGGCTGAAGCTTTTTTATTGCGCAAAAGCAGGCTCAGCTACACTTCTTATAAAAAGATATTGGCTATTATCTTTCTTCCTCTTTCGTAAAATAAAAAACTTTCTTAGCGTGCCGTTTGGCAACAAAAATCGCAAATATAAACAGTGAAAGTAAAAGCAAGCAAGTCTGCATATCCTAACATCCTTGAGCACGCACCTTTTTTTCAATGATATTTTAAATCCTTCAACGTATAATCATATTGAAATAAAAAATATCTGCAAAAGCAAAGATAGACAAATACTGTCACTGTCACTTGCTATACTGATATCAGCAAACAGAAAGGAGGAAGACATGCGACAAAAAGATATCTGTTTTATGCCCTTGGGAGGCGCTCAAAGCGTAGGCCGCAGCTGCTACTACCTGCGTCTGGGACAGAGTAACATCCTGCTCGATTGTGGCCTTCAGCGCATCAACGGAGCAACTTGTTCCCCGGATTTTCGCAGCCTGCTTACCTCGCAATTCATGGAAAGCATGCAGCAGCTTGACCACGTTTACATTTCTCATGCGCACACCGACCATGTCGGCTACCTGCCGCAGCTCATGCAGATGGCACCTCATGCTTCCGTTTACATGACACTGCAGACAAAGCAGCTTGCCGAATACCGTCTGATTGCCAATAGCAGTCAGACGGGAGCAGCCGAAGCTTCGCGTTTGTTAAGCAACGTTGCGCCTGTCAATTACCTGCAGAAAATCAAGCAGCGTGATTACACAGTCACCTTTTTCCCGGCAGGGCATATCCCCGGCGCTATGATGACACTGTTTGAATATGCAGGCCGCAAAATTCTCTACACTGGCGACTACTCATTGCAATCAGCTTTCGGTCTTGATGGCTGCTGGCTGCCAGATGACCTGGAGGTAGACGTACTGCTGATGTGCGCACTGCATGCCAAGCAGCCCTACAGTGTTCGTGAAAAGAACACACTTCCACAGCGCATCAGTGAGGTTATGAGCAACCTGCGCTATGGGCAATCTGTTTATCTGCAGGCCTTTGACCCCGGCAGAGTGCTGGAGCTCTTAATGGCGCTCAACCGTGAGATGGAGCAGAGCGGGCAGGTTTATCCAATCTATCTTGAGCCGGAGGCCATGGCCGCCGTGCATGTGATGGAAAGCCTGCAGCTGCCGGTACTGCAGCAAAACAACTACAGTAGCTTTTATGCCGGTGCAGCACATCCGCACGTTGTTATCGGTACCAAGCGCAAGGAGCAGGTAAGCTGGCGTTATCGTATTTTTGGCAATGCCTATACGCTGCATGAGGACTACGGGGAAATGCTTAGCTTCATTCGCAGGCTGAACCCGCGTCAGGCCTATCTGGTGCATTGTGCCGAGGGCTATTATGGTTACACCGTGGAGCAGGAGCTCATGCGTGATGCCCAATGCCGTACTCAGGTAGTGTTTCCTGAGGAAGGCGATATTTATACAATCTAAGAATTAGGAGGAAGCATAATGCTGGAAACAAAAAGTATTAAGGTACAGGGAATTTTAAAGGAGATTCATGAGAAGGTGCAGCAAAAGGCCGGGCGCTTCGAAAAAATTTCGGAGGATATTGTTTTGGAGAATCTGACCTTGCAGGCTCTGTGCGCCAATCTTCATATGTCGCCTGCTGCCTGTGCAGATTTCGTACAAAATAATTATGACTGTAGCTGCAGTGTTGACGATATGATCAGAATCTATCGCGACTTCAAGATTAACACCGAAGAAAAACGCCTGGAGGTTTTTGAAAATGCTACCGGCGTTGCCATCATGTTGGAAAAAAGCATGAACGGTGACCAGCAGGCTTATGAGCTGTATCGCAGCACCCGGGAAAAATTCATGGAAAAAAAGCCTAAGCATTACTATAAAATTCTTTTGGCTGTGATTTTTCACAATATTAAGCAACTGCAGCAGGAAAATGATCAGCAGATGATTACCAGCTTTGGCAATACACTGTGCAAATATCTGCTTTTTGATATAGAAAATGCTATTACTTATGCCTATGGCTTCAATAAGCACCGCAGCAGTGCACCAAGCACCAATAATAATGCGAAAAAAGTTCATAGCCCTGAGCAGGAGCGTTTGCTGCAAAAGCTGGCAAGTCTTGAAAGTGCGCTGGAGCAATCCGATATGCTGCTCAGAGACCTGCAAAGTGAATTTGACGAACGCCTGGAGGCTGTTAAGCTGCAGGAAATGACAGAGTTCTTCGGTAAGCTCAATTCTGATAAATATGGCTGTATTTTGGACGAGCTGCTGATGCTGCGCAAGGGTATTGACGCTGTGAAAAAGAGTGGTTATGTGCTGCCGCTGGAAATCAATGGTTTGCTGATTATGGTGCGCAAGCTGGTACAATTTTTGCGTGACAGCCACATTAATCCCATGCTGAAGCCTGAATCGTTGCGCATTGTAAAGGCTGGCGATGTTGAATTCTGGAACTACGAGGGTACGCCCTTTACAAGTGCTGAGGAAGAAAAGCAGGTTAAGGTAATTTCTCCTGGTTGGATTTATAGCGAAAAACAGGTACAAATTTCTCGTCCGAAGGTTAAGGAGGTTGTAGATAATGTTGATTAATAATGAAGAACACAATGATTTATGCGTAGGCATTGACCTGGGAACCACCAACTCTGTTTTGGCTACAGTTAATCTTAAGGCTAATGGCGATATCGTCAGCAAGGTAGTAGATCTGCCGCGTGCTGTAGATGTTTACAACAGCGCAGCAGGCAAGGCGCGCCTGAACACGCAGAAGAAGCCGCTGCTGCCGTCCTGCGTGTATTACCGTGAGGAACATGGCTATGAGCCGCTGGTAGGCGATTTTGCCAAAAACCAGTATGCGCTGCGCCCGCATCTGGTAGCAAAATCTATTAAAAGCCAGATGGGAAGTGCGCATGCCGAAGGCTTGGCTGATGAGATTATGGACAAAACTCCGGCGCAGGTTTCGGCACGTATCCTGCAGCACATGCTGCGGGAGGCCAGCAAAATTTATCGCACGGAGATTAAGGATGCGGTAATCACCGTACCTGCTAACTTTGACTCCGTAATGTGCCAGGCAACACGTGATGCTGCCGCATTAGCCGGTATTCAGGTTACCAATAAGGATGGCAGCGAAAGACCAGTGCTGCTTTCTGAGCCGAATGCCGTTATCTATGATTTGATTAACCAGGTACAAAATGGTGAAATTTCCAATCATATTATTGACCTCAACAGCGAGAAAAACGTGCTGGTATTTGACCTGGGTGGCGGCACCCTTGATATTACCATGCACAAGATTAAACGTCGTGAGGATTGCCCCGACGTTTTAAAGGTAGATGAAATTGCTACCAACAGATACACTCTTTTAGGCGGCGATGACTTTGATCGCGCCATTGCTGATGTAATGTTTGAGCATTACCAAAAACAGTATTCTACTAGTCCTATGGTTGTGCGCAAGCTGCAGCAGGAAAAGAAGGCCATCATGCCTCAGCTGCTGAACTATGCGGAGGAGCTGAAGCTGGAGCTGAGCGAACGCCGTCAGGCAGAAAGCAGCTATGCTGCCGATGACAGCTTTGGCTGGGATGATGAGGAGGATGCCGAAGAATTTTTCGTAGGCGGCAATATGGGCGGCATCGGTTACGCCTATGACGACAGCTTCACTCAAGAGGCTGTGGAAAAGATTCTGCAGCCGTTTATGGGAAAAAATCTGCAGCTTGCCGACTACAAGAAAATAGACAGTCTGCAGGATACGAAGAATATTATCTATCCTGTTCTTGACGTTTTGCAAAAGAGTGCCGCCAAGCTGGGTGATGAAGTGAAGGTAGATGCCGTAATTGTCAATGGCGGTATGAGCAAATTCTATATGGTTACGGACCGTCTGCGCGAATTCTTCGGCCTGGAGCCGATTGTGGCGCTGGACCCGGACCAGGCTGTAGCAAGAGGTGCAGCAGTATATCATTATTACCTGCACAAATATGCGAAACAAATGCAGGAGGATATGCGCATGGTAGGCGCAGAAGCGCCTGCTCTGCAGCCCTTGCCTGGCAAGGCTGCAGCTCCGAAGGCTGCTGCCGTAGCCGTACAGCAGCGTGCTGCAATTGAATGGGGCAAAAATATTCTTAATGACAGCCTGTATCTTGGTATGCGCGATGGTGCTGTACAGGAGCTTGTTGCCGGTGGTACGGAGCTGCCGTACCAGTCCGACTATATCAAAGGCTTCCAGCTGCTGCCGGACAAGGCAGAGATTGCCATCCCCATTAAAAGACGTACCTTTGGCGACACTTACCAGACCATCGGCAATGGTCATCTGAAGCTGGAGCATGGTTATAAGGATGGTGCTTACGTTGCTATCCGCGTGCTCATGGGCAGCAACAAGGTGCTGAGCATGGAGATGCTTTTGAGCAGTGACGTGGATATGCACCAGATTCTGGAGCAGAAAACCGCTGAAATCGTTATTGGCGGCGATAATCCTGATGCACCTGCTACTAAGCTGAAATTCAATCCTCCCGCCGGTACTAAGCTGAACGTGCATAATGAGCTGCATGGCCTGCAGACCTTGTGTGAACGCAAGAGTACTGCCAAGGGCAATGCGCAGAAGGATGTTATCAACAAGCTGAGCCAGCGCACCAGCAGTATTGCTGCTGCCGGTAATAAGGCGGAATTTGCCAGACCGCTGCTGGAGATGCTGTGCTATACCAATAATGATGAGCTGCGCCTGCGTCTTTTCACCATTGCCCGCAAGCATGTTGCTTATTGGACTGAGCAGCAGCGCCAAAGCCTGGCAAGAGAGTGTTTGAACCAGCTGCAGGGTGTACTGCAGGGCTTCCCGTGCTATGGTCTCAAAATTAATGTCAACATTCAGGCCATCTATACCCTTGGCTGCTGCGGCAGCAAGGAGAAGGTTGCCAAAGTGCAGCCGCTGGCAGCTGAAAACCGTTATTATACAGCAAGCCTGTACGCGTTGGGCAAGAGCCGCGTTGCTGGCAGCTTTGTGCAAGAGGTATTCCAGCGTGATGCCTACTGCGAAAGCAACAAGTGTAACCTGCAGGTTACAGCACATGCCCTGGGCATGGCGCTGCGCCTGGAGGATGGCGGCAGAGCGTCAGGCCTTGATGTGGACCAGGCAGTGAAGGACCTGTGCTTCATTATCAACAACCGCACTGTTCTTGATGTAAACTACAGCAGCGAGATTGTCTGCTGCCTGATTGCCCTGGCCTATGCCTGCGACCAGCGTTTTGGGGGCAATACTGTGTCTGCTGCTTCTATGGAGCTGGCAAGACAGACTTTGGCAAACCTCAACCGCAACTACAGCGCAGAGGTTATGATGCGCCTGGCCAAGGCTGCTGGCGTTGCCTACAAAATGCTTGATGGTGAAAGCCTGTCTGAGGATGAGGAGGAATTCCTGCTGAAGAAGCTGGAATTTTAAAACGGAAATAATAATTAAGTGAAGTTCAAAAGGACTGTCCCTGGCGATGATGTATCGCCTGCGGGGACGGTCCTTTTTGATTTTATGTCGATGATGCAGATTTTCATGTCTGTTACGTATTTTTTTACACAAAAATTAGCAAAGATACAAATTTTTAAAGTTTACTTATACCCATCTTAACCTTAACCACTAAAAGCTTTTCAACCAAGTGTAATAAATGTAAAGCATTCAAGATTCTGTAAAATTTTTACACCAATTGTAGCGCGTTTCTGGATAAGAGTTTGACTGGGAGGGACATGGTGCTATAATTATAAATTATCATAGCATGTATAAAATTTGCTTTATATAATTTAAGGAGGCTTATAATGAAGGTAAAGGATAATCACTTTTTAGCTAAAGCAATAGCTTTGAGCATTTTGTGTATGGTGCCGATGAGTGTTAATGCGGCTGGCTTCAGTGCAATTACAAGCGGAGGAGTTATTGATGAACCGCTTGACGTTAATGTAACAGGGCATGATAGTGATGATAACGGCATACTGTTATCTGGTGGTAATAACCTGACGATAAACAACGGCGGCACTATTCGCGTTAACACTGTTGCCAATGCCAGTGGTATCACAGCAGCTGACAGTTTTTCAGGTGCTACGAATGTAACTGTTAATGGCGCAAAGTTTACTATTGATGTGGGCTATGCCAAACAGGGAGCCAGTGCAGTTGGTGTCTGGAGCCAAACTATGAGAAATCAGGTTGGTACCGGCGACCAGCCACAGCCGGAATATCAAGGAGGTAAGGTAACTCTTAATGCTTCAGAAAATAAAATTAATGTTACCAGTAATCGTGTAGGCTATGGCTTATTATCCGGTAGCGATTTCGATGGCAACAGCAATCAAGGCGGCAATATTATCTGCAATGGTAAGCTGGATATAGATGTTAACGTCCTGACTCCTGACGGAAAGAATTCTGATAGCTATTATTTTAACAGAGCCATGGGTGTTTTAGCTTATGGCGGTAATGTCTATATCAATAATGACGCCGATATTCATATCAAATCTCAAGCAAATGGTGGCAACAGCAAAGAGGTTGCCGGTTTATATACCAGCTATGATGGCCACATTAATGGCAGCGCTGACAGTACTATTAATATACATGCAGAGGGTATTAGTAAGGTTACCGGTATCACCAACGGTACTTATGATGTTTTTGCTCAAATGAATAATGTAAGTTACACTCCGTCTTCTATTAATTTGCGCGGAACAACTAACATTTTTCTGGATGGAAAACGTAATTATGGTATCTGCTCTGATATCAAATCAACTTTTGAAGCCAATACCGTAACTATCAACTTCACCAATGACAGCAAAAATCTTACATCCGTCGGAATACAAGCAACTGACGAAGGTAAAATTAAAATTGATAACCTTTTCATTGGAACAGACGCAACAGCGTTGAATCAAGCAGATAAAATAACTGCGTTACAGACAGACAAGATGTATGCCGGAAGGTTTAATATAACGAAAAATGCGCAAATCAATGTCAACACTAACGAGCAGGGTACTGTACAAATTAACGGCTCCGTTAGTAATCAGGAAAGAGGAACCATTAATTTACATCTGACAAATGCTGATTCTTATTTTTATGGTAATGTTGACACGTCTCAAGAGGATAGTTGGGGCGGTAGGGAAACTAATATTGTTCTCAAAAATGGAGCATTATGGAAAAATTTTAGTGCTAATGGTTGGATGGACAGCAATCTTACTAACCTTACCTTAGATAACAAAGCGCTCTTAGATATGACGCATAACGAATATAGCAGTGGCGAGTTTTTCCAAAATATCTATATCACCAATAACATGTCCGGTACAAACGCTACCATTAACATGGACATCGACGCAAGCACTAATACCAACAACAGCGACCGCCTCTTTATCGCAGGCACTCACACCGGCAACCATTACATTACGCTTAACAATGTTAATGCAGATGGCAATACTGACGGCGCTGCCGGTACGGTTCTCGTAAGCGTAAAGGACGAGCAGGGAAACTTCTTTGCTAACGATAAGGAAGGCTCCTTGTATTGGAATAAGTACACTTTAGATATGCAAGATAGCGCTACCGCTGGTTACACTAAGGATTGGTACTTGAAAAAAGTAGAATTCATTCCTTCTAAACCGACCACCAGCGTAGATGCAGTAGATGCAACCCAAAGACTGGCTTTCGCCAACTGGGTGGAGGATGACAAGCTTATGCAGCGCATGGGCGACCTGCGCCACGAAACCAATAATGAGGAAGGTGTTTGGGTGCGTGTCAAAGGTGGCAAATACAGCGGCGATGGCTTCATCAACCGTCATACCATGTACCAGCTTGGCTATGACGATGTTGTAAAAAATACCGATAAGCTGAAACGTTATCAGGGCGTAGCTTTTTCCTACGATGACGGCAAGAACAGCTTCAACCGTGGCAGTGGCAAGCTGAAAGCCAAATCTATCGGTTTTTACAACACGGACCTGCGCAATAAAGGGCATTATCTGGACTTAGCGTTTAAGATTTATGATGCAGACAGCGACTTCACAGTGTTTGATACCGAAGGCAAGAAGATTACCGGCGCCTTTGACAACACTGGTATTAGTCTAAGCGCTGAATATGGTCGCAAGAAATATCTTGACGAGCATTGGTCCATTGAGCCGCAAGCACAGCTTACCTTGGGTTATTTGGGCGGTGCAAGATATACCACCAGCAATGGCATCCACGTAAGCCAAAGCGATCCCAACAGCGTTTTGGGACGTGTCGGCTGCAACTTTATGTATGACATGGACGAAAAGAATACTGTTTACCTGAAGGCCAACTGGCTGCATCAATTTGCCGGTAATTACGGCGTAACCTTGACTAACGGCAATGACAGCCTGCGTATTGATAACCATGACCATGACACCTGGTTTGAATACGGCTTGGGCTTTGCCTGCATGACCGGCAAGAACAACCACCTTTATGCAGACGTAGAGCGTTCTACTGGCGGCAGCCTGCGTAAGAACTGGCAGTGGAATGCCGGTATGTTCTGGACGTTTTAAGTGAGTGTTCAATACTAATTAAGGAGGAACTTGTTGTGAAAACATTTAAAAGCCATAAAAAAAGCCTTTTGGCTATGATAGCTATGAGTATTACTTGTGCTTGCGCAAGTACTGCTTATGCAGAAATTAACGAAAGACCTAAGTTTGACGCAACCTACGATGATAAAGTGGTTCTTGATTATGAATGGCAAATATCACCAGATGAATATACTGGTGCAGAAAAAAGAAAATATACATTCAATAAAGGATTAACTGTTTCTCCTAATGTCAGCTATACTGGTAATGCGATTTATCTTTATAGAAATATAGATGTCGATTTTGAATTAGGCAATGGGAGTGAAATGAATTTAGAGTCTTCTGATGGAGCTTTAGAAGTTAACACTAATTCAAAATTAACTATTAACGGTGTTAACAGTAATCTTTATTTCGGTAATAAGAAATGGGATGAATATAATGATGCAGCAACCATTTACATGGATGAGGGTTCAAAATTAGAGATTAATGCTGGCAACCTTACTACTTCCGGTGGTGCAGAAACCAACCTTAAATTATTTGATAATGCTCAGGCAACTATTAACTTAATAGGTAATTTTACCTCTGATGCTGGCGGCACTGCAATTGCAATGGAAAATGATTATCGCAATTCTGATACCAGTCTCAGCATTCAGGCTGCTAATATCACTTTGGGAACAACTGATCTGGAAACGGCCCACAGAAAGGCTGGTTTATATCTTTTAGCGTATAAAGAGAATGGTGATAATAAATTATCCGTTGACCTCCATGCTAAAGATACCTTGAAGATCAGTGGTTTTGCTAAAGGCATTCAAACCTTCGGTAATGCTTTAATTAATTTGCAGGGAAAAACTATCATCATTTCAGCTGAAAGTGATAGCCAAGGCAGAGGTTTAAGCTTAAATAGTTACGATGCCGCTAAACCTTCAATTTTGAAAGCTAAGGCGGAGAATTTAAGTATTAAAGGCTCCGAGTACGCTATTTATGCTAATGATAGGGTAGATGCACAACTGAACGCAACAGGTGACATTAATATCTCCAGCTCCAATTACGCTATTTCTGCTAATAAAAATACTGACATTCAATTAAAGAGTGGTCAAAATTTAAATATTCTTTCTGATACATGGGGTATTGTATCGTTTGACAGTACCGTAAATGCCCAAGCTGAAAAAGCTATTAATATCAGAGGAAAAGTCTGGACAAGTGGCGGCCATATTACTGTCGGCAAGGATTCAAGCACTTTGCAAACTGTAATTAATGGCGATTTGACTGCTAAAAACAATGGTTATATCGCAGCTTTGGTTAACAATGCAGGTTCTAGCTTCACCGGTAACACAACCGATGCACATTGGCAAGATGTAAATACGAGAGATGCTGGCAACAAGGGTATCCATTTAACACTTAATGACGGCAGCGTCTGGAATGATTTTGACTACGATTCCACCATTCAAGTTCTTGACACAAGCAAGGCGAAGGTTGATATGCAGGATGATAAGTTCAAAGGCTTGTTCATCGGCACTTTAAAAGGTGATAAAAGCACTTTTAACATGGACATCGACGCAGGCACTAATACCAACAACAGTGACCGTCTGTACATCGCAGGCACTCACACCGGCAACCATTACATTACGCTCAACAACGTTAATGCAGATGGCAATACTGATGGCGCTGAAGGTACCGTTCTTGTAAGCGTGAATAAGGAACAGGGCAACTTCTTTGCTAACGATAAGGAAGGCTCCTTGTATTGGAATAAATACACTTTAGATAAACAAGATAGCACTACTGACGGCTATAACACCGATTGGTACCTGAAAAAAGTAGAATTCATCCCCGACAAACCTACCACCAGCGTAGATGCTGTTGATGCAACTCAAAGACTGGCTTTCGCCAACTGGGTGGAGGATGACAAGCTTATGCAGCGCATGGGCGACCTGCGCCACGAAACCAATAATGAGGAAGGTGTTTGGGTGCGTGTCAAAGGTGGCAAATACAGCGGCGATGGCTTCATCAACCGTCATACCATGTACCAGCTTGGCTATGACGATGTTGTAAAAAATACCGATAAGCTGAAACGTTATCAGGGCGTAGCTTTTTCCTACGATGACGGCAAGAACAGCTTCAACCGTGGCAGTGGCAAGCTGAAAGCCAAATCTATCGGTTTTTACAACACGGACCTGCGCAATAAAGGGCATTATCTGGACTTAGCGTTTAAGATTTATGATGCAGACAGCGACTTCACAGTGTTTGATACCGAAGGCAAGAAGATTACCGGCGCCTTTGACAACACTGGTATTAGTCTAAGCGCTGAATATGGTCGCAAGAAATATCTTGACGAGCATTGGTCCATTGAGCCGCAAGCACAGCTTACCTTGGGTTATTTGGGCGGTGCAAGATATACCACCAGCAATGGCATCCACGTAAGCCAAAGCGATCCCAACAGCGTTTTGGGACGTGTCGGCTGCAACTTTATGTATGACATGGACGAAAAGAATACTGTTTACCTGAAGGCCAACTGGCTGCATCAATTTGCCGGTAATTACGGCGTAACCTTGACTAACGGCAATGACAGCCTGCGTATTGATAACCATGACCATGACACCTGGTTTGAATACGGCTTGGGCTTTGCCTGCATGACTGGCAAGAACAACCATCTTTATGCGGACGTAGAGCGTTCTACCGGAGGCAGCCTGCGTAAGAGCTGGCAGTGGAATGCCGGTATGTTCTGGACGTTTTAAGCTTGTATAAAGTAGCCGTTATATATACTATTTCAGTTAATCTATAGTGAAGAAAAAAACGCAACGGATATTGTGTCCGTTGCGTTTTTTTGCGCAGAAATTACCAAAGATACAACTTTTTTAAAGTTTTCTTGTACCCATCTAAACCTTAACTATTAAAGCTCTTCAATTAAATGTAATAAATGTAACGGATTTAAGACTATAAAAAGAATTTTTACATCGATTGTAGCGTGTTCCTGGATAAGAGTTTGACTGGGGGGACGCGATGCTATAATTGCTATTAAGAAGATAGGTAATTTATAAAAGTAAGTGTATTCCTACTGAAACTTGTTTTAAACCCTTGTGATAAATATTTTAAAAGTTTTTGTTCGTTACGGCGATTGCTGTAATAGATAAAGCTTCACGGCGTAAGCAGTGAATCTTACTTGGAGTTGTTAGTGTAAAAATTTTTTGTGAAAGGTTGGGATTAACGATGAAGAGTAGTAAGGCTTTGGCAAGAAAAATTTTGTGTGGTCTTTTGGCTGTAGGTGTTGTTGGCGTGAGCGGCAGTGTGCTGGCGGCGACATATGGCGTTAATGCTGGTGTTGAAGATAATATTAATGCTAATCTCACTTATACAGATGGAAAGATTGATGGTTTTGACTACGGCTTAAATGCGCAAGGTGATTATAAGCAATCCAAGGAATCAAAAATTTCACTGACCACTGACAGTGTGAATATTACTGCCAATCTGACAGGCATTCAGGGACAAAAGTGGGCTGTATTAACCATTGGCACTTCTAATACTAGCGATGTTAACATTATTGGAAAGACTAATGGAATTGTGTTAAAGACCGGAAGTAGTGCGGAAATTACAGGCAATAAAGTAAAGATAGCCAACGAAAGCAAAAGTTTATTGATTAAGATTGACAATAGTTATTCTAATGTGAATAGGCCGGCACAGCTGATAGTCAATGGAAAACAAATCGAGCTTAAGTCTTCAGGAAAGGTTATTGAAGCTAATTCAAATTATAAAAAAGTTGAAAGTCTTCCCAAAGCTAGTGTTACTTTGGGGGATGAGTCCACGGAATTACTTGAGATGACAGGTACAGATGGAATTTATGCTAAAAAGAATTCAGAAATAATCGGGAACGCAAAAGATATTTGCCTAGTTGTCAATTCAAATGCAAAAACATATGGTATGCAAGCAACTGGTGAGGAAGCCAAGGTGCAGCTGACGTCTAAAGATAATTTGCTGATAGATGTTGGTGGTAGCGGAGCAATTGCTGTGTATAGTTCTGCTGCCTCGGCCAAGGTGAACCTGGCCGGAAATGACGTAAAAATTCAGGCGCAGGGAACTGATGCTCCTGTTTACGGAGTCTTTTCAGAGACAGGTTCGAATGTATCGATTGCAGGTAATACGGTAGAAATCAGTACTGTCGGCGGTAAAAATGGTTTAAATGGCAAGATCGGCAGCTCTGCAATTTATGCAGACAAGTCTAATATTATAGTTGATGCGAATAAAATAGTAGTTAATACAGATAAAGCGAAGGAGAATGCATATGCCGTTTATGGCAATTGCGGCTCTCACATTACACTTGGTAAAGATATAAATTCTGAAGTGCAGATTTCCAGTAGCAGTGAAGGGAATGCTATGGGCGTCGTTGTAGCAACTGCGTCAACCTCAGCAACCACGGCAGCAGCCAGTCAGGTTCGTGTCCAGGGTGCGAAAATCAATGTAGCCGCAGAAGGCGGGCCGAAGGCTCGTGGCTTGTATGCACAGGACCAAAATGAGATTGTTGTAGGTAGTGCCGGTTCTGATATCCATATTTCTGCCAAGGGTGAAGATGCTGCTGGCATTATAGCTATTGAGCATGGTTCTGTTGCTCTGAACGGGCAAAATGCGGTAATTGATGCAGATGGCAGCAAGTATTCTACAGGTATTCACGTTCAAAATAACGATATGACGGACGAAACTAATCGTGCCACTGTTAATGTTAATACCGAAAATACTACGATTAATGCTGTTACCGCCCTTTCTGCTATGAGCCATAGCGTACTTAATGTAAACAGTAATCTGGTGACTAACGGTAAGAATGCTATTTTGACACGTGGTAATTCTGATGTAAATATTAATACCGATGGCAAACACACTACGCAACTGAACGGTGATATCGTATTTAACTACGATGGGGCCTCCAGTGGTACGGGAATTGATTCCAATGTCAACGTTAACTTAAATGGCGAAGGATCTTCTTGGACTGGCAATACTAAAGCAGAATGGAATAGTGCTAGCGGTAAACCTGATGAAGCCAAACTGACGGTTTCCCACATGAACTTGAATGTAGCAAACGGTGCACAATGGAATCCTACAACTATTAAGAGCCAAAATAACGAAACTAATGGCGTGGAAAACATTGCTATCAATAATCTTGCGCTGAATAATGGCATTATCAACTTAGAAAGTAGCAATTTTGCTGGCGATGATGCTGTTAATATTGAAACCTTAAAGGCTCTGGCGGTACTATTAATACTGATAGTGTTAGCAATAAGCTTAGCATTGAAAATAAAGCTGCTGATACAAGCCTCACAGTCAACGGCACTAAGGAAGTAACCGACGCTATTGCCAGCGGCAATGCCAGCTTGCAGGATTTGGCTGACGTTGTTAATAGCAATGGCAAGTCTGCTGCCGATACCGTAACCTCTGATGCCAATGATATTATTGGTGGTTATTCCGCTAAGGTTATTGATGGTGATGTAGTAGATAAAACCGTAAAAACTCTTGAAAACCCTACCAACCGCGCAATCAGCGACATGGCAAACATCTCCCTGATGACCTGGCGTCAGGAAAACAATGACATGAACAAGCGCCTGGGCGAGCTGCGCGACAGCAAGGGCGAGCATGGTGCATGGGCAAGAATGGCACGTGGCGAAAGCAAATACGGTTCACAGAACGTGAAGAACCAATATAACTACTATCAGGTTGGCTACGATGAAAAACTCAGCACTAACCCGAACTGGACCGTGGGCGTTGCGCTGACACGTACTGAAGGCACCAGCACCTTTGCAAGAGGCACTGGTGAAAACAAGCACACAGGTCTGGCAATTTACGGTTCTTATCTGAGCGACAATGGGAGCTTCGTTGATTTGATTGCTAGATATGCACGCATGGATAACGATTATAGCACTATTGGTGCAGGCGTAGGTGATGCAAGCTATGAAACTAATGGCTACAGTGTGAGCGCAGAATATGGCAAACGCTTTACTAAGGATAACGGCTTCTGGATTGAGCCGCAGGTTGAACTGACCTATGGCACTGTTGGCAGCGTAGATTACCTCACCAGCAAGGGTGCAAGAGTGCATCAGGATAGCGTAGACAGCCTTGTTGGTCGTCTTGGCTTCTCCTTAGGCAAGGACATTAAGCAAGGCAATGTTTATGTACGTGCTTCCTATCTGTATGACTTCGACGGTGAAACCAAAGCGACTATGAGCGGTGCCGGTGCTGCAAGCTTTGAGCAGGATCTTGGCGGCGGCTGGTGGGAGGTTGGCGTAGGCACCAACCTCAACCTGAGCGATGCAACTCATCTGTACTTTGACGTAGAAAAGACCTTTGGCGGTAACGTTGCTACCCCGTGGCAGTGGAACGCCGGTGTGCGCTGGAGCTTCTGATGAGGCTGTGAATTTATAATTTCATAGTGTGTGTTTGAAAAAATAAAAAGTCGTGAGCTTATGATTTTATCATTGCTCACGACTTTTTTTTCGCAAGCTTTGCTAAAGCTACACCTATTCTTTGCTTTATTTGAACTTATATTGACCTTAAATGTGAAAAACTTCAGTTAAGTGTAACAAATGTAACGTGTTTAAGGCTTTGTAAAAATTTTTACGCCGAATGTAGCGTGTTCACGGATAAGAGTTTGACTGGGGGGGACATAGTGCTATAATTTCTGTTGAGAAACTAGATTTTTAAAAGTAAATTTATTTATAATCATAAATTAGTGATATATGTAAATAATTTAATGCTTACAAATTATTAAGTGATGTAGTTTTTGGAGAAAATTAAGAGAATGGAGCTGAATGCGATGAACAAAAAGCTGATGGCAGCAGCTGTTATGTGCTCACTGATGAGTGCAACAGCATTCGCTGCAAATCCCATACCTACCTTTGATAAGGAGGCCGTAACGACACATCCTTACAATAGAACAGGTCAACAGGAGCAACAGGTAACAGGCATGCAGGGTGCCGGAGAGCTTTATAAGCCCGGTAATACAGGCACGGAGGCTAATCCGGCGTTTTTTGTTGCCAAAGTTAAACTGACAGGCTTCACGCTGCCTGATAAGGCTGGTAAGCTGGTAGCTATCTGCAAAGAGTATGAAGGATGCAGCCTGCAGATGGCAGAGCTGCAGCAGCTCATCAGCAGAATTAATGAATATGCGCGCACCTGTGGCTATACTGTAGCGCAGGCTATTGTGCCGCCGCAGGAGGTAAAGCAGGGAGAGCTGGAAATTGCAGTTTATGTTGCCAAGTACGATGATATTGAGATTATCAGCAATGAATCGGACGTAGCTGACAGAGTACTGGCCGGTTATATTCATAAGAATCTGCAAAGCGGTGCTTATATCATGGATAAGCCGCTGGAAATGACGATGAACAACATCAACGATTTGCCGGGTGTTGTTGCCAGAGCGATTTTAGCACCGGGCAGCAAGCCTGGCACCACGAAGGTGCAGGTGCAGGTGCTGCGTCGTCCCGTCTGGAACAACTACGTATTTACTGATAATGCCGGTGGTTACTACAGCGGACGTTATCGTTATGGTTTTAATACCGAAATCAATAACCCCGGTCATCAGGGTGATAAAATCATTTTGAACGGCATGCTCACCAACCATGATACCAAAAACTATGGTGCACGCTATGAAGCGCCTGTCGGACGCGACGGCACGCGCTGGGGCATTGGCTGGAGCCAGAGCAGCTACGACCTCAGTACCAACAGCTTTTATAATTCTCTTGGTCAGTCGCGTGGCTTCAGCTTCTACGGTCTGACGCCTGTATACCGTGATCGCATGAACCGTGTAACGGCGATTTATGGCTATGACCACCGCAAAATTAAGGATAGACTGCAGTTGAAGGCTGCAGGATTGGCAGGAATAGAGCTGACCACGGAGAAAATGGCTAATGTTTACCATGCAGGCATCAGCGGCAGCAAGTATCTGCCGAACCGCTTCAGCCAGTATAGCCTGATTTACTGGTATGGTAATTTGAGTGGCGGTGGTAAATCCCTGGATGGCGACTACCATAAGATGACAAGTGACCTGCTGCACGTTATTTATGATGGTAAAACAAACTACCGCGTACAGCTCAGCGGCCAAATTGCCAACCGCAACCTGGACGGCAGCGAAATGTTCTACCTGGGCGGTATGAACGGGGTGCGTGCCTACGGTGCCAGTGAAGGCAGCGGCGATATTGGCTTTACTGCTACTGCCGAGGTTCGCCGTCAGACGGGCATCAAGGGATTGGAGGCTGCAGCCTTTATTGACACAGGCGCAGTAAAATCGCATAATGCTGCTCTTATCGAGCATCTTTCCGGCTGGGGTGTGGGCCTGCGCTATAATTTGGATAATTCCTGGCATGCTCAATTGGATTATGCCCGCAAAATCAATGCGCAAAAAGACAGGGTTGAACCGCGTGACCATAGCGGCCATATGTGGTTCCAGCTTTATAAAATGTTTTAAGTGATCTTGCCTGGTGCTTTTCTGTGTCTTAAGGGAGAAGGTGCGGAAAAGCAGGCTTATAAAATAAATTGATAATTGAATATACAGCTTAAATGAAGGGAGAAAAAAATGAAACAAAAGGATAGTCTAAATAAACGTTTAAATACGCGTCTGGCCAGCCTTGTAATGCTTTCTGTGCTTTCAGTGCCATGGGTTGCCGGTGCAGCAGGCAACAGCGTTGTTGCCAACAATATGCTTCCCGGTAATGGGCAACAAGGTAACGTAATTGCCGGTAAGATTGAAGGTGGTTTTAACGGCAGCTGGACTCAGGGCAACCAGATGAATTTGCACCAGACGACACAGAATGCCATTGTCACCTGGGACAGCTTTTCCATTGGTGCCAATGCCAGCGTAACTATTCGTGGTGACCACAATAACTTTAATATGCTGAACTATGTTACCGGCAGCGAAAGCTCACAGATTTACGGCAAGCTGAATTCCTATGTCGGTGATAAGCAGGGCGGCAATATCTATCTTGTAAACCCCAACGGCGTGCAGATTGGCAACAGTGCGGAAATTAATGTCGGCAGCCTGCATATTGCCAACAAAAAAATAGATAATATCAACAGGTGGAACGAAAATACTGATATCGCCAACGCGCTGAAGCAGAACAAGGCGATGACCAACGCCGAGCTGATGAGCTTGGGCTATATTAACGCCAATAAGCTGGTCTTTGAGGGCGAGCGTGTAGTTATTGATATGGACCGCCTCAGCGGACTTGATACCACCAAGACTGATGCCTTGACTATTGTTAGCAAGCCTTATGATGACAAGAGTTTTGGTGATAACCGCAAATATGATGTTGTACTTGGCAGCAGTACACCGGAAAATGCCAAAAAATGGGGCGAATATATTGAGTTTGCTGATAATGGTACCGGAGCTAGCTGGCAAGGCACGGTTCAAGCCGGCAATCCTGATGCACCGAACCAGTCCGTTACGGAATTTTTTACCTACCGTTGGATTAAGGACGGCAAAGAATTAGAAAATATCGGCAAAAAGCATGGTTGGGGCATGGGGGACCATTATGCCCTGCGCTATTCCATTGACCTGACGGACAGTAACCAGACTCCTATCGGCACTACGGAGGAAAATGCCTTCAAGGGCAAGTTTGATGGCCTTGACAATTCTATCTTTGGCCTGAGCATTAATAACAGTGATAATAAATACGCTGCCACAGGCCTTTTTGGCTTTACTGACGGCGCAATTATGGGCAATGTAACGCTGATTGCCGGTAATGATGGCATATCTATACAGGGCGGTAGCACTGATACCGGTGCCTTTATCGGTCATGCGGTGAATACCACAGTCAAGGGCGTTAACAGTACGCTGAAGGTCAGCGGTACGAACAATGTCGGCGGTATCATCGGTTATGCTAAGGATGATACAGGGCGTACCTATAGCTTTGCTGATGCTACGGATTATGTTCAGCCGGACAGCCGCAGCAGCGAGCTGTCGAACCTGACCAATACCGGTAATGTCAGCGGTGTTACCAACGTTGGCGGCCTGGTTGGCTATATGGATGGCGGCAAGCTGTCAAATGATGAGGAAAACCGTAAGCAGTACAAGGGCTCCTATAACCTTGGTAAAATTACCGGTATTGGCAATGGTTCCCATAATATCGGCGGCATGATTGGTAGAGCAGAAAATGCGACTGTTGGTGGTACGAAGAATACGCTGATTAACTATAATACTGTTGAGGGTGGCTATAATGTTGGCGGCATCGTTGGCAGTATTTCCAATACTACCGTTGCTAATGCTTCTAACGAAGGCATTGTCAAAGCCAACGGCTTTACTATTGACAGCTATATTTATCATACTGATTATACTGGCAATAGTTGGCAGAATAATAATGGAGCCCTTCCCGGCACTCATAAGGCTGAAGTACGTGCAGCCAATGTCGGCGGCATTGTGGGCAGCAGTGCTGGCAGCGAGCTGAAGGATGTAACCAACAAAGCGGATGTAAGCTCCGCACTGGTAAAGAAAGATACAAGTCGAAATGATCATCCTACTGGCTTCGACCATTATGCTGCAGGCAACGTAGGCGGTATTGTCGGCCGTGCTGAAGACAGCAATATCACCAATGCCAATAACGTAGAAAGCAATATCCGAGGTGCTATGAACGTAGGCGGTATTGCCGGCTATTTTGGTTCCAAAGATGCAACCAATAAAAATAAAAAGGATTACCGCATTCTGAACGCTATTAACAACGGCGGCGATATTATGGCTACAGGCGGCATCAAAAAGGATGGTAGCTTTACGCAAGAAATCACCCATAAGGAAATTTATATTACTGGTAATATTGGCGGCATAGCGGGCTATCTGTACGGTGGGCCGGTGCATATTGAAGCCGGCGGCAACCGTGGCGATGTGCATACTGCGGCAGATACGTCGAAGCGGACGTCACAGGCTGTCAATGTTGGCGGCATCGTCGGTAAAATTGACATGCCGAAGGAAACGGATAGCACTGGGAACCGTCTGACTGATAATGATCGACTGGCAATCATCAAGGGTAATGGTACTGATGCTTCCGGTAAAAGCGGTTATGTCAGCGCGGCAGTTTCCAGCAGCTATAATACAGGTAATGTTACTGGTTATACTAATATTGGCGGTATTGGCGGCTTTGCCTACAATGGCAGTATTGCTGCCTCCTATAATGTAGGCGATATTAAGACAACACGCCATGATGCGGCATCAAACGGTGTTACACCAATTAATATGGGCGGCATCCTGGGTGAAAGTACTGAAATGGCTATTGGACGTGTTATCATTTACGATACCTATAACAAGGGTACGATTGGCGACAGCAGCTACAACACGTATGGTCGCCATGTCGGCGGCATAGTCGGCCGTTTGAGCGGTATTGTTGAAAAAAGCTATAACAACGGCGATATTTACAATGGCTTCAACGTTGTCGGCGGCATTGCCGGTTATTGGTACAGTGGTTATCTGAAAAATGTCTTCAATACCGGTAATATTACGGTATATAACAAGAATTATGCGCCTAGCCAGGTAGGTGGTATTGTCGGTTCTGTAGACCTGAGCGGCGGCAATCTGAGCAGCGGTTCTAATGCTGCTTTAAGTATTAGCAATGCTTATAACCTTGGCTCTTTACGTTCCTTTAAGGGTGATGTGAAGTACAACGAAGTTGGCGGTATTTTGGGTGGTACTTTTAATTGGAGTGGAACTAACAACAGGTTGAAGATAAGTAACGCCTACACCATGGGTAATATTTATGTTGACGACGGTGGGTTTGTAGGGGATATAGTAGGTGCGTTTGATCGTGGCACGAATAGTTCTTTTGTTGATTTTGAAAATGTTTATTACATCCGTCCGCAGGAGAATAATGGTTATATTGATTTAAAATCAGCTCCTTCCGGTCTACACCTGCAAAAAAATGCCACGGTCATTGACTACGATAAGCTAAATGATCCGAACGCGTGGAGCAAATTTAGCTTTTCCAAACAGACGGATGGCAAAATAGAAGGAGCAACGGATGATAACTGGCGCATGAGCGATGGCAGCTTGCCGATACTGAACGCCTTCCTGTCAGGCTCGCATAATTACTTCAGTCAGGAAAGCAACTGGCAGGAGTTTATGAAGGATAATGAAGGTGCGAATGTGCAGTATGGCACGGCCTATGATCCGCTGCTGACCATTATCAACACCAAAAAGGATTTAAGCTTCAATTGGAGCGATATGGACCTGAAAAACAATGGCTCCCTGGCAGTTTTTGGCTTGCATGATAAGGAAACAGGTCTTAACTATACTCCTGGCCTGACGCTGAATAATGTAGAAATTACCAACAGCACGCATATTTTTGGTGGCACTATTTACAGCGATGGCTTGCTGGAGCTCAACGCCAAAGATGACCTGCAGGGTGGCCTGCGCTTTGGTATGGACAGCAAGCTTTACGGCAGTGATGTTGTGTTAAATACCAACAGCTCCTTGGAGCTGAGCGGCAGCGTTATATCTACCGGCAACCATAATGCGCTTTCCCATTTTAATCCGGATAAATCGCTTCAGCATGGCATTAACATCAACGCCGGCGATTTAACTGTCTATGGTAAGCTGATTACCTTGGGTAACGAGAAAGAAAGCACCGAGGTTATTGTTCCTGGTATTAACTACGGCTATGTTGATTCCCAGGCACCTGATAAGAACAATGTGTCAGACAAAACTAAGGCAATGACCTCTCAAGGCATGACACATGCTTATCATCTGCATACTGCAACTGCCAAAACAGGCGATATCACCATCAGCACCATGGAAAATACCCTGGCTGATGGCACGTACATGAGCGGTAGCGCCAACCTGCTGTACGGCAACTATAAAAAGGGCAAGATTGATACAAGGGCAACCTGACTGTCAGCAGCAGCGGCGATATTTTGGTTGACAGCGACCTTAATATCGCAGGCAGCATTAACCTGGAGGGCGCCGAGGTTCCAGATGATTCCGGCAGCGTCTATGTTAACGACATTACGCTGGATCTTTCCAATATTGGCGGTGAGCTGAAGGGTAATGACAAGGTGAAGGCTTTGCATGCTTTTATTGATGCACATAAGACAGCAGCAACCGGCATTTATGGCAACAATAACAGTGAGCTGACAGATGATAAACGCTCCATGAAAATCACCTTCGACCTTTGGGATGATGATTATACAGTTGGCGGTATTCAGGGAAATCTGAACTTTGACAAGAATGACCTTACAGAAAACGGTACTACCGTCAAAGTGGTAGATAAACTGAAAAACCTGTATGTGGAATCTGCCGGTACGACTTATAACGGAAGCAATATTCGTGATGTTATTTATACCTGGATAAGCAATGCCGAGGAGCTGAATTCGCTGCAGCGTGTGGCTGAAAATCTGACTGACAGGGATGCGTTAAGCTATAATTATGTCTTGAAAAATGATATAGATGCCAGCGGCCTGGTGGATGCAGCAGGCAAGAGCACCTATAACACTATCGGCGGTGGTAATACAGCCTTTACGGGCACTTTTGATGGTGATGGTCACACGATTGTCGGCTTGCAGGCTAATGGCGGCCTTTTTGGCAAGCTGGGCAGTGGCGCGGTAGTCAAGGATATAAACATCGTTTCTTCCGTATTCACCGGCAAAGAAACTGGTGCCAGTGTTGGCGCTGTAGCAGCAGAAAATAACGGTGGCACCATCAGCGGCATTTCCGGTTATGGCAATACCGTAAAAGGCAGCGGCGGTTATATCGGTGGCCTTGTAGGCAAAAACTACGGCGGCATCAGCAACAGCGATGACCAGAGTACAGTTATCGCCGGCGCGGGTACTGTAGCAGGCGGTATTGCAGGCGTTAATGGCGGTACTTTTGACTGGAGTACTTTGGATGCAAAAATCGGTTATATAGAAAATGCTCAAAGCAACAGTGCGGTGACAACTGCTGGTCTGTCTGCAGGTCAGTATGCATCTAATTTGGGAGGTATTGTTGGTATCAACGAAAAACATGAACTTAGTGTTTTGGGACCTGAATTTGATACTGATATTAATAATGTTTCCGCTCATGGTGTTACCGGTAAAGCTGGCAGCACTAAAATTTCCGGCGGCATTGTTGGTACCAATAACGGCAAGCTTACCAATATCTACAATGAAAGTATTATCCACGGCTCTGAGGCTATAGGCGGTATTGCCGGCACCAATGTGATGGTTGATCAGGATGACATGTTCGCTTCACAGCCAACGCTGGAAAATATTGCCAACGCTGTAGAAATTATTGGTGATGCAGGCAGCAAAAATGTCGGTGGCCTGGTAGGTAAGCAGGACCATGCTACTACAAACCAGGGACGCAATACCGGCGCAATTACCGGCTGCACGAATGTCGGCGGCATGGTAGGCTACAATACAGCGGGCTCCTACCTCAATAACCTGGAAAACTCCCCGCAGGCTACAATTACCGGTATTACGAATGTCGGCGGTATTGCCGGTGTCAACGAAGGCGTAATTTCCGCAGATGACCAGCTGAACCTGCTGAATAGCGGTAAAATCTACGGTTGGGAAAATGTCGGCGGCATTGCCGGTAAAAACAGCGGTAGCATTGATAATGTCAACTCCAATATCAACCTGTATGTGATTGGTGAAGAAACCAGAGCTGCTTTAAAGGGCAGTACGGAAATTGCAGCTAACGCGCAGTTCTTCGGCGGCGTTACCGGTGAAAACGTGGGCATCATCACCAATGCAACCAACAGGGCCAGAGTGGATGCTGCGCAGGCTTCCTATGTCGGCGGCATTGTCGGCAAAAACGCGAGCGAAGACGGCAAGGTAGGCCAGTTATTGGGCATGGGCAACAGCAATGAAGGCTTTGTTATCGGCAAGAACTATGTCGGTGGTGTTATCGGCAAAAATGAAGTGGCCATTACCGGTACTGCCGAACAAAGCGTAGGTATTGTCAACTCCGGTACCGTTATTGCTTTGGCTGGTGGTGCTGGCGGCATCATCGGTGAAAACAGTGCGGATATTACCCACGTCATCATGAAAAATGAGGGCGAAGTGCATGGTAATGCTTCTATTGAAGGAAGTAAGGAAGAAAACGGCACCGGTGGTATTATCGGTGTAAATGCCGATGGCGCGAATATCAGCAATTCCTCCCTGATGAACAGAGTAAATGGTAATGTCAGCGGTGTAGCAAATGTCGGTGGCATCATTGGTATTAACCATGGTGTTATCACTGGTGGTCGCGATGATAAGAACAATTATTATAAGTATCAGATTTACAATAATGGTACGATTCAGGCAGGCTCCTATAATGCAACAAACGGTACTATTACAGCGTTTGCAGGAGAAAACATCGGCGGTCTGCTTGGCAATAACAGCGGCACGCTGACGGCAGGCTATAACACTGGTGTGGTCAAGGCAGAGCAAAGCAGCAACGTCGGCGGCATTGCCGGTACTAACAGCGGCACGCTGGACCAGGTGTTCAACAGCGTAGTAACAGTAACCAAGACCGAAACAGGCGCAACTGATGCTAATGGCAGAAAGCTTTATAATTATACTTATACCGATGGCGGTGCAATCAGCGGCGCTAGCAATGTCGGCGGTATCGTTGGTAGTAATACGGCTGAAGGCCAACTGAGCAACGCTTATAGCACTACTGCGGTAGCAGGCGCTAGCAATGTGGCAAACATTGTAGGCAGCAATGCAGGCCAGGTAAGCAATATTTATGGCTATGAAGTAAATAGCAACACCAACGTTAATTACGGTACTGTCACTAACAGCTATATCATCAAGGAAGACGGTACGCTGGCAGAAAACGGCAAGGATGCCAAGAAGCTGGACAGCTATGCTTTTGATAAGAAGGATACAACCTGGAAGCTTTACGATAAACGCACTAACCCGCTGCTGAAGGTTTTCCTGACCAAGGTTACGGTAGATGGCGATCTGCAGAACGGTTGGGTTTATGATGCGACAAATCATCTTGATATCCCTGGCTGGATTAATAGCGGCAAGCTTACTACAAATGATGCGGACAACGATGCTTTTGCGGCTTATAAGAACAATAACAGCCTGCTGCAGGGCGAAGCTCTGAAGAACGTCGGCACCTACAGCAGCTGGCTGTGGTCCGGACAGATTGCCAGCGGCGGCGACGTAGGTCCCAACAACCTGGGCTATGACTTTACCGTGGGTGATATTACGGTTACCAAAAAGGTGCTGAATGTTACCGGTAATACTGTTAACAGAACGTATGGCGATTTGCTGAAAAACCATGACTATGCATTGAGCATTAATGGATTTGACGGCTTCAACGACGCTATGAAGGCAGAGCTGGATGGCAAGGTAACTATCATTGATTCGCAGGATACAATCCAAAACAGCAATGATACAGGTATTATTACTGTTGGGGATGAAAAGCGTACTAAGAATAAGGGAACCTATGAGTGGCAGGCAGGCGTTAAGCTTGATGGCAGCCTTACAGGCAATTATGAATTCCAAAATGATGGTGTAAGCAGCACAACAACGACAGTTCATGGCAAATCTAATGTTTTGGCGCGCAAGGTTTACCTGAATAATATTAATGCTAAGCTGACCTACGGCAGTAAGGATGCTATTAATAACCATATCAATGGCGTGGTAAGCATTAAGGATTTGGCAAATGCTATTGTTTATGGTGATGATGTCAAGCTGGCTGACGGTGCCGTCGTTAATGTGAAGGATGGCAGCAGCTATGCGACTAATAAGGGCGGGCGCAATACTGCGGACGCTGATACATATGCTGACAGCCTGAAAATTGATAATGCAAAGCTTACTGGCGATGCAAATAAGTTGGGCAACTATGAGCTTGTTAATGACGCTACAGGCAGCATTACCGTTGACCAGGCAACAATGCATGTTAAGCTGAACGATGTTGAGCGCACCTATGGTAATACAGCGCTGATTAATGGTACAGCATACGGCGTTAACGGATTGACTGGTAATGTCAACGGCGATAATTATGGTGCCGGTCATGTAAATATTGGCACTGTTACCGGCGATGGCGCGTTGAATGGCACAAGCACTGGCAAGGTAACCAATGATGCTGGTGATACTTATAAGTGGAATGCTAATGTAGTTGCAGCGAATGATAAGCTTAAACAAAACTACAAGCTGGTTGTTGATGGTGGTGCTTCTGTGGTTAAACAGGCAACCTTGCAGGTAAGCTTGAACGATGTTGTACGCACCTATGGTAATACCAGCTTTACCGACGGCACAGGCTATGGCATCAAGAATCATGACGCACTTGTCAACGGTGATGAAGGAACTTTAAGCATCAAAGAAGGTGCAATTACCGATGGCGGTCTTGTAGACAACAATAGCAAGACCAACAACAAAGGCGATTACAAGTGGAACGTAGGAGAAAACGGCATTGTTGCTGATGGTGTAACAAACTTCGCCAAGAACTACGATATCCAAGTAACCGCAGGCAATTCGAAGGTAAATGCGAAGAAGATTTACCTGAACAACATCAACGCCAGCACGACCTACGGCAGCAAGGATGGCCTGCAAGTAGATGGCAATGTAAGCCTGCAGGATAACAGCATCGTCTACGGCGATAAAGTAAGCCTGAAAGACGGTGCGAGCGTAAGCTACAAAGCTGACGGAGAGTATGCAGCCAACAAGGGCGACCGCGACACTGCGGATGCCGGAACCTATAAGGCGGACGTGGCTGTAACAGGAGCGGAGCTGGTAGGCAATGAGCTTGGAAACTATGAGCTGGTAAATAATGCTACAGGCGTTATCACGGTCAAGAAGGCTACACTTAATGTAGGCTTGAACGACTTAGTACGCACCTATGGCGATACTAGCTTCACCGATGGCACGGGCTATGGCATCAAGGATCATGACGCACTTGTCAACGGTGATAAAGGTACTGTAAGCCTTAACAAAGATGCAATCACTGATGGTGGTCTTGTAGACAACAATAACAAGACCAACAACAAAGGCGATTACAAGTGGACCGCAGGGGAAAACGGTATCGTTGCAGAGAATGTAGCAAACTTCGCCAAGAACTACGATATCAAAGTAACCGCAGGTAACTCGAAAGTAAATCCGAAGAAGATTTACCTGAACAACATCAACGCCAGCACGACCTACGGCAGCAAGGA